>Ga0224504_10001478_pt1 | contig 10374 bp, 8 predicted proteins | sample SF_Oct11_sed_USG_3_FD_170160 | JGI IMG/M metagenome (GOLD analysis project Ga0224504, IMG submission 170160) | Sediment microbial communities from San Francisco Bay, California, United States - SF_Oct11_sed_USGS_24 | ecosystem: Environmental > Aquatic > Marine > Sediment | place: USA: California... | reverse complement strand
CTCTGTTCGCGGTTGCGAAGGCAAAGGCCAATGCCTGTACCAGTACAAACCCGACCATTCGACGCACGAGGCGCCAATCTTCCTTCGCAACTCCGGGGTGCTGCGCCTCTCCCATGAGTAGGCACGGACCAACCCGTGGGGCGCTAGCGCCTCCCGTATTTATCCGGACAATTGTACCTAACCTGGCAGACGATAAAAGGGGGTACGGCGCCTTTTCGGTTTTTCAGGAGTCGCGAAAGGGCGTGTATGAAGATCTGCGCGGGTGCCCGGTGTCTCCTTGATCGGCTTTCAGCCCTTTGTTTATGCTGCATTGCAGCGGAACGGATGCGGCTTGCGTCTTGCTTCTGTAACGCCAGTTGAGGACGATGGCGCGGCCCGAGACTGGTACCACCAATCTCGGCTCGAAGTTGAATTTGCGCAAAAGTAACGGATCGAACGCGCAGATTTGTTGTTTTCGGCCAGTCTAGCGGAGGCGATTGAGTTCACCGATGGGCAGATCAGACCAGTTCAGGGCATTGGTTCTGGCCGGCAGTCGTGGGCCCGAGGATCCGGTCGCTCGCGAGGCGGGGGCCGTCTGTAAGGCGGTCGTGCCGGTGGCTGGCAGGCCGATGGTTCTCAGGGTCGTGTCGGCTCTGCGCGCGAGTGACGCCGTGGCCGATGTGACTGTTGTGGGGTTACCGGAGGAGTGCGCCCGGGACCCGGTCGTCGGCGCCGGGCTTGCCGAGGCGCAAGCTGGCATTGTCGGTGGAGCAGGATCGCCGAGCGCGAGCGTGGCGCTGGCTCTATCGTCGATCGCGCCAGACAAGAAAGTCCTCGTGACGACAGCCGACCACGCGCTGCTGCGAGCGGAAATAGTCGACACCTTCGTGTCCGCAGCAGTGGCTGGCGATGCAGACGTGGCCATTGGCTTGGTCAGATACGATCTTGTAACCGCTGCATGTCCGGGGACCCGAAGAACCGTCACCCGCTTTCGGGATGGCGGCTATTGCGGCACCAACCTTTTTGCCTTTCTGTCCGAACGAGGACGGGACGCTGTCGCTTTCTGGTCAGATATCGAGCGTCATCGCAAACATCCGTGGCGGATCGTGCGATCACTCGGGCCGATGACGTTGTTCCGTTACATGACCGGACGACTGAGTCTGGAGGAGGCGATCAAACGATTGTCGGTACTGACTGGTGTCCGCGTCGAAGCTGTCTTGTTGCCGTTCGGTGAGGCGGCGGTAGACGTCGATAAGCCGGAAGACCTGATCCTTGCAGAATCCCTTGCCGGTCGCTCGACCACTCACTGATCCTGTAATGGATTCCAATCGTGTCCTTCACGAATCCGATGGCTGGGTGCATCGTAGACCCGGCTCCGGTGCTGAAGCCGAAAAGAGCCGCCGTTCCGCGTAACCGTCCACAGGGAATAGCGCGCAGCACGCTCGGGTGACACTTCCCCGGCGGACGCTGACGACAATCCGACGACTGGTATCCGCTTGCCGCCGGGCCCCTCTAACGACATTCCGGTCAGCCTGTGCGTATGACCGTGTAGCACGAGTTCCGCGCCGGATTGGCGGAGCACTTCGCTGGTGGCACGACTGTCTACGAGTCGTTTACGCCATTTGTATCCGCCGGGAAGCGGGGGATGATGGATCAACACGACCCTGAACAGACTGCGCTCGCGGGCCGACTCGAGCATCTCACGCAGACGCTGGCGCTGCTGACGTCCCAGGCTGCCTGTCGCCAGGAACGGGGCGGTTGGAACCGCCGACGAGAGTCCGATAAACATCACCGGCCCTCGGATCCGGCTCGTCGGGAAGTCGCCTGGATGGTTCAGCGAAGTGTCGTCAGACGCCATGAATTCATGCCATCGATGCAGTGTCCGCTGCCAGTCGTCGGCAACCAGGCAGTCGTGATTTCCGGGGATCAGGCTTACTCGACTGGGTGTCGACAGCTCGCGCAGCCACTTCTGGGCATCCTGAAATTCGCTGTCGAGACCCAGCTGCGTGAGGTCTCCGGTTATCGCGAGATGTTGGGCCTTACTGGCGCGCAAGTCCTCGACAAGCATATCGAGGACTCCGCGATCGTGAATCTGGCGGCGGTGGCGACGCCAGGAGAGGTAGCTCAGAATCCGCTTGTTGAGCAGGCTGCGGAGCGATGGGTGGTCGGGCGATGTCAGATGGGGATCGGTGACGTGGGCAAACGTCAACGTATCACCAGGCGCCGTAGCAGTATTTTGAGTCGGGTCGGGCATCAGTTCCGTGTCGATGGGGTAGCGCCGCGGCGGAAGTATATAATGCCTGCTGTCATTTCGACGCTCCGATCCCCGGCCTCTATTGATGAGTCAGCTCGCCGAAATCATCCGCCGGCCCCTGCTTGTTCAGGCGCCGGAGCCGATCATGGCTCTGGTGGAAGACATGAAGGAGCGTTTCGGCGACGCGTTGTCCGGCGTGTTGTTCTACGGCTCCTGTCTACGTCAGGGCGACGCTCTCGACGGCGTTATAGACCTGTACGTACTCGTGAGCAAATATGCTGACGCATATCCCGCATGGCGATCCCGGATGCTCGCCCGCGTCCTGCCCCCCACTGTGGGATATCTCGAAATGAGCTATCAGGACACGGTTCTGCGCACCAAGTATGCCGTCCTGAGTCTGGAAGACTTCAGGCGAGGCACCTCGCGCAGGTGGTTCCACTCATACCTCTGGGGTCGATTCGCCCAACCGTGCGTCCTTGCCTACTCCCGCGATGAGAACACTACTGCGATGGTCGAGGCCTGCCTTCAGCAGGCCGCTGAAACACTGCTTGATCGCACGATGTTGGCCGGCCCGTCGCGGGTCGACGCGAGCGCGCTATGGAGACGCGCCCTGGAGCTGAGCTATAGCGCAGAGATGAGGCCAGAGAGTTCCGGAAGGGCCGCAGCGATTGTGGCAGCTGATGAGAATTACTACAGAGCCGTGACCCGTGAGCTTGCGCCGCTGCTTCGTGCACTCCGGCCGATAGAGGCAGACGACGACAGCTATCGAATATTGTCCACGCGATGGCGGGTCATGCGCACCCGGGTGGCCTGGTCTTGCCGACGAGTCTGGGGCAAGGCCCTCAGCGTTGCTCGCTGGGTCAAGGCATTGACCACCTTCGAGGGCGGGCTGGACTATGCGGCCTGGAAACTGGAACGGCATAGTGGGGTCAAAGTGCAGATTTCCGACCGCATGCGGCGGCGTCCGTGGCTGTATGTCTGGGGGGAATTGATCCGGCTGTACCGCAGCGGCGCGCTCCGCTGAAGGCGGACACCCGATTCTGTACCGGCGCCGGCTCGCACCATAGACCGGGTTGGAGCGATAATACGTCCTCCGGTGGAGGCCGCAGAGGCGCACACGACAGTCTGTAGGCGTCCTTGTGCCGGTTACCGACCGGGCCGATCATAGGATCTCGAGGAGGAACCTGGCCGTGGATCATTGCGTATTTATCCACACGAATCACAAACAGATTGTCGGCGCGCTGGTGGCTCAGTATGCACTGAAGCGCAATTCGCCGAATGCGGACAAGTTCGATGTCCAGATCATAGACACGGCGGATTATGCGTGGCTGCCCGAGCATGAGGGCAAGATGTATCTGCGCGACGGGGTAGAGCGGGTGTGGCTCAATGATGATCTGCAGTCATTCACGCCGCTGCGCTTCATGCCGCCGAAACTGATGGACTATCAGGGCAGGGCGATCGTCATTGATCCTGACATCTTCGCTGTGGGGGATGTATGGGAACTGCTGAGCCGGGACATGCAGGGTAAGGCCATCATGTGCCGGATGCGGTCCGGTCCCAAGGGCTACATCGACAAGTGCATGGCCAGCAGTGTCATGCTGCTCGACTGCGAGAAACTCACGCATTGGGATGCGGAGCAGGGTTTCCGGGAGATGTTCGCGTTTCAGCGGGACTACCAGCCGTGGATCTGCCTGAAGCTGGAAGACAGGGCGACGATCGGTTTCTTCGAAGAACAATGGAACGACTTCGATCGGCTCAACAACCGCACCAAGTTGCTCCACAACACGCGGCGCAAGACGCAGCCCTGGAAGACCGGTCTGCCGACGGACTGGCGCCCGGCTGAGCGTTTCCGGTTGTTTCCACCGTTCGCCTGGGCCATGCGGGCGCGACGCAAACTATTTGGTGAATACGCGTTCCTCGGCAACTATAAATCCCATCCCGATCAGAACCAGGAGAGATTTTTCTTCGGCTTGCTGAAGGAATGCCTGGAGAAGGGCGTGATCACCGAAGAGATGTTGCGCGAGGAGATGTCGAGCAACCATGTGCGCCACGATGCGCTCGCGGTTCTTGACCGGACTCCTCAGTTGGCGCCGGCGCCCAAGCCGCCCATGGAATTGCCCGCCTGACCCTGCGGGAACGCGGCGGAATCCGCTTCAGTCTCCACTCGATGGCGGAGTCAGGAATTGCAGTACTCGCCGGGTTACTGCCTGACTGTCAGGCAGCGGTGGCAGGTCGCCGTCAGGGAAAGTCTCGCCGAGAAAAACGGCTCTTCCTGATTCGATCAGTCTGACGTGCATCCTGCTGACATCCCGACGCAGCCGCAGAGGCGCGACATGCTGTGCCACCCGATGAGTGGCAGAACGGTATCGAAGCGCCGACCGAATGCGCCGGAGACGGTCCTGGATGCGATCCGAACCGCCGGACCTGCCGGAGTCAGGGGATCTGTCGCTCATGTCGAATATGTAGACCGGCCGTCGGGTGGCACAGGCTTCAGCCAGCATCGACATGCTCTCGCCCGTCACAATGAAGCGATCAGCGAGCGCCAGCAGAGCCAGAAATGGATTCTCGTGGGTGTCTGGCTGCCATCGGAAGAAAAAGTGCCGCCCAGTGAGCGATTGGCGTAATGCATGAGCCGCTGCCGGTGGCGTACGTGCGCTGGTCGTGACCATCAGTGATCCATTCAGAGATTCTGCCAACCGGGTTGCTTCCCGAGCGAGGCGGCCCGCTTTCCCGGGATCCAGATGGAAGGGACCGGAGTCCCCGCCCACGAGGACTGCGATCCTCGGTTGAGGCAGACCGGCCATGCGGGATCGCCAATCTTCGGCGGCATCGGCAAGGCGCGCCTCGCTGATCCGGTGCAAGGGGAGATCCAGGGCAATGACGTTCGGATGTCCGTCCAGGGCGTATTGCGGTGTCGCCACGATCAGGTCAAATCGATCGGGTCTTGCCCACGGTCGCCCCACGTGAACCAGCCGTACCGGCCCGTCCGCCTGGCGTCTTATCCAGCGCGCGATCGGTTCGTTACGGCGTCCTGCAGTGATGACAACCCGCGGCCACGGTGGGGCGAGCTGCTGCCGATATCTTCTTGGGATACCGGCAAGGGTAGGGCCGAGCAGGACGTTGGTGATCAGTTCGGTGGCGCGGTAGCGCAGATGTTTGGCCGCGAAGGGTACGCCCAGGGATTCCGCCAGAGCGGTTACCTGGTTGTTATCACCGGCCTTATGTCCGAGCAGTATCCAGACGGGAGAAGAGTTCTCTGTGTCGTCAGCTTGGCTTCGAGGGTTCACCTGTCGGACTCCGGCCGCCGAGTCGCTGAAAAGCGATGCAATCCTACCGCAACAACCTGCCAGATGGGACGTTCACGCTATAATTCCGGTGCGTGATCACCTCGCATCGTGACCGATACGTCTGAATTGCAGGGTCGGTATGCCCGTTCAGGGTGCCGGACTGCATTACTGACGTCGGCGGAGCAGGGGTCCGAGTTCAGTTCGTTACGGGCACTCGCTGGCGAGAATCGACCTATGGTGTTATTCACTTTCACCCGCGCCTATCCCTGGCAGAGCCTGCTGATGATAGTCGCTCTATTGCTCGCCGGTCTCGCGGAAGGCTCGAGTATGTCGATACTCCTGCCGCTGCTCAGCATCGCAGTCGAGTCCGTACCGGGTGCGGAGCAGGCTCAGCAGTCCGAATTCGCGCAAATGATCACCGGGTCACTGCAGCGGCTTGGGATCACCCCGAATGTCGGCAGCCTGCTCGTGGTCGGTGTGGTAGGTATTGTCATCAAGAGCGCTCTGTTGCTGGTCGCCGATCGCCAGGTGGGATACACCAAGGCCAGAGTCACCACCGATTTACGGCTGAGACTGCTCAGGGCCGTGATGTCGAGCCGCTGGGATTACTTTGTTCATCAGCCGATCGGCCGCCTGACGAACAGCATGGCTACCGAGGCGTGGCGTGCCTCGATCGCCTACGAGTTCGGCGTGGGTATCATCGCCTATGGCCTCCAGGCCATCATCTACGGTGTCGTTGCATTCATGGTCTCCTGGCAGGCGACCCTGGCGTCTCTGGGCGCAGGGCTCGTCATACTTTTCTTGTCTCACTTCCTGGTGAAGATGACGCGTAAAGCCGGCAAGCGCCAGACGAATCTCCTGAAGTCCCTGCTGGCTCGCATGACCGACACCCTGAATTCGGTCAAGACGATGAAAGCGATGGGGCGTGAGAACCTCGCGGATGGTGTCCTGCAGACCGAGACCAGCCGACTCAATCAGGCGCTAGAGAAAGAAGTCTTCAGCAAGGCTGTGCTTAGTGCTGCCCAGGAGCCCATGTTCGCCATTGTCATCGCCGTCGGAATGTTTGTCTTGCTGCAACGCTGGCAAATGCCGATAGCGGAGGTACTGGTGCTGGTCCTTGTGTTAACCAGGGTTCTGCTGCACCTGGGCAAGATTCAGAAGCACTACCAGAAGATGGTTGCAGCGGAAAGCGCGTATTGGTCCATGCTCGAAGCCGTCCAGGAGGCGGATGCCAAACGCGAGGAGTACAGTGGCGTTGCGCCGCCGCCTCTGGACACGAGTATTGAGCTTTCGGGTGTCGGTTTCAGTTACGACGGGGTACCACTTCTCCGTGACGTCGACATGACGATCCCGGCCGGGGCCCTGACCACGATCATCGGACAGTCCGGATCTGGCAAGACCACGATTCTGGACCTGATTGCCGGTCTGCATCGCCCAGAGTCAGGGGCACTCAACGTGGACGGTGTATCTCTTGCGACAGTGGACCTGCGCAAGTGGCGCCGGCAGATCGGCTACGCTCCCCAAGAGGCGATCCTCCTGCACGACAGTATCCTCAACAACATCACGCTCGGGGATCCCGCCTTGTCCGAGGAAGATGCCAGGGTGGCCCTCGAGAAAGCCGACGCCTGGGCCTTCGTCGATGAGATGGAGGACGGATTGGAGACAAGTGTCGGCGAGCGCGGAGCGAGGATTTCATCGGGTCAGCGCCAGAGGATCATGTTGGCGCGGGCTCTGGTTCATCGCCCCAGGCTGCTGATCCTGGACGAGGCGACCAGCGCACTGGACCGGGCAAGCGAAGAAGCGATCTGCAATACGCTCAAGTCGCTTTGTGGTGAGTTGACGATTGTCGCGGTGTCCCACCAGCCGGCACTGGCTGACTTTGCCGATGTGGTTTACCGAATGTCACAGGGGACTGTCGAAGGGGGGCCGGATGCGACTGCTCCCGGGACGACTCGAACGGCAGTTAGTTGAGCCTGCCTGGTGAGTCAGACGGCGGAGCCGGCCACGCGGTTCTCTGAACGCAGGTCCGCGAAACTGCTGACGATCTTGTTAACCTGCTCCGTCGTATGCGCCGCACTCATGCTACAGCGCAAGAGGCAACTGGTGCTCGGCGTGGCGGGCGGGATCACCAGGTTCACATATATGCCGTTGTCGAGCAGTTGATGCCACCATTCAATTGCCAACTCGGCCTGGTCCACGAACACCGCGACCACGGGGCTCGGCTGGGGTCCGACCTGGAACCCGGATTCCTGCAGGCCGCTGTATAGCTGATTCGCATTGCGCCACAGCCGCTCCCGCAATTCAGGTCGTGTCGCGATTAGTTTCAGGGCTTCCCGGGTCGAAGCGACCACCGATGGAGCAGGTGACGCTGTAAAGATATACGAACGTGCAGCCATCCGGATCAAGTCGAGTTCAGGGAGGTTGCTGACGCAGAAGCCGCCGACAGACCCGAGACTCTTGCTGAACGTGCCTACTACGAACTCGACCCTGTCTTCGAGGTCAAGCGCCTCCGCCAAGCCACGGCCGTGCGCGCCGAAGACTCCCATCGAATGGGCCTCGTCCAGCAGCAGACAAGCACCATAGCGGTCCTTGATGTCGACAATTGCCTCGAGCGGTGGCTGATCGCCAAGCATGCTGTAGAGCCCCTCGGCGACGACGAGAGTGTTGGCGCTGCGTTCTCCGAGCCGGCGAAGGCGCTTCTCCAGATCAGCAGGGTCGTTATGTCGGAACCGGATGATCTCAGCGCCGCCCAGTCGGCAACCGTCGTAAATGCTGGCGTGCGAGTCCGCGTCGATCAGCAGGACGTCGTCCCGCCCCGCGAGTGTCGACACCATGCCCATGGTGGCCAGGAACCCGGTCGTAAACACCAGAGCATGCTGTCTGTCGAAGAATGCCGCGAGTTCCTGCTCGAGCGCGTGATGGGTGCTGTAAGTACCGTTGGCCATCCGTGAACCGGTGGTCCCGGTACCTTCTGCATCGAGAGCCGCCTTAGCTGCTTCGATACAAGAGGGCTCGAAGGTCAGGCCCAGGTAATTGTTCGATCCGGCGAGGATCGTCTCACGTCCGTGGACGATGCCAATTGTGGGAGAAATGATCCGCTCAGTGACGACCCCGAACGGCAGGCTGCCGTATTCCAGCAGGTCGGTTCGCATCTTGTTCAGCGGGGCAAATTTCTCCAGCAAACTCATGGCTGGGCGCCGCCTGCTACAGACTCCAGCATCTGCGCGAACTCGTGGACGGTGCGGACATCGGGAAGTTGATTCAGCGGCAAGCTGATATCGAGCTGATCCTCTATTTCAACCACCAGTTCGAGCATCTGCAGAGAACTCAGGCCCAGATCCGCCACAAGCGCGTCGTTCTCGCCTGCCGTCTGCCCCGGCTCCAGATACTCACCGAGAACTTCGCGGACGATGGTCAAACATTCGGCATACGTAGCCATGGAAGATTCTTCCTCTTTTTAGTTGCGTCAAATGCACGCAACCATTTGTTTTTGAAGCTATATACGTCCGCCGATAATCGGCTTTTTGCAACCATGTTCTTGGGCCGATTCTGATGGCCTGGCGCAGCGACGAGTTACGACATCTTGTGCAAACGGGCCGCTGAAAGCACCAGGTTGATATGTTACCTCGGATGGCCGCCCGAGGTGAATTCCGGAGCGTTCATCGTGGCGCGCCGGGCATCATTCGCGCACTCTCGATGCCACAGGGCGTTTGCTTCCTCCTTGGCAGCGTTGCCTTTGCCCGTGGCGTTACTCGGTCACAAGTGCGCGGACGCGGGTGACCGCCGCAGCTACATCGTCGGGTCCGGAGTCAGCCGTGCGGCCTGAACGGCCATCGGTAATCCATGCTGCCTGGCCGGACTCAAGCAAGCTCTGGTGGAAGAGCGTCAGATCTCTCGTCAGTCTGCGAGGTCCTGCCCGCATCAATAGTCGATACAGGTTGGCCCCGGCACGAAAGTCCGTCGTGTGGGTTTGGCCGCCCTCGAGGTCAAACATGAGAACAGCCTTGCCGGTCGCGCAGCACTCCGAGAGCATCGAAACACTATCACTGGTGACGATGAATGAGTCTGAAAGTGCAAGTATTCCCAGATACGGATTCGACTCCTCATCCGCGGACCAACGGTAGATGAAGTGGGGACAGTCGACAGCCGAGATGAGCGCATCAGTGGCTGCGCATGATGTGCGAGCGCTGGAACTGATCAGTAACGATCCGCCATTCCGGCCCGCCGTTGCGGATGCCAGGCTGCCCAGGGCACGGCCGGCGTTGGGGCCCAGAGTATACGGTCCGCTATTGCCTCCGAGGATCAATCCGATCCGGGGCTCCGGGAGATGATCGAAAGCGTGCGACCAGGTCTTCGCTGCGGAAGCCAGACTGGCTTCTGTGACCCGGTGCAGGGTGCCTAGGTTCTGCTGGACATTGTCACGTTTCGGCAGACGATACTGAGGCGTCGTGACTACGAGATCGAAATTGGCACAATCCGCCCAGGGTCGCCCGATGTGGACCAGCTTCGCCTGGCCTCCGGAACGCGCCTTGATCCAGCGACAGATGGGCTCGTTGCGCATCCCTGCGGAGATCACGATCTCGGGCCACGGCGGCCGCAGGGGAGTGGACGCGTCTTTGTCGATCCCGGCAAGGCTTGGTACTCGCCACAATCCGGGAACGAAATCGTAACTGCGATACTTCAGACGTTTGACTTCAAACGGCCATTGAAGCGCCTCTGCGAGCGCAAGCAGCTGTGTCCTCTCGCCGGCCCGGTAGCCCGCTACGACCCAGACAGCAGGCGGTTTGCCGCTGCCCTTGCGATCGCTGCGAGTCATGTCGATCGGTGCTCTGGAGGATTGCATAGGATCTGACT
>Ga0224504_10001476_pt1 | contig 10386 bp, 11 predicted proteins | sample SF_Oct11_sed_USG_3_FD_170160 | JGI IMG/M metagenome (GOLD analysis project Ga0224504, IMG submission 170160) | Sediment microbial communities from San Francisco Bay, California, United States - SF_Oct11_sed_USGS_24 | ecosystem: Environmental > Aquatic > Marine > Sediment | place: USA... | reverse complement strand
AGGCCGGCTGACCGTCACATCCTGTGCCAGCAGCAACTCCGGGGAAGTCATGGATTATCTGCCTCGGCGTTCAAACGGCGCATGACTTCCTTCATATCTTCCCAAACGTCCCGCTTACCCTCCGGATTCCGCAAAAGATAGGCAGGATGATAAGTCGGCATCAGCGGAATTCCTTGGTAACTCTGCCATTCACCCCGGATCCGGCTGATCGGAACTTTGTTCTTCAACAGGCTATGGACCGCGAATCGACCAAGACCGATGATCACCTGCGGGTTTATCGCCGCGATCTGTCTGATCAGAAAAGCTTCGCAGGTTGCCACTTCTTCAGGTTGCGGATCCCGATTGTCCGGTGGACGGCATTTCAGGACATTGCAGATATATACATCTTCACGCTGCATCCCCATCGCCTGAAGAATTCTGTCGAGCAAGCGTCCCGCTTCACCGACAAAAGGCTCCCCTTTTTGGTCTTCCTCGCGGCCGGGAGCCTCGCCGACCAGGACCAGGCGCGCATTCGGGTTGCCGACTCCGTAAACCAGTTCCTTTCGGGACGCACCGAGACCACAACGCTGGCAATCTCCCAGGTCTTCGCGAATCGCATCAAGGGTCTCATCTAGACTTTTACTCGCATCGCTCTGCTGCTCCAGTTCGACCCCCGCCGCGTCCCTAAGCAGAGTCTCCACACCGAGGTCGGAAAGGTATTCGAGCTGGCTGCGGGCTGACGCCAGGGTGGTGCGAATATCATTTAATAGCTGTTCAGGCATATTTGACTGACAAAACTCTTGTAGAAAGTATATTATTCAATAAAGGACGGTACAATTATCCAATGAAATGGTTGTTCTCTGTTACCTTGACATGTGTACTTGTCATGCTGATTTTTCCATCCGAGGCCCTGGCCTGGGGGATCGGCGTTCACCTCCAGACCGGCACCTGGATCCTCGACAACCTGGCACAGCTTCCGGAGGCTGTGCGCATTATACTTGCTGCCCATCCGAATGACTACCTGTACGGCTGTATCAGCGCCGACATCACCCTGGGCAAAAAATATACCCATTACCTCAGGCACTGTCACTCATGGCGTATGGGCCTGAAAATTCTCAACCGCGCCGCAACTGACAGCCAGCGGGCATGTGCCTATGGCTACCTCAGCCACCTTGCCTCCGACACCGTGGCGCATTCGTACTTTGTGCCTTATAAACTGATCCGCACTTACAATAACGTACTGCTCAAACATGCCTACTGGGAAATGCGCTTTGAAGCCCACGTGGCTCCCGAAATCTGGCCGTTGGCCAGGTCGATCGGCCGCAAGGACTTCACCGACAATGACAAACTCATGCGCAGTATTCTGGCTGACACAATCTTTTCATTCGGCACTAACAAAAAGCTGTTTAATTCGCTTCTGCTTCTGAGCCGCCTGCAGCAATATCAAAAGGTTCTGCGCTCGCTAGCCAATACATCGAAGTGGGCGATTACCACAGAAGACCAGAAGGAGTATCTGGGGTTGACCAGCGAAGCGACCATGAGTTTTTTGCAGGACCCTGAACACAGCCCCTATCGAAATGCCGACCCGACCGGAGAACGCGCGCTGAACTCGGCCAACATGATCCGCAAAAACCTGAACACCCTCTGGCTCGACGGCAAGCTTCGCGAACGTGATGCCGACGAGATGCTTGCCATCATCAAAATCAGGCTCAAGGAAGGGATCTGTCAGCCGGACGACCTGCTAACTTTGCTCTCAGCAGCCTGAGCCGGATCAATCTTTCGGCAGTAGCGTTAGAATCCTATCGAGAAGTTTCTCGGCCACCTCATCCTTGGTCATCAGAGGCAGTTCTTCCGTCTGACCATCCGCTGTCAGGAAACGAACGATATTCGTTTCGCCATCAAAACCAGCGCCATCCTGTGTCACATCGTTGGCAACCAGTATATCCAGATTCTTTTTCTGCAGTTTTTCACGGGCATGCCGAAGCAGCTTCTCCGTTTCGGCGGCGAAACCGACCAGGACGCGAGAGCCTTTCTGTTTGCCGAGTTCGGCCAGGATATCCGGATTGCGCTGCAAGGCGATTGCCATGGTTTCTGTATCACCCTTCTTGGTTTTCTGTTCACCCCGTTCTACCGGTCGAAAATCGGCGACTGCTGCTGCCTTGATGACGACATCGGCCTCGGAGGCTTTCTCCGTAACCTCCCGGTACATTTCCTGGGCACTGGTGACGTGAATCGTTTCGACACCTTTCGGATCGGCCAGGTGAACCGGACCGGACACCAGGATAACCCGGGCGCCACGGTCACGAGCTGCGCGTGCAATGGCAAAGCCCATCTTGCCGGAGGAGTAGTTACTCAGGAAACGGACCGGGTCAATCTCTTCGCGGGTCGGTCCTGCCGTCACCAGCAAGGTTTTTCCGGCGAAGTCCTTGCTCCCGATGAGGGCATGGGCCGAATTGAAAACAACCTGCGGATCGGGCATCTTGCCCTGCCCCTGCCAACCACAGGCCAACTCCCCATAAACTGGTTCGACGAAATGATATCCCAACTCTTCGAGGTGTTTCTGGTTCTGCCGGTAAAGCGGGTTCTCCCACATATTGGTGTTCATCGCAGGAACAAAGAGAACCTTCGCCTTGGTCGCCATGACCGTCGTCGACAGGAGGTCATCAGCAATGCCGTTTGCCACTTTGCCGACAAAATTAGCCGTAGCAGGGGCAATCAATACCAGATCGGCGCTGTCAGCGAGAGAGATATGACCGATATCCTGTTCCTGGATAAGGTTGAACAATTCCGTGTGAACCGGGTTCCCCGATAGAGTCTGAAAGGTCAGTGGTGTCACGAATTCCTGGGCACTGCGCGTCATGATCACATGAACATCAGCGCCGGCCTTGATCATCAGGCGCAGCAACTCAACAGCCTTGTAGACAGCAATGCCTCCGGTTACGCCCAATACAACACATTTACCTTGCAGCATGTCCTTCTCCAGTAAAATCAGCGAAAAGCAGCATCACCAACAAAAGGGTTGTTCTGTCGCTCACGACCAATCGCAGTATCCGGGCCGTGACCAGGGTGGACAATCGTCTCATCGGGGAGAGCAAACAAGCGCTCCCGGACACCTTCGACCAGTGAGTCATAATCGCCACCCGGCAGGTCGGTCCTGCCGATCGACCCGGAAAAAAGCACATCACCGACAAACAGGTGTCCTTCTGTCAACAGGCAGATGCCACCGGGAGAATGCCCCGGCACATGAAACACGCTGAAGGATAGCTCTCCGACTTGGAAAGTATCTCCCTGCCCAAGTAGCCGGTCCGGTTCCGGTGAAGCAGTAACCGTCAGGCCATAAACTTCGGCGTGGTTCCTGGCATTCTGCAGAAGCGGCAGGTCATCAGCGTGGATCAATAATTCCGCTCCGGTCTTTTCAACAATATGCAGATTGGCACCGATATGATCAAAATGGCCATGGGTATTGATGACTTTGCGAATCTTCAACCCCTGTTTCTCGGCGACATGCAGAATTCTCTCGCCCTCTTCACCGGGGTCGATAACCACGGCCTCCTTGGTCATACTGCAGGAGGCAATAAAACAGTTTACCTGCAACGGCCCGACACTCATCTGATGTACAACAAGTTTATCATTCATCATTCTTTTCCTGATTGTCTCCAGCTAGGAGGTTAAGGTCCTTGCTCTTCAACTGCTCGCCAAGGGTATTGCTGAAACTTGAACGAGGCTTCCCGGAGACTGGTCCGGGCGATATTGCATTGCTCTCACCCTGTTGTTGGTCAGCCTTGCCGGATGGAGCTGTCGGCTGAATACCTTTGAAAAAATAACGGTCATAGTGTTTGTGATACCGCGTCCAGGCCGATTCACTGTCCGGTTCACGATCAATATGCGTGCGGACGCCATTAATCTTGGAATCCAGATCATCCAGGAAGTTGAGGATAACGGCCTCCATGGTCTTCGGCCGCTTCGGGGACCCGTATTCGTATTGACCGTGGTGTGACAACAACAGGTGCTTGAGATGGATCGTCAGTTCCATCGGGAAGCTCCCCAGTTGACGTATTTTCTCTTCCACCATTTCGACGCCGATGACGATATGGCCGAGGAGTTTGCCTGCATCAGTATATTCGAACGAGCGCTGATAACGTAACTCGGTGACCTTGCCGACATCATGCAACAAAGCCCCCACTATCAGGAGATCACGGTTCAGGTCCGGGTAGCGTTGACAGATGTCAGCAGCAAGGCTTGCTACGGCCAAAGAGTGTTCAAGCAGGCCACCAAGGCAAACGTGGTGCATGGCCTTTGCGGCCGGGGCCCTCGTATAGCTGGACATGAAAGCCGCATCAGACAGGAACAGCTTCATCAGTTGCTTCAAGTTCGGATCTTCCAGCCTGTCGATTACGGCTTTGAATTCTCCGATCATCTCATCGACAGGACGTGATGACACGGGCAGGAAGTCGGCAAGCTCGATGTCTGACTCATCGAGACGACTCAATTCCTGAATCACCAGCTGCATTTTCCCCATGTAGACACTCGCTTTTCCTGACACTTGGACAAAATCATCCCGGTCAAACATGGCGGAGAATTCATCAACCCTGTCCCAGATGCGCCCTTCGACTTCACCTGAACAATCCATCAGCTTGAGAGTCATATACGGCTTTCCGTTCTTGGCCATGCCGATCATCTTGTCCCTGACCAGAAACGGCGCTGTAATCCGATCGCGCGCCACTATGTTTTTTACATAAACCTTCTTCAAGACAACTCCTTTTTCAGGACGAACTGCACAACCTGGTCTGCCGCGCGCAAACCGTCAAACGCCGCACTCATGATGCCACCGGCATAACCGGCCCCCTCGCCCGCCGGAAACAACCCGGCGTGGCTGACTGACGCGCCCGACTCGTCGCGAGTTATCCGCAGAGGCGAGGATGTTCTGGTTTCCACACCGACCAGAACGGCTTCTCTGGTAACAAAGCCGCTCATTTTTTTATCAAAATGAGGCAGAGCGCGGGTCAGCCCATGGTACACGAAATCCGGGAGAACTTCACGTAGTTCTGTTTCAACCACACCGGGGCGACAACTGGAGGCAACCGGGCCGCTACCAAGACCGCAAAAACTCATCAGGTTCTGTGCCGGAGCCATAAAATTCCCCCCGGCCAGAGAAAAGGCCTTACGTTCCCACTGCTGCTGGAAGTGCATACCACCCAGCTTTGTTCCACCCCAATCTTCAGACCGCACTGACACCACCAGGGCGCTGTTGGAGTATTCCCCGCTGCGTGACATGCGACTCATGCCATTTACGACTAGCCCATCCCGTTCGGAGGCGGCGTTAATGACTTCCCCGCCCGGACACATGCAGAAAGAATAGACACCACGACCGCTTTCATCGTTATAGCGCAGGGCGTAATCTGCGGCAGGGAGCAGATTGGCGAATTTACCGTACTGGATACGATTTATCAAGCGGGATGGATGTTCGACACGGACACCGATCGCAAAGCCCTTGGGTTCAAGTTGCACACCGTTGCGATCAAGCATCCGATAGGTGTCACGCGCACTATGTCCGGGAGCCAGGATCAAGGCGTCACATGCAATCAGCAGATTTTCATCAAACACACCACCGGTAATTCTACCCTGGTGGATATCAAGGCCGGTCAGGCAGGTTTCAAAGAGGATATCGGCGCCCTTGCTGATCAGATACTCACGAAACCTGATGACAACCTTGCGCAAACGATCTGACCCGACATGGGGACGGGCTTCAGCCAGGATCTCTTCAGGGGCACCGAACGCAACCAGACTTTCGAGAACCGCCCGCCTTCGGGGATGGTTCAGACGTGTTGTCAACTTGCCGTCGGAAAAGGTCCCGGCGCCGCCCTCACCGAACTGAACATTGCTGACGGCGTTGAAAGCACCAAGAGCCCAGAAATGTTCCACATCTTTGACCCGCTGCTCAACTGGCCTGCCCCGGTCAACCAGGGTAACCTGAGCCCCCGATTCGACCAGGCTTTTTGCGGCAAAAAGACCGGCAGGGCCCATGCCGACAATCAGGACGCGACGCCTTGTGGTGACCCTTGGCGTGACAATCTCAGGTGTCGCAGGAACCTCCTCAAGACGTTCACAGGTTGACTTTCTGAGCAAACCGGATTCGTTGTCTGTTGAAAATTCGACTGTAAAAATTCTGCGAATCCGGCTCTTTTTGCGGGCATCGATTGAGCGACGCACCACCTTTAAATCCCGTATCCGAAAAGTTTCGACACCAAGGATTCGCGCGACTTCAAAGCTTAGCGTTCCCTCGTCTGCAGAAATGTCAAGGGGTATGTCACGGAGCAGAAGTGGCATTCAGTGTCCGATCGTCAGGTTAGCGCATTATGCCAAAGGCAGCCAGATTTGGAAAGTTGTGCCCTTCCCGGGCTGACTCTTGACATGAATTCGTCCCGAGTAGGTTTTAACGATACGCAAGACAACAGAAAGTCCGAAACCGGTCCCCTGTTCCTTGGTTGTGAAGAATGGGTCAAATATCTTATTCATATGCTCTTCCGGGATTCCGTCACCGGTGTCGCTGACTGTAACAAGAGCCTCAGAGTCATCGCATTCGAGAGTGACCGACAAAGAACCGCCCTGCTTCATTTCAAACAAGGCATTGGCAAAAAGATTGGAAAACACCTGGCCAAGCTCATCCGCATCCGCCAGGATGGAGGGTGTATTTTCCTGGAGAGTCTCTGTCAGCTTAACATTCTGCGCCTGAATCTGCGCAAGAAAGGGCTTCAGACTGGCATCGATAACATCAGCGAGACGAATCGAGCGCAGCTGAAAGTTTGCACGTTTGCTGGTTGAGAGCAGTTTAACCAGGATCGCGTCGATACGCTCCACTTCATTGAGGATCTTCTCTGAATATGATTTCATTTCCGGCTCATGTTTTAATTCGGAGGTCAAAACCTGAGCAAAAAGACTGATTGAATTCAGTGGGTTGCGAATTTCATGAGCCATCCCGGCAGAAAGATGCCCTAGCGATGCCAGCTTCTCCGTCAACATGATTTCGTGATGAGCATGTTCCAGTTCCATGGTTTTCTGTTCAACGCGCTGCTCCAGTTCCCGGTTCCATCTCTCGATTTCATCAAGCAATTTCTTCTGTTCATTGACAAGGGCCCGGTTATGTATCTCTATGGCTCGGACGCGCAGCACACTTTCAATCCGCTCGACCAGCTTCGCATTGCTGAAGGGCTTCAGGATATAATCAGAGGCGCCGGCTTTCATCAGTTCAACAGCTACTTCCTCGCTGCCTTTGCCGGTAAACATGATCACGTAGGTATTGGGGAACCGGGCACGGATTTCTTTTAAGGCATCAAGTCCGTTAACCCTGGGCATCATATAATCAAGCAAAACAAGGGCTGGCCGTTCACGTTCAATGATCTCGTAGCCATCCGTTGCATTATCAACTGTTCGAACCTCGAATCCCCTGCTGGTAAGAACCATTGAGGTGAGTTCGAGAATCATCTGTTCATCATCAACGATTAGAATTTTTTCGTTCATATTAATAAGTAGGTCACCCTGCCGAATATTGAAAATGCAGGATACCGTCCCAATCTCTTTTTGACAAGAATATTGGACTGGCTCAGGATGAGAAAAGGCAGCGTTTCCGCTGCCTTTTTAGGATCATTCAGGTTATTCCCTGATGCGTATGGTCATAACCGGTATCGGCGATTTTCGAACCACCTTTTCGGCTGTACTGCCGAAAAGGACATGGTCGAGGCCGGTTCTGCCGTGAGTTCCCATGACGATCAGGTCCGTATTAAGAGATTCGGCTTTCTTGATGATCTCATCATAAGGGATACCGGGTAATACATAGGTTTCGAAGTTGTTGAAATCCTGCATATGCGTGCGGCAGAACTTTTCCATCAACTTTTCAGCCCCCTGTTCTATCTCTTCTTCCAGTTTGTCAAAGGAAATGTGCGGCACATAAAAACCGCGCAAGTCGACCGGTTCATTGATGATGTGGACGACAACCAGTTTACTGCCATATTTGCGGGCCATGGATAATGCCGCCTGAAAAGCAAAGTCAGAACCTTCCGAAAAATCAGTAGCGAACAGAATGGTTTTGAACTCCATATTAACCTCCTCCCAATGTCAGGAAACCTGAGCGACCGAACCACCGTTGAAAATTTTCTTCATTACAGAGCGAAGCTCATCCAGGCGCACAGGTTTGTGAAGATACTCGTAGGCACCCAGATTCATCGCCTCAAGATAAGACTCGACACCACCATAGGCGGTGATCATGATCACGTTTGTGCTCGGAAATTTACGGCTCAGTTCACGCAAAAAGACCAGGCCGTTCATATCCGGCATATTGATGTCGCTGATAACCAGATTGATCTTGTGCTGACCCAGCATCTCCAGTGCATCATTGCCATTCGCAGCACTTTCAACCTGGAAACCTTCTTGTGACAACAACTTGGATAACCCGATACGAGTATTTTCCTCATCATCGACAACCAGTATGCGTTTTACCAGTTCACCCAAAATGACCTCGGCGCTTGAATGTTTCGGAAAGTCTAACACGAGGGGACCCCCTGTCAAGCCGGACTCGAGTTATTTTTTTTATGAATATGGCGTTAAAACAGTAAGTTACGCGGTTGTCAGGAATATAATATCAATCCCGGCTGCGATCTCCTGAAGCTTGCCAGATGGCAACAATTTGTTCGATCAAAATGGGGAACAGGCTGGCGTGTTGAGAACTGCAAGCAAGGACATCTTTGTGGCTGAGTTTGTCTGCTGTCATCCCGGCGGCATAATTGGCAACAAAAGCGACGGCAGCGACCTGCATTCCGATAAAACGGGCCATAATCGCTTCCGGTACCATAGACATGGAGACCACATCAGCTCCGATAGTTTTCAGAAAACTGATTTCGGCAGGGGTCTCGTATGACGGCCCGGTCATGGCAACGAGGATGCCACGGTGAAGAACCAAGTTATCAATCCGGCGGCGGGAGAGTCGATCATACAGGCTTTTGTCATACAGATCAGCCAGGTCAATAAAGGTGTTGCCGGGCATCCCCCGCAAAGGGTTGTCACCAAGCAGGTTGACATGATCTTCAACCAGCATGAAATCCCCCGGCTTGAAACCTCTATTGATCCCACCCGTTGCACAGGTCAAGAGAATCCGTGGACATCCCAGGGCACCGGAAAGCCTCACCGGAAAAGACGCCTGAAAGGCATCAAGGCCTTGATAACAATGAAAACGGCCGGAAAAAAAAAGGATGTTCCAGGAACATAAACGAATTGCGATCAGTTGGCCAGCGTGGCCTTCAATTTGCCCCCCGGGGAAGCATGACCAATCCTGGTAGTTGAAAACACCAAGGGTTTCGCCCAGCCCGACAACATCCTTCCAGCCTGAACCAAGGACGACAGCAAGATCGAAGGAGACCGCACCGGTTTGACTGCGCACCTTATCGACCAGCCGACGGGCGGGGTCAGCATGCTCAAATTCCCAGGATGTTTCTGACACGTTTTTCAAGTTCAATGGGTTTGAAGGATTTATTGATGAAATCCACGGCTCCGAAACGGCGGACTTCAGCGGCGGCCTGTTCACCTCGCTCAACGCCGCTCATGGCCAAAACTTTCACCGGGCTGAAGCGGGGCTCTTCCTGCAGGGATTGGAGTATCTGTTTACCCGATCTTCCCGGGATGTTCAGATCAAGTAAAACCAGTTGCGGTAATCGGGTTGTTATCTTCTCCCAGGCCTCGTCGCCATCGGCCGCAGTAATGAATTCAACCGGCAGGTCGCCGAGTAGGTCCTTGATCATTTGACGGAAGTAGCGGGCATCGTCGACAATCAGGACCAGCGGCAGGACCGGGGCGGTCTGTGCCGTCTCAGCTCCATCATTGCCCGCCAGTGCAATAGCAAACACATGTGAACACCCGGGGCACTTGGCCTTGCCCACTTTCGTTTTGCTGGCAGCGGGATCAATCTTATATCGTCTGTTACATGCAGGGCAGGTAATGACCATGACGAAACTCATTCAACAGCAGGTTGTAATTCGAAAGACTCGTAGCCGGTAATATCAATTTCCTGGCCATTCAACCAGAAACGCGCAACATCACTGGTGGTTAATTGAACATTCACTCTCTGCTTGATTTGCCATGTCAGGTCAAGGCCGTCATACAGTTTGTATTGATCTGCTTTGCGCCCATCGACCTTAATTATAAGTGAGCTGTCAGCCAAAGCAAGTATCCGTAATGACGCTCCATTATACGGAATAACAGGCAGTGCCCTATTGTTGGGGCCCTGTTGCTTTGCAACAGTACGGGGCGAGACAGGGTTCTGGGCCGCTGCATTGGTTTGAGGCTCTTCAGCTTCAGCTTGCGACTCTGCGGGTTCCGTTTGTGACTTCCCGGGGTCAACCCCGCTGCCCACGGATTCTG
>Ga0224504_10001475_pt1 | contig 10388 bp, 20 predicted proteins | sample SF_Oct11_sed_USG_3_FD_170160 | JGI IMG/M metagenome (GOLD analysis project Ga0224504, IMG submission 170160) | Sediment microbial communities from San Francisco Bay, California, United States - SF_Oct11_sed_USGS_24 | ecosystem: Environmental > Aquatic > Marine > Sediment | place: USA... | reverse complement strand
GGGCCGCGGCAACCGCATCATCAAGCAGACCAGTCACCTGACGGTGACGGTCAGCGACTGAGGATACGTAATGGGCCAGAAAGTACATCCGACCGGCATTCGACTCGGCATCGTCAAGGACTGGACGTCCAAGTGGTATGCCAACTCGAAGCACTTCGCCGACCTGTTGAACAACGATCTGATGGTGCGCGACTACCTGAAGAAGAAGCTCGCTTCGGCATCGGTCAGCCGCATCACCATCGATCGGCCGGCGAAGAACGCGGTGATCACCATCCATACCGCGCGACCCGGCATCGTCATCGGCAAGAAGGGCGCTGACATCGAGACCCTGCGCAAGGAGCTGGCCGGCCTGATGGGCATCCCGGTGCACATCAACGTCTCCGAGATCCGCAAGCCGGAACTCGATGCGCAGCTGGTCGCCGAGGGCATCGCCCAGCAGCTCGAGCGCCGCATCATGTTCCGCCGCGCGATGAAGCGCGCGGTCGGCAACTCGATGCGCCTCGGTGCGCAGGGCATCAAGGTGATGGTCGGCGGGCGCCTGAACGGCGCCGAGATCTCACGCTCGGAGTGGTACCGCGAGGGACGCGTGCCGCTGCACACGCTGCGCGCGGACGTCGACTACGGCACCGCCGAGGCGCGCACCACCTACGGCGTGATCGGCGTCAAGGTGTGGATCTTCAAGGGTGAAGTGTTCGAGACCGCGGAAGCCGTCGCCGCGACACCCGAGACCCCCGGAAGGTAGGAGTCAGCGAGATGTTGCAGCCCAAGAGAACCAAGTACAGGAAACAGATGAAGGGTAAGAACCGTGGTCTTGCTCTTCGCGGAAGCACCGTGTCGTTTGGCGAGTTCGGCCTCAAGGCCGTTGGCCGCGGCCGGCTGACGGCCCGGCAGATCGAGGCCGCTCGTCGCGCCATGACGCGGCACGTCAAGCGTGGCGGCAAGATCTGGATCCGGGTTTTCCCGGACAAGCCGATCACCCAGAAGCCGCTGGAAGTTCGCCAGGGTAAGGGCAAAGGCAACGTCGAGTACTGGGTCGCCCAGGTCCAGCCCGGCAAGGTGCTTTATGAGATGGAAGGCGTGGACGAGCAGGTTGCCCGCGAGGCATTCCGGCTGGCCGCTGCAAAGCTGCCTATCGCCACCGCATTCGTGTCCAGGCAGGTGATGTGATGAAGGCGAGCGATCTGCGCAGCAAGTCGGCTGTGGAATTGAGAGAGGAGTTGCTCAAGCTCAGGCGAGAGCAGTTCAACCTGCGCATGCAGCGGGCTACGGGACAAATGGCGCGGCCGGATCAGTTCGGCAAGGTGCGCAAGGACATCGCGCGGATCAAGACCGTGCTGAAAGAGATCCGGGTTGAAAGCCCGGCAGGTGAAGCGAAATGAGCGACACAATCCAGACGACCGACAGTCAGACGACCGACGGCGAGAAGCGGATCGTAACCGGCCGCGTAGTAAGCGACGCCATGAACAAGACGGTGACGATCGCGGTGGAGCGCCTGGTAAGGCACCCGGTGTACGGCAAGTTCATTCGGCGCACCTCGAAGATTTTCGCCCATGACGAGAACAACGAGGCTCACGTCGGCGACACGGTGGAGATCGTGGAGTGCCGCCCGCTTTCGAAGCGCAAGTCCTGGCGGATCGTGAATTTCGTTAGTCGCGCAGAGACGCGCTGAAGCCGAACGGTAATCAGGTCGAGAGACAGAACGAGACTATAGCCATGATTCAGATGCAAACCGTCCTGACGGCGGCGGACAACAGCGGGGCCAGGCGCGTCCAGTGCATCAAGGTGCTGGGCGGTTCCAAGCGCCGCTACGCCGGGGTGGGCGACATCATCAAGGTCAGCGTCAAGGACGCTATTCCGCGCGGTAAGGTCAAGAAGGGCGAGGTTTACAACGCGGTAGTCGTGCGCACCCGCAAGGGCGTTCGGCGACCTGACGGATCGCTGATCCGTTTTGACGGTAACGCCGCCGTCTTGCTGAATGCGCGACTGGAGCCGATCGGCACGCGAATTTTCGGGCCCGTGACCCGTGAGCTCCGGACCGGAAACTTCATGAAGATCATTTCCCTCGCGCCGGAAGTTATCTGAGGCCGCCAGGGGAGGTTTGAGATGGCACTGAACAGAATCAAGAAAGGCGACGAGGTGATCGTCGTTGCAGGCAAGGACAAGGGCCGTCGCGGCACCGTGCTGCGGATATTCGATGACGAACGCGTCCTTATCGAGAACGTGAATGTCGTCAAGAAGCACCAGAAGCCGAACCCCAATGCGGGTGTTCAGGGCGGCATTATCGAGAAAGAGATGCCGCTCGAGGCTTCCAACGTGATGCTCTACAACCCGGTAACCCAGAAGGGTGACAGGGTCGGGGTCCGCAAGCTGGAAGACGGCAAGAAGGTTCGTTATTTCAAGTCCAACGGCGAGGTCGTGGACATTTAATCGGGTGGTCGAGATGTCGAGACTGCAGGAGTACTACAAAGAGACCGTGATCCCTCAGCTGATGGAGAAGCTGGGCTTCTCCAATCCGATGGAGGTTCCTCGGATCGAGAAGATCACGCTCAACATGGGTGTCGGCGAGACCATGACCGATCGCAAGGTCCTGGATCACGCGATGGGCGACATGACCAAGATCGCCGGGCAGAAGCCGACGATGACCCGCGCACGCAAGTCCGTCGCCAGCTTCAAGATCCGTGACGGTGTTCCGATCGGTTGCAAGGTGACCTTGCGCAGGGAGCGGATGTTCGAGTTCCTGGACAGGCTCGTGAATATCGCCATCCCGCGTGTCCGCGACTTCCGCGGGCTGAGCGCCAAGTCCTTCGATGGACGCGGCAATTACAACATGGGCGTCCGGGAGCAGATCATCTTCCCGGAAGTCGATTACGACCAGATAGACGCGATCCGCGGGATGAATGTCACCATCACGACGAGCGCGAAGAATGACGAACAGGGACGTGCGCTTTTGGAAGCGTTCGATTTCCCTTTCAGGAAGTGAGGATCTGACGGAATGGCCAAGAAGTCGATGGTTCAGCGAGAGCTCAAGCGGGCGAAAGTAGTTGCCCGATACGCCGAGAAGCGTGCGCGGCTCAAGGAGATTATCCGCAGCCCGCAGAGTTCGGATGACGAGCGTTCGGCGGCACTTGCCAAGTTGCAGTCGCTGCCGCGCAATGCCAGCCCGTCACGGCTGCGAAACCGTTGTTCCATCACCGGTCGGCCCAAGGGCTACTATCGAAAGTTCGGCCTTGGCCGCAACAAGCTTCGGGAAGCCACGATGAACGGCGATATCCCCGGTCTACGGAAAGCCAGCTGGTAGACGGGCCGGATCAGAGGAATAGAGGAAACCTGTCATGAGCATGACCGATCCTATTGCGGACCTCCTGACGAGGATCCGGAATGGCCAGAGCTCCGGTAAGACCCACGTATCGTTGGCGTCTTCCGGCATCAAGGAGTCCGTGCTTGAGGTCCTCAAGAGCGAGGGCTATGTCGTCGATTACCGCAAGGAATCTGACGGCGTCAAGGACACCCTGATTGTCGAGCTGAAGTACCACTCCGGGGCTCCGGTGATCGAGAACATACAACGGGTCAGCAAGCCCGGTTGTCGCGTCTATCGCGGCAAGGACGATCTGCCCACGGTGATGGGTGGTCTGGGCGTGGCGATCGTGTCCACGTCCCGAGGCGTGATGAGTGATCGTCGGGCGAGGGCTGAAGGTCACGGGGGCGAAGTGCTCTGCGTGGTGTCCTGAGCGTAGGGATTTCGAGAGATACGACAATGTCGAGAGTTGCAAAAAAGCCGATCGAGCTGCCCAAAGGGGTGGAATTCAAGGCCGATGGCGGCGCGGTGACCGTCAAGGGCGCCAAGGGATCGCTATCGCTGGACCTGCGTGACGGCATCGGCGTTGAACAGGAAGAGCAGAACCTGGTTGTGAAGTCCGGAGACGACAGCAGGAAGCTGGTGGCCATGGCAGGCACGACCCGCGCGCTGATCGCCAATATGGTGGTCGGGGTATCGCAGGGTTTCGAGCGCAAGCTCGAGCTGCGCGGCGTCGGCTATCGTGCGTCGACCCAGGGCAACAAGCTCAACCTGACCCTCGGTTTCTCCCATCCGGTGAATTATCAGATCCCGGAGGGCGTCACTGTAGAAACGCCGAGCCAGACGGAAGTTCTGGTCAAAGGTGCCGACAAGCAGAAAGTCGGACAGGTGGCTGCGGAGATTCGTGCGTTCCGGCCGCCGGAGCCCTACAAGGGCAAGGGCGTGCGCTATGCGGACGAGCGCGTTGTCATCAAGGAAGCGAAGAAGAAGTAGGTAGAGGCAGGCATGGATAAGAAACAGACTCGTTTGCGTCGCGCCCGTCGGACGCGGTTCAAACTGAGGGAACTCAGAGCGCATCGCCTGTGCGTGCATCGCACGCCGCGGCATATTTACGCTCAGGTCATAGCTCCGGATGGTGACAAGGTCATCGCGGCTGTGTCTACCGTACAGAAAGATCTCAGCAAGGACCTTAAGGGCACCGGCAACGTCTCGGCCGCTATTGCCGTGGGCAAGGCCATAGCCGAGAAGGCAAAGGAAGCCGGAGTGAGCAAGGTGTCGTTCGATCGCTCGGGTTTCCGTTATCACGGCCGGGTCAAGGCGCTGGCGGAAGCCGCGCGTGAAAACGGTCTGGAATTCTGACGGCCCGCCAGAGGTTAACCAAGATATGGCAGCAATGGACAAAAACAGCGCCGGCGACGATCTCATCGAGAAGCTCGTCAACGTCAATCGCGTCGCCAAGGTCGTCAAGGGCGGCCGCCAGTTTGGCTTCACTGCCCTGACGGTGGTCGGTGACGGCTCCGGGCGGGTCGGTTTCGGCTACGGCAAGGCTCGCGAGGTTCCGCTCGCTATCCAGAAGGCGATGCAGGCGGCGCGCAAGAATCTGCAGAGCATCAATCTGAAGGGCGATACGCTGCAGTACGCGATGAACGGCTATCACGGCGCCACGAAGGTCTACATGAGCCCGGCCTCCGACGGTACCGGCGTCATCGCCGGTGGTGCGATGCGCGCGGTCTTCGAGTGTGCCGGAGTGCGTAATGTGCTGGCCAAGAGCTACGGTTCCAGGAACCCCATTAATGTGGTTCAGGCAACCATCAAGGCGCTCACCAGCATGAACTCCCCCGAGGCGATCGCCGCCAAGCGGGGCAAGACAGTCGAACAGATTCTGGGTTGAACAGATGGCTGCGAAAAAATCCAAATCCGATGCCCAGCTCAGGGTCACTCTGGTCAAGAGCCTTAGTGGCCGGCTGAAGGCCCACAAGGCCTGCGTGTCCGGGCTGGGACTGCGTCGCATTCGTCACAGCGTGACCGTGGCGGACACGCCTGAGAATCGCGGCATGATCAACAAGGTTTCATACCTGCTACAGGTTGAGGATGCTTGAAATGCGCCTGAATGACATCCAGCCCGCGACGGGCAGCCGTAAGGAAGGCAAGCGCAAGGGCCGTGGCCATTCTGCAGGCCAGGGCAAGACTTGCGGCCGTGGCATCAAGGGGCAGCGCTCGCGCTCCGGCGGTTATCACAAGGTCGGCTTCGAGGGCGGCCAGATGCCGCTGCAGCGGCGCCTGCCGAAGGTGGGTTTCGCGTCTCGCAAGGCACGGTTCTCGGCTGAGTTGTGTCTGCACGAACTCGCCAAGGTCGAGGGCGACGTGGCGGACGAGCTGACCCTGAAGCGAGCCGGCCTCGTGCCGCAGCGCGCGCAGCGCATCAAGGTGATCGCATCCGGCTCCCTGGACCGGGCGGTCACTACCAAGGGACTGCTGGTAACGCCCGGCGCGCGTAGCGCGATCGAGGCGGCCGGCGGCAAGATCGAGGACTAATCCGAAGGCGTTAACACGTGGCGAAGGCACTGAGTTCAAATCCGGCGACTGCCCTGGCAGATGCGACGCGCTTTTCGGAGCTGCGTTCCCGTCTGCTATTCCTGATCGGGGCGCTGATCGTCTATCGGATCGGGACCTTCATCCCCGTTCCCGGGATCGATCCCGAGGCTCTTGCTCGATTCTTCGAGCAACAGCAGGGCACGATCCTGAGCGTCTTCAACATGTTCTCGGGTGGCGCGCTTGAGCGTCTGAGCATCTTTGCTCTCGGCATCATGCCGTATATCTCAGCCTCCATCATCATGCAGATGATGGCTGTAGTCGTCCCGTCACTGGCCCAGCTCAAGAAAGAGGGCGAGTCCGGACGTCGCAAGATCACCCAGTACACACGTTACGGTACGGTCGGCCTTGCCAGTTTCCAGTCGGTTGGCGCCGCCATCGCATTCCAGAATCAGGGGGTCGTGATCGTCCCGGGCTTCCAGTTTGTGTTCACCGCCGCGGTGACGCTGGTTACCGGGACCCTGTTCCTGATGTGGCTGGGCGAGCAGGTCACGGAGCGCGGCATCGGCAACGGCATCTCGATGATCATCCTGGCGAGCATCATCTCCGGTCTGCCTGCCGCTATCGGCGGTACCCTGGAGTTGGTCCGAACCGGTGAGATGGCAGCTGCCCTGGCGCTGATACTGTTCATCCTGGTATTGGCCGTGACCGGTTTCGTCTCGTTCGTCGAGCGCGGTCAGCGGCGTATCGCGGTCCACTATGCCAAGCGGCAGCAGGGCCGGCGCCTCTACCAGGGACAGACAACGCACCTGCCGTTCAAGCTGAACATGTCGGGCGTTATCCCCCCCATTTTCGCTTCCAGCATCATCCTGTTTCCGGCCACGATCGCTCAGTGGTTCGGTACGAGTGAAGGATTCGGCTGGCTGCAGCGGATGGCGTCGAGCCTGTCTCCGGGTCAGCCGGTCTACGTGATGCTGTACTCGGCCCTGATTATCTTCTTCTGCTTCTTCTACACCGCGTTGGTGTTCAATTCGCGGGAGACGGCGGACAACCTGAAGCGCTCCGGCGCTTTTATTCCGGGTATCCGCCCCGGACAACAGACCGGGGAGTACATCGACACGGTGCTGACGCGTCTGACATTCTGGGGAGCTCTGTACGTGACTTCGGTCTGCCTGCTTCCCGAGTTCATGATCATGTACTGGAACGTTCCGTTCTATTTTGGCGGTACTTCGCTGCTGATCATCGTGGTGGTGGTGATGGACTTTATGGCCCAGCTTCAGGCACACATGATGAGTCATCAGTACGAAGGCCTGCTCAAGAAGGCCAACCTCAAGGGGCAAGGCCGCGCCGGCCGGGTGCGCTAGTCGCACTTCCGGAGGCATGTCGGGAGAGAAACGATGAAGGTTCGAGCTTCAGTTAAGAAGATCTGCCGGAACTGCAAGATTGTCCGCCGCAAGGGCGTGGTCCGTGTCATCTGCACCGACCCTCGCCACAAGCAGCGGCAGGGCTAGAGGCGGTCTTGATAGGACCCTTGTTTTCAGTTATCTTGGTGAGTTCCGCGCGGCCTACAGGAGATGCTTTAGATGGCGCGAATTGCAGGGATTAACGTCCCGCCGAATAAGCACACTGTCATTGCACTGACCCACATCTACGGGATCGGGCGGTCGACGGCGTCGAAAATATGCACCGCAGCGGGTATCGCCCAGGATGTGAAGATCGGTGATCTCAGCGAGCCTGAGGTCGACAAGATTCGCGCCGAGGTTGCGCGCTTCGCGGTCGAGGGTGACCTGCGACGCGAAACGTCCATGAACATCAAGAGATTGATGGACCTGGGTTGTTACCGTGGTATCCGGCATCGACGCGGTCTGCCGATGCGTGGTCAGCGCACACGTACCAACGCGCGGACGCGCAAGGGGCCGAAGCGCCCGATCCGCCGCTGATCGGACGCGGTCTCTAGTAAATACTGAATTATCCAGGTAAGCGATATGGCGAATCCGACGACTCGGACGCGAAAGAAAGTAAAGAAGCAGGTGGTGGATGCCATCGCTCATATTCACGCGTCGTTCAACAATACGATTGTCACGATTACTGACAGGCAGGGGAATGCCCTCTCCTGGGCGACTTCCGGCGGCTGCGGATTCCGTGGTTCGAGGAAGAGCACCCCGTTTGCTGCCCAGATTGCGGCCGAGCGGGCTGGTAGCGTGGCTCAGGACTATGGCGTCAAGAACCTGGAAGTCAGGGTCAAGGGCCCCGGGCCGGGTCGTGAATCTGCGGTCCGCTCGCTCAATGCTGCGGGCTTCCGGATCACCAACATCTCGGACGTGACGCCGATCCCTCATAACGGTTGCCGGCCGCCCAAGAAGCGCCGCGTTTAACGGAGTAAGCAGAGAATGGCTAGATATCTGGGACCGAAGTGCAAGCTGTCGCGCCGCGAAGGGACTGACCTGTTCCTGAAGAGCAGCGTGCGGTCGCTGGAGTCCAAGTGTAAGGCCGACGTGCCCCCCGGCGGAGCGCCACAGCGCCGCCCGCGGCTTTCGGACTACGGCCTGCAGCTCCGCGAGAAGCAGAAACTGCGTCGCATGTACGGCGTTCTGGAGAGGCAGTTCCGCAACTATTACAAGAAGTCGGCCAAGCAGAAGGGTTCGACCGGCGAGAATCTCTTGCAGATGCTCGAAGGCCGCCTGGACAACGTGGTCTACAGGATGGGATTTGCCGTGACCCGCGCTGAGGCTCGTCAGCTGGTCGGCCACAAGGGCATCACGGTAAACGAGCAGATCGTGAATATCCCGTCTTACCAGGTCAGTGCCGGCGACACCATTACTATCCGTGAGAAGGCGCGCGAGCAGATGCGTATCCAGAATGCGTTGTCTATCGCCAGCCAGGTCGGCTTCCCCGGTTGGGTCGAGGTCGACGAGAAGAAAATGACGGGGACGTTCAAGCAGTTCCCCGATCGCGACGAGATCCTGCCCGACATCAACGAGAATCTCGTCGTCGAGCTCTACTCCAAGTAATCCTCGAGGCCTATCGCCATGCAGGTATCTGTTACCGAATTTCTGAAGCCGCGCGTCGTCAAAGTCCAGACTGAATCGGACACGATCGCGCGTATCACCATCGAGCCACTGGAGCGTGGGTTCGGTCATACGCTGGGCAATGCCCTGCGCCGTATCCTGCTTTCATCGATGCCGGGCAGCGCAGTCGTCGAGGCGGAGATCGAAGGCGTACTGCATGAGTACACCAGCATCGGTGGCGTGCAGGAAGATGTCGTGGACATCCTGCTTAACCTCAAGCAGGTTGCGATCCGCATGCATTCCCGTGACGAGGCCGAATTGAGTCTGGTCAAGAAGGGCGCTGGCCCTGTGACGGCCGGAGACATCACTGTCGATCACGATGTAGAGATCGTCAACCCGTCGCTGGTGATCGCGACCCTGACCAGTGCCGGCGATCTGAACATGCGCCTTAAGGTCGTTCGCGGCCGCGGCTACCGTCCCGCCACGCTGCGCCCGGCTTTCGAGGAGCAGACCGGTCCGATCGGCCGGCTTCAGCTCGATGCCTCTTTCAGCCCGGTCCGCCGCGTTTCGTACAACGTCGAGGCGGCCCGTGTCGAGCAGCGCACCGATCTGGACAAGCTCATCATTGATGTCGAGACCAACGGTACGATCGATCCCGAGGAAGCGATCCGCCGCGCCGGCAACATCCTGCAGGATCAGCTGTCCGTGTTCGTGGATCTCAAGGGACAGGCAGAGTCCTTGGCTGCCAGTGCCGAGTCGCAGATCGATCCGATCCTGCTCCGTCCGGTCGACGAGCTGGAACTGACGGTTCGTTCCGCCAACTGCCTGAAGGCAGAGAACATCAATTACATCGGCGACCTGGTGCAGCGCACAGAGGTGGAGCTGCTGAGGACTCCCAATCTGGGCAAGAAGTCGCTCACCGAGATCAAGCAGGTGCTGGAGAGTCACGGGCTGACTCTCGGGATGCGCCTTGAGAACTGGCCGCCACCGAGCCTGCGGCCGGAAGAAGAGCGCGTGGCCTGAGCCGACGGCCCACTGACCAGGAATCCAAGCTATGCGTCATCGTAACTCCGGGCGGCCGCTAAGCCGCAACAGCCCACATCGACGGGCCATGTTCAGGAACATGAGTGCCTCGTTGATCAAGCACGAGACCATCCGCACGACCGTGCCCAAGGCCAAGGAACTGCGGCGCGTCATCGAGCCGCTGATCACGCTTGCCAAGACGGACGACGTCGCCCATCGCCGCCGTGCCTTCGATCGCCTGCGCGACAAAGAGGCGGTGGGCAAGCTCTTCGGCGAGCTGGGTCCGCGCTTCAAGGACCGCCCCGGCGGTTACCTGCGCATTCTCAAGACCGGCCCGCGTCCCGGTGACGCCGCGCCGATGGCGCTGGTCCAGCTTGTTGACGGTGCCGGCGAGGCGACCGCGGATTGACGCGAACGCCACCAGGGTAGAATGATCAAGGCCGGGCATTGCCCGGCCTTTTTCTTTGTGGCCCCCAATTCGTGGCCTGGTCTTGGAGTCGGGCAGACTCAAATGACTGCTTTCAACCAGA
>Ga0224504_10001474_pt1 | contig 10388 bp, 9 predicted proteins | sample SF_Oct11_sed_USG_3_FD_170160 | JGI IMG/M metagenome (GOLD analysis project Ga0224504, IMG submission 170160) | Sediment microbial communities from San Francisco Bay, California, United States - SF_Oct11_sed_USGS_24 | ecosystem: Environmental > Aquatic > Marine > Sediment | place: USA: California... | reverse complement strand
CTGTTTATAATGGTGAACAAATGATGTTAAAATCATATTAAACAAGATTGTTTGCTGTGTATTTTAACCAATTTTTAACACGGATTAAAAAAATATTTGTGCTATTTGCATTGAGATTAAAAAGGGTGTTAAATTCAACTGAATAAAAATATATAAAATGATTGAAAATAGCGATTCGGTAGACATTAGAGCTATCAATGAGAAAATAGAAAAAGAAAGTGCATTTGTCGATTTATTGATGATGGAGATGAACAAAGTTATTGTTGGTCAAAAGCACATGGTTGAACGATTGTTGATTGGTTTATTGGGGAATGGTCATATTTTGTTAGAAGGGGTTCCTGGATTGGCTAAAACGCTAGCTATAAATACCTTGTCTAAAGCTGTTCATGGCGAGTTTAGTAGAATTCAATTTACACCAGATTTATTACCGGCAGATGTTGTTGGTACCATGATTTATAGTGTTAAAGACAATGATTTCACCATAAAAAAAGGACCTATTTTCGCAAACTTTGTATTGGCTGATGAAATCAACCGTGCGCCGGCTAAGGTGCAATCGGCTTTATTAGAAGCGATGCAGGAACGACAAATTACTATAGGAGACACTACTTTTAAATTAGAGGAACCATTTTTAGTAATGGCAACACAAAACCCAGTTGAACAAGAAGGAACCTATCCGTTACCTGAAGCACAAGTTGACCGTTTTATGTTAAAAACAGTCATTGATTATCCTAAACTTGATGAAGAGCAATTAATTATGCGTGCCAATTTAAATGGAAGTTTTGGAAAAGTGAATGCTGTTGCATCAATTGATCAGATTATTAGGGCTAGAAATGCAGCGAAAGAAGTGTATATGGATGAGAAAATTGAAAAATATATACTTGATATTATTTTTGCAACCCGTTACCCTGAAAAATATAATTTACCTGATTTAAAAGGATTGATAAGTTTTGGTTCTTCACCACGTGGTAGTATTAACTTAGCCATGGCTGCAAAATGTTATGCATTTATTAAACGAAGAGGTTATGTAATTCCTGAAGATGTTAGAGCTGTTGTTCATGATGTTTTACGTCACAGAATTGGTATTACATATGAGGCTGAAGCTGAAGATGTAACTTCTGAAGATATTATCAATCAAATTGTAAACCAAGTAGAAGTACCTTAAAATGTTGAATTGTGTAACTGTTGAATTGTATTATTGGTATTTGCCAAAAACCTTCAGCTTTTAACTTTTAACTTTCAATTTAAGACATGGATACTAAAGAAATACTAAAAAAAGTTAGAAAAATTGAGATTAAGACACGTCGTTTGTCCGATCACATATTTTCTGGTGAATACCACAGCTCGTTTAAGGGGCGTGGTATGACTTTTTCAGAAGTTAGGCAATATCAATACGGTGATGATGTAAGAGCCATAGATTGGAACGTTACTGCACGCTATAACGAACCGTATGTAAAGGTATTTGAAGAAGAACGGGAGTTAACCATGATGCTAATGGTTGATATCAGTGGTTCTGAATTATTTGGTACAACCCAACAATTTAAGCGTGATACCATTACCGAAATAGGAGCAACATTGGCTTTCTCAGCCACTCAAAATAACGATAAAGTTGGTTTGTTGTTATTTTCAGATGAAATAGAACTTTTTATTCCACCTAAAAAAGGAAAAAGTCACGTACTTAGAATTATTAGGGAATTGATTGAATTTAAACCTAGAAGTTCTAAAACGAGTGTAAATAGTGCTTTAAAATTTTTATCGCAGGTAATGAAAAAGAAAGCCATTGTGTTTGTGCTTTCAGATTTTATGGATACGCACTATGAGCATACATTGAAAATAGTTGGAAGAAAACACGATGTAACCGGTATTAGAGTGTATGATAAATACGATGCCTCTATTCCTAATTTGGGATTGGTACCTATGTTAGATGCTGAAACAGGTAAAACAATGTTGGTGAATACCGCATCAAAAAAAGTGAGAAATGGATATGCTGCGCACTATTTGAAGTCGGTTGATTATTTTGAAAAGTCGTTTAGTCATAGCGGTGCAGGTACCATTAATACTAGAATTGATGAAAGTTATGTGAAAAAATTATTGGGATATTTTAAACGTAAAGGCGCTCGGTAGTTTTTAATTTGAATGCATTGAAGAAAGTAAAAATGAAAAAACAAATTGTTTATATATTATTTTTTATAAGTTTTGTTGGGTATTCGCAAGAAAATCCAGTTTCAATTCAAGCGGACACCACATTTATTAGAATTGGTGAACAAATGCAATTGAAAATTGCTGTAAACGAAAAGACAAATGTTGTATTTCCTAAATTACAATTAGATAGTTTGGGGAAGGTTGAAGTTTTGGAAGCAATGCCTACTGATACCTTAAAAAATAGTTTAGAAAAACACTACTTGTTAACCAGTTTTGACAGCGGAGTGTATATAATTCCACAACAACAGGTAATTGTAAATAGTAAAAGATTTTTAACCGATTCATTGATGTTAAGGGTTGCAACTGTTAAAGTAGATACAGCCAAACAAAAAATGTTTCCTATTAAAGCAATTCAAAGAGAACCTAAGGTATTTGATGATTACAAACACTTGTTTTGGTGGTTAATTCCTGTGTTTATAATTATTGCCATTATTTTGTACTTTGTTTTAAAAAAGAAAGTTAAAAAAGAAATACCAAAAGTATATGTAGCTCCAATTCAAGAGGCTTTACAACGCCTAAAAGAACTAGACGACAAGCATTTATTAGAGCAAAATAAAATTAAAATCTACTATTCTGAGTTAACAGATATTGTGAGAACGTATATAGAAAAAGATATTAAAATTCCTGCGTTAGAATCAACCACAAATGAGTTAATAGAAACTATTAACGATTTCAATGCTTCTAGTGATTTAGGGATTTCAAAAGAAACCATTGGTCAATTAAAGGAGGTATTACAAAGTGCCGATATGGTGAAATTTGCAAAATCTTCACCAATAGTTGAAGAAATAAAAGAACATAGAAATCTGTCAGAGCGTATTTTACAAAGCTTAAAACCAGTAAAAAAAGGGGAAGAAGAACCAATTAAAGCAGCAGAAAATGAGGTGGAATAATTTTGAGTTTTTAAATCCGGAGTTTTTATGGTTCCTAGTATTAATTCCTGCACTGGCGATTTGGTATTTTATTACTCGAAAAAAAGGCAGTGCTGCTTTAACAATCGCAAGTACAAAAGGTTTTACGGTAGCGCCTTCAATAGTTTCAAAATTAAAGCCATTGTTAGCCGTATTAAGATTAACAGCAATTACCTTGTTAATATTTGCACTAGCACGTCCAAGAATTGTAGAGGTTAGTTCACATACCAAAACAAATAAAGGGATTGATATTGTGATGGCTATTGATGTTTCAGCTAGTATGTTGGCAAGAGATTTAAAACCAAACAGATTGGAGGCCCTAAAAAAAGTAGCTAATGAGTTTGTAATTCAACGTCCAAATGATAGAATTGGAATTGTTGTATATGCAGGTGAAAGTTTCACAAAAACACCTATTACAAGCGATAAAAGAATTGTTAAAAATACCATTTCCGAAATTAAATGGGGAGACCTAGATGGTGGTACCGCTATTGGTATGGGGTTGGGATCTGCTGTAAACAGGCTAAAAGAAAGTAAAGCAAAAAGCAAGGTTATTATCTTATTAACCGACGGGGTGAATAATACAGGCTTTGTAGATCCAAAAACAGCTACAGAATTGGCTGTTGGTTTAGATATTAAAGTATATACAATTGGACTGGGAACCAACGGAACAGCATCTTTTCCTTATGCAAAAGATCCGAAAACAGGAAAACTACTATTTAGAAGTTCACCTGTTGAAATTGATGAGGAATTGTTGAAATATATAGCCAAGGAAACAGATGGTAAATACTTTAGAGCAACAGATAACAATAAATTAAAGGCCATTTATGAAGAAATCAACAAATTAGAAAAAACAGAAATTGAAGAGTTTAAATATTATAATTACGATGAAAGGTATAGACTGCTAGTTATTTTAGCAGGTCTTTTTATTTTAATTGAACTTTTTTTGAAAAACACCATATTTAGAAGCTTTATTTAGTTTTGTGGAAGGGATTATTTGTTGAACGGTGTAATAGAAAAAAGTTCAACAATTAAAACAATAAACAATTAAACAGTTTAACAACAATTATGTATCAAATAGAGGAACCAACATATTTTATTTACTTAGCAATTATACCTGTAGTATTTGCCCTGTTTTTGTTGGTGCTTTGGTGGAAAAAGCGAACACAAAAACAATTTGCGAATAACGATTTAATCAAAAAATTAAGTCCAGAGAAATCTATTTTTAAACCATTTTTAAAAATAGCAATTATTTGTTTAGGCCTTGCTTTTTTAATTATTTCACTTACAAACCCTAAAATGGGTACCAAGTTAGAAACCATAAAACGAGAAGGTGTTGATATTGTTTTTGCTTTAGATGTATCTAAAAGTATGCTGGCAGAAGATATTGCACCTAGTAGATTAGATAAAGCAAAACAAATTATTACCAAAATAATTGAAAATTTAGGAAGTGATAGAGTTGGTATTATTATTTATGCTGGAAATTCATATCCATTGTTGCCTATAACCACCGATCACGCAGCCGCAAAAATGTTTTTACAAAATGCAGATCCTGATATGGTTTCAAGTCAAGGAACGGCTATTAGCGAGGCTATTTCAAGAGGGATTACTTATTTTGATAATAAAGAACAAACCAACCGGTTTTTATTTATAGTTTCAGATGGTGAAGACCACGAAGAAACCCCCAAAACACTTGCGAAAACAGCAGTGGAGCAAGGTATAAAAATATACACTATTGGTGTTGGATCTGAAAAAGGAGGGGTTATACCAATAAAAAAGAATGGCTCTGTTATTAGTTATAAAAAAGACAATAAAGGAGAGGTTGTAATTACTAAAATGAATTCACAAGTTTTACAAGACATAGCCAATGAAGGAAACGGGAAATTTATTAACGGAAATAACACACAAGAAACCATTAATACGGTTGAAGATATATTACGAAAAGCTGAGAAGAGTGAATTTGAAACAAAACAATTTTCAGATTATAAAGATCAATTTCAGTGGTTTATTGGTTTTGCATTGATGTTTCTAATAATTGATGTTTTATTGTTAGAGAAGAAAACGAAATGGGTTCAAAAATTAAATTTATTCAATGAAAAAAAATAGTTTAATCATATTGTTTTTAAGTATCACCTTCGTGAGTTTTTCCCAAGAGGTTAATACAAAGAAATTGGAGCGTGAAGCCAGAGAAAATGTCAGAGAAGGAAACGTATTATACAATCAGTTGAAATTTTCAGAAGCTGAAATTGCTTATAAAAAAGCGTTGTCTAAAAATCCTAATTATCCAACAGCTTCTTATAATTTAGGAAATGCAATTTATCAACAAGACAGAAATAAAGAAGCAGTGGCTCAATTTGAAATTCTTGAAAAAACGGCGCCTGATAAAATGAGCAAAGCAGAAGCATATCACAATATGGGTAATTCTTTTATGAAAGAAAAACAATACGATAAGGCCGTAGCAGCTTTCAAAAATTCCATGAGAAACAATTCTAAAGACGAAGAGACACGTTATAATTTAGCCTTGGCACAAGAATTATTAGAAGAACAAAATCAGGATAATAAAGACAATAAAGATAATAAAGACAAAAACGAAAATAAAGACGATAAGAATAAAGATCAAAAAGATAAAGAAGGCGGAGACGAAGAGAAGGAGGAGAATAAAAATGATGAAAAAGATGAAGGGAAAGATAAGGAGAATGACAAAAGTGATCAAAAGAAAGATCAAGACCAACAAGATAAAAAGCCAAGGCCTAATCAATTGACACCAGAACAAATGAAGCAATTATTGGAGGCTATGAATAACGAAGAGAATAAAACGCAGAAAAAGCTAAACGCGGAAAAAACAAAAGGCAAAAAAATTAAACAGGAAAAAGACTGGTAATAAACATGAAATATAAAAAATATTACATACTTGGTTTTTTAGTTTTTGTATCGCAATTGCTTTTTGCTCAAATTGAGTTTAAAACTTCGGTGAGCAAAAATAAATTAGGGATAAATCAGCGTTTTAGAGTGCAGTTTTCTGTAAATAAACAAGGGGCAGATAATTTTCAACCACCTTCATTTTCCAATTTTAGAGTTGTTGGAGGACCAAGTTCTTCAATAAACCAATCATGGGTAAATGGTAAATCAAGTTATTCTCAGTCTTATATTTATATTGTTGAGCCTACCAAAGAAGGTGAATTTTCTATTGGATCTGCCAAAATTGAATATGACGGTAAAGTCTTAAAATCTAATCCAGTTAAAATTACGGTAACCGAAAAAATAGAGGTTCCAAAAGACCCAAATAACCCTGATTACATAGCGCAGCAAAACATTCACTTGGTTGCTGAGGTTTCTAATTTGAACCCGTTTGTTGGAGAGGGAATTTATGTTGTTTACAAATTATATGTAAGTGAAAAAATTAGTGTAAATGATTGGCGCGTAACAGAATCTCCGGAATATAATGGCTTCTGGAATCAGGATATTGAAGTAAAGGAAATTCAGGTTCGCCAAGGGAAGTACAATGGTGAAGATTATAGATACATTGTGCTTAAAAAAGCAGTGTTAATTCCGCAAAGAAATGGCAATTTAGTTATTGAACCTATGAAGATGAACTTTTCTGTTGGTATTCCAACCGGAACGGGTGATTTTTTTGGTAATATGATTACAAAAAACATTAGTTATGCTGCTGCTTCGCCTATAAAAAATGTAAAAGTACAAGCATTGCCTGACGCCGGTAAGCCATTAAATTTCGCAGGTGCCGTTGGAGATTTTAAATTTAATGTTTTGGCTAATAAAAAGGAGTTGAAAGCCAATGAGGCTGCTCAAATTTCTGTAGAGGTTTCAGGCCATGGAAATTTAAAATTATTTGAAATTCCAAAAATCACAACACCAGCTGAATTAGAAGTTTATACACCAGAGCATAAGGAAAAAGTAGCAACCTCCTTAAGTGGTTTAAGAGGTACAATTACCGATACTTATACTGTGGTTCCGCAGTTTAAAGGAAAATATAAGATTCCTGAAGTTGGCTTTTCATATTTTAATCCAAAAGAAAAAAAATATATTAGCATAAATATTGATCCAATTATTGTGGATGTTAACGAAGGAAAAGAACTCCCTTCTTCAACTGTTAATAACGATTCAAATATGAATGCTAAGAAACCAGTATTGACGACCGATAATAATTTTAGGTTTATAGCTTTAAGAACCACGTTTAAACCAAAGCAAAAAAAGGAATTTTTACATTCCACACAATTTTATTTACTGCTGCTATTACCATTTTTAGCTATTCCAATTGGGATATTTGTTGGTAAAAAGCGCGCAAAACGTGCAGGAGATGTATTTGGTAATAAAATTAGAAAAGCAGATAAACTGGCTCGTAAATATTTATCAGAAGCTAAAAAACAATTGGGTAATCAAGAGGCTTTTTATGTGGCTTTAGAAAAAGCCTTGCACAATTTTTTAAAGGCAAAACTGCATATAGAAACATCAGATATTTCTAAAGAAAAAATTTCAGACATTTTGAAAAGTAAAGCTGTGGAGCCTTCAACAATATATGAGTTTATAACAGTGTTAAAGGATTGTGATTTTGCTCGTTATTCACCAACAACAAATGTAATGATGGAGCAAGAATTTGAAAAAGCAAAAGAAGTAATAACCAAAGTGGACAAATATTTATAAGATGAAAAAATTTGTTACCATATTATTGTTGTTTATTGGCTTTTTAAGCAATGCGCAGAGTGCAGATGAATTGTTTAAGGAGGCGAACACGTTTTATAAAGTTGAAGATTATAATCGTGCTGCGGGCGTGTATTTAGCTATTGAAGAGAAAGGGCTTGTATCGACTGATTTGTATTATAATTTAGGGAATTGTTATTATAAATTGAATAAAGTTGCACAAGCAATCTACTACTACGAAAAGGCGTTGCAATTAGATACGTCAAATGAAGATACATTACATAATTTGGCTTTTGCTAAACGTATGACACTTGATATTATTGAAGATTTACCCAAAACCTTTTTACAACGGTTTTCTGAAAATGTAATTCAAAAGTATTCATTTGACACATGGGCTTTAATTGCGGTTATAGCTTCGTTTTTAGCTTCGATGTTGTTTTTGCTATATCATTTTTCAGGGTCCTCAAAAATGAAATTGTTATATTTTAATACAACTATTTTTACGGTTTTTGTAATGTTGGTAAGTGTCTTTTTTGCCTTTGATAATTATAATTGGGTTCAAAATAATAGAACGGCTATTATTTTTGAAACTAAAACCGATGTTAAAAATGCGCCAACAGAAAGTAGTGAGGAGATTTTTGAATTACACGAAGGAACCAAAGTAATTATTGTGGATGAGTTGGACAACTGGAAAAAAATAAAAATTGCCGATGGCAAAGTGGGGTGGATTTATCAAGACGCCTTAAAGGAACTGTAAATTTTATTAGAATATTAAAACTGATAAACCACTTTTTTTAAGTAAACACATTTGTTTTTGTAGTCAATTATCGCTTTTCCTTTTTCTAATATATCCGCGCCAATTATACCATCAACAGCTTTGGCATTATGTGCAGTTAAGGCAGTGTTTACATGGTTTAAATCAAGTAAAACAATAGTCAGCGTATTAATTTTCCAAGCTTTTAATGCTAAGCTGTTGAGAGAAGAAATTTTGGTTTCCATTCCTATGGCACCAGCACCAGCAGCTTTAGTTTCAGAGTCTTTTACCTGTAGTTTAAACTTATGGGCTAAAGAAATATCAATACACGAATTAGAAGCGCCTGTGTCTAAAATAAACCGCCCTTTAACACCGTTAATTTTAGCCTTTAACTCAAAATGATTTGTATTAATTTTTTTTAGGTTAAGTTTTATAAATCCTTTCCTCTTAAGAATTTTCTTTAAATTCATTTCCTTTATTTTGGGTCAAATCTAGTGTTTTTAAAAATAAACGGGTTCCAGTAGCTTATAAACTATTGGAACCAGTTTAAATAAAATAGATCCACTCATTCTTTTAGACAGCTAATTATTCAATTTTAAATACTATTGGTAGCGCGTATTTTACATTTACGGGTTTTCCTCTTTGTTTACCTGGTTCCATTTTTGGTAATAATTTAATTACTCTAATAGCTTCCTCTTTCAGTTTTATATGAGGTGCTCTGGCTTTTATTTCAACAATATTTCCATTACTGTCAATTTTAAACAAAATAAATATGCGTTGAATACCTGAAGATAAATTTAACTCTGAAGCGAGTCCGGCATCGAATGTTTTTCCTACAAACCTTGTGATTTTATCCGTAAAACAGGATTTCATTTCTGCTTTTGTTCCCTCACACCCTGGAAAAGCTGGAGCTTCTTCAATTATAATAAAATCTACATTTTCTATAATTTCTTCAACAGGTACTATATCAACTACACCTGAAAGATCAGTTGGTTTGTCAGGGTCAACTAGTTGAAAAATAGTTTCTGGCACATCAGCTTTGTTATCAACTTCTGTAATAACGTCAAGTATTGCCTTTTTTGGAGTTGGGTGTGCTTTAGGTGGCTCAATAATATATTCAATTATTGATTCAGAACTATCGTGCATGTTTATATTCGAACCATTTAAAATGGCCAATTTATGATCAAATGTTTTGTTTTGAATTAAAACATAAACAATTACAAGCGATAATACTAGCCCCAATTGCGCGAATAACTTGCTGTAATTCTCTAAATTTGCTTTTGGCTGTTTTTTTGTTTTCATACGAAGAAAATTTTATGTTATCCTTTTTTTTAAAGTTTGGTTCAATAATTAATTGAGTGGAATTGAGTAATTATTTGCCCTACTAATAATGCTGGATAACTGTTAAAATTATGTTAATATCAAGAAACATACCAAAACGGAGTCATCTAATTTTAGGTGGCTCCTTCATTTGGAATCATTTATATTTTGAATGTGTAAACTAATTTTTAAGCTTTAAAACTTTCAATTACTTTTGCGCTATGATAATTACTGATACACATACCCATTTATACAGCGAACAATTTGATGAGGATAGAAGTGAAATGATACAACGTGCCATTGATTGTGGTGTTTCTCGTTTTTTTATTCCGGCAATTGATGCTTCATACTTACCTGCAATGCTCGACCTGGAAAAACTGTTTCCAAACAATATTTTTTTGACAATGGGAGTGCACCCAACCCATGTAAAAGAAAATGTTGAAGAAGAGCTAGCCTTTGTAAAAAAGTGGTTAGACAAGCATACCTTTTATGGGGTGGGAGAAATTGGGATTGATTTGTATTGGGATAAAACGTTTTTAAAAGCATGTTGTTAC
>Ga0224504_10001472_pt1 | contig 10391 bp, 8 predicted proteins | sample SF_Oct11_sed_USG_3_FD_170160 | JGI IMG/M metagenome (GOLD analysis project Ga0224504, IMG submission 170160) | Sediment microbial communities from San Francisco Bay, California, United States - SF_Oct11_sed_USGS_24 | ecosystem: Environmental > Aquatic > Marine > Sediment | place: USA: California... | reverse complement strand
TCCAGAGGACCCGGATTTTGATCCGGGTGCGGTTCTCAAGCAAACCTTGGAGGTGGACGAGGCACGAGCGCAGACCGAGGCCCTCGACCTGGAATCTCTGCTGGCAAAAATGGAGCAGGAGCAAAACGATGCCAGGTTCCAGCACTCCCTGCAGAAGTTGATCCCGTTGTTGCGCTTTCAAATCTTCGAGGAGAGCCGGCCCCTCGTTCTACGCGCTTACCTGCTGCTCTGCCGGACAGCAACGGGGAAACAATCCTCCGAAGAGCGAAAGCAGTATGCCAGGCTTGCCCTGGGCCAGCTGGTGAGCGATGAAATGACCAGTTACCTGGTGAACTATGCGCTTGACAAAGAGACCGACCAGAAGACCAGGACACTGCTCAGTGAGATTCTTGCCTACCACGGCGACAAAGTGGCCAACCGCATCATGCAGATGCTTTGCAGTGAAGAATCGGCACCCAATCGCAAGATTCTGAGTGATATTCTGTCCCGTAGTGGCACTGCGGTCCTGTCGACCATTCACGAGTACCTCAACGACGAGCGATGGTACGTCGTGCGTAACGCCATCACGATTATGGGGGATATCCGCAGCCAGGACTCCCTGGCTGAACTCTCCCTTTTGCTCCAGCATGACGACATCCGTGTGCGCCGCGAAACGATCCGGGCCCTGACCAAAATCGGCGGCAAGCGTGCGATCAAGATTCTGCTGCAGACAGCCACAGCAGAGGACCAGGAGATACGCCGTCAGGCGATCCTTTCCCTGGGCGCAATGCGTGCAACAGCTGCCGTGCCGACCCTGCTCTCGCTATTGAAGCAAAAAGGCTGGAGCCAACGGGAAATAGATCTTAAAAAGGACACGATCCGCGCCCTTGGCGAGATACGCGACCCCGAGGCCACTCCGGAACTGGTAAAAATCCTGAAGAAAAAACGTCTGGTGCATCGCCAGCTCAACGATGAGCTACGTGTTGCTGCGGCCGCCGCACTTGGAGATATCGCCGACGAAAGCACAATGAATGTTCTCGACAGGACAACCAATGACCGCAACCCGAAGATCGCCAGGGCCGCAGCCCAGGCGCTCATGCAGCTTGACAAGGGAAACACATGAATGTTGATGAGATTAAGAAGTTCGTTCAGGTTCTGACGGCAGCCGTCAAGGGCCTGCGCCTGTATGCCGTTGATCATCCGGCCACGACGAAACATGTGGAGACCCTGCAGGACGGTCTGTTCACAATGCTACAGCACAAGAAGATGATCAAGATGGGGCTGCTCGAAGGGACTCTGTTTGTCGAGGATCACCTCATCATGCAGGAGTTTCAAGCAGCTACGGAGCTGATCGAAATGCTGGAATCTCGTGAACTGGCCGGTTTTGAATTCATGGCCGGCCTCTCTGCCAACGAGATCCATTCCCTTTTGCACCTGTTGCACTCCGGTAGCAACAAAGGTCAGGATTTTGCTGATGCACTGGTCTCACAAGGGGTCAAGAAAATCCGTGCGATCGCAGCAGCAGAGGATGACGAAGATGAAGCTCAGCAACCGCGCAAGGTCTACCACAAGGCCCTGAAGGTTGTCGACCAGATCTTCCAGGATGTCCGGATGGGCGAAATCCCTTCGTCGGAAGATGCCATAAAGGTCGTCAAGGACATGGCCCACCTGACCATGACCGAGCCGCACGCCATGCTGGCCCTGTCAATGCTCAAGGACTACGACAACTATACCTTCACCCACTCGGTCAACGTCTCGGTCCTGGCACTCGCTATTGGTCGTGCCTGCCAGCTGACCGAAGAGCAGCTCAAGACCCTGGGGCTCGGCGGGTTGCTGCATGACCTCGGCAAGCTGCGCGTTGATGTCAACATCATCACCAAGCCCGGCAGACTGACCGACTCCGAATTCGATGAGATCAAGGAACATCCGGGATACGGCGCCGAGATCATCAAGGAAATGGAAGGCGTTACCGACGAAGTCATGCAGATCGTGCATGGTCACCACCTGCGTTACGATCGCACAGGCTACCCGAGTAATGTGCCCGGCGAAGTGATTTCACCCCTGGTTGAGATGACGGCAATTGCCGACGCCTATGATGCCATGACCACCCTGCGCTCCTACCAGAGGCCATTCACACCGAGAAAGGCGATTGCCCGCCTGAAAGATGTTCGCGGCTCTTCACTGCACCCGGATTATGTTACACACTTTATCGAGTCGCTCGGCCCCTACCCGGTGGGCAGCCTGGTCCGCCTCGACAACAACGAAATTGGCCTGGTCGTTAAGGTCGAGCCGAAGGATACCAGTCTGGTCGATATCAAGATCATTTACGACTCGGCCGGCGCCATGCTCGACGATCTTTACACGATCCAGCTGCGTCCCGATCAGCCTCGCAAGATCATCGCCGAGGTCGATCCGCAGACCAAGGGGATCGATGTGACCAACTTTTTCGATCTCGGATAGCTCGAGTCAACATCCGGATATTGGATTTAAAAAAGCAAAGGCCGGAAGATTTCTCTTCCGGCCTTTGCTTTATGATGTTCCACATCCCGCGTTCCCCGTACCGCAGACGGCTTTCTACCCTTTCACCGGCAACTCACTCAGGGCCTTGACCGCTGCAATCCGCACCGAAGCACGGCTGTCTTTGGCGAGCTGTGACAAGGGGCCACTACTTTCCGGAGAACCGATCGAACCGAGAGACCTGGCGGCACTGATCACCAGCTGTTCATCGTCGTCTCCGAGTAGTGAAACCAGGTATGGCGCTAGGCGGACATCATTGAAATGGCCGAGCGCCTCGGCGGTATGCACGCGGACGGCCGGAGCAGGATCCTTGAGATGTTTGACCAGGCTGTTGAGCGACTTCGGATGGGCTTTCACCCCGAGGACCTGGATAGCCGCGCCGCGAATATCCGGGTCGGGATCCTTGAGCAGGTTGACCAGATGCGGAAAGACATCCGCCGACTTGATATATTCCATGGCGAAGATCGCCTTGACCCGCTGTCCACGCTTGTCGGAAGCAAGCTCTTCGACAATTTTCGACAGGTCCTGGAAAGACTCCAGGCGTTCAAGCGCAGCGGCCGCAGCCGTACGGACCTCCTCCTCGGAATCATTCAATAATTCAATGAGCAGATTGCGTCGTTGCTCGAGAGACATGGCATTCCCCAAAACACATGAAAACAACAGAGCTAAAGTTACCAGAAACAGGTCGACTGCGCAAACGTGAAAAGCAGGAACAGACCTAAATCAAACAATAAGTTATTTCTATGCCAATAAATCCGGTTCAATATCGTCCTGATCATTATAGCCATCAAGGAGAAAATAATATGGATGAGATTAAGGAACTGACCGGTATCTGCTTCGAGACAATCTGTCGCACTTTGTTAAGCGTGTTGTTGATTCTGCTGCTGCTGGGTATCGGGTTTGGGATTGCCCGTACCGCTGTCGACCTGCTTTCCGTAGCACGGGATATTTTTTCCAGCAAGGATTTTCACGAAGTTCTGAAAAACCTTGTTGTCAACGTGCTCATGGTGCTTGCCGTTGTCGAGCTTTTTCGTACCGTCAAAGCATACTTCAGCGAGGGCAGAGTCAAGGTCACCTATATCATCGATACTGTGCTGGTCGTCGTTATCACCGAGATCATGGGCTTCTGGTACCGAGAAGTCGATATAGCGCGGCTCGGCCTGGCCATTGCTTTGGTCGTTGCGCTGATGGGGGTCAGGATCATGGCCATCAGGTTTTCGCCACGACGACGCGAGTTGCTCGACGGCCTGTAAAAGCCGGCGACCGGGAAAGGAAAAGCCGTAAGCCTTGGGGCTTACGGCTCTAGGTTTACAAAGATAAAAAAACCGGGAATTAGAACGGGATATCATCATCCGGATTGAATGACTGTTCCGGGGAACCCTGCGAAGGCTCTTCAGCGGACGTTGCCGGCCGGCCGCCACCGCCGCCGCCCTGGTCGCCGGCACGGCTGAGCATCTGCATCTCGTTGGCGACGATCTCGGTGATGTAACGCTTGTTGCCATCGCGATCATCGTATGAGCGGTTCTGAATCCGCCCCTCGATATAGACCTGTTTCCCCTTGGTCAGGTATTTGCCGCAGATCTCCGCCAGCCCGGCCCAGACCACGATGTTGTGCCACTCGGTCCGTTCCTGCTGTTCCCCCTGCTTGTTCTTGAAACGGTCTGTTGTCGCCAGAGAGAACGTACACACCGCGGTTCCCGAAGGGGTGTAACGCAGTTCAGGATCTTTCCCCAGGTTACCGACCAGAATTGCCTTGTTGACAGACATGAGAACACCTCCATTGCATTGGATTGAAGTGGCAGTCTATTACAATCCCCCCGGGGCTGTAAAGGCCAAGATGCCGCCTGCAACAGATTGCATCAGACTGCTTAATGGTAGTGGACTTTCTTGATCCCATCAAGCTGCAGAATCGCAACAGTCAGTTCCCGTCCGATCCGTTTCTGCTGCTGGGTAACAACCACCTGAAAGAATATCTCATCATTGACAAGATCGACGTTTGAGCTGAGATCAGAAACATTCAGGCCCTGCTCTTCGAAGATCAGCTGCAATTCGTCGTAGAGCTCCATACGCTTTTCAGCGGTGACCGTCAGTGTCAGATAACGGTCCTTTCTCATCAACGGGTCAAGTTTCTTGAGGAAAACCAGGCTGGCCAGGACCAGTGCGGTGGTTATGGCACCGAGAGTGAAGTGTCCCATACCAAAAGCCATACCCAGGCTGGCCACGACCCAGAGGCTTGCGGCTGTCGTCAAACCGCGCACGGAGATCCCCTCCTTAAGGATCACCCCGGCACCGAGGAAGCCGATTCCGGTGACGATCTGGGCGGCAACCCGCGAGGGGTCGAAACGAACCGCGGACTCGACATCCAGCATGCCGTACTTGAGGTAAAAAGCTTCGGAGATGATCATCATGGCACAAGCACCTACGGAGACCAGGATGTTGGTCCGCAGACCGGCCGGTCGGCCATGCCTTTCCCGTTCAAGCCCGACCAGTCCGCCGGCAACAGCGGCAAAGAACAATTTGATCAGGAGGTCTAATTCGTAGCTACCGAACAGTGGCGAGTCAAAGAACATGTCCTAACCCCAAACAGCCAAAAGAACCTAGGCCAACAATAATTTTTAAATTATACCATGAGCGAGAGACAAAACATTAAAATTGAAATATAACAATACCTTGTATGAGAACAGATAAATTTGTCGCCACAATCTTTTATAAGGATTTTTACCTGATAGAATAGTGAATGTGGAAAGACTACAGTGGGATATCCCATGAACGACCACGCGTTGCCGGTGGGCTGATTCCTTTAAACCCTTCAACCTGAATTCGAGCAAAGGAGCGTATGGCATGAAGAACTTAATCGTCTTGTTACTGGCTTTCATCATGGTTTCCAGTGCATCGGCTGCTGACTTAAAAAAAGCCGAAGCAGAAGGAAAAGTGAATTTTTACGCGAACATCACGGCAATCGAACCGATTATGGATAACTTCAATGCCAACCACAAAATTGAAGGGATCTACACCCGGATCTCAACCTCTAAATATCTGGCGACGGTGCTGACTGAATTTTCGGCCGGCAAGCTTCAGGCGGATGTTCTTCAGGGGCCATTGCCAATCATTCAGATGCTCAAGGAAAAAGGCGTTTTAGCCCCTTACAAATCACCATCCGCTGCGGGGTACCCTGACTGGGCCCAGGCAGATGACACAATCACCCAATTCGGTATCGAGTACGTTGCCCCCATATACAACAAGGAACTGGTCAAAGCCGAAGACGTACCTACTCGCTACGAAGATCTCACCGACCCGAAATGGTATGATAAAATCGTCATGCCCGACCCGGCGTCGCATGCCACAACCATTTCCTGGCTGGTCGGTTTGAAAGAGGCCAAAATCTTCGCCAGTGATGATGCCTGGATGGCCTTCGTCAAAGGGCTCGCAGCCAACAAGCCAATGTTTGTCAAGTCTTTCGGTCCGACCCCGGCGCCGATCGAGAGTGGCGAGAAATTAGTTGGCATCTCAATGCCGAAGTACATCATTACCAAGGCACCGGCACCACTCGATTGGGCAAAGGTCGAAACCCTGCTCGGTACACCACGGGCCATCGCCGTTGCCGCCAACGCCAAAAACCCGGAAGCCGCAAAAGTCTTTGTCGACTACTGGTTGACAAAGAACGCCATGCAACTACTGGCTGACAAGGTCGGCGAATATGTCCTGGCCCCCGGAGTATTCCCGCCAATTGATGGAATCAGCAAAGCCAAGGTTGTGCCGATTCGCGAGCTTTCCGACGAGGAGATCCGTGACTGGGGCAAAAAATTCCAGGCGATTTTCTACGGCAGCTGAGTTCACACAAGGCATCCGATGTTGACACCGGGGCCAGGTTAACCTGGCCCCGCATGCTAAATAGAGGATCTATGGAAATCCGCATTCACGGCCTGACCAGGAACTACTATTCCGAAGGCAAACAGATCAAGGCCCTCGACAATATTGACCTGACAATCCCTGCAAATAAAATTTTCACATTACTGGGGCCAAGCGGTTGTGGCAAAACCACCTTGCTCCGCTGTATCGTCGGACTGGAAGTCCCGGATGGCGGAGAAATCTATATTGGTGATGAGTTGGTCTGTTCCAGCGCAAAAAAGGTTTTTGTGGCACCGGAGAGCAGAGGGCTTGGCATGGTTTTCCAAACCTATGCCATTTGGCCGCACATGAATGTTTTCGATAACGTTGCCTATCCCCTGCAAACCAGCAAAACAACTCAGGATGAGATCCGGAAAAAGGTTGGCAAAGCACTCAGCTTCGTGCAACTGGATGGCTTTGAAAACCGGCCGGCTACCAAGCTGAGCGGCGGTCAGCAACAAAGGGTCGCCCTGGCACGAGCCCTCGTCGCCGAGCCGAAGGTCATCCTTTTCGACGAACCGCTTAGCAATCTTGATGCAAAACTTCGGGAAGAGACCCGCAAGGAGTTGAGAAGTTTTCTCAGCGAATTGAAGATTACGGCGGTTTACGTGACCCATGATCGGATAGAGGCCCTGGCGCTTTCCGACCTGATTGCCGTCATGCGCGCAGGTAAGATTATCGAGATCGGCGATCCGAAGAAGATTTATTTTCATTCAGATCACAAATTCGTCGCTGACTTTATTGGCCGGGCCAACCTGATCAAGGGCAAGGTCTCAGAACAACAAGGGGATCATGCTGTTTTCTCGAGCGAAATCGGCTCCATCGTCGCTCTCAACGGTCAGGGCATCGCAACAGGGCAGGACGCCATGCTCTGCATCCGTCCTGAATTTATCCAGTTGGCTCCGGAGCAGGTCACACATGGGCACAATGTCTTCAAAGGCAAGATGGAGACCCTGATATTCATTGGCGAAGCCTACGAAGGCGAGATCCGGATCGGCGAAACATTATTGACCACCACCATCGAACCTACGGCAAATATCGGCGAAGGAGACACCATCAGCATTGCGTTCGACCCGGACCACTGTTTCCTGCTTTCGGCATAGAGGGCGTCATGTTTAAAAAACCAACCCTGACCACAACCTTGATCATCATCGTTGGTTTCCTGACTTTGTGCCCCGTCATCATGCTCCTGCTGGGCAGTTTTTCAAAAGACTTCGTCTCGTTTGGCCAATTTACCCTCAGCAAATACATCGAGGCATACACCGACCCGGATTTCGCCGACATCCTCTGGAACACCGTTGTTTTCACCTGCGGATCAGCGATTCTGGCGACGCTTCTGGCGCTATTTCTGGCCTATGTAAATACAAGAACGGATCTCCCCTTTAAATTTATTTTCAAGATCATTTCGATTATCCCGATGATGATCCCGCACATCCTGTTTTCTGTCAGTTGGGCGCTACTGTTGAATCCGAGCAATGGCATCCTGAACAAATTGTTCATGAACCTATTCGAGCTCAAAAGTGCCGTCTTCAACATCTATTCTCTGCCGGGGATGGTGCTGGTCGAAGGGCTGCTTGATCTGCCGATTGCCTACCTGATTATTGCACCCGCCATGAGTGCATTCGACGTATCTCTGGAGGAATCTTCAAAAGTGTGCGGAGCCTCTAATTTAAGGACTCTGTTTAAGGTGACTCTGCCTGTCCTCCGACCCGCGATACTGGCGTCGGCCATCCTGGTGGTGGTGCGCAGTCTTGCTTCTTTCGCCGTGCCATCGGTGATTGGCATGCCGGGACGCATTTATGTTTTATCGACTCATATTTACCGAAATATTTCGAGCGGCTTTGCTGCTGATTTTGGCAAGGCAGCAGCAATCGGCATGAGCGCGCTGGCGGCATCGATCACGTTAATCTACATCTATCGTTACCTGACCTCTGAAAGTGGAAAGTTCGTGACGATTTCCAGCCGCGGTTTCAAACCGACCCTGATCAAACTGAAAAAAGCAAAATACCCGGTATTCGTTATCGTTGGCTTGCTCTCCTTTATTCTTATACTTCTCCCGGTCCTGGTCCTTTTTTACACATCCATGCTGCCCTACTCGATGCCCCCCAGTAGCAGGGCCTTTTCAATGATGTCCTGGGAAAACTGGGGCGAGGTCCTTGCCGACCCGATCTCTTTGCTCTCGCTGAAAAACAGCCTGTTCCTTGGGGTCGTCGGGGCAACCTTAGGAACGATTCTGTCGATTTTTGTCTCATACGTCATTGTCAAAATCCGTTCGACAGCATCCGGGATTCTCGAATCGCTCAGTTTTCTGTCGTTTTCATTTCCCGGTATCGTCATCGGCGTCGGTTTTATGTGGTTTTTTGTGCGAACACCTTTGTACGGGACCATCACGGCACTCCTGATCGGGTACATTGCCACCTATCTTCCTTACGGGATCAGGCCGATTTCCAGTGCCTTCGTGCAAATCCACAGTCATCTTGAGGAATCTTCCCGTGTCTGCGGTGCAAGTCCATTCTATACTTTGCGTCGTATCGTGATTCCTCTTTTGATTCCGGGGATGGTGTCTGGATGGATCCTCATGGCGACCATGTTCCTGCGCGAACTCACACTCTCGGTTGTCCTGTCACGACCCGGCACGGAAGTCCTCGCGGTTCAAATCCTTCACTTTGCCGAAGACGGCCTGTGGGGCAAACTCTCGGCCCTGGGAATCATGATGATCTTCATTTCTTCGGCGCTGGTGATTGCTGCATCAGTGATCGGCAGCAAGATGACCAAGATGGAGGTCGTCAACAAATAGTTTTCGAAGAGTGATTTGAGGCGTAAATGCCATCAGCAGATTTTTAAATAATCCAACACGACATCAATAGAACAGCCATCCTGAATGGCCGGACGTACAGGCGACATCGGCGTTTCTTTGCAACCACCTTCAGGGCAATTCCAATGCAGACAGCAGCAGGCCACCGAACCTGAGAATCCTGTTATAAAAGGGGGACAAAATCACCGAACGGCTCATTATTTTATTTACTCAAGAGGGGGAAAAAGGCAGACTCCTAACATAAATCTAACAAATGCCAAACAGCCGCAAATCAACAAGACTCTTGATCTCAGTTGAGAAAAGACAATTTTTCTAGGATTTAAAAAATGATCGAACCTTTCAAGATGGGTTATACCGCAATCGGCGGCCTCGGGGTTTTTATCATCGGCATGAAGTACCTTTCCGACAGTCTGCAATCGCTCTCGGGCGGCCTGATCCGTAAAGCCATCTCATCTGTGACGACGAACCGTTTTCTTGCCGTCATCGTCGGCCTGGTCATTACATGTTTTGTCCAGTCATCGTCGATCACGACCGTTATGGTCGTCGGCCTGACCAACGCCGGGCTCATGCAGTTATCCCAAGCGATTGGAGTCATCCTCGGAGCCAACATCGGCACCACCATCACGGGTTGGATTCTGGCAGTCAAGGTCGGTAAGTACGGCCTGCTGCTCATCGCCGTTGGCGTCTTCCCGATGCTTTTTTCGAAAAACGATCGGATCTCGGCAACTGCCAAGGTGCTCGTCGCTCTGGGTATGATTTTTTTCGGCCTGGAGATCATGAGCGGCGCTTTCAAGCCGCTTCGGAGTGACGAAGGGTTCATGAACCTGATGCTGACTCTCGATGCCCAATCGTTGCTCAGCATCCTGGGGTGTGTCGCGATCGGCTGTGTGATGACCATGATCATTCAGAGCAGTTCAGCGATGCTCGGCATAACCATCGCTCTCGCCCTGACCGGCGCCATTCCGCTTTACACGGCGGTCGCCCTGGTCATGGGCGAAAACATCGGGACCACCATCACAGCGCAGTTTGCCGCCATTGGCGGCAGTGTCTCATCCCGGCGTGCCGCTATGGCGCATTCCGTATTCAACGTGCTCGGTGTCGTCATCATCGTCGCCATCTTTTCAACCTATGTCGATATGATCGAGAGGTTCGTTCCGGGAGCCTCAAGCTTCGTTGATGCTGATGGAAACCG
>Ga0224504_10001471_pt1 | contig 10392 bp, 6 predicted proteins | sample SF_Oct11_sed_USG_3_FD_170160 | JGI IMG/M metagenome (GOLD analysis project Ga0224504, IMG submission 170160) | Sediment microbial communities from San Francisco Bay, California, United States - SF_Oct11_sed_USGS_24 | ecosystem: Environmental > Aquatic > Marine > Sediment | place: USA: California... | reverse complement strand
GGTCATCGCCAGGCGCAGCATGCCCTTCAGGCGCAACGCAAACACGAGTTCAGGATTCACACCCGGATCCTTGCACCGCAGTACTGCGTTGTCGTAGTCAACCAGCAATGCACGGATTTCCGCCACGGCCTCTTCGAGCTCCTCGCCGGTGCGAAAGATGCCGACCTTGTACATCATGATCTCGCCCAGGGCATCGCGTATCTCGTACACGCTGCGGCCCTTACCGTCGCGATCCAGCCAGGCGGTCGCCCGTTTCTCGGCAGCCGCGACAGCATCCAGCGCGACGCCGGTGTCGGCGCGAAGTTCACTCCCGGCCAACTTCTCGGCAACGCGGCGACCGACGAGCCTGCCGGAAACCAGCGTTTCGGCGAGGCTGTTGCCGCCGAGTCTGTTGAAGCCATGCATGTCCCAGCACGCCGCTTCGCCAACGGCATACAGGCCGGCAAGCCCGTAGGCTTCGCCGTCCTTGTTCACGCGAACGCCGCCCATGGAATAGTGCTGGGTCGGCCTGACGGGCACCAGTTCTTCCGCAGGGTTTATGCCCAGGAAGTCCCGGCAGATGTCCCAGACTTCCAGCAGTTTAGTGCGCAGGTGTTCCTCGCCTATGTGACGTATGTCGAGCCAGAGGTGTGGCCCGTACGGCGTGTCCACTCCATTGCCATCGCGCATTGCCTGCACCATGTGGCGCGACACGACGTCACGGCTCGCGAGTTCCTGTTTCACGGGCTCGGCCTCGACCATGAAACGGTTCATGTTCTTGTCGAGAAGGTAACCGCCATCCCCGCGGCAGCCTTCGGTGACCAGGATGCCGCTGGGCATCAGCGTGGTCGGGTGAAACTGCACGGCCTCCATGTTGCCGAGCGGCACGATGCCGGTATCGAGGGCGATCGACGCACCCGTGCCTTCATTGATAACCGCATTGCTCGTGTACTGACCGTAGATTCGACCGTAACCGCCCGTGGCTATCACGGTCGCTTTCGCCATGATGGCGAAATGCCGGCCCGTGCGCAGGCAGCGCGCCACGGCTCCGAGGCAACGGCCGCCATCATGGATCAACGACACGGCCTCGGCGCGGTCGTGCACTGTGATGCCTAGCCTTACGACTTCACTATCGACGGCGTACAGGGCTGCGTGACCCGTGCCCGCAGCTGCGTAACAGGCACGCCACTTGGCCGTGCCACCGAAATCGCGCTGCCCAATGAGGCCGTCGTTGTCGAGCGCTTCGTCGATCTCGACTTCCTCACCTTTGATGTGGTACTTGTTCTTGCCGCCGCGCACGCGGGACCAGGGAACACCGAAATGCGCGAGTTCGCGAACGGCGACCGGTGCTTCGTCGGCAAATATGTTGGCGACTTCCTGGTCGGCGCCCCAGTCGGAGCCGCGCACGGTATCGAGGTAGTGCACGGTCGGATTGTCACCCTCTGCTTTGACGCAGTTGGCGAGCGACGCCTGCATGCCGCCCTGCGCAGCACAGCTGTGGCTGCGGCGCGGCGGTACCAGTGACAGTATCAGCACCTCGTGGCCTGCCGCAGCCGCCTCCATCGCGCAGCGTTCGCCGGCAAGTCCGCCGCCGACGACCAGGACGTCTGTCGTGACCAGCCGGCCGCTCACGATGTTCCTCCTTCGAGCAGAAACACCAGTGGTGGATCCATCCAGCCCGCCAGCACCACGAGCGTCACACCGCCGAGCACCAGAATGACCCAGAAGATGATCCGCTCAATGCGATGCATCGTCTGCCGCGACATCCACAGATCTGCGCCCCACTTGATCGCCAGCCGGTACAGGCCGACGCTGGCGTGGAATTCCACGCACAGCAATAAAACGGCATACGGAAGCCACAAGCCGGCGCTGACGCGTGCCATCGAGGTCGCAGATTCGATGCCTGCGATCTCACCGTAGAGCGGCGTAAGGATATCCATGCCCATGAGCACCAGGTGGAAGCTGCCCAGCACCAGCATCACGAGGCCGGTGCGCACCTGCCAGATCCACAACATCGATTCCACGTGTGGGCGGAACGGCGAGTGCTCGGTGCGAGTCGCCACCTTTTCGCGTCCCGATCGGTTCAGTCCTTTCGCCAACGCGAGAATGCGCTTGCGCTCCCTGAGCTGCGACGGGATCTTGCGCGCGGCCAGCGCGGCATGCACGACAAACAACACGAATATCGCGAATACGGTCGGCTGCGCGATGTAATAGTCCTCGAGGAACGTTGCGAGCCAGTCGAAGCCGCGTTCGCCCGTCAGTATCGAGCCGACAAGTACGACGTGGCCCCACATGAACAGCGCCAGCAACAGTCCCGTGCCTCCGCTCAGGATCTCGTAGACGAGTTCGCGCCGTGCCGGCGTGGTGCTGCCGGTGTCCCTGTCGAGTGCTGCTGAGTATCGGTCGGTCATGTCACGGATTGAGCTGTGTAAGGATGTCCGGATTCTCTTCACGTTCGGCCAGCACCGTGTGGCAGACGTCACAGTCCTTCGAGATAATCTCTCGATCCTCAGTCCTTAGCCGCCGCCCGTGGCAGCGGAAACAGCCGTCAGACCGTTCATGCCCGATGTGCTCGGGGTAGGTATTCCACCAGACCTGCATTTGAGGGAATACGTTAACCGAATAAATATCGCCAAGGGCTTGTGCAGCGTCCGAGATGGCAGCTTGCTTGTCGGCAGCCACCTCCGGGTAATTCTCGGCGTAGTACTGCGTTAATTCTTCCGATATGGTCTCGCGCGCTTCCTCGTGCGAGGAATACTCGGCATCGATGATTCGCAGGCCCTCTTTACGCACAAAGGGTAATGACCGGTCGATAAGGCCGTCACGAATGGCGACGTCGATTTCGAAATCCGGAGCCTTGTAATTGTGGCTCGGCCGGTTGTGGCAGTCGACACAATCCATCGTACGCCACGTACCGCCTTCTTCGGGCGCTTTTCTGTCGGCGAATAGTCTGACCTCACCATCCTCATCCGTGTACTCAACTTCGTATATTTCCTCACGCGTCTCATCGGACCTGTAGCGAATGCTTACACCCGGATCGACATGCCAGTGGATGCCGGATGAACCATTGCCGGCGGCGCCACCGACTCTGAGTAGAAGCGCTGTCGTCAATTCAGTATTCGCCTCGTCTTCATCATAATGTTTCTTGATCTTGAGCGTGTCACCGACAAATCGGGTCGGCCAATGACACTGCTCGCAGGTATCTCGCGCAGGGCGCAGATCATGCAATGGCGTCGAAATCGGCCGTGGGTACAGATCGAAGGCGACAGCAATGAGCTGCCATGCGCCGTCGAGCTTTGATTTTACAAACCAGTCCGCACCCGGCCCGATGTGACACTCCGCACAGCTGACGCGCGAATGCGAGGACCGCTGGTACGCCGTATGCTCGGGCTGCATGACCGAGTGACACGCCATGCCACAGAACTCCACCGATTCCATCACTTCGACACCCTTGTAGGTTGCGCCGGCGACGATCACGATATTGAGCATCGTTGCGGCGACAAAAATCATTGTCCAGCGCCGCGTCTTCGGCTGATTAAGATCGAAAACCGGCATCAGCGGTGTCGCCTTGCCGCCCGGCATTCGACGCAAGCTGCGTCGATAGAGAACCGCACCTACGGGAATCAGTATCAGCCCGGTGACAAAGATCATCGGCAGGATCAGGTAGGTCAGGATGCCGAGATAGGGCCCGCCTTCGAAGCCAAGCTGCTCCATGACAAAAAGGCTGATTATGAGCACCAGGCCCATGATGGCGAGCGCCGTACCCGCCAGACTGATGCCATTGTGAGTGATCGACGAAAGAAAATTCTTGAACACAGCCTTCCCCTGTTCCTATTGGCTCATTGTCTTTAAGCCTGCCTAGTGGGTCAGCAGTGCCCAAATAATACCTGCGGCAAGCAGCACGCCGATCGTAAGGAATATCGAACCGAAAATATACGCGTCGCGCGTCTGTTTCGGTGTCGGGCCTTCAACCAGGTAATCCTGCAGCTCATTGTTCTCGACCAAACGCTGGTACTCAAGCGGCCGCTCTGCCTTGAATCGCTCGAGCGGCATTTTGCCCGTAAAGATCACGAGATCCATCGGGAAGCTCTCCGGCCGCAAATGCGTGTGGAAGAAATGGAACACGAAGATGAAACCCGTTGCCAGCAAGGCCTCATCGCTATGAATCACGTACGCGGCGTTAAGCGTCCAGCCCGGCAGGAAGCTCGTGAAGAAATCAGGCAGCCACAGGATCAATCCGGACAGGCCTATGATCGCGACGCCCCAGAAGACCGCGAGATAGTCGAACTTCTCGAAATAGGTCCAGCGATCGCCTGGCGGCCGCTTGCCCACGTAGAAGAAGTAGCGAATATTCGCAAAGAAGTCCGAGAAGTCTTTCGGCTGCGGAACCAGGGAGTTGGGGCCCCAGAAGAGGCCGCGTTCCTTGCGGAAAACCCAGCGGATGAAGATATCCGCGAGGTGAAAAATGAAATAGCCGAATGTGCCAAGCGCCGCTACGCGGTGCAGGAAGCGCGTCGAGTCAACACCACCCAATATATCGACGAGCTGCTGCGCCCAGGCCGCACCGTGGAACTTGAGGGGCAAACCCGTCAACGCGAGTAACATGAAGGTCGTGATGATGATCACGTGCATGCGCATGTTCGCCCTCTGGAAGCGCCTGACGTACTGTCCGCTCTCCCCATGCTCTTCCTTGAACTCTCCACGCAGCACGCCGACCAGGGAGCGCTGCAGCCAGAGAAAGTCATGTACACCGAAGAAAACGAAGACACCGATCAACAGCCCGGTCATGAAGACCCAGATCACGTAGACGATGAATATGTCGTCCGGATTCGAGGGATCGTTGTGCGGATCGAACGTCGCGAAAGACGCTGTGATCCTTTCGTGACAATTGCCACAGGTTTCGAGCACGTTATCAGCGTGCACACTGGATTCCGGATTGTCTGCCGACAGGTTTCTGTGCGGCGTATGACAATCGGCACAAGTGGCTCCGCCGAACATCCCAAGGTCGTCCGCCTTACCGTGGAAACTGTCCCTGAACGTCGTCAGGTATTGGTCATGGCAGTCGCCACAGTTATCGGCCGACGCCATGCGACTGGCCGCAGTCGTGGGATCGGCGATCTGGTGAGATGCGTGGCAGTCAACGCAGACGGGGCCTTCTTCGTCGGCCTGCCAGGCCAATCCATGTGCGCTGTGATCTTTCCATTCTTCGAGCAGTAACAGATGGCAATTACCGCACATCTCGGGTGAGTTTGCATGTGCCGTTGGCGCCTTGCCTTTGCCTACTTCGAGAATGCGATGATCGCCGTGGCAATCGCTGCAACTCGGTGCGTCGACCAGGCCCGACAACAAAAGGGCCTTGCCGTGTTCGCTCGTCAAATAACCATCGACCAGCTCGGCCGGTTCGTCGTGACACGCGCCGCAATTCTTGATCTGGTTCACGGGCGAGACTGCAGACGCCAGGTCGGCCACTTCATGAATCTCGTGAGGGGCTCCGTGGCAGTCATTGCACGATGCTTCGTCGCCATGGACGCTGCGGCCGATCGTTCGCTGTATCGACCCGTGGCACTCGCCGCAACTGTCAGCATCGGTCAACGGCTCCAGGTCGTCGCCCTCGTGTTCTGCTGTAACGTTGGTGTGGCAATCCTGACATAAGGCGTCAGGGTGGGCCGCCGAGGAGAACACGACGTCCTCGTGACATTCGCCACAATCGATGTCCTGTGCCAGAACTGGCGCTGCAAACAGCGCGAGGATACTCAACGCCGAAATCGTCTTGAGCAGACGGGCGAGGAATGCGGCCTTAGTCATGTTGTTATTTCCCTGATACTTGGGACTCTAGTAAGCCAATAAGCAGCTGTTTACTATCAGGGATTTCCGAGAGTGGCCTTTCGCCGAGGTCCGGAACGACTACTCCGTGTACAGCGGGTTGATGTCGATATAGATCTTGTACTGCGAAATCAGGTCGCCCTCATATTCGAACACGTCGGTAAAGGGCAGCGTTATCTCGGTATCGTTCTGTCTGCGGTAAGTGACCTCGCCCTCGCATACGAGCGTCGAGCCACTCGCCAGTGTCTTGTGCACGTCATGAGAGCAAGCGGCAATCGTGGCAAAGAAATTTTCGACAGCGGCGCATATGGCGTCGCGCCCCTGAACCGCGGGGGCCGATCCAAAACGAAAAACAGCGTCCTCCGTCAGATAGGCAACGAACGCTTCGGGATCTTCTTGATCGATAGCGGCAAACATGCCGCCAGTCTCGCGACTGGCGGCGCTATCTGTTGTCATTGAATGCTGGCGTAGTAATGTGCCAGGGCATCGAAGTCTGCTTCGGAAAGCAGGCCCATCTTTTCTTTCATCTTCTTCGGCTGTCCGCGGGTATCAGCCGCGAAGTCCTTGAAAGACTTCTGCAAATAGCCCATCGGCTGGCCGCCCAGCATGCCCGCTTCGTCCTCAGGGTTGGTGCCGGCGTCGGAGTGGCACTTGTCACAATGCTCGTTGTGCAGTGCTTCGCCCGTAGCGGCCAGAGCGGCATCGAAGTCCTGTTTCATTTTGGCATACGGCAACTCTGCATACGCCGCGGCAATCGCATCGATATCGTCTTCACTCAACTCTGCTGCGACTGCGCACATAGTGGTCGCCGAACGGCTCGTGTCGCCATGCTTGTATTCGACGTCAGTACACGGCCTTTCTTCATCCTGGTACAGATAGAGCGCGTCGGCGTGCACGAACTCAGGAAAACCGGCGATAGTCGGTACGTCACTCGATTCGCTGACACCGCCGGGACCGTGACAGTCGTTGCAACCCTTCATCAGCGAATCGACATCCGCGCCGTTTGCTGCAGAAAAACCGACGCCAAGCAAGACCGCCGCCAAGTAGGTAGTAAGTCGTTTCATATCGTCTCCTCACCGAATCACAAACGCCTGCCAAAGCATAGCGCAATTTTCACAATTTCTTGCTGAACGGACGCTGAACCGATATAAGGTCCTGAGTCCGGAATACCGCGTATTATCGTCATGTGCCCGGCCGGCGGCCAGTAGGTACATGCCGTCATGTAATCGTAATTAAAATTTGATAGAAAAGGTACAGGAAATTCCGAGGTGTCCAGGTCGAGCAGATAGGCGCGGACATGCGGGGGGAGAAAATGGGCGCATTCTGGATAGACAAGACTATATTGTTACCTGCCATTGATGTTTCGTTTTGCTCGCAGAAGGGGCCGATTGAGTAACAGGTATAGTTCAGTAAGCAGGTACAGTCGATCATTCGTCCATAAACCACATTCTCCATACTAGAAATTCATAACCAGAAGTAATAAGTCGAGAAACTTTCAGGGGAACGCTATGAGCCGTCGATACGACCCGCACACCCGAATTCTTGCCCTGCTATTTGCGTCAGCCCTGCTGTTTGCATGCAGCGGCGACACGGGCCCCACCGGCGCAGCCGGAGGTACAGGCGCCGATGGCCCACCGGGACCGCCGGGGCCTCCGGGACCTTCGGGCTCCTCTACGGTGGCTGTTGAGACGGCTGAAACAATCAACGTCACTTATGACAGCGTGACGGTCCCCGCCGGCGGTGGCGCGCCAACAGTGGTAGTGAGGCTTAGCAATGACCTTGGCTTCGGTCTAACGGGCCTGCCGGCCGCCAACCTGCGCTTCACGCTCGCCCAGCTGACCGCCGGCCAGAATGGCGGCTCCAGTGAATGGCAATCCTACATCACGCAGGACAGCGCGGGCATCCCCGACGCGCAGGCAACCACGGAAACTGCTACCGCCGGAACCTACACCGATAATGGCGATGGCACTTATACCTATACGTTTTCCCAGGACCTGACCGCGTACCCGGCGGGCCCGACGTACGACGAAACGAAAACGCACCGGCTTGGCTCGGAGATCCGTACCAGCTCCGAGGAATTCCTGCCCTTCAACATCCCGGCGAACAACGCGCCCTACGATTTCGTGCCCACCGGTGGCGCGGTCATCGAGACGCGCCTGATCGTCAACAACGACACTTGTAATGCCTGCCACGACAACCTCGAGTTTCACGGCGAAGCGCGATTCGATATCGAGTACTGCGTGACCTGCCACAACCCGTACTCGATCGACGGCGATACGGTTGCCGAGCCCTGGGGCGGCACCGTGGATATGAAAGAAATGATCCACAAGATCCACGGCAATGACGTATTGCTTCAATCGGTCACCAACGGCTATTTCATCATCGGTTTCAACGACACCCTGCATGACTACACAAACGTAAAATGGACGCAGGACGTCAGGAATTGCCAAACCTGCCACGACGAAACGAATGCGGCAGTGCCACAGGCCAGCAACTGGCGCACGGTTCCAAATCGCGCGTCTTGTGGCAGCTGCCATGATTATATCGATTGGGCCGCCGGCGGCCACCCGGGCGGGATAGCTTTTGCCGACGACTCGCAATGCGTCATCTGTCATGGCGAAGACGCGACCATAAGCGGCGGCGGCTTGCGTGTCGACCAGGTGCACCGTCAGCCGAATCGCGAGGCGGGCGACCAGTTCAAGTACAACATCCTGAGCATCAGCAGCACGGGTATCGGCGAGTTCCCCGTCGTCGAGTACTCGGTCACGGACCCAACCAATGGCGACGCGCCTTACGACCTGCTCAATGATCCGGAGTGGACCGCCTGTGGCTCTTTCTCATCCAGGCTGGCCGTTGGCATCGCCTGGGACACGGACGACTACCACAACAATGACAGTGGCAGTAGTCCCGGACTCGGGATATCGATGAACGCGATCAGCTGCAACGGGGGCTCGCCCACGGCTGTCGGTGGTGGCGTCTATAGCGTCACTTCTCCGGTCGCAGTGCCGGCAACGGCGGGCGGCTCACTCGCCGTGACGATCGACGGTCATCCTGGCGTGGACGTCGACGGCGACGGTGAGATCGAGAACATCGCGGTGACAAACGTGGTGGACTACGCGCCGATCACCGACACAACGGTGATGAAACGGCGCAACGCGGTCGCGATCACCAAGTGCGACGATTGCCACAGCCAACTGTCAATGCACGGCAACAACCGTACCGATAATATCGAGGTCTGCGTGACCTGCCACGCGCCGAACGTAACGGACGTGAATCGTCGCGCGGGAGATTGCGAGATCGACCTTGGCCTCGATGACACATCCGTCGACATGAAGTACATGATCCACAGGATCCATGCCTCTGGCACCGTCGGGGTTCCGTACGAGGTCTGCGGCTTCGGCAACAGAACGCATGTGTACGACGTCGTCTATCCCGGCAAGCTGAATAACTGCGAGGGCTGCCACGTAGCCGGCGAATACTACCCGGTCGATCCGGCGAAGGTGCTCGGCACAACCGTTGATTCCGGTGCCGATCCCGCAACGCCGACCGATGACGTCGTCTTTTCGCCGAACGCATCCGTGTGTTCCGGCTGTCATACCAGTGAGTTGGCTGCCAACCACATGGTCCAGAACGGCGGTGACTTCAACGCGACGAAGGCAGCAGACAGCACGCTGATCTCTTCCGGTGTCGAAACTTGTTCGGTTTGTCACGGTAAAGGTCGTTCGGCCGACGTGGCTGAAATTCACGGCATCGATACATTCGAGTCCAACTAATGTCGGCGACTCCCATTCGACGCCGTCAGCGCGGCCTGCTGTTGCTGATGATGGCCCTTGCGGCCATCTCGGCACCCGCCGTCGTTCAGGCGGCTGAAGACGAGGCTGAACCGCCGAAGTACAGCCGTAAAGGCGCTGACACCTGCTTCCAGTGCCACGACGACCAGGCAGTACTAGCCGTGTTTCGCACCAAGCATGCGGTGCCCAGTGATTCGAACTCACCTTTCGGCCACGGTCAACTGCAGTGCGAAGCCTGCCATGGGCCTGGCGGCGATCACGCCGGGCGCGTACGACGCGGCCAGGAACGGCCACCCGTCGTCAGGTTTGGCTCGGATTCGGGGACGCCGGTTCCCGAACAAAACGCCTATTGCATGGACTGCCATCTGACCGACGCCGGTTTCGCCTGGCATGGCGGTGAGCACGACAGCAATACGGTCGCCTGCGCCGGCTGCCACTCTAGCCATATCGAGCGTGACCCGGTGCTTACCACCGCCACCCAGGCCGAGGTTTGCTTCGACTGCCATCAGCAGCAACGCACGCAATCGATGAAACCGTATGCGCACCCGGTACGGCAAGGAAAAATGGCCTGCGGTGATTGCCACGACACCCATGGCAATACGACCGATCTGCTGCTTGCCAGGGCGACCGTCAACGACACTTGTTATGAGTGTCACGCCGAGACTCGTGGACCCTACCTGTGGGAACACGCGCCAGTCGCCGAGGACTGCGCAAACTGCCACGATCCACACGGATCGAACTACCCGGGAATGCTCAGCATGCGCGCGCCGACACTTTGTCAGAGCTGTCATGCGCAGGC
>Ga0224504_10001469_pt1 | contig 10394 bp, 6 predicted proteins | sample SF_Oct11_sed_USG_3_FD_170160 | JGI IMG/M metagenome (GOLD analysis project Ga0224504, IMG submission 170160) | Sediment microbial communities from San Francisco Bay, California, United States - SF_Oct11_sed_USGS_24 | ecosystem: Environmental > Aquatic > Marine > Sediment | place: USA: California... | reverse complement strand
TTCCCTGCCGACAGGCCTCAAGGACGTGTCGGCATATCCGAATCTTGTCGAAGGCCTGCTGCGCCGCGGCTACAGCGAGACCGACATCCGCAAGATCCTCGGCGAGAACCTCTTGCGGACCTGGCAGACGGTCGAGGATTACGCCGCGACTACGTCGACCAGCACGTAGCGCAGCAGTACTTCGTAGCTGCCGCGATCGAGCTTCATGCCTCGCGGAAGTTCCAGGGTGTGTATCGGCGCCCCATCGGGGTCGCGAATCTCCTGGTAGTGCCTGTCACCATCGCGGTACACGCGATATTGAACTTCACGGTAGTCGCCGACCTTCATCGGCACCCTGCTGAATGTCCAGTCCTGGATAGTCGCTCGCTCCATCATAGCCTCCGTTGCGCCAAGCGAATTGGCTGGTGTAGTCAATGGTCTATCAGGAAAGTGCAAACCGTGTGCCAACAGAATGTTGTCGAATGTTATTTTTTAAAAGCTATATTTATTAGTAATTTATATATGTTTTCTAGAAAATAAATTAATCATATGTGCGACCTCGAGTGTCAGGATGTGACGCCCGAGTCATGCGATCTGCGACAGCCGCTTGACATAAGAATGCGGCCTATAGCGGCCACACGAGCAGGATCATGGGCACGGAAACCAGCACGATCAGGATCTCGAGCGGCAGGCCCATCCGCCAGTAATCGCCGAACTGGTAGCCCCCGGGGCCCATGATCAGCGTGTTGTTCTTGTGCCCGATGGGTGTGAGAAACGCACAGGATGCAGCGACCGCCACGCCCATCAGGAACGAATCCGGGTTGGCGTCCAGGCGCCCGGCGATTTCCACCGCAATGGGCGCCGCAATGACGGCCGTCGCGGTATTGTTCATCACGTCCGACAAGGTCATCGTCACGATGACCAGGAGCGTCAGCACCATGACTGGCGAGACACTGCTCGTCAGCCCGAGGATGGCGTCGACGATCAGCGTCGACCCGCCGGTGGCCTGCAATGCGCCGCCGATTGGAATCATCGAGCCGAGAAGCACGATGACCGGCCACTCGATGGAGGTGTAGACGTCACGCAACGGCACGATATTCAGGAGGATATAGGCAGCCACGACGCAGCCGAGTGCGATCGGCAAGTACACCAGGCCGGCGCTGGCTGCCGCGATGGCCGCGACGAAAATAGTGACAGCCTGCCAGACCTTCTGTCGCTGGATGACACGCTGGCCGCGGTCGGCGAGCGGCAACAGGCCCAGCTGCCCGGTAACGTCGTTGAGCCGCTCCTCCGGGCCCAGCAGCAGCAATACATCGCCGGGCCGTAACACGAGCTTGCGAACGTTGTCGCGAAACCGCTTGCCTTCGCGGGATATGCCGACGAGCGCTACGCGATAGCGGTACAGCAGGCGCAACGACACGGCCGACCGGCCAGCCAGCCTGGAGGACTCCGGCACTACGACTTCGCTGAACTCCAGGTCGCCATCATCCAGCACGCCTTCCGACTTGCCGACGTATTCGAGCTGCAGCACGCCCAGCGCCTCATCGAGACTCTCGGGACTGGCCTCGATGACCAGGATGTCGTCCGCCTCGATCGTGGCTATCCGTGCGAGCCCGGGGAGCCGCCTGCCCCGCCGCGACAGGCCGATGATTTCGATATCGCTCTTTTCGGCCAGGTCGTCCAGCTCCCGGATGCGCTTGCCGATTGCCAGGGAACCGTCGGGCACGCGGACCTCGGCGATATAGTCGGCGAGATCGAACAATTCCTCGCCCGCGTGCGCCGACGTGCGGGAAGCCGGCAACAGGCGCCAGCCGATCAGTGCGACGTAGGCGACGCCGACGGCCGCACACGCGATGCCCACCGGCGCGAAATCGAACATCTTGAAAGGCTCGCCCAGCGCGTCGTTGCGAAACTCGGCAATGACAATATTCGGCGGCGTGCCGATCAGCGTGATCATGCCGCCCAGGATGGATGCGAACGACAGCGCCATGAGGGAGAGCGAGGGGCTGCGGCCGCTCTTCTTTGCGGCCTGCAGATCGAGGGGCATGAGCAATGCGAGCGCCGCTACATTGTTCATCACGGCCGACAGGGACGCCGCCAGCGCCGACATGATGCCGACGTGAGCGGCGAGCTTGCGCGACGCGTCGACGACATAGCGGGCCAGCAGCTCGATAACGCCCGAGTTGGACAGTCCCCGGCTGACAATCAGCACGAGGGCGATAATCACGGTCGCGGGGTGACCGAAGCCGGAAAAGGCTGCGGAAACCGGTACGACGCCGGTCAGCAACGCCGCCAACAGCGCGATGAAAGCGACCAGGTCGTAGCGCCAGCGCCCCCAGATGAGCATCACGAATACGAGCACGAGAATGACGAACAGGAAGATCTGTTGCAGCGTCATCATTGATTGCCTGAATTATTCGACGACGCTAGGACGATACGCTATTCGTCACCTGAAAGGCACGTTACGATCCCACCATGGGATTCGTGGTCATGACCATCTTGCTGCTCGCGCTGATCTTCGGGCCGGGCCTCTGGGTCCGCAGAGTACTCGGGCGCTACAGCAGCCCGCCCGATCGCTATGCCGGGACCGGTGCGCAGCTTGCCCGCTATCTGCTCAATAAACTCGAGTTGCAGCACGTGGCCGTGGAATCGACGGACCAGGGCGATCATTACGACCCGTTGGCGAAAGTCGTTCGCCTGACCGCAGACAACTACGAGGGCCGCTCGCTGACCGCCATCACGGTCGCCGCTCACGAGGTCGGACACGCGATACAGGATCAGGAAGGTTACGGGCCGCTCAGGCTTCGCACTTACCTGGTACGGGTCGCGCGGCCGGTCGAACGGATAGGCGCCGGCGCCCTCATGGTGGCGCCTTTCGTAGGCGCCCTGACCCGCGTGCCGAGCATCGGTATCATCATGTTCCTCGCGGGTTTCTTCACGCTCGCGACATCGACCCTGGTGCACCTGGCCACGCTGCCGACGGAGTTTGACGCCAGCTTCAACCGGGCGCTACCGTTGCTCGATGAACAGCGGGTCCTGAAAAAGGTGGACCGCCCGCACGCCCGCCGCCTGCTCACGGCGGCCGCCCTGACCTATGTATCCGCGTCCCTGATGAGCCTTCTCAACGTAGCCCGCTGGTGGGCCATACTACGCCGCTAGCGCCAAAAAAAACGGCTTGAGTCAGGCCCCGGCCATTGAAATTGCGCGGACGGCCGCCATTTCCCGATTCGGCGTCCAATAGCCTTAGAAATTACTGGTTTAGGGGCGGCAGCGCTGCTATTATCCGCGCCCGAAAGCCGCTCTGGACCGGGCAAGAGCGCCACGAAAGACGCCCGCAGGCATTTCCCGGACGGCACTGAACACAGGCACCCACCCTGCTCGACGAAGCTCCATGTTCTCTGGCATGCCGAGAGTGACGTCATTCGAATATGGGGGCGTGGGTGCGTTTTGACTAGGACATAGCTGAAGATTCGACATGAAAGACCTAAGCATTTACAGAAATATCGGTATTTTTGCCCACGTCGACGCCGGCAAGACGACCACGACCGAACGCATACTGAAGCTGACGGGAAAGATCCATCGCACGGGCGAAGTCCATGACGGCGAAGCGACGACCGATTTCATGGAGCAGGAGCAGGAGCGCGGTATTACGATTCAGTCTGCTGCGACCAGCTGCGAATGGAAAGATCATCGCCTGAACATCATCGACACACCGGGACACGTGGACTTCACGATCGAGGTCTATCGATCACTGAAAGTCCTGGACGGTGGTGTGGGCGTCTTCTGTGGTTCCGGTGGCGTGGAGCCGCAGTCCGAGACCAACTGGCGGTATGCCAACGACTCGGAAGTTGCGCGCATCATCTTTGTCAACAAGCTTGACCGCGTGGGCGCGGACTTCTACCGCGTCGTGCAGCAGATCAAGGACGTGCTGGCGGCCAATCCGCTGGTAATGACCTTGCCAATCGGCGTGGAGGACAATTTCAAGGGCGTCGTCGACCTGCTCGAGCGCAAAGCCTGGGTCTGGGGTGGCCGGGACGATCCCGAGGACTATGAAATCACCGACGTGCCCGAGGACATGCAGGACACCGTCGAGGAATGGCGCGAGAAACTGATCGAGGCCGCCGTCGAACAGGACGACGATTTGCTCGAGCAGTACCTCGAGGGCAACGAGCCTTCGGTCGAAGACCTGATGCGCTGCATCAGGAAGGGCACGATCAACCTGGACTTCTTCCCGACCTACTGTGGTTCTGCATTTAAAAACAAAGGTATACAGAATGTTCTTAATGCAGTTGTTGAATATCTGCCGAATCCGACAGAGGTCAAGCCGCAGCCCGAGATCGACCTCGAGGGGCATGAGACCGGCGGCCACGCGATCGTGGATCCGGAGAAACCTCTGCGTGCGCTCGCCTTCAAGATCATGGACGATCGTTACGGCGCGCTGACGTTCACGCGTATCTATTCCGGAGCGCTCAAGAAAGGCGATAACGTGCTCAATACGTTCACGGGCAAGACCGAGCGCATTGGCCGCATCGTGGAAATGCACGCGGATTCGCGCGAGGAACTCGAGAGCGCCCAGGCGGGCGATATCGTCGCCCTGCTGGGCATGAAGAACACCCGCACGGGCCATACGCTGGCGGACCCGAACAACCCCGCAACGCTGGAGCCGATGGTCTTCCCGGACCCGGTGATCTCGGTCGCCATCAGGCCGAAGGACAAGGCCGGCAACGAGAAGATGGGTGTTGCCCTCAACAAGATGGTGCAGGAGGACCCTTCATTCCAGGTCGCGACGGATGAAGACTCCGGCGAAACGCTGATCAAGGGCATGGGCGAACTGCACCTCGATATCAAGGTGGACATCCTCCGGCGCACACACAAGGTGGATGTCGAGATGGGCAGGCCGCAGGTGGCCTACCGCGAAACAATCACGCAGACGATCGAGGACAGCTACACGCACAAGAAGCAGTCCGGTGGCTCCGGCCAGTACGGCAAGATCGACTATCGAATCGAACCCGCCGAGACGAATGCCGGCTACGAGTTCGAGTCGCTGGTTACGGGCGGCAACGTGCCGCGCGAGTACTGGGGTGCGATCGAGAAGGCTTTCGGGGTCAGCATGGTCGAAGGCACACTTGCCGGTTATCCCCTGCTCGACGTCAGGTTTACGCTGCTGGACGGTGCTTTCCACGCGGTCGACTCGTCCGCCCTCGCCTTCGAGATTGCCACCAAGGCCGCTTACCGGCAGTCAGTGCCGAAGGCGAGTCCGCAGCTGCTCGAGCCGATCATGAAGGTCGACGTATTTTCGCCGGAAGACAATGTCGGCGACGTGATCGGCGATCTCAATCGCCGCCGCGGCATGATCAAGTCGCAGGATGCGGGCGCGACGGGCGTGCGCGTCAAGGCGGACGCGCCGCTAGCGGAGATGTTCGGCTACATCGGCCATCTTCGTACGCTGACCTCCGGTCGCGGGCAGTTCTCGATGGAATTCTCGCACTATGCACCGTGCCCACAGAACGTGGCTGAGGAAGTCATCAAGGAAGCGCAGGAACGCAAGGCCGCGAAATAAGCGCCGGCTTGCCGCTCCGATAATCAGGCCCCCGCGGACTCGATTCGTGGGGGCTTTCTTTTTTGCTGGTAGAAAGCGTCGACGCTGAAGATCGCGACGGCTGCCCAGATGCAGGCGAAACAGACGAGATGCGCCGCCGTCAGATGCTCACCGTAGTAGATGCCAACGATGAACTGCAGCGTCGGCGCGATGAACTGCATGAAACCGATCACGGTAAGTGTCAGGCGCCGCGCGGCAATCGCGAACAGCAACAACGGCACCACGGTCAGGGGGCCGGCCAGTACCAGCAGCAACGAGGTGGACGGCGCGCCGTGCGCGAACTCGGCCTGTTGCAGCAGGGTCAGCCAACCCAGCCAGGCCAGTGCAAAGGGAAACAGCAGCAGCGTTTCGATGAACAGCCCGGGCATCGCGCCGATCGCAACCTGCTTGCGGATCACGCCGTAGAGCGTAAATAAGAGGGCGAGAGAAACGGCGACGAACGGGAATTGTCCACCCTTGATCGTCAGGTAGGACACGCCGATTGCCGCGAGCAGGACCGATATGACCTGCGGCCGGCGCAATCGCTCCTTGAGGAACACGACACCGACGAGCACGTACATGAGCGGGTTGATGTAATAGCCGAGGCTTGCTTGCAGGACTTCGTCCTGCTGCACGGCCCAGATATAGATAAACCAGTTTGCCGAGATGAACAACGCCGCGAGCGCGAGCCAGAACAGCGTGGACGGAGACCCGAATGCGGCCCTGACCTCGGGCCACTGTTTGCGAACGTGGAGAATCAACGCGCCGAAAGGTACCGCCCACACGATGCGATGTACGAGCACCTCGGTCGGCGGCACCGACTGCACGAGTTTGAAATAAATGGGGAACACGCCCCACATGACGTAGGCGATCAGCGCCGTCATGACTCCGTCGCGCTCCGATTGCCGTTGTTCTGCCTCGTCTGCCTGTTCGTTCAAGCCGAGGATTCCGAGCGTTCGGGCCGGCCCAGCAACAAGTCCCAGAGGTAGCGTGCGCGATCAATGAAGTCAATCTGCAGCAGGTATAGCGTCGGTATCAGGAACAGGGTAATCACCGTTGCGAACAGGATTCCAAAACTCAGGGATATTGCCATGGGAATGACGAACTGCGCCTGCAGGCTGGTCTCCAGCATGATCGGCATCAGCCCGGCGGCCGTGGTAAAGGACGTCAGGACTATTGCCCTGAATCGTTGCGTGCCGGATTCAATGACCGCGGTCCTGAGATCCTTACCCTGCCGTCTTGCCCGATTGATGAAATCCACCATGATCAGGCTGTCGTTGACGACGACGCCGGCCAGCGCGATCAGACCGAACATGGAGAACATGCTGATCGCCTTGCCCATGATGATGTGTCCGAAAACGGCACCTATGAAACCGAACGGGATCACCGACATGATGATGAGCGGCTGGCTGTAAGAGTGCAGCGGGATTGCGATAAGGGCATAGATAAGGAAAAACGCGGCCAGCGATGCAATGGACAGGTTGCGGATGAAATTCCTTTCCTCTTCGCTGGCCCCCTCGAGATCAAAATTGACACCCGGATAGCGTGCGAGCAATTCCGGGATGAAGTTGTCGCGTATGGACCGGATGACTTCCTGCGGTTCGACGCGCTCCGGATCCATATTTGCGCTGACTGTTACGGTGCGCTGCCGGTTCTGACGCCGGATGTTGGAGTAGCTCTCGCCAAAAGTAACGTCAGCTACCGATCCGAACGGTACTTCGTCGCCTGCCGGAGTGCGTATACGCATGTTTTCGAGGTCGGCGATCGAGCGACGCTGGTCCTCCGGGTAGCGCACCATGACCTTGAGTTCGTCCTTGCCGCGCTGGATGCGCTGCGCTTCTTCGCCGTAAAAGGCCTGGCGCACCTGCCTTCCGAGTGACACCAGCGTGAGTCCCAGTGCTTCCGCCTCGGGCTTGATGGCAAGGCGAATCTCGGCGCCCCCGCTGACGGCCGAATTCTGCACCTCGAAAACGCCGGCATAGGAACCCAGCTCCCGCTCGAGTTCCGCTGCAGCAGCTTCGAGCGCCTGGTAGTTGTTGCCGTTCAGCCTGAAGCTCAGTGGCGGCCCTCCACCGAGGTGGATCGCGCCCGAGAAAGTCAGTGTCTTGATACCCGGAATTTCGCCGACCCGCTCGCGCCACATGTCGCTGATCTCGGTGCCTTCGTAAGGCCGGTCCTCGTCCCGGGGCATTTCGACCACCATGGTGGCGCCCGTGTCGCCGTTGGTGAATACGCCCACCTGCTTGATCATGGGTACGGAATCGGGGCGTTGTTCCAGAAGCCCACGGTTCATTGCGAGCAACTCGCCTTCGATCCTGTCGAGGGCCGCGTCCCGCACGTGCGGTGCAGTACCGGTTTGCATCCGCATCTCAACCTGGATGAAGTCGCTGTCGACCTCCGGCACCATGACCTGCCTTACGAGTCCGCTGGAGACCATGCCGCCGGTAATGATCAGCACGGCGATGAAGATGGCGACAGTGACCCCCCTGTTATCAATCGACCGGGAAAGCAACGGCCGGTAATACTGGTGGATCAGCGTGTGCAAGCCATGCTGCACACGGCGCTGAATTTTCAGGAAGAACCGCGGCACCCTCTCGAACAGGCCAATGTGCCGCTCGGGACGGAATAGGTCGTCCTCGTCGACGGGCGGGATTCTCGCGTGAACCAGGTGAGCCGGCAGTATCAACTTGGATTCGATCAGCGAGAACAGAAGACAGAGGATAACGACGACCGAAATAGCTTCGAAAAACGGCCCGAAAATGCCGCCGATGAACAGCATGGGCCCAAACGCGGCCATCGTCGTCAGAACACCAAACGTCGCCGGGACCGCCACCCTTTGTGCACCATCGATGACGTTATCCAATGTTTGGCCGTCGGCGCGTATCTTCGTGTACACGCTCTCACCAATGATGATCGCGTCGTCCACGACGATGCCGAGGACGACGATGAAACCGAACAGACTCACCATGTTGATCGTGACAGGCCATGGATTGACCGGCATGAGCCACAAGGCACCGAAAAAAGTAATCGGAATGCCGACGATCACCCAGCCTGCGACTTTCATCCGAAGGAATAGCGAAAGGACGATAAAGACGAGCAATGCGCCGAGCAGCATATTGTCGAGCATCATGTCCAGGCGATCCTGCAGGTAAGCAGCGCGATCCGCCCAGATGTCCATCTGGATGCCCTCGGGTAAATCCACTGACTTACGGGCAACGTATTCGCGCACGGCCGCCGCGGTCGCGAGCTCGTTTTGCTCTCCCACCGTAAGGACCTGGAGAATCGCCGACGGAGAGCCATTGAAACGACTGTAATCGTTGCTCTCGACGAAACCGTCCCTGATCGTCGCGATGTCCCCGAGCGTCAGGCGCGTGCCGTCGCCGAACGTGCGAAGCACGAGCTCCGAATACTCGATGCCGGTGTATACCTGGCCTTCCGTACGAAGCAGGATATCGCCGCCCTGAGACTTTATCGTGCCGCCCGGCAGGTCCGCCGATGAATTCTTGATCGCCTGCGAGATCTCGCTCATCGTGAGGCCATACTGCCGCAGCGTTTGTTCTGAGACCTCGACACTGATCTCGTACGGCCGGTCTCCGAGAAACCGGACCTTATTCACGGCAGGCAACTCCATGAGTTCATCACGCACATTCTGTGCGATCGACTTGCGCGTCACCGGGTCCATGTCGCCGTAAATAGCGATGAAAGCGACCGCAAACGGAATCTCCTGCTTGCTGATAACCGGCTTCTCGGTCAAGGCCGGGAAAGTCGATATTGCATCGACACGTGTCTTGATCTCGCTCAGCGCTTCATTGAGATCGGCATCCCTTGACACCTCGGCAGTCACGGTGCCAACACCTTCAGATGCCGTGGAACTCAGCTTCACGATACCGTCGACATCCTGGATCGCTTCCTCGACCTTGATGACCACGCCCTCCTCGACTTCCTGGGGCGCGGCGCCGAGATACTGAACCTGGACCTGGACGTTATTCAGTTCGAAGTCAGGCTGTGTCTGCTTGCGGATTGTCGCGGCCGAGAGGAGGCCCGCGACGATGATCAGGTACATCAGCAGATTCGCCGCAACGTGGTTGGATGCAAACCACGCAATGATCCCCGTGCGTTCGGTAACTCCGCGTGGATTCACGGCTGTTCCTCGTCTCCCTTGGCGGCAACCGTGTCCTCACGGGACTCGTTTGCATCATCCGCGGTTCGAACAGCCATACCGTTGATCGGCGATTCCAGCGCGGTCAGGATTACCCGCTCACCGGCTTCAGCCCCGCTACTGATATAAGCGTACTCGGAATCGGCGCGAACGATGCTCACGCTGCGTATCCGAAGCCGGTTCTCGCTATCGACGAACAGCAGCTGATCAGAGCCATGCAATGCATGCCGGGGTACGCGAAGCAGTCCCTGCATGGCCACACCGTCGATGCTTGCCGTCACGAAAGTGCCCATCGGTATCGGCACTTGATCGCTGTCCAGCGCGTAAGGGTCGTCTATTCTTGCAACGGCGTAGGTCACGCGGCTGCTTTCGTCGACGACGCCCTCGCTGCGGACGATTAGTGCCGGCCATTCCACGAGCCGGCCGCGCTGTAACGCCGACAGAACAACGTCGGGACCACGCGATTCTCCGGTGACCGTGATCTCTGCCGCGTATGGAAGATCGACAAAGGCAAGATCCCGGTCGGTCAGCGGCAAGCGAATTTCGGCGTAGTCGGTGGCAAACGTCACGCCCAGCCGGGTTCCCTGATTTACGAACTGACCCAGGTCGACCTCCTTGGTTCTTACCATGCCCTCGTAGGGCAGGCGAATAAACGTGCGCTCGAAATTACGCTTCGCG
>Ga0224504_10001466_pt1 | contig 10401 bp, 7 predicted proteins | sample SF_Oct11_sed_USG_3_FD_170160 | JGI IMG/M metagenome (GOLD analysis project Ga0224504, IMG submission 170160) | Sediment microbial communities from San Francisco Bay, California, United States - SF_Oct11_sed_USGS_24 | ecosystem: Environmental > Aquatic > Marine > Sediment | place: USA: California... | reverse complement strand
TACATCCTTTTTGTCCTGATGATTCTAACCTGGGCTTTTCCGGTGCTGTGGGTAATTCTAACCTCATTTAAGACGCGCACAGATATTTTTACCCTGCCGCCGAAAATATTTTTTAATCCCACCGTGGAGCATTACATCGAGGCCTTTATACGTAGTAGTGACATCGCTTTTGGTACCTTTAACAGCATTTTAATCGCCACCGTCACGACGATTTTTACATTGCTGGTGGCGGTCCCGGCGGGATATGCCTTTGCACGGGTGACCTTTAAGTTCCGCAGCCCGCTGTCTTTTTTTGCGTTAATTTCCCAGATGGCACCGCCCATCGGTCTGATAATCCCTTATTTCTTTATTCTCAGTCGAACCCGGATGCTGGACAGCTATACCGGCCTTATCGCGATTCACATGACCTTAACGGTGCCGTTCAGTATCTGGCTGATGATTACCTATTTTCAGGACCTTCCGGTCTCGCTGGAAGAGTCCGCAGCAATTGACGGTGCTTCGCCCTTTACCACTTTTATCAGGGTCGTTCTGCCCACCGCCTGGGGCGGGGTCGGTGTCACGGCCATATTTGCCTTTATTGAATCCTGGAATGAGTTTTTATATGCGGTTGTTTTAACCGGAAGCAGGACAAAAACGGTTCCGGTGGCTATTTTCAGTTTTCTGACCACTGAAGAAAGTCTATGGGGACCGTTCACAGCCACCGGGGTCACCATCATGGCACCGGTCATTTTCGTTGCACTTTTCGCCCAGCGTCAGTTGATCAAAGGTATGACACTGGGTGCAACTAAAGGCTGATGTTTTATGAAATTATTTCCAAATTAACATTTAAAAATAACATGAGGTGAAACTTATGAATCAACATAAACCCAACCAAAAACTTCTAATGCTGGGTCTGGATGCCGCCCTGCCCGACCTGATTGCCAGATTTACTGAGGAAGGCAGCATGCCGGTAACCAATAAGCTAATTGAAAAGGGCTGGTTTTCCAGGATGATTACAACCTTTCCACCCCTGACGGCCGCCGCCTGGGGGGCGATTACCACCGGAGCGGGGCCGGGAACCGCCGCCATCCCCAGCCTCATGGTTCACAAACCCGGTGAACCGCTGGATAAATGGCACACATCGTTTTGCAGGCATATCCTTGAGGCCGAAACCCTGTGGGAGGCCGCCGGCAAAGCCGGCAAAAAAACACTGCTGGTTAACTGGCCGGTCACGTGGCCCCTGGGTGTGGATAACGGCATCCAGTTGGCCGCCTCCTTGAACCCTCCGTTCCGATATTTTTATATGCCGTTGTGGGATATCGCTTCGTCCGCTATTTTTTCGACCAGTGTGCAGCGCTGCAATCAAATTCCGGGCAGATCCATTCAGGTTCATCCGCAGCCGGCAAAGGATTGGATAAATATTCCCCGGCACAACGGGACGCCGCTGGAGGTTGCGATCGAGGTGCCGCCCACCTACGCCAAGGGTCTGAAGTATGATGTGCTTTTACTCGATTCGAAGGGGAATGGATACGACCAGGTCCTCATATCGCGGTCCAAAGATGCCGCCGAAGTTGTCACCACGTTGCATAAAGGAGAAAAAAGCGCTTGGATCAGTGAATCCTTTACGGATGCCGAGGGCAAATTTAAAGCCGGTCGATTTTATTTTTACCTGGTCAAACTCGACGGACCGGCTTCATTTAAACTATATCAAAGCGCCATAAACACCGCCGAAGAGGTAACCCTTCCGCCAGAATTGACTAAAGAACTCGAAGAGGCGGCCGGTCCCTATATTGAAGTCGATGACCCCTGGGCCTATATGGACGGCTGGGTCGATATCGATTTTTACCTTGATCAGCTCACGGCCCAAAATGACTGGTGGGCCAAGGCCACCGAGTACGGGCTCAAAAAGACCGACTGGAACATGGCCTTCAGCTGGGTGGGTACCATTGATCATATTCAGCATGTTCTCTACGGTGGAATCGATCCCAAAAGCTGCCATTACAATCCGGAAGAAGCGCCTAAAATTATGGACCACATTCGGCGCATTTATGCCGAAGTCGATGCGCGTATCGGACACATCCTCGAACATGTCGATTTGGATCATACTCTGGTGTGCCTGGTTTCCGATCACGGGTTTTCCAGCCTGGAGCGAAGCCCCTATATTAAGCACCATCTGGCCAAAGCGGAACTGCTCTCTTTCAACCTCGATACCGAATCCGGTGCGATGGAAATCGATTGGTCTCAGACCAAGTGTTTTCCGCTGGAGCCCGGGCATGCCCATATTTTTGTCAATCTCAAAGGCCGCGATCCCCAAGGGATTGTCGAGCCGGAGGATTATGAAAAAGTACAGGAAGAAATCATCGATGTACTTCTGTCCCTGCGGGATCCGAAAACCGGCCGGCATATTGTTGCCACCGCCGTCCGCAAAAAGGAAGCCGGAATGCTGGGTGTCGTCGAAAATCAGGGTTACGAGCGTGTCGGCGATGTGCTGTTTGCTCTTAAACCTCAATATATGGCCAATCCGTTTGTCTACCCGGCGGCTGTAAAATATCGGGACGGCACCGAGCGATTTATTCCCAACCCGGAAGATTTCGAGCCGGCCGAGTTGCATCGAAATTTTACCGGGGTCCATCTGTCCTTGCCTTCTCTCAAAGAGATGCACGCGGCCGTCGTGTTGGCAGGCAACGGCATACCCAATTTGAAACGCAAAAATCCCATCAATATTGTTGATTTGGCACCAACGTTGGCTTATTTGTTGGAAACACCGACGCCAAAGGATGCCGAAGGCAATATCTTGAAAGAAATGGCCAAAAAGGATTAACCGCAAAGATAACAATGTCCGCTATTCAATCAAATTTATCTGCCTGCTGCAAGATGCGCCATGTGTCTGCGGTAAAAAACCGAAAGGAATGAGCATGCAAAAAATATTACTTGAATACGGGGACACAAGTATGCCGGTGGAACTTCCAGATACGGCCTGTGTCGTGCGTTACGGTCAAACCTATTCTGATCCGCCCGAAGTCGACCCCCACGAAGCCACTTGCAGGGCCCTTGAGAAACCGTTGGGATTTGCACCCCTCAGAGAACTCGGAGGCGCGAATAAACGGGTGGTCATCGGCTTTCCAGACCGGGTCAAAGGCGGGGTGCAGCCGAATTGCCACCGGCGCGTTGCCATACCGTTAATTGTTGAAGAACTTATAAAAGGCGGCACCAGGCTGGAGAATATTTCCCTGCTGTGCTGTATGGGGCTGCATCGTAAAAACACCCTCGAAGAATGGTACTGGTACCTGGGCAAGGAAATCGTAGATCAGTTCTGGCCGGATCGCCTGCTCAACCATGATGTCGAAGCCCCTGATTTGTGTGATTTCGGCACCGATGAGATGGGTAATGCCGTCCAGTGCAACCGCCTGATAGCTGAAGCCGATGTGCCTATTGTAGTCGGTCACGTCACAGGCAACCCTTATGGCGGATACAGCGGCGGTTATAAAATGATTGTCACCGGTCTTTCCGGCTGGCAGTCGATCGCCTCGCACCATGTCCCGGCTACCATGCACCGCCAAGATTGGATGGGTGCCTCGCCAGACTCACACATGCGCCGCCAGTTCACATCGATTGGCAAAGCCATGGAAAAGGCGATCGGCAAGAAATTTTTTGCAGTTGATGCCGTGCTGGGGCAAAAATCTCAGGTCCTGGATGTCCAAGCCGGCGAACTTCAGGCTGTTGAAGAGGCAACCTGGCCCCTGGCAGATAAAAGAACCAATATTCATCTGGATAGCAAGGAGCCGGCGGATATTCTGATCTTAGGGGTTCCCCGCAATTTCCATTATGGACCAGGGATGGGGACCAACCCCATTTTGATGAGTCTGGGAATCGGCGGGCAGCTGTCCCGCTGCTGGCATGCCTTTCGCGAGGGAGGCGTTATTATCGCTGCATCGGTATGCGACGGCTGGTTTAATCCCCACTGGTTTCCTTCTTACGAAGAAACCTACCATGCACTGCAGAAATACTGTACGGCCGTGGAGTTTGTCGCCTCAGATGATGCCATGCAGATTGTTCACAATTACGATTATCGCTACCAGTATTCGAATCACCATACCTATCACCCCTTTCATGCCCTTTCAATGATAAGCGGTGGCAGCGCCTCACTGCTCTGGACTTCGGAAGTATATATCGCCGGTGCTAAGGCGCCGGGGTATGCGCGGGGGATGGGATTTATCCCTACCTCCACATTTGAAGAAGCACTTGAAGGTGCCAAAAAAATTGTTGGCCCTAACCCGAGAATTCTGTGCACCCCGGAGTGTTTTACGGGGGGAGTGGCCGTCCATTTACACACCAAGGCTTGAAATACTGCTGATCAAATTAAGGCGTAAATAGAGGATTACCATGGCTGAAGTGATATTTAAAAATGTTTATAAAACCTTTGGTAAGACCACCGCAGTAAACGATTTTTCTCTTAATATCGAAGATGGTGAATTCATCGTACTGGTGGGCCCTTCCGGTTGCGGAAAGAGCACCACCCTGCGCCTGATCGCCGGCCTGGAAGTGATTTCTTCAGGTGAAATGATTATCGGGGATCGTCTTGTGAATGATATTCATCCCAGGGATCGCGATATTGCCATGGTTTTTCAGAATTACGCGCTGTATCCCCAGATGACGGTTTATGACAATATGAGTTTCAGTCTGAAAATGCGCAAGGTTCCCAAAGCTGAAATCGACCGGACGATCAAAAAGACAGCCGATCTTCTTCGTATCGACCAGTTGCTCGACCGCAAGCCGGGACAGCTGTCCGGCGGTCAGCGTCAGCGGGTGGCCCTTGGTCGAGCCATTGTCAGGGATCCACAAGTGTTTCTTTTCGATGAACCCCTGTCCAACCTGGACGCCAAGCTCAGAATTGCCATGCGGGCTGAGCTTGTAGAACTTCACCAGAGACTTAAGACCACGATTATATACGTAACCCATGATCAATTAGAGGCCATGACCATGGGCAATCGCATCGTTGTCATGAAAGACGGTCTTATTCAGCAAGTGGATACACCGGATACGGTTTACGATCACCCCGTTAATAAATTTGTCGGGGGGTTTATCGGATCTCCGTCGATGAATTTTATAAATTGCACAATTGCCCAACGAGATGGCGATTTAGTAGCCAAAACCGGGGGGTTTGATCTTAAGATTCCGCACCAATTTGTGAAAAAGACTGAAAAATATCTTGATGATCAGGTGACGCTGGGTATCAGGCCCGAGCATTTGACGGATTCAGCCAGTATTCAAAATCCAGATCCAAAAAGCAGCTTTAGCGCATCAATCCGGGTGATTGAGAGCGCGGGCTCGGAAAAACTGGTTCATATTCGCTATCAGGATGACACAATGGTTGCCAGACTCGACCCCCATGTCCGGTTGAGGATTGGGGATGTCATCGATTTTACCGCGCGGATGGATTCGGCCCATATCTTTGATATAAATACCGGGCAAACCATTTTCTAACGATTCGGGTATTCGATGGATTGGTGTCAAAAGTGTTTCGGTTTGAATTATTGCGGTGATTGAAATTGCGTTTCGTAGTTAGATACGGAGAGTGAAATGGCGAAGATAACGATGGCGGAAATTTCAAAAATGGCCGGTGTTTCACTGGCCACCGTCTCCAGAACCATCCATTCGCCGCATCTGGTCCGCAAAGAGACCTGTGAACGCATCAACCAGGTGATGGAAAAAGTCAATTATGTCTATCACGCCACTGCCGGCGACCTGTCCCGCATGCGTTCTTCGATTATCGGTGTGATCATCCCCACAGCCAAAAGCCTGATCTTCTCATCAACGCTTCAAGCGATTCAGGAAGCCGCGCAGCAAAACAATTTCTCACTGGTTGCCGGAAGCAGCAAATATGATATTGGAACCGAGCTCAAATTATTGCAACAGTTCAAAGAAAGACGGCTGGCCGGTATTATCCTAACTGGCTTTGTGTTCGGCCAAAAGGATCTGATAAAAGAGCTGGTCAAAGGCGGTATGCCCTGCGTGGTCATTTGGGACAAACTGGACGACTTGGATTTGAGTTATGTGGGATTCGACAATTTTAAAGCAACCTATACGATCACAGAGTATTTAATCAGTCTCAAACACAAACATATTGGCCTTATTGTCGGGCCCTATACAAAAGTCGAGAGGGTAAAAAGGCGTTTAGAAGGATTCAAAGCTGCTCTTAAAGACCATGGACTCAGATATGATCCCTCCCTGGTTATCGAGAAGGAACCTACCCTGGTTGATGGTAAAGAGGCCATGAGCAGACTGCTTTCTTTGCCTGATAGACCGACTGCCGTGCTTGCCGCCAGTGATACGCTGGCAGTGGGTGCTCTGGCCGCTGCCCGGGACCTGAAGGTGCGCATACCTGAGGATATTTCTATCGCCGGCTTTGACGATATCGAAGTTGCCGGCTATTGCAATCCGCCGCTGACCACGGTGAGAGTGCCGGCATACGAAATCGGGCAGATCGCCTTTAAAATTCTTCTGGATATGATCAATAACAACAGCGACCAGGTACAACAATATTGCCTGGACACGAGTGTTATAATTAGGGGATCATGTCGTGAATTGGATAACGATGTGATTATTTGATCTTAGATTCAGCTGCGCATCGTGCACCGCAGATGCGATAAATAGTCCGCACACGCTGAATAGGTACAACAGACGAAACTTTCAGCGGGCGGCTTGTTGGGAGGCAGGAAAATGGAAAATATTGGAATTATCGGCACCGGTGTCATGGGGCTTACCGTCGCTGAAAAAATTATAGCTGCCGGCTACAGCCTGACGGTTTTCGATGTCTCTCCGGATGCCGCTAGGAGAGCCGGAAAGTTTGGAGCACAAGTCGCTCAATCTCCGAAAGACGTTGCAAAAAAGTCAGATATAATCCTTCTGTTTTTACCCGGTCCGCTGGAGGTGGTCGATTGTGTTACCTCCGCCGACGGATTGCTGAACGCTATGCAGCCCGGCACATCCATTGTTGACATGAGTACCTCTGACCCTAATATCTCCGAAAAGATGGCCGACCTGGCAGAAAAAAAGGGGGTTGATTTTCTGGACGCTCCGGTCCTCGGCCGTCCGATTACCGTTGGGCAGTGGGCCCTGCCCGTTGGCGGCAAAGAGGAGGCGATCGAACGCTGTAAACCGCTTTTTAAGATTTTTGCCCTCCATATTTTCCATGCGGGTCCGGCCGGTGCCGGACACAAAGTCAAGCTGCTGAATCAATTAATGTTCGGCGCAATAAACGCCATGACTGCGGAAATGATGGCCATCGCGGAGAAAATAGGTATTGAACCTCGCCGGCTATATGAAATTATTACCGCCAGCCAGGCTGGGACGGTGAGCTATCTTTTCAAAGAACTGGGTAAACGGATTGCTGAAGGAAACTTCGAGGATCCTACATTCACGGTGGACCTGCTGGTAAAAGATATAAAGCTTGCGGTTCAGATGGCCAAAGAAAATAATGCGCCGCCGCTGCTTGCCCGCACTATTGAGTTTATCAACGAGGTGTCCCAGGTTCAAGGACTGGGAAATAAAGATACCTCGATTATGTGGACAAGTTACCAGGGGATCTGGACCGGTAAGTAAGCACCGGCGCAACATTCTGCCAGTACGGTTAAGAGACTTCCTGGGTGTAAATAAAGGGCCTGCTTTTCCGAGTCAATCCATGATACACAAAATATCGGACCGATTATGTTGGGGTTGTCTTGGAACCTCCATCTTCTTATGAAATCTGTTTTAGACAATAATGAGAAATAAAAATCCGATTGGAGCCGTGGAGACAATTGATGCAAAAGAATGATGAATTGCCCAGTCCTGTGATCATTGGAGGGATTGGCGGCAGCGGCACGAGAGTGGTGGCTGAGATAATCAGTCATCTGGGTTTTTATATAGGTGACGACCTTAGTCCGGCCAAAGATAATCTCTGGTTCTTGCTGCTCTTTAAACGCCCCCGGTGGTTTCACCAGGCGTGTCATGATAAAAAAAAAATCTTCACCGGGCTGAGCCTGTTTTCAAAAGCGATGCTTCACCAAACCGGTCCCGCGTGGCCTGAACTGCGATTTCTGATTCGAGCCGTGTTGGAGATATCCATTTTAGGACACAACTATAAAGGCGACGGGCGGGGACTTTGGCCTTTTCTGAGAGCATGGAATATGGTTGCCAGGCAACCAAAGATGACTTTGAATCAAGGCCGGTGGGGATGGAAGGAGCCCAACACCCATATTTATTTGGAATACCTTGCTGCCTATTTCAACAATATCAAGTACATCCACACGATAAGGCACGGGCTTGACATGGCATTCAGCGAAAATCAGCAACAACTGTATAACTGGGGTCCCACCCTCGGCCTGGAATTGCCGAAATCAAGATCCGATGAACCTGCGACATCCTTAAAGTACTGGCTAAAGTCAAACAGACGAGTTATGGAGATCGGCGAAAAACTCGGTGATCAGAAATTTCTTGTTGTCAACTTTGACCGGTTGTGCTTGTCGCCGAAATCAGAAATTCAAAAAATTTTGTCGTTTCTGAATATCAAGCGAGCTGCTGAAAATCTGGCGACTGTGTATCGTATTCCGAAAATACCAAAGTCCCTTGGGCGCTATCGGGCGCAAAATATCAGCCAATTCGACCCTACGGATTTAAGCGAATTAAATGATCTGGGTTTCTCCATGGCTGCTGATGATTTGTAACCGTTTATACATGGTGCATCTCTTACTCGGCCATTGGCCCAAAAAATTGAAATCACACTTCGGCACCGTACTCACAATTATTGCTGGGGCGAACATTGGTTCTTCTTTTTTGTCTGACTATTATACTGGCAGTAATCTTTGGCCTTGGTTTTCCCCAAACCGGGAATTATGCGGTTTATATCCCCTTTATGATCGGGGTAATGCTGTTTTTTAATTTTCTGGATGTAAAAATTCAATTCCGCAGGGTCAACCCTGGAGTTTTGTCGATCTCGCTTTTCTTATCCGCCGTTGCTATACCCCTGTTGGCATACTATATCCTTTCTGTCGGTTTCGCCGGACCCTACCGCACCGGAGTGCTTCTAGTAGCCTGTGCTCCCACCGGCATCACAACCCTGGTCTTAGGCCGATACATCAAAGGCAGCAACTATCATCTGGTGGTAAGTAATTTTCTATGCACAACCTTCGGTTCTATGTTTTATATCCCGATTCTTCTGAAAATTGTTCTGAACGAGGCCGTCAGGTTCGAAACCTCTTTTTATACACTGCTGGGGCAAATGGCGCTCCTTGTGATTCTGCCGTACATTCTGAGCCAAACCATCGTCCATCTTTTACATCAAAAATGGTTGATCAAGCATAAAATTATCTCCAAAGGATTTACGCTGCTGTTGTTATTCTGCATCGTCGTGGTTTCAATCGGAAAAGTGGCCGATCAACTGGCTTGGCACGCCGATTCCATGTGGCTTGCTGTCTTGATATTGGCAATTTATCTGACCCACGGTGGGCTGGGATATGCCATTGGATACTTTTGGGGCAATAACGAGTTAAAAATGACCCTGCCATTTATCTGTTCATCCCGGAATATCCAGCTGGTATTCGCCATCGCTGTTCTGAACTTTTCCCCCTTAACCTATGTGCCAATTATTATGGGACTGTTCTTCCACCATCTGACAAACGCCTTTTGGCTTTGGATCCTTGGCAAAAACAAACCGCCTGGACGTCCGGTCTAAGGTTTGTCTGCGGGACCCTCCACATGCCTGACGGTGCTTAATACCGATTTACCTTTCAGGATGTGATACCTGTTTTTATTTTATCTCATATCTTATTGGCCCCTATAGTCAATTTTTGATACAACCTAAGTAAAATTTGTAATCAGAGCATAAATCCTGAATAGGATTTGTGGTTGCCCGGTGACAGTTCAAACGATGGCGGGAAATTTGCGTTGGATTTTCGACGACGGATAGACCAGATAAAGGGAGAAAAGTTGATGACGCAAATCAGTTTGGGTAGATTAAAAGACGAGGATTATTATTAAAAAAATGAAAGGCCTGTGATATCCTAATATTATAATGCATACTTAAACCTTCAATATTTTGAAAGTGCCCAAAGTGTGGATGTCGTGCCTATATACAAAATCAAATTAAATTGATGATTTGTGATGCATCTTCACAAAAATGCAATGTTAGAAAAGTTTTGATTTCATAAACATATATAACTAAAGGCCGCACACCCTATCTTTTATGCGGCCTTAAATTTAATTAGGTATTAAAGAAGGTCCCTCTGTGTCTTCATGCAGATTTCAAACATTTTCCAGGGCTGCTTTTAGATCATCGATTAAGGTTTCCACCGGTTCGATGCCGACTGAAAGCCGCACCAGGCTTTCGCTGATACCGGCTTTGGAGCGATCTTCCGGGCTGAGGGCTGCCGGGGTGTTGGGGAT
>Ga0224504_10001465_pt1 | contig 10411 bp, 6 predicted proteins | sample SF_Oct11_sed_USG_3_FD_170160 | JGI IMG/M metagenome (GOLD analysis project Ga0224504, IMG submission 170160) | Sediment microbial communities from San Francisco Bay, California, United States - SF_Oct11_sed_USGS_24 | ecosystem: Environmental > Aquatic > Marine > Sediment | place: USA: California... | reverse complement strand
CTAATCGCTCTGGATTCGTATCGCGAGGATCCCGTAATCTGGACTTCGCCTGGCAAACCACCAACCTGAACTCATTAATTCCGTCAAATCCCGCTGCAAAAGACTTTCCAGCACAATGCGGATCCTCTCTTCGGCTGAATACCGACGGCGAGTTGCGATGAGTCAGATCTCCCTCTTATTCAAACAGCCTGTTTGGTCCGACTACTGCTGACGGGGCATACGACCGACCTTCAGTCTGCTTCGTACAGGTGCTCGAGGATTCCGGGGTGATCCGGCGGATATTTGTTGGCGCGGAAGAACATGTAGGGTACGTCGTGAACGCCTGAATATTCGTATTCCCACACGATGTCGCCAGTGGCCGTTACCTCTCGCAGCCTACCGGCGGCTCCATGGTTGATCAGCGTGTTGCCGTTCGGCAGTCGCTGCACACCGGAAATAAACCATGAAAAGAAACGTGCCGGCGGTTCGGGGCTGTATTCCCACCGGAGCTCTGTCGGTCCGTAAGCCTGACCTTGCTCTGCAATGTATCTGCCATCGGCAGCCATCGGCGCGGTGAATTCGACGATTGTGGTATAGGGGCGAACATCGTAATCACCGTTGTTGAACACCAGCACATTGCCCGCGCCCGGTAGTCCCGGACGGACCCACTGCGCATCGTGTTGGCCGAAAAGTTGCCGATCATCGGCACTCCCGCGACGGTAATTCTGTGGATTGCCCCAGCGGTAGATGAGGTCGCCACCGTTACCATGGCGTCCGCCCGTGTGGCCCATCGATTCCCACGGCGTCGTACTGTGGTCGATGATCCAGACCTCGCTCATCGTCGGGGAAGACAGCAGTATCTGATCAAGCTCCGGGTTGTAATCGATGGAATTGAAGTGCGTCCAGTCTGCGTTGACCGAACCGTCACGCTGGTTGCGCTCAAATCGGTTGATATCGATCAACTCCGGGTGCTCGGCAACAACGCCATAGTTCCGCTGGGCCGGATCGAAATCCTGCACCAGGTGATGGCGAACACTCCATTCCCATACAACCTCCATCGTATACGGATTAACCTCGATGACGCCGCCATACCAGAACTCGCCACTTTCCGAAACGTTGTCCGGGTTCCGGCCCTGCGAAACAGCTTCGTCGGTGGAAACCTGGTCCCAGACGATGGCGAGGAAATTGCCGTTCTCCAACAGCGCGACATCGTGATGCCCCAGGTAGTTTTCGTCGCTCATGCTGACGCGCCAAAGCAACGTGCCATCCGCAGCATAACGTTCTGCGCAGCCGTTTCTGCCGCCCCCGCGAAACCGGTCATGGTAGGCGGACGAGGCGCCGAAGCGGTCACCGTTTGCGAGTATCTCGGTGTGCCCGGCGAAGTAGTCGCCTTCAAATCCACCGACTACGACATTGTTGTTGTCGATAATAAATTTTTCTTTAATCGTGACCGGGGCCACCACCGTATAACCGGGTGCTACACGATCGAGATCAGTTTCTACCATCGGCCGATCGGCACCAATGGCGAGGCTGTTCGCCGTGCGCTCGCCCATTTCGCCTACCTCGGCATGGGCTACCGGCGCAAGGCCGGGAAACGGAAGGGGTGCCCGGACGACGCCGCAGTCGCTGCTAATTCGCCTGGCCGAACGATAGACCGGTGTTTTGGCGACAGGTGACGGGTTTTCGATGTTCCGAGTCTCCGCCACGGGTGCCGCGATAGCCGGCTGCTCGGGGGCGTGACAAGCCAGCAACGCAGTGGACGACAGGCTCACTGCGAGTGCATAGCGAATCATTCTTATTGTGATTTTCATCGCCTACCTTTTTTATTGTTCTGGTTTTGCTGTGTATCAGAAACTATAACCCACGCGCACGCCCCATAACCGCGGCGGTCGGTAGCTTGTCAGGTCGACACCGCCGGCGAGAAAGGGAATGGAACGAAGGATGTCGCGAATCTGGTCTTCATCGGTCGCATTGGTGACATAAGCCTCGGCGTTCCATCGACCGTCTCCTTTGTCCCAGCGTACCCGCAGGTCCAGGTTGTCATACGAATCTGCAGTGACGTCCGGCCGGTTGTCGGGTGCGAACACCTGCTCGTCCTGGTAGTAATAGTCGGCACGTATCGTCACGGTGCTTCCGTCGCTGCCGACATTGAAGAGCTGTTGCGCGCCGATAGAGAACGTTAATTCAGGTGCACGGCTCAGCTGGTTGCCGGCAAAGTCGATCGGCGTCGGTGGCGCGGCCGGCGGCTGGGCGGGATTTTCGTTCGGCGGTGGGAAGCCGACGGGCGGCACAGGCTGGCCAGGCGGCACGAAGATAAAGGAGTCAAATTCGGCGTCGAGCAGTCCCAGCGCAAAATTCATCTCGAAGGTATCTGTCAGCAGGAACAGACCTTCAACTTCGAGGCCCTGTATGGTTGCTTCCGCGGCATTCCTGAGCTCAGCACCCGCGGCACCGAAAGTCTGGACCTGGATGTCGGTATAGTCATTGTGAAATGCAGCAGCGTTGAGGCGGAATCGATCCGAGATCTGCGATTTCACCCCAACTTCGAAGACATCGTTGAATTCCGGATCATAAACCGCATTGGTCGCCGGGTTACCGTTCAGATTGATGCCGCCGGATTTGTAGCCGCGCGCGTAGGAAGCATAAAGCAGCAGGTCATCACGCGGCGACCAGTCGAGCGTTACCTTGCCGGTTGGCTCGTTCCACGAGTCGCCGACAGGTACGTCGGTCACCAGGGTCATGAAATTGAACGCGGGGAACGGGCTTAGCAGGTTGATGACCGCGTCTTTGCTGTCCCAGCTCATGCGTCCGCCGGCGGTCAGGCTCACGGTGTCACTAATGTCGAACGCGACCTGGCCGAATACCGCGCTGGAATCCGCTTCGACGTCGCCGCCGACCCGGAATCCTGCCGACCGGCCAAATAGTATTGCATTGCGGTCGAAGTCGTCGGCAAAAATAGTAGAGAAGCGGGTTGCTTCTTCGGAGAAAAAGTACAGGCCGACGATCCACTGCGTACTGCCGTCCCCGGTGGACGACAAACTGAGTTCCGTCGACAGCTGATCCTGCTCTTCTTCGAGCATCAGGTTTATTAGAGTCAGTTCACTGGCGTCGAGGTCGATAAAGTTGTCGAACGAGGTATCGACATAAGCCGATGTCCACTTGAGCGTTCCGAGGCCGGTGTCCCAGGACAGGCTAGCAATGGCTGCTGTGAACTCCTGATCGTTTGACTCAGCCGTGTTCTTGCTGACCTGATTCGCGCGAAGGTCATTGGTCAGACCTGCGAAATTCGGACTTGAAGGGTTCAGCAACGCACCGGGGGCCAGACCGAGTTCGTTGCGCACGTCATCAGCGGTACTGATACCGCGTGGCCCGAGGAAAGCGGCAACGTCCGGTCGAGTCAGGAATGCATCGCTGAAAATCGTATTGACGAACGGAGGTGGTACACCGACCCAGTTCACGTCCGGCGTAGCCGGGTACGGAAAGCGTGACTCAGTTGTCGAACCGACGCCGTCTACCTGCGAGTGGTGCATACTGAGATTGATATCGAATCTGTCGGTGACGTCGACCTGCAATTGAGCGCGAAGCGTTACGGAATCCCTGTCGCCAGCCTCGGTCCCGCCGGGAAACGCGTTTTCCTGGTAGCCGTCGGCTTTATCGATGGCCGCACCGAATCGACTCGCGGCGTTGTCGGAAATCGGTAGGTTGACGACACCACGCAGTTGGTAATGATTGAATTCCCCATAGCTGGCATCGATATTGCCGCCGAACTCCTCCGTCGGCCGCCGGGTGATGAAATTGATCGACCCACCGGTGGTATTGCGGCCGTACAAGGTGCCTTGCGGGCCCCTGAGAACTTCCATGCGCTCGAGGTCCCAGAATCGGAACACGGTGCCAATCGGCCGGCCGATATAGACACCGTCGAGATGTAATGCGACACCGGGATCGCCACCGGCCGTCGTGTTCGTATGACCGATGCCACGAATGGCCGCCGTCGCCGTGCTGGAGAAGTTGCCGAACTGCAGGTTTGGCACGAAGTTGGCCAGATCATCTGCGTTCTCGATCTGGTTTCGGTCCAGCGCCACCGAATCGAAGGCTGTAATCGCGATCGGGACATCCTGTGCACTTTCCGCACGTTTTTGTGCCGTGACGACGATTTCCTCGAGTGTCTGCGCATTCACTTCATCGATTGACGTAACCGAAATGATGATCGCAAGCAAAAAAGGCAGCAATTTCCGTTTTGTATGCATGCCGAATGTTCCATTGCATTGATTTGCTTGGACAATAGCTCAAATTCGATTCCTCAACAAATGAGCAAGATACTGTTCGGGACCGGGTCGATTTCCCACCAATGCCGACTTTGATGGTTCGTCGCCCTTCGCACCAACCCCGATTCACGATACGATTTACCCATTCGGCAAACCCGGACTTCAATAAAAACATGAATAATGAACTCGCCGGGAAACCGATGTTCGTGGTGACGCTGGGCTTGCTCACCGGCCTCACCGCCGTGGCTATCGCGATCAGTTTGCCCGCAATTCCTGCCATGGTTGCGGACCTGGCGACAACGATGTCGCTGGGCCAGCAAATTGTCGGCCTGTTCATGGCGGGTATGGCCGTCGGCCAGTTGCCGGCCGGACTGCTATCGGATCATTATGGCCGGATGCCGGTGCTGTACATTGGCGTCGGCCTGTTCACGGTTTGTGGCGTCGTTGCGGCGGTAAGCGAGAGCGTGTCAATTCTGCTGCTCGCTCGTTTCCTTCAGGGCATCGGTTCTGCAACCGGTATGGTGCTCGCCCGAGCGATCGTGCGCGATGTCGCAAGTGGCGCCCAGGCTGCCCGACTGATGGCGCTCATGGTCATGATATTCACGGTCGGACCGATGCTTGCACCTATGTTAGGAGCGTTTCTCGCCGATTCCTGGGGCTGGCGCGCGCCGCTCTACGCGCTGTCACTAATCGGCATGGCGGCTCTCGTGCTCGTTTACAGCTCGATGCAGGAGACGCATGTACCATCACGTGAGCACAGCATAGGACGACAGTTCTGGTTGAGCCTTCGGGGATTCTTTTCGCATCGGCAGTCCATTTTCGGCGTCTCCCTTATCATGCTAACGGCCGCCGGGTTCATGGTACTGATCAGTGGCTCCGCAGGCCTGATTCTCGAAATTTATGCATATCCGGTTAAATACTTCGGACTGATTTTCGCGCTCTGCGGTGTGGCAATGTTCGCCGGCTCGATGATCAATCGCCGTTTGTTGCTGCGGCTGAATCCGATGCAGGTAACGGGCATCGGCGCCGTGCTTGTTGCCGCAGCAGGGGTACAAATGTTGTTTTTCAACTGGCTTGGCGAGGCCGGTTTCTGGTGGATCTGGGGCAATGCCTGCCTGTACATGTTTGGCGTTGGCTTCCTGATGCCGAACGCACTGGCGCTGGCGCTCGAACCCGTGCCGAAGATCGCTGGCGTCGCCTCCTCGATTATCGGTACACTTCAGGGTATTGCGCAGGCGGTTAGCGCGACCTTAGGCAGCCTGCTATACGATGGTACGATTGGCAATATCACGCTGATCATGGGCGGCGCAGGCGTCGCCGTTCTGGGCGTTTACTTGTTGGGCGGCGCGCTGGTCGGCACTGATTCACCTGCAGTCACGAAAAGTGACTGAACCTGCACTATGCTGGACCATGGAGACTCCCGTACCAGGGAATGCCGCTTAATGAACCATGGAGTAATCGACAAGAAACCTGGAGTAGGAGAAAACGATGGCACTGAAAATTATTGGGGCGGGCCTTGGACGGACCGGCACAGCATCGCTAAAGGTAGCGCTCGAACAACTCGGGATGGGGGCGTGTTACCACATGACGGAAGTCCTTCAGGATCCGCCACGCGGCAAGGCGTGGATTGAAGCGGCCAAAGGCAACGCAGACTGGGATACGATTTTCGATGGTTTTGGCGGCAGCGTCGACTACCCGGGGTGCACATTCTGGGAGGAACTGGCCGACTACTATCCGGATGCCAAAATCATTTTGACGACGCGCGATCCGGTTCGCTGGTGGGAGTCGTCGAACGAAACCATTATGTCCGAAATGCTCGTCGAAGGAATCAAGGGCAGCCCGTTCGGTGAGTTGATGCAGCGCATTGTTTTTGACACGGTCGATAACAGGATGCGCGACAAGGACTTCATGGTGTCGTACTTCGAAAAGCGCAATGCGGAGATCATCGAAAAAGTGCCCGCTGACAGACTGCTCGTCTATCAGGTTAAGGAAGGCTGGGCCCCACTCTGCGAATTTCTCGGCGTACCCGTGCCAGCGGGTGAGTTTCCGCGGATTAACAGCCGCGAGGAAACCAAGGCGCTCATATCCGGAATGTTGTCGCAGAAAGGGGGTTTGTCGGAAGACGCGATGTCAGCCGCCGGCAAGTCACTGCACGGCGACTAGCAGGCCTCGCCAGAATGTGCCGTGGTACGCCTCCGGCTTACCACGGCGGATCCCAACCAGTTGTTCTCTAGTTTCCCTGTGGCTCGTGGGCGGGCGGCTGCGGGTCGAGTGGTGTCAACTCCCTGCCGGCCAGGGCAGGGTGATCCACAGCAACGTGGGTCGAGCGAAATGTTCCATAAATAAAAGGGCCGACGGGTTGCGGGGTCGTGCCGTCAGGATTTCTCATGTCACCCGAGTAAGGCGTCATATAGTTCCACACGACGTTGCCGTTCTTGTCCACTTCGAAGAATCTGCCGCTAACACCCTCGGTCACGAGCGTGTTGCCGTTGTCGAGGCGCTGTGCGCCGGATACGAACGGGCTGAAGAAATCCATTGGATCTTCTGTCATGTAACGCCAGACGAGCTCGGCCGGTCCGTAGGCCGCGTCATCGGGCAGCTCGAAACCAGTCTCGGTCAGCGGTAACTTGATCTCGTAGACAGCCGATTGGCCGGGATCTGCTCCCGGCACGTTGTTGTTGAAAACGAGCAGACGAACGTCCCCGCTTGACCCATTCGTTACCCAGCTAACGTCGTGCTGAAAGCCGAGCCTTTGATCCGAATCGTTACGGCCATAGTTCGCCGGATTGCCCCAGCGATAGAGGATATCGCCACCGCTGCCCCAGCGTCCGCCCGTTCCCGAGGCGGCTTCTTCAGTGGTCGTGCTGGCGTCGATTACGAAGATCTCGCTGAGGCCCGGCAGGCTTACGGCAATCAGATCAAGCTCTGCGTTGTAGTTGATCGCATTCATGTGGTAGAGGTCGGCGCCGCGATTATCAACCGTTGCGTTGCTTACCGCGAAGCCCGCCGCCCGATTCCGATCGAGCTCTTCCTGGGTGACTGGTTCCTCAAGGTGCACCGCGTTGATGTCCAGCCGTTCCGGGTGGTCGGCGACAACACCGTAGTTGTCCTGGGACTCGTCGAACTCCTGGACTACGTGATCCCACAGGCGCCACTGCCAGACGATCTCGGCGTCGTTATTACCTTTGGGTTGAAGCTCGACAATCCAATCGGGCCAGACCCCGGCCCTGGGAATTTCCTCAGGGTTCCTGCCGGCTGCAATTGCCTCCTCGACGGTCTTCGCCTCCCAGGCGATGGCGAGAATGTTGCCGTTCGGTTTGAGGGCGAAGTCGTGATGCGGCCGGTACTGCTCGCTTGCAAAGTGAAATTCCCAGACGACGTCACCGTCCCAGGTCAGCTCCTCGAACCAGCCTCCCTGTCCGCCACCACCGAACACCGGCGCGTTCGGGTCGACGCCTGCGCGCATGAGGTTGCCGTTGTCCTTCAGATATATTCCGCCGGACATGCCGAATCTGCTGGTCCAGGTGTGCACGACCTGCCCGTCGAGGTCGACCAGGTAAGTCGTATCGGAAATCAATGGGTTGAAGAACACGTAGCCGGGTGTTGCCGCGCTTGTCCTGCTTAGCAATCCCCGTTGTTCGCCCAGGCGCGCGAAGTTGCGCGGCGGCGTTTGAGTCTCATCACCCATCGATTCATCGGCGGAGGCGGCATCCGCGGATACGGTTTCGGCGGCGGGTTCAGCGAGCGTCTGCGGGTCATTGTCATTCGATGTGCCACTGTCCTGGCAGCCCCCGAGAGTCAGTAATCCGGCCAGTAATAAGATCCATACGGTTCTTGTTGTCATTGCCTGATCCGTTCCAGTACTTTTCCCTGCGATGGACGGAATTTACAGGGAATCTACTGCAATCGGAAGGATTGGGAAGGTTCATGGCGTGGTCGAGGCGCGGCGCAAGGAGAACGATCGCCGCACCCCGGTAGATGTCTGTTCGGCCCAATTGGCATCCGGCAATAACGACTGCTTGCGTAGTTGATAGGCGTGGTGCCGAAGTATTATTGCCCTCCGCTTGAAGAACAAAAGTCGATGTCTGTCTGCTGTACTGAGACCGGTAAAATCAATTTGGCCTTCGAGCCAAACCTCGGCCAATTCGCCACCTTCAATTATTGGCACCACGATGTCGTAGTCTCTTTCCAGTCGCTCGCTCGCCGCGCTAACGCGAATCAGGGTAAATGACCGGCGGCTTCCGAGCATCCGGCGGACCTTCACTGGTTCCGGGTCCCACCGTCGCAGTATGGCCGGGTCGGTGTGATATCACGTTGCTGTAGCCCATTGAGAATCCGACCCGGGAAACGATCACTCTCGTGCGCCGAGTGGCTGGAAGACAAGAATTCTCGTATGCTCAGACAAGCAGCCGGTGCGGTTCGCGAATCAATAATAAAGAGTAAGGGGAACATATAATGGAACTCCGGAATACAATAGCTGCACTTTTGCTTACGGCTCTTTCTGCTGTTTGTGTTTCGGCGTGCATGCCGGCGACAGAGGAAAACGTCACGATGGCGGCAACAGCCCCGGAGTCCGAGCAGAGACGACCGAAATTTCGATCTGCGAAGACGATCAGTTCGATCTGTGATGTTTATGACTATCCGTTTACCTTTCCCGGATTCAAGAATTTTCCGGGCAGACCCGTGGTGGAAATGCCGCCGCCCTTTGCCCGGATGATGGCGGTGGGTGCCGATCGACCGATGGTCGAAACGGATCCTGAGCGCGTTGCACCAGGCTACACGGTGATACAGACATTCACGGCAAAAGACGGTCTGATTATTAACAACGATCGTGAAGAATTGGCTGTCCTGGAAAACCGCTTCCCGATCATGCATTCGGAGATTCTGCCCAATGGTCACAGAATCGTCGAAGGCTACAGGCACTCCGCTCGGTTTGCGCTCGCCGGGGGCTATACGGGTTGCCTGGAGGAGTACGACGAGCACGGCAACATGCTATGGCAGCTCAATCTCGCGTCCGATGAATATACTGCGCACCACGATTTCGCGATCTTACCGAATGGCAACATTCTTACAATCACATGGGAAAGCGTTACGGCGGACCAGGCAATATCACAGGGACGCGACCCGGAAACAGTACCTGAGGATGGCGACTTCTGGTACGACGGCGTCATCGAGATCGATCCGTACAACGCTGAAATTGTCTGGGAGTGGAGCGTGCGCCATCACATTATCCAGGAGTTCGATTCGACCAAGCCGAATTACGGCGTCGTCGCGGACCATCCCGAACTCTGGGACATCAACAAGTTCGTACCCAGCTTCGTAGCCGGCGGTATTTCTGCGGACTGGGCGCACTTCAACGCAATCGACTACAACCCGGAACTTGACCAGATTCTGCTGTCGTCAAACTTTCACGGCGAATTCTACGTTATCGATCACAGTGCAACGCCGTATGAAGCGGCCGATCACAAGGGCGGCCGCTATGGCAAGGGTGGCGACATACTGTACCGCTGGGGCAATCCCGCCAACTACAACCGCGGCACGCAGGAAGAGCGTGAGCTTTGGGGACAACACGACGTGCAATGGATCCGGGATGGCCTGAATGGCGCCGGTAACATCTTGATCTTTAATAACGGCGGGCCGGATCGCCCCTGGTCGACGGTCATCGAGATTGAGCCGCCAATGAATGCCGACGGCAGCTATGTTCTCAACGATGGCGAAGCGTATGGCCCGACTGAGAAAGTGTGGCTGTATGACCCGGAGCCGCCCGAGCGGTTCTTCTCGTTTTTCGTTTCAGGAGCACAGCGCCTGCCGAACGGCAATACACTGGTCAATCATGGCGCCGGCGCGAAAGTCAGGGAGGTGACCGCCGATGGCGAAATTGTCTGGGAGTACCGGTACACGGACTACGATGTGCCGCCTGCCGGAATGTTTCGTGCAAACAAGTACCCGCCCGACCATCCGGGTGTACTGAAGATTCTGGAAGCGCAACGAAACTGAATTTCATTCCATACTCAGGCTGCGAATAGGGCAGAGCTGAGTGCCCGTGTTGCTTTGCAGTTCCAAACCGGTGCCCGACCGGTGAGGGCAATTGAACCCTCATTCTCAGCTTGGGAAGCTGATGTTCTACCATTGAACTACACCCGCAAATCAGGGAGTTACGCCTCACT
>Ga0224504_10001464_pt1 | contig 10413 bp, 10 predicted proteins | sample SF_Oct11_sed_USG_3_FD_170160 | JGI IMG/M metagenome (GOLD analysis project Ga0224504, IMG submission 170160) | Sediment microbial communities from San Francisco Bay, California, United States - SF_Oct11_sed_USGS_24 | ecosystem: Environmental > Aquatic > Marine > Sediment | place: USA... | reverse complement strand
GGGATGTCCGCCTCGAGTTTCGCGTCGCGCCTGAAATTGACATGCAACCTGTCGTCGTTCAGTGCGAGGAACCGATTTGAAATTCGATCATCTGATAATCAGGGACGTCGAAGGCGAGCGCCGCACAGATGCCCGGGACTTGCCACTTCGTGTCGGTACCAGCAGCGAGTGTGAGCTCCGGCTGCCCGGTCCGGGTGGTGAGCCTGTTGCGCTTCTGGATCTCCTTGATGGCATGCCATTTGTGCAGCCTGTCGGCCGAAATACGTCGTTGACCATAAACGGTGCGCCTCTCGATACGAGTCGCCGCCTTGCTGATGGTGATGAGTTGCAGTTCTATGGCAGCCGGATTGCCGTTGTGGCTGGTGATGACCGGGTGGTACTGGAGGTGCGCCTCGAAGACAGCGCCTATGTGACGCGTCCACCGGACATTCCGGAAGACGTCGAGATCTTGGATGAAGAAGCGATCGCACCCACGGCATTTTCGAGGGCCGCCGACACCGCAGCGAGAATCCACAAGGAAAAGGAAAGTCCGCTCAAATACATAGTCGGCACGGGCCTGGCAGTACTCTTGCTGGCGTCATACCTGCTCTTCAGTGCCAAATCCATCGAGTTTGAGATCGAACCGCCGGAGCCGGATAGCTTCAATATCGACGGTGGCTGGTTTCGTTTGCCTGTGGGCGACCGGGTTCTGTTGCGCAAGGGGACCTATACGGTCAATGTGCAAAAACAAGGCTACTACGATGTGCAACAAAGTTTCGTGGTCGGCGACGAACAGTCCATGACGCTCAACCTGAGTATGCGTAAAAAGCCCGGGCGCCTCCTTGTGAAGGTAGAGCCGGCCATTGACGCGATTGTTACAGTCAACGAGAGTCAGGTGGGCAAAGCGCCTTTCGGCCCGGTAGAGCTCGAGCCGGGTGAACATGCCGTGCGGGTCGAATCGGATCGATTTCTGCCTTTTTCGGGCACGGTTGATATGCCGGGTCTGGATTTGCTGGAGAATCTCAACGTGCAGCTCGTGCCGAGGTGGGCCCAGGTAACAGTTGAGTCCGAGCCGTCAGGCGCCAATATTTTGGCCGGAGACGAGGTGGTTGGTACCACGCCTGCAACCATCGAGTTGCTCGAAGGTTCACACGAACTCACCGTATCAAAAGACGGTTTCAGCGCCTGGGACGGCGCCGTGGTTGCCGAGCCCAATGTTGCACAGCAGTTGCCTCGCATCGTCCTCCAGCCCGCAGACGCTCGCCTCACGGTAAATACAATTCCGCGTGGTGCAAATATCACGGTAAATGGCCGATATCGCGGCCAGTCACCCCTCACGTTGTCGCTTGCACCTGACATCGACTACGAAATTGGTTTGTCGAAAGCGGGATACGGGGTTACGCGGCGAAACCTGCGACTTGAATCAAACGCCTCCGACTCGATAATGGTCGATCTGTCCGCGCGTCTCGGTACCGTGACAGTCGTCGTGCAGCCTGAGGATGCAACGGTGTACGTCGACGGACGCGCGCGAGGCAAAGGGAAGACAACGGTTCGCCTGAGTTCCGCACCGCACGTAGTGGAAGTACGTCGGCAGGGCCACGTCGACTGGAAACGTACCGTTACACCGCGTCCTGGCTACCCGCAGACGCTCACGGCCAGTCTCAAGTCACTTGAGGCAATTGCTCAGGATCGAATCGCCAAGACACTAAAATCGCCGGCTGGCCAAACCTTGCGGCGAGTCGAAGCCGCGACGTTCACGATGGGTGCCTCGCGTGCGGAGGTAGGACGTCGTGCCAACGAGGTAATAGTCCCTGTGACTATCACCCGGTCGTTCCTGATTGGCGTCAACGAGGTAACCAACAAGGAGTTCACCGAGTTCCGTGCGAACCACGACTCCGGTGCCGATATTCATCCTTCACTCGCTGCGGATAACAACCCGGTCACCAACGTGAGCTGGCAGGACGCAGTGCAATACTGCAACTGGCTCAGCCAGAAAGAGGGCCGAACTCCTGCGTACAAGAACGAATTTGGCGAATGGGTTCCCGTGTATCCGCTGAGCGACGGTTATCGCCTGCCAACGGAGGCGGAATGGGTCTTGGCAATGCGCTACGCCGGACAGAAACAGGCGCGAAAATTTTCCTGGGGTACGAAGTGGCCGCCGCCTGAGGAAAGCGGCAATTTCGCGGGCCGGTCCGCGATAGAGTTGGTGCCATCGATTCTGCCCGCCTATGATGATGGCTATGCTTCAACCGCGCCTGTCGGCAGCTTCAAGCCAAATTCGCTGGGTATCTATGACGGTGGTGGCAATGTCGCAGAGTGGGTAAACGACTTCTATACTGTCCCGACTCCCGGCATTACCACGCCGGTTATTGATCCGACGGGGCCGGATCGTGGCACGAGCCACGTGGTGCGCGGCTCAAGTTGGCGGCATGCTGGCGTCACGGAATTGAGACTCAGCTACAGGGACTTCAGCTCGGAGGCTCGTCCCGATGTCGGTTTCCGTATCGCGCGCTTTGCAGACTGAAATTTCGTGCGACAATTGCGCTCGGCCATGGTCAAACAAAGTGGCCGTGTACAGGAGGTTGTTTTGTGTATCGACTGCAATTAATGCTATTGCTGGTGTTTCTCGGTTCCGCAGCGCTCTGGGCGCAGGATCCGGAGCCGGAAGTTGAGGCCAGTGATGACGACGCTCAGGTCGAGGCAGAGGCGTCTCCGCCAGCTGACGAAGTCACTGACGAAGAAATTGAAGAGCTGCTTGGCCTCGATGAGGATTACTCCGAAATCGAGGAAGAGGAATTCAATCCGACTGAGGGTGTTCGTTTCGAACAATCCATCCCGTATCCCACCGATATCTGAACTGCTTACTCGCTGAGTCCTGCCATATGAACAAAAAGAACATCCCGGTTGAATTCGTCTATCAACTTTTTGCTTTGATTATCGCGATCATTATCGTGCATGCATTTTACGTGTCCGTTGTGCGCCCGAATGCGGCAGAGGTGATAGCAGAGCAAAACCTGATGGCGGAGGCGGATCCCGATTTCGTTCGCGAGCGCAGCGTCTGGGTCTTGGTCAAGGATCTCGAGCAGGAGGCCTGTTTCATCCTCATGTTCTGGGCTCTTGCGATTATGGGATACAAGGCGACCAAGGTCAGTGCCGAGCGGAAGCTTCTCGAAGTAGACCTGGTACCCGTACCTGAAGGAATGCGAATACTGCCCGAGGACACGCGCGAGTTTGCTCGGCAGGTGCAAGCCTTGCCGGAGGATCGGCAGAAGATGCTATTGCCTCGTGCCTTGTTGAACGCGTTGCGCCGGTTCGCATCGACACGCAGCATCCAGGACGTATCGGCCAGCACGCATACCATTTGCGACTCGGAGGCTGAGCGTCTCGAATCCGAGCTGTCGATGATCCGCTACATATCCTGGGCAATTCCCTCGATCGGATTTATCGGCACGGTACGCGGTATCGGTGAAGCTTTGGCGCAGGCCGACAAGGCGGTCAAAGGCGATATCGCCGGCGTGACGCAAAGTCTCGGTGTAGCCTTCAATTCGACGTTTATTGCGTTGTTGATCAGCATCTTTCTGATGTTCCTCGTGCACCAGCTGCAGCTCATGCAGGAACGACTGGTGTTCGACAGCGAAAGCTACTGTGACGACAAGGTGATTCGTCATCTGAAGGCGGACTGACGTACGAACGGATAATCACGTGACCTTGCTGGCAGCACATTTAAATGACCCGGGAATCCTGTTCACAGACGGGGAGCGAATCCTGTGCCGTGAACCCGGCTTCGCGTTGCTAGGGGACGAAGGGCTGACCACCGGTCGCGAGGCGTGGGCAAGTGCCAGTCTCGAGCCGCGCCGAATCCAGAATCGCTATTGGGCGGACCTGCGCGCGGAGCCGCTGGTGGACAATCGCTTTCGGCACCTGACTGCGGCTGATCTCGTTAGCAAGCAACTCGAGCAGTTGTGGAATCGTGTCTCAAAGCCTGGAGATCGGCTCGCGCTGGCAGTACCGGGATATATGAATAACGACAACCTTGGCTTGTTGCTGGGTATTGCGATGGACCTCGACATTCCGGTCGTCGCCATGGTTGATGCGGCGGTGGCCGCCACTCGCCGTCAATATATCAATGCGGTGCCGGTCCATGTCGACCTGGCCCTGCACACGGCAATGTTGACGCGACTGCTGCAGAACGGGCAGGCTCAGTTTGAGCGTGGCGCTGTCGTTGAAGCGTCAGGCATGCTCAATCTTTACGATGTCTGGCTGCGCACGATCGCTGAAACCTTTGTCCAGCAATCTCGCTTTGACCCGTTGCATACTGCAGAGACGGAACAGGTCTTGCAGGACAGTATTCTTGATTGGCTGAAGATTGCCTCGAGCCAGGATAGCGTGCCGATGGAAGTCGACTATCGGGGCATCAGGCACAGTGCCGAAATCGAGTCTTTGCAGCTGGTGTCGGCTGCTGAGCCTGTCTACCAGAACATAGTCAGCAACTTGCGGGCACTGATAAGGGCGGGCGAAACACCAGCGATCCAGCTCTCCGATCGTGCGGCAAGAATGCCGGGCCTCGCGGACACGCTTAAAGCTCGGGTCGGCGGCGAGATCTTTATTCTCGAGCCAGGGGCTACTGCGCGCGGCCTTGTGGCACGATGCTCGGAAAACCGCCCGGGTAGCGCGGTAACACTGGTTCGGCATTTGCCCTGGGACCAGTCGCCGGTTCATGTCGACGCGGATCAAGAGCATGGAGCCGCACGTCCAACCCATGTGCTGGTAGGCAATAGCGCGACGGCGATCGATTCGTCCATGCTTGTACTGGGAACGCATCCGGCCGAGGGTGAGCGGTGGCTTGATCTCCAGCAGGACATGCCAGGCGTCTCACGCCGGCACTGCGAAATCGCGTTTGCAAACGGCCAGTGCGTGGTGACGGATCGAAGCCGTTACGGAACGTTTCTCAATGGCCATCGTGTGGATGGTTCGGCCGTCCTGCAGGTTGGTGATGTTCTTCGGGTTGGTACTCCTGGTGTGGAAATGCGCATGATCTTCGTGGAGCAACAGGATGGCCCGTAGGCGAAGATCTACCGAGGTTTTCAGCATGTCCTTCCTGGACTGCATGAGCTGTGGTTTTGGGGCAGTGATCCTGTTTTTCATGATCATTAACTCGCATGTCAACGCCACAACGGAGAATGACAATAGCGAGTTGATGGCCGAGACCAACCGACTGGAAATTGAGGTTCTGGAAGGACGCAAGAACCTGGCGCTTGCGCGTAATACCAAGCAGAAGCTCGAAGTCGAAAAGGAAGATGCCGAGAGCAAGATCGCACAGATAATTGCGCTGATAAAGGAACTGCAGGCCGAACTCGACAAGTATGATCAGGACACGCTTGCGAAGATCGAGCGCGTCGAGAAATTGCAGTCGGACATCAAGTCGCTCGAGGAGGAGGTCAAGCGGTTGCTGGCGATCAAACGGGAGCAGGATGCGGCTGGGGAACAGATTCGTGAGTTCAGGGGTGACGGTGATCGCCAATACCTGACCGGGCTCAGGCTTGGCGGCGAGCGCACCCTGATTCTCGTCGACCGGTCTGCGAGCATGCTCAGCGACACGCTCGTCAACATTATCCGCCGCCGCAATCTGCCTGAGGCTGAGCAATTACGCTCGCGTAAATGGCGCCAGGTCATCGCGACGGTAGACTGGTTGACGTCTCAGTTCAGTGAGGAAGACCAGTACCAGGTCTACATGTTCAACAATGTCGCCGAACCGGCGATCAGGGGCAGTGAGGGTGTCTGGCTTAAGGCAGAGGATGGTTCGCAGCTGGACGAGGCTGTGCGAGTCCTGCGGCGCACTGTGCCGAAGAATGGCACGAACATGCATTCGGCCTTTGCCGTGGCCAAGACGCTGTCGCCCCGACCCGACAACATAATTCTTCTTGTTGATGGCATGCCGACAATGGATGCTGCGACGACGGACAAACGGGTGATTGGCGCGTCCGAACGCCTTAACCTGTTCAGCCGCGCCGTTCGCGAGTTGCCTTCGGGAGTTCCCATCAACGTCATGCTGTTCCCAATGGAAGGCGATTTCGACGCACCGATTTCCTTCTGGTCGCTGGCGCTGACAAGCAACGGGTCGTTCATGACCGTTAGTCGTGACTGGCCATGAGGAGACGCTGATATGGCTCGTCGCCGAAATGTGGAAGCATTCAGCCTGTCGTTTCTTGACTGCATCTGCTGTGGCTTCGGGGCAATTATTTTGTTGCTCGTGCTCAGCAAAATCTATGAGCCCGTTGTCATCGAAGAAGCAGAGGAAAACCTCGAGCAGCTGATTGCCTTGTTGCAGGAGGAGCTGTTCAATCTCCGCGGTGAATCGGTCGTCCTGGATCGGGAACTCAAAATGGTCAGCGAGGATGCGGCTTCGACAAGGCTCGAACTTGCTGAGCTGCAGGGCGACCTCAATCGAATTCGCGGCCAATATGAGGCGAGTAGACAGGAAGAAGAGGCGACGATCGACGAGGGCGAACTGCGCGTGGCGCGGCAGCGCCTGACCGAAGAGATGAAACGCCTGTTGCCGTATTACAAGCGCAGCAACGAAGACGCTGTTGCCGGTATTCCCGTGGACAGCGAGTACATCATTTTCGTCATCGATACTTCGAACAGTATGATCAATTACAACTGGGGGCTTGTGCAGCGCAAACTTCGTGAGGCGCTGGATGCGTATCCGACCGTCAAGGGTATACAAATCATGAATGACGACGGCATGTATATGTTCCCCGAGTATACTGGTCGCTGGATCCCCGACACGCCCGGGCGGCGACAAGCGATTGTCAGTCGCATGCGTACCTGGTTCGCGCAGAGTGACAGTAACCCGGTTGATGGCATCCAGGCGGCTATCGAGACCTACTGGGCGGCAGACAAGAAGATCAGTATCTATGTCTTCGGCGATGACTTTGCCGGTGACTACAATATCGATGCTGTCGTCGCCACGATTGACCGTCGCAATCGGGCAGGCGCCGACGGCAAGCGACTCGTGCGATTGCATGGCGTCGGGTTTCCACGCGGTTTCCGCGGTGGGGGGCAGATTCCTCGCTCGGCCAGTCGATTCGCCACGCTGATGCGCGTTCTCTGTGATCGCAACGGCGGTACCTTCGTCGCGCTGGCCGACGAGAACCGCTAGGCATTCGGCCACTATTTGCCACAATTGATCGGCAGCTTTCCACGATAGCGTCGTTTCTGCCGCCCGATTGGGTCGTGTAATGAACTCCGAAGCAGGCCACAAGGCCAGCATATCGAAAAGGAGATCATGCACATGCGTAACACAATCATTGCCGTCGTCGCGGCAGCCTCAATCCTGTTTGCAGCGCCTTCGCAGGCCGCAGGCAAGTCTTCCCGCCAGGAGAATATCGGTGTTGGTTCAGGCGCCGTCATCGGAGCGCTGGCTGGTGGGCCCGTTGGTCTTGTCATCGGTGCTGCATTGGGCGCAAAGATCGGCGATACGATGCACCAGAAGAATGAACGTATCGACTACCTGCAGGGGTCGGTTGATAAATCTGAGCAAACGGTTGCGAATCTCAACGGCAACATCGATACGTTGAGCAATGAAATCGAGCGCCTGCAGAATGTCGCACGCCCCGAACTCGTCAGCCTCCTGCAAGCAGGCATTGCCATGGACCTGCTGTTCCGCACAGATGAAGCCGTCCTGGTTGATGTGACCGGCGATCGTCTCGCGCAACTCGCGCAAACGATCGTCGATATGCCGGATATTCATATCAAGCTGGATGGTTTTGCCGATGCGCGCGGCGATGCGGAGTACAACCTTGCACTGTCCGAAAGACGCGTCGAATTCATCCGCGATCAGTTCGTGGCGGCGGGAGTAGATCCCTCACGAATCAACGTCAGCGCGCATGGCGAATCACCAGCGCAGGACGAGTCCCTCGATAGCTACGCGTTGGAACGCAGGGTGAGCGTCGAGTTGTTTATCAATGAACGGCAGTCGATGGCGTCGAATCCGAACTAGACTTCCCTGTGACTCATCTGAGTCTCCGCTTGGCCGGCCCTGTAATGGGGTCGGCCTTTTTCTCTGGCGAAAGACACTTGCCGTTGCTAGTGTTTGCGTATTATCAGGCAGGCCAGCCAGGAACGAGCCATGACAAAAGATCTCGCCGGACGAAAATGCAAACCGTGTGAGGGCGGCGTACAGCCCTTGACGCGCGAACAAAGTCAACAGCTTCTGAGTGCCCTGCATGAGGGGTGGTCGATTAGCGAAGACGGGCTCAGCATCGTGCGCAGTTTCCAATTTCCGGCGTATAGCGGAACGCTGGGCTTCGCCAACGCCGTCGCCTGGATCGCAATCAGCGAGGATCATCACCCGGTTCTGACTATTTCCTATGGTACTTGCGAGGTGAGCTACACGACACATGCGATCGGTGGGTTGTCGGACAATGACTTTATTTGCGCGGCGAAGATAGACCGGTTGGCGGAGTCCACATTGCAATGATCGATATCCGAGATATAGAGGCGGCAGCAGTGCGGCTTGCCGGCATTAGTGTTCGCACCCCGCTACTACAAAATTATGCTCTGGATGAAGCGGTCGGTGGCAAAGTGCTCATCAAGCCCGAGTGCCTTCAGGTTACAGGTTCATTCAAGATACGGGGTGCGTACAATTTTCTAAGTCAGCTATCGCCCGGCGAGGCAGCAAAAGGAGTCGTCGCGTTTTCATCCGGAAATCATGCACAGGGTGTCGCGGCAGCGGGATCCATGCTTGGCATCAAAACAGCGATCGTGATGCCCGAAGACGCGCCAGTTGCCAAGCTCGAAAACACGCGGCGCCTGGGAGGTGAGGTCATAACCTACGATCGCTACACGGGTGATCGGGAAGCGATCGCCAGGCAGATAGCGGGCGAGCGTGGAGCTGTCGTGGTGCCGTCGTACGATCACGATTTCATCATCGCCGGGCAGGGTACGGTTGGCCTCGAGATCACGGAGCAGTGCGCGGAGCTTGGCGTTGAGCCAGACCATGTCCTGGTATGTTGTGGCGGTGGCGGTCTCATTGCCGGCAGCGCGATAGCCCTCAAGGCACGTTGGCCGGACATAGCGGTACATACGGTGGAGCCTGAAGGATTTGATGACACGGCACGTTCGCTGTTGTCAGGCCAGCGCGAGTGCATCGATGATGAGGCCCGTTCCATTTGCGATGCGCTGCAGGCCCACGCTCCCGGAGAACTGACTTTTGCGATCAACAGACGTTTGTTAGATGTCGGTCTGGTCGTCAGTGATGAGGAGGTGCGCGAGGCTATCCGTTTCGCATTTCAGAATCTCAAACTGGTCGCGGAGCCGGGCGGCGCGGTCGCTTTGGCCGCAGTGTTGTCGGGCAAAATCGATACGCGGGGAAAAACGATGGTCGTCGTAATCAGTGGTGGCAATGTGGATGGCGAGATGTTCGCCGAAATTCAGCGAGAAAAGTCAGGCTGATCCGAATTGTGCACGGCGTAGCAGGGAACGGCCAAACTTCGGCTTCTGGTTGACCGATGTAACGGCCGCGGAATCGCGGCGCCGTTCCGGCCAGGCATCAAGCCACCTGACTACATTATCGATCTGTTCGACGTCCTGCTTGACGCGAGACGGCTGCATCTCACAAAGCCCGACACCTTGTTCTGCCGCGTGGACGAAGTTCTGGCTGTCGCGCAATACAGCAATAATCGGAATACCAAGTGAATCGAGGAAGCGCATTAGCTTGCCGAAACTCTTGGTATTTTTGCGCGTGCGGTTTGCGACAACTGCAAGCTTGCGGTCACGACGGTCTATCTTCGCAATCAGGAGGAGGTCTGCGATGCAACGAGATGCGGCATGAATATCCATTGACGACGGGAGCACTGGAACCAGTATGCTCGTCGAGTCGCGCGTCAGTTCGCGAAGGTCGTCGTGACCAATACTTGCCGGTGAGTCGACAAGCAGATTGACTGTGTCGCTCGGAACGCGCAGTTGCCAGCTGCGCGTGGCATGCATCGATTTCTTGTACGCGGCAATGCCGTGAACTGCAGGCAGCTCGGCAGGCCGGCGATCCAGCCAGGCCATTGTCGACCCCTGGGGATCGTAATCCATGATGGCTGGTGCTGGACCGCGTTGCGCGTAACAAGCGGCCAGGTTCGTCGCGAGCGTAGACTTGCCGCAACCCCCCTTGGGGTTGAGGATTACAATCTTGTTCAGGTTGTCTCGTTTTTGAGAAGTCAGCATGTGTACGAACGATATTCCCGCGAATGACATCAATTTCCAGAAAATCTACCCAGAAATCGTTGAGCTAGTTCACATAATACCTCGGAATTACTCAAGTTTCTCTTGATTTTAGGGCTTGTGATGACGATGTGCCCTCAGGAATATGCTCGCCTCGTGAAGCCACGCGCAGGAATCACAGTCACAGTGACGGTCGTGTTGAGCCGTGCTGAGGCTCTC
>Ga0224504_10001463_pt1 | contig 10417 bp, 5 predicted proteins | sample SF_Oct11_sed_USG_3_FD_170160 | JGI IMG/M metagenome (GOLD analysis project Ga0224504, IMG submission 170160) | Sediment microbial communities from San Francisco Bay, California, United States - SF_Oct11_sed_USGS_24 | ecosystem: Environmental > Aquatic > Marine > Sediment | place: USA: California... | reverse complement strand
GAGCAGGGCTTCACCGAGTTCCAGACGCCGATCCTGACCGCCTCGTCGCCCGAGGGCGCGCGCGACTATCTGGTGCCCAGCCGCATCCATCCGGGCAAGTTCTATGCCCTGCCGCAGGCGCCGCAGATGTTCAAGCAGCTGCTGATGATCGCCGGCTTCGACCGCTACTTTCAGATCGCGCCCTGCTTCCGCGACGAGGACGCGCGCGCCGACCGCTCGCCGGGCGAGTTCTACCAGCTCGACTTCGAGATGAGCTTCGTGACGCAGGAGGACGTCTTCGCCGCGCTCGAGCCGGTGCTGGCCGGCGTGTTCGACGAGTTCGCCGACGGCCGCGAGGTCAGCCCCGCGCCCTTCCCGCGCATCGCCTTCGACGACGCCATGCTGAAGTACGGCAGCGACAAGCCGGACCTGCGCAACCCGATCGAGATCGCGGATGTGACCGAGGCCTTCCGCGGCGGCGGCTTCGGCGTCTTCGCCAAGGCGGTCGAGGGCGGCGCCGTGGTGCGCGCGATCCCGGCGCCGGGCGCGGCCGCCCGGCCGCGCAGCTTCTTCGACAAGCTGAACGACTGGGCGCGGGGCGAGGGCGCGGCCGGCCTCGGCTACATCGTCTACGCCGAGGGCGGGCCCAAGGGCCCGATCGCCAAGAACCTCGATGCCGAGCGGGTCGAGGCGATCAGGCAGGCCGCGGGGCTGGAGGACGGCGACGCGGTCTTCTTCGCCTGCGACCGGACGGGCGCGGCCGCGAAATTCGCCGGCACGGTGCGCGACAAGCTGGGCCGCGACCTCGACCTGCTGGCCAAGGACTGCTTCCGCTTCTGCTGGATCGTCGACTTCCCGATGTTCGAGCTGGACGAGGAGACCGGCGAAGTCGGCTTCTCCCATAACCCCTTCTCCATGCCCCAGGGCGGCCTCGAGGCGCTCGAGGGCGGGGACCCGCTGGCGATCAAGGCCTGGCAATACGACATCGTGTGCAACGGCGTGGAGCTTTCCTCCGGCGCGATCCGGAACCACCTGCCCGAGGTCATGCTGAAGGCCTTCGAGATCGCCGGCTACGCCGCCGGCGAAGTCGAGACGCGCTTTACCGGATTGTTCCAGGCGCTCCGCTACGGCGCGCCGCCGCACGGCGGCTCGGCGCCCGGCATCGACCGCATCGTCATGCTGCTGGCCGACGAGCCGAACATCCGCGAGGTCGTCGCCTTCCCGATGACCCAGAAGGCCGAGGACCTCATGATGCGAGCGCCGGCGGAGATCGAGCCCCGCCGCCTCAAGGAGCTCTCGATCAAGCTGGACCTGCCGGCGGAGTAGCGCCCGATGTCGGCGGTTCGTAGGCCACCCCCACCCCGACCCTCCCCCGTCGAGGGGGAGGGGGCAAACCGCCGGGCTGCCTTGGCGTTCCCTCCCCCCTTGCGGGGGAGGGCCGGGGAGGGGGGTGGATCGCTCGCCGCCGAGTCCTCGAACTAGGGGCGCGGAGAGAACGCCATGGCCTTCTGGCACGACAAGGCGCTCGAGGAGATGAGCGAGGCGGAGTGGGAGTCGCTCTGCGACCGCTGCGGGCTGTGCTGCCAGATCCGGGTCGAGGACGAGGAGACCGGCGAGGTCGCGCTGTCCAACGCGGTCTGCAAGTTCTTCGACCGCTGCGGACACCAGTGCTCCGACTACGCCAACCGGCAGAAGAACGTGCCCGACTGCGCCCGCGTCACGCCCCGGAACGTGCGTAGCCTGGACTGGCTGCCGGCGACCTGCGCCTACCGCCTCGTCGCCTTCGGCTACGACCTGCCGGACTGGCACTACCTGGTCTCGGGCGACCCCGGGCGGGTGCATGTCGACGGCCCCTCCATGCGCGGCGCCCTGGTCGACGAGGACGAGGCCGACTGGCCGGAGTAGGGGCGCGCGGGCGCAGGCCCGGGCCGAAAAAAGCAAACGAGCCCATGCACGGCAAAATATCTACGTTTTTCAAAGGGCTAAAGGCCGTTACTCAAGTGAGGGCCGGCGCGTAAGCCTTTGAAAACAAAGAATCTCTAGAGATCGGCGCCCTTGCGCCTTATTGACCGCCATACCGAGTGCGATCGCCAGCGAAAAACGGCGACCCGGCCCCACCTGATCGGCCCCGCTTTCCCGCTGCAATCCACAACAAAGGATTGAAATAAAAGGGCGCTCTTTGTATAACATTAATACCTGGGAGTTCTGGGGTTATTCGGTTTCCGATCGCCTGCTCGGAAGGTCGAAAACCTAGGGGGACATGGTGCCATGAGGGACAAACGAAGACGTTTTTTTTTTAAGGCGATCGCCTTTCTGATCGCGGGTTGGGCGACCGCGGCACAGGCCCAGGACGAATTCTTCGTATTCTCCACCTTGGACCCATACTCCGGAATCAGGACGCTCGAACTCCTCACCAACGAGATCATCTACGATCCGATGCGTCAGCGCATCTATGCCAGCGTGCCGAGCATCGTTGGTCCCGGTTTCGGAAACAAGATCGCCACGATCAACCCCTGGACGGGCGAGATCGAATCCGCGGTTTTCGTCGGCAGCGAGCCCTCGGCTCTCGCGCTGTCCGATGACGGCCAGTACCTCTACGTCGGTCTGAACGGCGCCGCGGCCATCCGTCGGTTGCACCTTCCCTCGCAGACACCGGGCCTTCAGTTCGCCTTGGGATTCGACCCAACCTTTGGGGCGTTCTTGGCAGATGACATCGAGGTCCTTCCCGGCAATCCCAATGCCGTGGCGGTGACACGATCTCTGAGGGGGACCACCAGCTCGGGCGGGCTCGCCGTGTACGACGATGGCGTCATGCGGCCAAATACGCTCACCTGGGCCTTCGAATCAGTGGATCGGATCGAGTTTTCCGAATCCGCCGACCTGCTCTACGGATACAACCATAGCAGTACGGAATTCGGCTTTCGTCGCATCGCCGTGGATGCGAACGGCGTCACGGTCATCGATTCCACCCGGGACCTGATCTTTGGCTTTTATGAGGACTTCGATTACCACGCGGGGCTCGTCTATGCGACCACTGGCGAAGTGGTCGACCCGGATACCTTGACTCAAGTGGGAGTCTTTCCGACGAGCGGTCCCGTCGAGGCAGACGCGGGGCGTGGCCTCGTCCATTACGTGGAGAACGATTTCGGTGTCCGGACCGTCAAGACGTTTGACATGGAAAGTTTCGCGCTGCTCAAGACGCAGGGGATCACCAGCGTGCCGAGACACGCGGTTGAGAGAAATTTGATCAGCTGGGGAAACGGAGGTTTGGCATTCAACACCTGGGAGTACACGAGGGATGATAGAAACGAGGGGTTCGTTGTCATTCTTCCCGAACCTCCGTTCCTGAACGATGTGGTCGTAGGGTTCGGCCCAGCCATCGGTACCTGGAAGTGGATGGACAACAGTCTTTGGGAAAGGCTCCATCCTCGCTCGTCCGAAGCCGTGGTAACCGGGGATCTAGATGGCAGCGGCAAGTCAGATATCGCGGTCGACTTCGGGTCGGATATCGGACTCTGGAAGTGGATGAACGACAGCAAGTGGGTCAAGCTGCACGGGCAATCCCCGGAGGCGATTGTGAGCGGCGACCTGGACGGCCGTCTTCGGGCGCAGGTGCCAATGCCAATTCCTGACATCTACCCCGCCGAAATCGTCAGCACGCTCGTCGTGGGTGCCGATGTCACCCTTAGTGAGGTCAAGGTTCGGGTGGTGATCAACCATGCACGAGTAGGCGATCTAACCGTTACGCTGCAAAGTCCTGCGGGAACCAAGGTTGTCCTGCTGGATAGGCCTGGCCTGCCCACCGTCAGCTCTGCCGGCTGCCTCGATCCCAATATGGATGTGATCTTTGACGACTCCGCCGAAATCTATCTTCAGACCCACTGTGCCGGGAGCGACCCCTGGTTTACTGGATTGGCCGCTCCTCTCGAATCTCTATCGGCTTTCAACGGCGAATCCTCCTTGGGAACCTGGCGCCTGATCGTGAGCGATTCCGGATACGATACCATTGGATTGCTGTGGGACTGGCAGTTACTTGCCACCCCCTCTGTAGGCAATGTGATCGAGCAGGACGATCTGGTGATCGGGTTCCCGACGCTGGGCACCTGGAAGTGGATGAACGACAGCCAGTGGGTCAAGCTGCATTCGAGCTTGCCCGAGCTCATGGTCACCGGCGACCTGGACGGCAACGGCCAGGACGACGTGGTGATCGACTTTGGCCCGACCATCGGGCTGTGGCGGTGGATGAACGACAGCCAGTGGGTCAAGCTGCACGGGCAATCGCCGGAGGTGATGGCTACGGGCGACCTTGACGGCAACGGACTGGACGACGTTGTGATCGACTTTGGCCCGACCATCGGGCTGTGGCGCTGGATGAACAACGCCGGTTGGATCAAGCTGCACAATATCTCACCGGAGATCATGGCGACCGGCGACCTGGACGGCAGCGGACTGGACGACGTTGTGATCGACTTTGGTCCGACCATCGGGCTGTGGCGCTGGATGAACAACGCCGGTTGGATCAAGCTGCACAATATCTCACCGGAGCTGGTGGTCACCGGGGACTTGGACAACAACGGCATGGACGAGGCCGTGATCGACTTCGGCTCGACGGTCGGGCTGTGGCGGTGGATGAACAACAGCCAGTGGGTCAAGCTGCACGGGCAATCCCCGGAGGTCATGGCAACCGGCAACCTGGACGGAAAGTGAGGGGGATTCGTGCCTAACGGGATACGGACGGCGAAGGCCGAAAAACCTCGACATCCTCGCCGGTTGTCGAGCAGACTGCTGGCAATTCTCCTGGCAGCAGTCATTCTCGGCATGGTTTGGCCTGTTTCAGGTGTTTATTCGCAAGATGAACCGCTCGCGTCGCGCTCAATGACCGGGCTCAAAGTGCTGACCCTGCGCGCCAACGACATCATCTACGATCCGGTGAGCCAGCGTATCTATGCCAGCGTGTCGGCCTTCGCCCCCCCGGATGTCGCGAACACGATCGCCACGATCAATCCCCGGACCGGCCGAGTGGAATCCGTCGTCCCGATCGGATTCGAGCCCGGGCCGCTTGCGGTGTCCGACGACGGACAGTTCCTCTATGTCGGTCTCGACGGCGAGGCCGCCATTCAACGCTTCCACATTCCCTCGCAGACAACAGGGCTTTGGTTCCCCTTGGGGATCGATCCAAAGGTCGGGACGTTGTTCGCGGAGGACATCGAAGTTCTTCCCGGAAACCCGAACGCCATTGCCGTGTCCCGCAAGCCCGGCCCGCTCTACAGCCACCTCGATGTTGCGATATTCGATGATGGCGTGGTGCGGCCGAATACGACCAATATTTTCAACAGGGCCAATCGGATCGAGTTCTCGGAATCGGCGGACCTGCTTTACGGCTATAACAACCTGACCACCGAATTCGGATTTCGCAGGATCGCGGTGACACTGGACGGGGTCGAGGTGATCGATGTCACGACCGGTATACTCAATCTGAGCACCGCCGATTTTCTTTGGGACATGGAGTTCGAGGCCGGTCTGATCTACGCCGACTCCGGCCGGGTGATCGATCCTGAAAGCCTCACTATTCTCGGAACCTACGCAACCTCAGACTTGACCAGCATCCCGAACGCATTGGTGGAGCCCGATCCGGAGCACGATCGTGTTTATTTCATCACGCAAACCAGCATCGACCCGTGGGTCCTGAGAACTTTCGACCGCGACACCTTCGTGCCCCTAGAAAAGTGGGAGCCAGCCGGCCTGTCGGGAGACCCGCTCAGCCTGATCAACTGGGGAAACGGCGGCTTGGCGTTTCATACCAGCGGCGGCCAAGTCTTCATTCTGCCTGAGATTCCGATCGACAACGACGACCTGGTTCTGAGCTTCGCAGGCCTCGGTAGCTGGAAATGGATGAACAACAACAACTGGGAACGCCTCCACGCCGAGGAGGCGGAATCTCTTGCGACCGGCGACCTGGACGACAACGGCCGATCCGATTCTATCGTCGATTTCGGCCCGGACCTCGGCGTGTGGAAATGGATGAATGATGCCGCCTGGGTGAAGTTGCACGGTCGTTCGCCGACACTCATGATCACTGGCGACCTCGATGGCTTGGCCAATGACAGCCAGCCAATTGTGCCCTGGCCGGTCCCCGATGATGATCCGGTTGGTGTGAGCAGTACGCTCGAGGTGAAGAGGGATGTGGCGCTCGCCGACGTCAAGGTCAGGGTGGTGATCAACCATTCCTGGGTCGGGGACCTGAAGATCGTCCTGCGCAGCCCGGCCGGCACGGAGGTCGTCCTACTCGACCGCCCTGGCAGCGCGCCTGGCTTGTCGGAATTCGGCTGCGGGGACGACAACATGGAAGTCACCTTCGACGATGCATCCGGGTTCCATCTGGAGACACATTGCGACGGCACCGATCCTTGGTATGCGGGGCAAGCCGCTCCGATCGAGTCGCTTGCCGCCTTTAGTGGCGAGTCCTCCTTGGGGACCTGGAGCCTGACAGTCAGCGACGCAGAGCCGGAAGACACAGGTTTGATAGTCGACTGGCAGCTGTTCACCACACCCGATAGCCGCATCCCGGCTAACAGGGACGATCTGATGGCGAGCTTTCCCACGCTCGGTCTGTGGCGGTGGATGAACGACAGCAGGTGGCTCAAGCTGCACAACCAACCGGCCGAGGCCATGGCCGTGGCCGACCTCGACGGCAACGGCATCGACGACGTGGTGATCGACTTCGGTGCGACCGTCGGGCTGTGGCGATGGATGAACGACAGCCAGTGGGTCAAGCTGCACGGGCAATCGCCTGAGGTGATGGCGACCGGCGACCTGGACGGCAACGGTCTGGCCGACGTGGTGATCGGCTTCGGTCAGTCCGGCCCTGTGACCGGCACCTGGAAGTGGATGAACAACGCCGGCTGGGTCAGGCTGCACGAGCGCTCGCCGGAGCTCCTGGCGACCGGGGACCTGGACGGCAACGGTATCGACGACGTCGTGGTCGACTTCGGCGCGACGATCGGGCTCTGGCGATGGATGAACGACAGCGTGTGGATCAAGCTGCATCATCTCTCGCCGGAACTCATGGTCACCGGAGACCTGGACAAGAGCAGCCGTGACGACGTTGTGGTCGACTTCGGCTCGACCGTCGGGCTGTGGAAATGGATGAACAACGCCGGCTGGGTCAAGCTGCACAATTTGTCGCCAGAGGTCATGGCAACCGGCAACCTGGACGGAAGGTGATGTCGTGGCCGCCTGCGTCTTTCGTCAAGTCGTGCCGGCGAAGAGATCGCTGTGCCGGGCCGTGGCAGAGCATGCCGAACGCTCCGGGGCGTCCTCGGCCCTCGCGACGGCACGATCGCGCCCATAAGGGAAGTGAGAAGGCTATGAAACCAAGAGTCCCGGGCCTCATGATCGCCGCGACCTGCGCGTTCCTTATACTCGCTGCGTCGCCGCTATGGGCAGCTTCGACCATCCGGGTGCCCGCGGACCACCCGACCATTCAGGGCGCCATAACCGCCGCCTCGAACGGCGACACGGTCTTGGTGAGCCCGGGGACTTATGTCGAGAACATCAACTTCCTGGGCAAGGCCATCACGGTCACCAGCGAAGCCGGAGCGGATGTGACGATCATTGACGGCAACCTGGTTGGTTCGGTCGTCACTTTCGATTCAGGGGAAGGCCCGGCATCGGTTCTCAGCGGTTTCTCCATTCAGAACGGCAATGGCCGAACCCTCGACCATGGGGGTGGGATCCAAGTCTTTTCCTCCCCCACAATCGCCAACAACCGGATCATCAACAACTTTGGATGCCATGGTGCAGGCATGCAGATCCGTAACGGCTCCCCGATCGTTCGAAACAACGAGATCGCTCATAATGACGGCACCGGCTGTCGCTCAATCATCGAGGGTGGGGGAGGCATTTTTATCCTGGGCGACTCGAATGCGCAGATACTCGATAACGTCATATCCAATAATGTGACCTCGCGTAATGGCGGTGGAATCCGGCTGAGCCTATCGACTGCCGGAACAGGCATTCCCCTAGTTCGTGGGAATGTTATTGCCAATAATCGTGGGGTCAACGGTGCGGGTATCGTAATAGGCGGTAGCGCGGAAGCAAACATAGTTCAAAACCTGATCTACGGGAACAACACCAATTACCCCCGCGCGGGTGGGGGAATCGCCTGGTCTGTGACAGCGGGTTACCGCGGACCTCTTGTGGTCAACAACACCATCGCCGACAACTCGGACTGGGCGATCTTCGCGGCGGGGTTCGATGCGAATTCGGCTCTGATCAATAACGTGATCGTCGCACGGCTCGGGCACAAGGCGATCTATTGCGGAGCTTACAACGATCCCGATCCCTTTCCGCCTGTCATCGCCTATAACGACGTTTACGCCCCCCACACAAAGACAGCTTACGGGGGCATTTGCCATGACCAGACGGGGTTGAATGGGAACATTTCCGCCGATCCAGCGTTCGTGGCTCCATTTGCACAGGACTTTCGCCTGAAAATAGGCTCGCCTGCCACGGATGCCGGGACCAACAGTGCGCCACTGCTGCCCACTGCGGATTTGGGCGGCGATGCCAGGATTTCGGATGACGATGGCGACGGCATCGCAGTCGTCGATATGGGCGCCTATGAAGGACCTAGAGTTGTCGGCGACGGCTTGGCCATGGCGGATGTGGTTGTAGACTTCGGCCCGGCCATGGGGCTCTGGCGATGGATGAACGACAGCGAGTGGGTCAAGCTCCACGAGCAATCGCCGGAGGTCTTGGCGACCGGCGACCTGGACGATAACGGTCAGGCCGACGTGGTGATCGGCTTTGCCCCCGCGCTCGGCACCTGGAAATGGATGAACAACGCCGACTGGGTCAGGCTGCACGTGCTGTCACCGGAGGTCCTGGCGACCGGCGACCTGGACGGCAACGGTATCTACGACGTCGTGATCGATTTCGGCGCGACCACCGGGCTCTGGCGGTGGATGAACGACAGCGAGTGGGTCAAGCTGCAAAACTTGCCGGCGCAGCTCCTGGCGATCGGGGATCTGGACGGCAACGGTGCCGACGACGTCGTGGTCGACTTTGGCGCGACGATCGGGCTCTGGCGCTGGATGAACGACAGCCAGTGGGTCAAGCTGCACACACTGTCGCCGGAGGTGATGGCGACCGGCGACCTGGACGGCAACGGGCTGGCCGACGCGGTGATCGGCTTTGCCCCGGAGCTCGGTACCTGGAAATGGATGAACAACAGCGAGTGGATCAAGCTGCACAATTTGCCGGTGGAGCTCTTGGCAACCGGGGATCTGGACGGCAACGGTGCCGACGACGTCGTGGTCGACTTTGGCGCGACGATCGGGCTCTGGCGGTGGATGAACGACAGCGAGTGGGTCAAGTTGCACTGGCGCTCGCCTGAGTTCATGGTCACCGGCGACCTGGACGGCAACGGTAGCGACGACGTCGTGATCGACTTCGGCGCGACCGTTGGGCTGTGGAAATGGATGAACAACAGCTCTTGGCTGAAGCTGCATGGCGTTTCCCCTGAGGTGATGGGGACAGGCAACTTGGACGGGTTGTGAGATCTGCGTTTCGGAAAGCGGAAAGGTCCTGTTTTAATGTTTTTTTTACCGCCATTTCCCATCACTTACCCCGGCCGCTGCGCAACGAAGGCGCGGGGTCTCATGAGCCCGGAGCTTGCGTATTCGCAGCGCTGACCCGCCGCCGCTGATTTCCAGGCGCGGATCGCCGGTCGCGGCGGCGCGCCTTCGGGAGTTCGAGAGTCGAACCGGGGCCGGCAGCGGTGTCGCCGTCGGGCGGGTCTTGCGAAGTCCGAAAATCCGGGCCCCGGTTTCGATGCGCCGATTCCTCGACGATCGGATCGTGGTCGAAGGTCGCCTGTGCTAAGGTCGTCCCCGGTAGTAGCGACCGAACCGGCGGAGTTGCAATGACCCGAGCTCTTCTGCTTCTTGCCGCGATCGCGGTGCTGGGCGGCTGCGGTAAAGAGCGCAAGCCGGCCCCCCTCATGGCTGATACCTGCCAGACGACGAAGTGCGTTTGCGAACCCAGTCGAGTGAGGCTGTTTGGCGGTCCCGAGCCGGTTCCCGTGCTGTGGAAGGCCACGGGCGAGGCCTATTGTCCGGAGGACTACGTTCTGCGGCTTGCCAATAAGAAGAAGAAGTAAGCAATTCCACGCAATTCAATCCCGGGGGCGGGAGTCCGGGGACATGGCCGCAATCGCGGCCGGTCGTCGTGGTCCTGGTGCTGGTGATCGTCATTCTGATTTAACGGTGCAGCGGTGCCGCGGGGCGTTTGCCAAGCGCGGCGGCCTCGCCTAGACTCTGGGCCGTCCGACCGCTGTCACCGACCGCTGCCACCGACCGCTGCCACCGACCGCTGCCACCGACCGGGGATCCTCCTGCCATGCCGCTTCCCGCCGAACGCGGATTCCACATGCCTG
>Ga0224504_10001462_pt1 | contig 10420 bp, 6 predicted proteins | sample SF_Oct11_sed_USG_3_FD_170160 | JGI IMG/M metagenome (GOLD analysis project Ga0224504, IMG submission 170160) | Sediment microbial communities from San Francisco Bay, California, United States - SF_Oct11_sed_USGS_24 | ecosystem: Environmental > Aquatic > Marine > Sediment | place: USA: California... | reverse complement strand
AACGTTGGCATTCCTCGCCGGTTGGATATCCTGCGTAGCGTTGCTGCTGGAGCTAATTTAGAAAAGACTCCTGCAGCGTTTCAAGTTCGCCCCAGCGCTCGATACGCTGCTCCAGTAATTTTTCGGTGTCGCCGAGGTCGCGCAGTTTTTGCTGCACGAGCTCGGCTTCTTGCGCGTAGAAATCGGGCGCGGCTATCAGCTCCTGGAGTGCCCCAATCTCTTTTTCCAGCTGTTCGATTTCGACGGGCAGGGAATCCAGTTCCCGTTGATCATTGTAGCTGAGCTTGGTCGGTTTCCTGTTCTTCCTTCGTTCGGTGGCCGCGCGTTTCCGGCGTTCGGCTTCGTAAGGGTTATCGGCAACGGCGAGCTCGCGACCGCGATGTAGCCAGTCGCTGTATCCACCAACGTATTCCTGAACCGTGCCGTCGGCTTCGAAGACGACCGTACTGGTGACGACGTTGTCGAGGAAGTCCCTGTCGTGGCTAACGACAATCAGCGTGCCCGAAAATTCACAGAGTTTCTGTTCGAGTACTTCAAGAGTTTCGATGTCGAGGTCGTTGGTGGGCTCGTCAAGAACCAGCAAGTTGGCCGGGCGAGTAAAGAGTTTTGCGAGGATGACACGATTGCGTTCGCCACCCGAGAGCGCTTTTACGGGTGTCATCGCGCGCTTGGGGCTGAACAGGAATCCCGTGAGATAACCGACGACGTGCCTGTCTTTGCCATTAAGCCTGATATAGGTGCGTCCTTCACCCACGTTGTATGCAACGGACTTATCGAGATCGAGTGCCTCGCGCAGCTGGTCGAAATAACCGACCTGGAGGCCAGTACCCATTTTCACAGTTCCGGACTGCGGTTCGAGTTCGCCGAGAAGCAGGCGCAGCAATGTTGTCTTGCCCACACCGTTATTGCCGATCAATCCGATGCGGTCGCCGCGCATGATCTTGATCGAGAAGTCCTTGATCACCTCTTCATCGCCGTAGCTGTAGCTGACGTTGCGGGCACGAATAACCTTGCGCCCTGATTGTTCACCCTCCTCGATGTGAATGCGTGCCTTACCATCCTGCGCGATGCGCTCTTCGCGTTCTTGCCGCATTTTCATCAGAGAGCGTACGCGACCCTCGTTACGTGTGCGCCGGGCTTTGATTCCCTGGCGGACCCAGGCTTCTTCCTCGGCAAGTTTCTTGTCGAATTTTTCCTCGGCCACAGCCTCATCTTCAAGAACTTTTTCTTTTCTTCTCAGATAGTTATCGTAGCTGCCGGGCCAGCTGGTAAGCTTGCCCCGGTCGATCTCGACGATACGGGTCGCCAGTCTTTGCAGGAAGGCGCGGTCATGCGTAATAAAAAGGACGGCGCCCGGGTAGTTATAGACCCGATCTTCGAGCCACTTGATTGTTGCGATATCAAGGTGGTTGGTCGGCTCGTCGAGCAGCAGCAGGTCCGGTTTCTGCACAAGTGCCTTCGCAAGCCCAACGCGACGTCGCCAGCCGCCTGACAGCTCGTTCATCTTTTTGTCGGCGGGCAGGCTCAGCTCGGTAATCGTCGTTTCGACACGTTGCTCGAGGTGCCAGCCGTCGTGCGCATCTATCTTGGCGTGCAGCGCCTCGAGTTCGCGCAAGCCGTGCTTATCGAGTTCGAGTTGTGACTTGTTCGCGTACTCTTCGAGCAATGTCTCGATCTGTGTCAGACCTGATCGAATAACATCCGTGACTGGTAAATCCATGGCCTCGGGCAGGGTCTGCTCGAGCTGGCTGACAATCAGGTCGGGCTTTGGCGTAATTTCACCGCGGTCAGGCTCGATGGACCCCATGATGAGTTTCAGCGTTGTCGACTTGCCGGCGCCGTTTCTTCCTATCAGGCAGACACGCTCACCTGGGTCGATAGAAAATTCGGCGTCGCGCAGAATAAGCTGATCGCCGAATTCCAGTCCGATGTCGTCGAATCGAAGCAGTGACATGATGGGTTCCGAGGGAAATTGGCGTGTATCCTACCTGAATAACCATACGTGAACAGGGGACACCCATGAGCGAGGAACGTTTCATCGACCTCGAATCCAGGCTTGCTCACCAGGACCAGTTGCTACATGAACTTAATGATGTCGTAACTGCCCAACAGGCCAAAATTATGCAACTGGACGAGCTTTGCCGCTCGCTGATTGACCGGGTCCGGTCTATTGGTGATGGGGCATCAACCGACGACGAGGGCGATGAACGTCCACCGCATTACTGAGGTCTAACCCCAAACACCAACGTGTTGCGTTGGCGTATAGTGTCAGTTACGCATTGCCGGAGAGGCACCATGTCATCGAAACTTTGGCTAGTCGTCACCGCGCTCGTGCTCGCCACGGGCGCTACCTTCGCCCAAAACTATGTCCCGGATGAACTCGAGGGATGGCAACGATGGGTGCTCAAGGACAAGGAATACCGGGATTGTCCTTTCTATTTTCATCGCGGCGCCACCGAGCGAGGTGATTTCCTCTGTGCCTGGCCTGGACGCCTGCAGCTGGATGTCACCGCGACTGGCGGTCGCTTCACGCAACAATGGACCGTGCACGGTGCGGAGCAATGGCTTGCACTGCCAGGCAGTCCCGAGCACTGGCCGGATCGCGTAACCGCGAACGAGCGTGCGGTCGAGGTCATCGCGCGTAACGAGGTTCCGAGCATCAGGGTTGCGCCGGGCTCCTATCGCGTCAGCGGGCGCTTCGTTTGGGATGAGCGACCAGGCGTTCTGAGGCTGCCTCCTGAAAGCGGCTTGTTGGGCCTCACTATCGATGGCCGCGAGATTGCGCAGCCGGACATAGACCGCAAAGGGGTTTTTCTCGGCGAGCGAAGTCGCGATACGCGTACTGTCGATTCGGTGCGCACCGTAATCTATCGCTTGGTCACAGACGACGTGCCAACACGCTTAATTACGCAGCTGCAGATTGACGTATCCGGCAGCGTGCGTGAAGAACTCTTTGGCCCGATCTTGCCTGACGGGTTCGTGCCACTCAATCTGCAAACCCCGCTGCCGGCGAAGTTTGAGGCAGACGGCAGGCTGCGTTTGCAGGTGCGTCCGGGTAGTTGGGTGATTCACCTTGCTGCGCGTGGGCCCGGTGTATTAAACGACATTCCGGCGCCGGAGGCAGGAGGCAACCTGCCCGAGACGGAGATCTGGAGTTACCAGTCAAATGACCGCATGCGCGTAACGGCTGCCGAGGGACTGCCCCCGGTCGATCCCGCGCAAGTAGATGTGCCAGGCAACTGGCAGAGCTATCCGGCGTTCCGGGTTGATGCCGGCGCGACGTTCAGCATTACCGAGCGCAGCCGCGGCGTGGTCTCTGCAGCTAATGAATTATCGCTGGCTCGCACGATGTGGCTCGATTTCGATGGTGAAGGATTTATTGTTCAGGATGAACTCAGCGGCGAAATGCGCACGGACTGGCGACTGGATATGGCAGGCTCTTATACATTGCTGTCCGCCACGGAAAATGGCGAGAATCTGCTGATCACGAATAGCGAGGCGGAAGGGCAGACCGGTGTCGAAGTTCGTCAGACCAATGTTGATCTCGAAACCCTTGCCCGCAGCAATACGCGCGGCGCCATGATGGTCACAGGCTGGGATGCCCGTTTTGCACAGGTTGAGGCAACCCTGAACCTGCCCCCGGGGAACAAATTACTCACGGCACCAGGTGTTGATGATGCGCACGGCAGCTGGATGAGCGAGTGGCAACTACTCGACTTCTTCCTTGTTCTTATCATCACCATTGCAGTGTGGCGCTTGTTCAGCCCGGTTGCTGGTGTGATCGCTTTACTGGCGCTGGCGCTCAGTTTCCACGAATTGTTTGCGCCGACCTGGTTGTGGCTGAACTTGCTCGCCGCGATTGCGTTGCTGCGTGTGACACCAGAAGGACGTTTGCGCAATCTGGTGCGCGGCTACCAGTTGCTCAGTGCGGCGGCCATAGTTGCCGTGCTTGTGCCGTTCATAGCCGGGCAGCTGCGTGTCGCGATTTACCCGCAGCTGGAGCCGCAGTACGATCGCTATGGTTTGTCCGGTTACGCGGACGTAATGGCGCCGAGCGCGGAGCAACCCATGCGGGCCCGGGAAGCGAAGGTGGCTGAACTTCGCACCATGGCTGACGCCAGCTTCATCGACGAGGTGACCGCTGTTGGCACGAAAGCCGAAAAGAGCGAGCAGGTCATGTTCTCACGCTATGCGCCGAATGCAATTGTGCAGGCTGGCCCCGGAATACCGAGCTGGCGCTGGAACAACTACACGCTGCGCTGGGGCGGTCCTGTCGACCCGGATCAGAGTATGCGCCTGATTGTCTTGCCGCGCTGGCTGGTCAGCGCGCTTCGCTTCATTGAAGTTGGCTTGCTGCTACTGCTCGCCGGCATCCTGGCCGCGGAAATCGCGAATCGCCGCTGGGCCTTGCCCGGTGGATTCTCGCTGGGGCATAGCCGCGCGGCAGGCATAGTTGCAGCCGGCCTGTGCACGTCGCTCCTGTTTGCCGGGCCCTCGGCCGAAGCACAGGTACCGGATCCCGTGTTGCTGCAGCAACTGGAGGAGCGGCTTCTTGAGCCACCCGACTGCGTTCCACGTTGTGCCGAGATAGCGGCGGCCAGTGTTGATGTGGGGGCTGATACCGTCGCCATGAGCCTGACCGTTCATGCTTTGGACCGTGTTGCAGTCCCATTACCCGGATCGCAGGAGGGCTGGCATCCCAATGCCGTGCTTGTCGATGGTGCGTCCGACGCACGAGTGCTGCGCACTACCGACGGAGCACTATGGCTGTTCGTTGCTCCGGGTCGCCACAATGTTTCATTGCGTGGGCCAGTTCCGGAAGCTGACAAGCTGGAAATTCCTTTCCATACGCCGCCACGAGTCATAAGTGTCGAAAGCGAAGGCTGGTTTGTTGCCGGAATCAAGGACCGGAGCCTGCTGTCCGGTTCGCTGCAGCTAACGCGGCTGAGTGCTGACGAGGGTGGCGAGACTGTGCGATGGGAGAGCAGTCGCTTTCCTGCGTTCGCAAGAGTCGAACGAACGATAGAACTTGATCTGGACTGGCGAGTCCGCACAACCGTCCGACGCGTCGCTCCGTCTCAAGGTGCGCTGACGCTTGAGGTTCCAATGGTTGATGGTGAGACCATCGTGAGCGGCGAATTCACGGTCGAGGACGGCCACGTGCTGGTATCGATGAGCCCGCAGCAGCAGGTCGTGAGCTGGACATCCAATCTGCCACTGCAGTCACCATTGACGCTTCGTGCCCCCGATACGGTATCGTGGAAGGAAGTATGGCGCGTTGCCGTTGGCAACATATGGGGTGCAACGTTTCAAGGCATTCCCGAAAGTAATACCGGTTTCGGTGCTCGTGATGTGCGGGTTGCGGAGTTCGATCCGCGCGCGGGAGAGGAACTTGTAGTAGAAGCATCGCGGCCCGAGGCGAGTGCCGGATCGACACTGGCGTTTGACGGAGTCTCGCTGAATGTCGAGTACGGCAATCGCAGCAGTGATGTCAGTATGACACTTCAGTACCGCAGCACGCGCGGTGCGCAGCATGTCCTGCGTCTTCCCGGAGATGCGGATGTTACGGGTATTTCCATCGATGGCCGCGAGCAGTCATTACGTGCCGAGAACGGCCAGTTGGTCCTGCCGATACTCCCGGGCGAGCATTCAATAGCGATCGCCTGGCGAACCGCCGGTGGCATGGGCTTCCGAACCATGACGCCTGAGATCGATCTTGGCGCGCCGGCGAGCAATATTGAGCTGGCATTGTCGCGACCAAATGATCGCTGGTTGCTCGGAACGCGAGGGCCGAAGCTGGGTCCGGCAGTACTTTACTGGTCCGAACTTGCGGCCTTGATTCTGTTTGCCTTGATACTCGGGCGCATCGGTCTCGCGCCGCTTCATACCTGGCAATGGCTGCTGCTTGGACTCGGGTTCAGCACGTTCAGCTGGCCCGTTCTCGGTCTCGTCGTGGTCTGGCTGCTGGCCTGCGGTGCGCGCGCCAAGCTGAGTACAGACGGATTGACCTGGTGGCGCTTCAACCTGGCGCAGGTCGTCATCGGCTGGCTCACCGTGGCGGCGTTGTTGGCGATTATTGTCACGCTTCCGCAGGGACTGCTGGGAACGCCCGATATGCAAGTGACCGGGCACAACTCCTACGGTACGCAACTCGGATGGTTTGCCGATCGAAGTGAATCTGTCCTGCCGATCGCATCCGCATTTACGGTACCCATGTGGATATACAAGACGCTGATTCTCGCATGGGCTTTGTGGCTGAGTTTCGCACTGGTTCGCTGGCTGCCGTGGGTCTGGAAGTGCTTTAGCAGTGATGGGCTCTGGCGGTCACAGAAAGACGCGGTCGCCGGGAAGCCGTGAGGTCCGCGCTACGGCTGACGCCGGTTGTACAGGGAAAGTTATGAGAATTGCATGGATTGGAATTTTTCTCGCTGTACTGGCCTGGTCAGGCATCGGCCCCAAGGACTTTGTAACCTGGTGCCTGGAGGTTGCGCCCGCGGTTATCGGTGGGGTCGTCCTTTGGTTCACGCGTGAGCGTTTTCCGCTTACGACTCTCGTTTACGTGCTGATCCTGGTTCATTGCATCATTCTGATGATTGGTGGGCACTACACGTATGCCGAAGTGCCGCTGGGCGAATGGGTGCGCGAACTCGTTGATGGCTCACGCAATAATTACGACAAACTCGGCCACTTCGTGCAGGGGTTTATCCCGGCGATGATTGCGCGCGAGTTGATGATTCGACTGGAGGTGTTCAATTCGTCGCGCTGGCGCGACTTTTTCATCGTCTGTTTTTGCCTGGCGTTCAGTGCGTTTTACGAGTTGATCGAATGGTGGGTTGCGCTGTTATCCGATGAAGCCGCCGACGCGTTTCTCGGAACACAGGGTTACGTCTGGGACACGCAGTCCGACATGGGCTGGGCTTTGTTCGGGGCGGTACTTGCGCTCGTCTTGCTCGGCAGACTGCATGACAGGCAATTACGGGAACACGGATTCGTTCCGGCAGTCTGAACACTGATGAGACGTTTCTTTCTACTTGTTGTTCTGATGTTGATGGTCGGCGTCGCCCAGGCCACCGATTGCGTCGTTCTATTGCACGGTCTCGCGCGGACGTCGACATCGATGAACAAGATGCAGCGCGAGCTCGAAAGTGCTGGCTTTTTGACGGCAAATATAGACTATCCGTCTCGTGAGCATACGGTCGAGGAACTGGCCGACATCGCCGTAACTGAGGGACTCGAGGCGTGTCGGGACGCAAAGGGCGTTGAGCAAATTCACTTTGTTACGCATTCGCTCGGTGGCATTCTCGTCCGCCAGTACCTGAGCACTAAGGAGATCGCCGAGCTTGGAAGGGTTGTCATGATGGGGCCACCCAACCAGGGTAGTGCGGCCGTGGATGAACTCATCGACCTGCCCGGGTTTGACTGGCTGAACGGCCCGGCGGGGCGACAGCTCGGCAAAGGTCAGGATAGTGTGCCGCTCAAGCTCGGCCCCGCCGACTTTGAGCTCGGAGTAATTGCGGGGAATCGCACCATTGATCCGGTAACTTCAGCGGTGCTCGAGAACCCCGACGACGGGCGCGTATCTGTAGACGACACCAGGCTGGACGGGATGGCCGACTTTGTCGTTGTCGAGCACTCGCACGCTTTCATGATGCGCATGCGTCAGCCTATTGAATTGACGATCGAATTTCTGCGCAGCGGGCAATTCAGTCCCTAATTTTCTTGTAACGTCCGATTTCTTCCTTCATTGCTGCCCCAGGAGCGCATGTCAGCAAATGGTCAGGCTTTGGTCGTTGACGGGTCACGACTGCCGGTCGTTCTATGCGGAGACTGTATCGCAGTCTGGAAAGTGCAAACATGAACGAGGACCAGGACATGAATTACAAAGAAACTGCAGAGCGCCCTGTTGTTGTATGCCTGCACGGTAGCGCGAGCAACAGTGGTATGTGGCAGGAATTCAGGGATGCTGTTCGCGGACGTGCCAGGGTGATTACTCCGGATCTGCCCGGGGTGGGGCAACACGCGTTGACCGATGACGTCGCGTTGGTACTGCGAAAGATCGGCGTAACGCACAGGCCATTTCACATCGTTGCGCATGCGCGGGGGGCGGCCGTTGCTGCATGCATCGCCAGTCTCTACCCCGAGCGAGTCGAGAGTATTGTCTGCTACGAGCCGGCCGGAATTTCGGAATTTGTTGCGCGAAACCTGGATGTGCCCGTTCAGCTGTTGTGCGGAACACGAAGCTGGCAGGTGGCGAGGCGAGTCGCAGAGAGGACCGCCGAGCTTATTTCACATGCACGATTGCTCAAACTGGTCGGGCTACGTCACATGGCACCCGCAACGCATCCCCACGTATTCAACCCTATCGTTCTTGATTACATCCTGCCGGTCTCGATGCCGGAGCAGGTAAGAGCGGCCTGATGGCAAGCAACATAAAGCGCTGGCTGATTCTGCCGTACTACGAGCAGTAATGGCGCAAGGTACCTATGTTGCTGCCTTCCTTGCGGCGCCGCCTGGCGGGACAAGCATCTGCTTCAGAAACTCGCCCGTGAAGGAACCTTTGGTCGCCGCAACGTCTTCCGGAGTGCCGGTCGCGATGATCTGACCACCGCCATCACCGCCTTCCGGGCCGAGATCGATGATCCAGTCCGCGGTCTTTATCACGTCGAGGTTGTGCTCGATGACAACGACGGTGTTGCCGTGATCGCGCAGGCGATGCAATACGCCCAACAATTGTTCGATGTCATGGAAGTGCAGTCCAGTCGTCGGCTCGTCAAGAATATACAGCGTGTTGCCCGTATCGCGTTTCGACAGTTCCTTGGCGAGCTTCACGCGCTGCGCCTCGCCTCCCGACAGCGTCGTCGCGTTCTGGCCAAGGCGAATGTAGGTCAGGCCGACGTCTGTAAGCGTCTGCAGTTTCCTGGCGACGACAGGGACGTTCCTGAAAAACTCCGCGGCGTCCTCGACGGTCATGTCGAGCACTTCGTGAATGTTCTTTCCCTTGTAGCGAATTTCCAGCGTTTCACGGTTGTAGCGTTGCCCACGGCAGACATCGCACGGTACATATACGTCCGGCAGGAAATGCATCTCGACTTTGATGACGCCATCACCCTGGCAGGCTTCGCAGCGACCGCCTTTGACATTGAAACTGAAGCGTCCTGGCATATAGCCGCGCGAGCGCGCCTCCTGCGTGCCCGCAAACAACTCACGAATCGGTGTGAACAGGCCACTGTAGGTCGCCGGGTTCGAGCGAGGAGTGCGTCCGATCGGACTCTGGCTGATATCGATGACTTTGTCGATGGCTCCAAGGCCCTCCAGCCCCTTGTGCGGTGCCGGATTGCGGCTGGCGCGGTTTATTTCCTCGGCCACGGCCTTGTAGAGGGTGTCATTAACCAGCGTCGACTTGCCCGAGCCGGATACGCCGGTAATACAGGTCATGAGGCCGACGGGGATCGATGCGTCAACGCCCTTGAGGTTATTGCCGGTTGCGCCAAGTACGCGAATCTGTGACTTCGGATCACAACGCGTGCGGCTTGCCGGCACCTCGATAGCGCGCTTCCCGGACAGGTACTGGCCGGTAAGTGAGCGTGGTTCATTCCGCACTTCCTCCGGCGTGCCTGCGGCTACAACATGACCGCCATGCACACCCGCACCCGGACCGAGATCGATGACGTGGTCGGCTGACATGATCGCTTCTTCGTCGTGCTCGACGACGATCACCGTATTACCGATGTCCCGGAGGTGCGTAAGCGTGCCGAGCAGCCGCCGATTATCGCGTTGATGCAGGCCGATAGAAGGCTCATCGAGAATGTACATTACGCCGACGAGACCAGAGCCGATCTGGCTGGCAAGCCTGATGCGCTGCGCTTCACCGCCCGATAAGGTTTCGGCGCTGCGGTCGAGCGACAGATAGTCGAGCCCGACGTCAGAAAGAAAACCAACTCGATCACCGATCTCCTTGACGATCTTATCGGCGATCGTAGCGCGCCAACCGTCGAGCTGCATCGTGTCGAAAAACTCGCGCACATGTCCGATTGACAGGCTCGTGATTTCGGGTAGTGAGTGGTCGCAGATGAACACGTGGCGCGCGGCTTCGTTGAGACGCGTTCCCCCGCAGTCGGGGCAGGCCTGGCTGTTGAGAAACTTCGACAGTTCCTCGCGTACTGCGCTCGACTCGGTTTCGCGGTAGCGGCGGTCGAGATTCGGAAGCACGCCTTCGAATCGGTGCTGCTTCTTGATCTGCATACCCCGTGAATTGGCGTAGAAGAACTCGATCTTCTCTTTGCCGCTGCCGTACAGAACGATTTTCTGCAGTTTGCCCGACAGCGCCTTGAATGGCGTCTCTATGTCGAAATCGTAATGAGACGCGAGGCTCTGGATCATTTGGTAGTAGTAGGTCGTTTTGCGGTCCCAGCCACGAATA
>Ga0224504_10001461_pt1 | contig 10425 bp, 9 predicted proteins | sample SF_Oct11_sed_USG_3_FD_170160 | JGI IMG/M metagenome (GOLD analysis project Ga0224504, IMG submission 170160) | Sediment microbial communities from San Francisco Bay, California, United States - SF_Oct11_sed_USGS_24 | ecosystem: Environmental > Aquatic > Marine > Sediment | place: USA: California... | reverse complement strand
CGGTATAGCGAATCGTGCTGAGCACCCACGGGCCGCTCATGTCGTCAGCCGCCAGAATAGCCGGAAGCTTATGGCCGAACTTCGACAGGTAAGCGAAGATCAGCACGGCGTAAACGGCGTACAGCAGAAACGACCACCCGGCGAGCGCCTTTTCAATAACCGACGTACCCCAGAAGACCAGCAGCCCGATGAGTGCCATCAGGGTAATGGTGCCGACGACAGGCGGTACGCCGAAGTGTGTGCTGACGAGCTCGCCGGAGGCGGCGCCCAGGACCGCGAGAATCAGCAGCACCAGCGCAACGAAGAGAATCTCGTAGATAACCCATGCGCGACCGAGCAGCTGCTTGCAGAACGTGCGGTAATCGTATGCTTGCGTCAGGCGCGACAGCTCGAAACCAATCGCCATGCAGACACTAAATACGACCGTCACGATCAGTATGCTGACCAGACCCCCCAGCGGGCCGGCCGAAAGGAAAAACTCCACAAGCTCACGCCCTGTCGCGTAGCCACCGCCAATGATCACCGACTGAAACAGGAAGCCTGGGAGCAGCCACCGCTGGAAAATCGTGTTCCCGCTCATCGCATCACCAGCTGCGTCTCTGGATGGAATGTGTACCACGCAAACCAGAAGAGACGTATCGGGTGGAGCGTCTCACCGTCGCGCAACATGCTCACCGAGCCGTCCTCGTGCAGCGTGACAACGGCACTTTTGCCCGCCGCGTCGACCACCAGGCCGCCATCGTCGGCTAACGCGGATTCCGTAATGGCGAATTCGCCGCTATCCATCGTAAAGCCATATACGACAGTTTTTGCATGCACGCGATCGTCTTCCGCGCTGACGGGCATAAACAGGCGAGTAGACTCGCGATACTCGGCGAAGCGGTCCACCGAGTAGTCTTTGTCGAAGCCGGTATCGGTGGAGAGCACGAGCGTGTCAGGGTGCCTTGAATGCCACCGTGACCACCTTGCAATCGAAACGGGCACGAGGACAAGCCGTTCGTCGGTCATGGGGCCGACAACACCTTTTGCCTCGATTTGCTCCCATAGTGTTTCAGTTGACCGGTCATACAAAACAAGGTCGCTGTTATACAGGACCCCCGACACACCAAAGGTTGTCACGGTGTCACCGACGGTTCGCTCGATGCCGACCGCAGAGCCACACAATGGGCACCAGGTAATGGCCAGGGGCTCACCGGCAAATGTGCCGTTCACAATCTCGTGATGATCCAGGATGCGTGTCGGGAAGGCGAAGTGTTCGCCCTCGTATGCCAGTGTAATGACGAGGTCATCGTCGGCGACGTGATGGGCGTCCTTCGCGGCAACGTACTTCGGGCTGTCGATCGATGGGATACAGTCGCGCGCCGGGCAGCCCTGCATGAATTTCTCAAGAGGAATCGTTTTGCGGGTGCTGGCGTCGAAGCCGAAAGTCTCGGCCAGGATGTCGACGTCATAGGCGCGTTGTGCCTGTGCTGTCCCGCCCGCGATAAAAGCCACAATGGCTATGAACAGCAATCGACCCATGCCGGTACCCCTTATTATTAGTTTTGTTCTGACTCCGGTTTGAGCTCGCGGCTCATCAGCGCTTCGACCGCCTCGCGCGGTTCCACGCCCTCGTAGAGAATTCGGTAAACCTGGTTGACGATCGGCATTTCGATGCCCAGCTGCTCGGCGACGTCGTGTACGGCCTTGGCCGCCTTCACGCCTTCGACAACCTGCTGAATTTCTTCCTGCGCTTCGGCAACGCTCTTGCCGGCGGCAAGCGCGAGCCCCATGCGGCGGTTACGCGACAGGTTGTCCGTGCAGGTCAGGACGAGATCGCCCATGCCCGCAAGCCCCATAAAGGTCTCTTTTTTCGCGCCGAGCGCAACACCAAGGCGCATCAACTCCACGAGTCCGCGGTTAATCAGTGCAATTCGCGTGTTGGCGCCGAAGCCAAGGCCGTCAGACATACCGGCCCCGATGGCCAGCGCGTTCTTGACCGCACCACCTACTTCAACGCCGACAATGTCGTCGGAGGTATACGCTCTGAAGTTATCGCTGGAGATTGCGACAGCCAGTGTGCGGGCGAAATCATTGTCCTTCGACGCAATCGTCATGGCGGTCGGCAGTCCGGCGCCAACCTCCTTGGCGAACGTCGGCCCGGACAAAACCGCAACCGGGAAGTCGGCGCCGAGCACCTCGGCGGCTACCTGGTGAGGCAGTTTGCCGGTGCTGAGCTCGAAGCCTTTCGTGGCCCAGCAAACCCGGGAATCCGGCCCCAGCAGCGGCTTGATCGTGGTCAACGTGTCACGCAGTCCGTGACTGGGAACCACAACGAGAACATCCCGCGCGCCCTGGAGGCATTCCCCGATGTCGGGATACGCGGTCAGGTTGTCCGGAAATGCTATGTCGGGCAGGTAGCGCTTGTTCTCGCGGTCGTCGACCATCCCCTCAAGCAGGTCGAGCTCAACAACACCGCCGAGTCGCACGTCGCAGCCGACGCGCGCAAACTGCAGCGCAAGCGCGGTTCCCCAGGAACCAGCGCCGATGACGGCGATGGTTTTCGGAGCCGACACGCTGATTAGTGTGTCTCCGTCTGCGGGGCCGCTGCCTCGGCCTGTGCCGTAGCGGCCTGTTGCTTCGATTGCATGTAAAGGGCATCGAAGTTGATCGGCTGCAGAACGAACTCCGGAAAACCGCCTTTCTGGATTGTTGCGGCAACCGCCTCGCGAGCGTACGGGAACAGGATATTCGGACAGAAGCTGCCGGCGATAGCCGCCAATTCTTCGCCTTCGTAACCGATGATTTCGAAGAGGCCGGCCTGCTGAATTTCGACCAGGAACAGCGTCTGATCATCGTCCTTGGCTTCGACCGTGATGGTCAGCACAATTTCGTGAACGTTGCCATCAACGGTCGCATGTGAACTGCGCAGGTTGAGGTTCGTCTGCGGCTTCCAGTCCGAACGCCTGAACACCGCCGGCGCTTGCGGAGACTCGAATGAAAAGTCCTTTAGGTAAATTTTGCTGATGGCCAGTGTTTTCTCAGCGGCCTGTTCCTGCTCTGCCATGTTGGTTCCTGTTCTCTTAATTACAATAAATACGAGCGGCGCCTAACTCCGCTTCTTACTCTTACCGGATTTGCTCTTGGTTTTCTTGCCCGTCACCACGGGAAGGCCCGCCTGCGTCCAGCCATTCATGCCGCCCTTAAGGCCGTATACGCTCTCGAAGCCCTGCTTGCGCAGCAGGTTGACCGAGCGCGTGGACGAGATGCCATTGTCACAGACGGCAACGATGGGCGTGGTTTTATCTTGCGCCAGCGATGAGGTTTTGGCTTCCAGTTCGTCATGCGGCACGCTGCGTGCCGACACGATGTGGCCACGGCCATAGGCGTCTGCGCTGCGAAGATCGACAACAACAGCACCGTTATTGATCAGTTTGACGGCGTTGATGGCCTCTATGTTAATCGTCCCGCTGGCCTTGCGGCGCAACTCGGAGAAGATCGCAACCAAAAAGCTAACGACTAATGCCAGCACCAGCAACGTGTGGTTGCCGGTGAATTCGAGAATTTTGTCCATGAATCAACAGTTTCGGCGCGGAGTGTGCGCCTCGAAGATGCCAAAGGGCGGGATTATACCCGTTTGGGGGAGAGTGAATAGCCTCGAAACGCTACACTCGGCGCCGATGCTGTCCAGAACACTCACAACCCTGCTGTTGCTTGGCCTCGCAGCGACCGCGACGGCGCAGAATTCCGATGGTGAGCTCACCAAAGTCAAGGAGCAGGAGCTCGAAGATGTCCGTGAGCGCATTTCCGAGCTCAAACAGAGCATGGACGCTGCCGCGGAGGAGCGGGATCGCCTGACCGGCGAACTGCAGAAGCTGGACATGGCCATTTCCGAACAGCGCATGCGTATCGCCGATATCGAGCGCGATCAAACCTACACGGCTAACAAGAAAGAGAAGCTGGATCGGGAGCTGGCGGGCCGCGAGGCGCACCTGGACACAGAGTCAGAGGCGCTCGCCGCACAGGTTCGCGCGGCGTATATGAGCGGCAGCCAGGAAAAGATCAAGCTGCTGCTCAACCAGCGCGACCCGGCAACGCTCGGCCGACTCATGGCGTACTACCGTTATCTCAACGAGTACCGCGCCGAGAACATCGAAGCCGTCGTGGCACAGATTCGCCGGCTGGACGAGCTACGCGCACAGATTGCCGCAGAGGAAGCGCGGCTGACGGCACTCGCCCGTACCCGCTATGACGAACTCGGTCGATTGCATAACTCGCAGGAGAATCGCAAAACACTGCTTGCGTCCCTGCGCAAAAGGATTGCCAACGAAGGCGAGGAAGTTGATCGTCTTGCGGCGCAGGAAAAGGACTTGACACGCCTGATTGCCGAACTGACCAGCATCCTGTCCGACTACCCGATTACCTCCGAACAGCCCTTCAGCGAACATAGGGGCAAGTTGACCTGGCCGGTGGCGGGACGATTGCTGCACGAATTTGGCCAGCCGCGCGTTGGGGGCAGCATCAAGTGGAACGGGGTCGTTCTGGGCGCCCCGCGAGGACGCGAGGTGCGTGCCGTCTATCATGGACGAGTCGCGTTCGCCGACTGGCTGGCGGGCATGGGCCTGTTGGTCATCGTCGATCATGGAGAAGGCTATATGACGCTGTACGGTTACAACGAGACGATCCTCAAGAACACAGGCGACTGGGTGGCCCCCGGCGATGTCATTGCCACGGTCGGAGATAGTGGCGGCCAGTCTGAAGCCGGCCTGTACTTCGAGCTGCGTCGTGGAACGAAGCCGGAGAACCCGCGGCGCTGGGTCACGAAGCAGCCGGGCAGTTAGCTCAAATCAGGCAACAGCCGATAAGAATGTGTCAGCGGCACACCGTATTAATATCAGTAGAGCAAAATAGGCGGGATTCCAGCTCTCAAACACGCGCAGGCCCCAGAGAGCCCATTATTGCCCGTTGCTGTGCTAAGGTCGATGATCGAAATCTGGGTGCTCGTATGTCATTGAAAGTTCGTGCGGTTTTGGTTGTTGTGATCGGCTTGGTCCTGGGCTTCAGCCTGTCAGTCGGCGGCGGCCTGATCGGCAACGGCCGGGCGCCGGACAAAGACGAGCTGGCCTGGGATCAGGCACGCTTGTTTGCGGAGGTGCTTGAGCGGGTCAAACGCGACTACGTTGAACCCATCGACGACGCCGAGCTGCTTGAAAGCGCAATCCGCGGCATGGTCAGTGATCTTGATGCGCACTCCCAGTATCTCGATGCCGGGGAGTATCGCGATATTCGCATGAGCACCACCGGCAGCTACACGGGCATCGGCATTGAGGTAGACGAAGTTGATGGCGACGTCATGGTCATCACCCCAATCGCCGACTCCCCGGCTGCGCACTCGGGTATTCGCAGCGGCGACCAGATCATTGCCGTAGATGGTGTTGCTGTCGAACGCGACAAGCTGCAGGAGACCATCGGGCGGCTGCGGGGCCACGCCGGTTCGATCGTGAAAATCAGCGTGTTGCGCGGCGACGAAGTTATTGCACACGAAATGCGCCGCCAGATCATTCGCATGGCGAGCGTACACAAAGATTTCCTGGCACCGTCGTTCGGCTACATACGCGTGAGCCAGTTCAGTGAGAATACGGCTCGCGAGCTTACCCGCGCCATCGATGATCTGCAGGATGCAAACGAGGGCCTGCTGCAGGGCCTGGTGCTGGATCTGCGCAACAACCCCGGCGGCGTTCTCGATTCAGCCGTGGAGGTGTCGGACCTGTTCCTTAATTCCGGCATCATCGTTTCAGCAGATGGTCGTTCGGCGGACTCGCGCTTCACGCGCTCCGCCCATCGCGGCGATATCCTTGATGGCGCGGCCATGGTCGTGATTGTCAACAAAGGGTCCGCATCGGCGTCCGAGATTGTTGCGGGAGCTTTGCAGGACCACGGCCGCGCACTCATCGTGGGTACCGAGACGTTTGGCAAGGGGCTGGTCCAGACCGTGGTGCCGCTGACCAAGGGCAGAGCCATCAAGCTGACGACGTCGCGTTACTACACGCCGTCAGGTGATTCTATTCACGAAGTCGGCATCACACCGGATGTGTTCGTCAGCGACACACCAGGGTTTCCGGACCTGAGTCTGTCCGGCCTGCTCGATCGCGAATCGGATCTGCAGCTTGCCGAGGCCATCGAGCATCTCCAGACGCGTCCGATTATGCACAGCAACGCGAAGTGACGTGTACGGGCCGGGCCTGCTTGCAACGCTACTGTTAATTTTTTCCGGTGCGGCACTGGCGGACACGCCGCGCGTTGCGATAATCATCGATGACCTCGGTTACCACCTGGCTAATGGCAAGCGTGCCATTGAGCTTCCTGGCGCGGTCACATTTTCATTTCTGCCGGGCGCGCCGCGCGCCCGCGTGCTCGCCGAGCATGCCTACGGCAATGGCAAGGAAATCTTGCTGCATTTGCCATTGCAGGCGTATGCAGATGATGGTCGGACGGAACCCTCAGAGATCGGCATCGATATGAGTCGTGAGCGCCTGAGCCACGTATTCAACGAAGCGCTGCAGTCAGTGCCGCATGCAGCCGGGATCAACAGCCATCGCGGCTCACTTATGACCCGTCATCCTGGTCATATGCAGTGGCTCATGGAAGAAATCAGCGATCACGAGCACCTGTTCTTTATCGACAGCTATACGCATCATGAGAGCGTCGCCCTGCAAATCGCTCACGAAGCGGGTATTGATGCGACCAGGCGCGACGTGTTTCTGGATCCGGATCGTTCGCCCGAAACGGTTGCCCGGGAATTTGAACGCATGAAGGTGTTGGCTAAACAGCGCGGGCAGGTTGTTGCCATAGGTCACCCCTACCCGGCGACACTGGAGCTCCTTGAGCGCGAACTGCCACGCCTCGCCGAGCAGGGTTTTGAGCTCGTCAAGGTAAGTGAGCTGGTCAAGTGAGCTTCTATGAGAATCGGGTGCTGCCGCGTCTGATTAATATTGCGTGTGGCAGCAAGCCGACCCGCAAACAGCGTGAGAAGGTCGTGCCGCGCGCCTATGGAGACGTGCTCGAAATCGGTTTCGGCGGCGGCCTGAATCTCCCCCACTATGATCGTGACAAGGTCAGGAAAGTGTTCGGTCTGGAGCCGTCAGCCGGCATGCGCCGTTCGGCGGCCGACAATGTGGCGGCGTCTGGTATGGATGTGGAGCTGATCGACCTGCCGGGCGAGGAGATTCCGCTGGATGACAATTCCGTCGATTCGGTGCTCGTTACCTATACCTTATGCACCATTCCAGACGCGGTTGCCGCTTTGCAGGGGATGCGTCGTGTGCTCAAGTCAACGGGACACCTGTTTTTCTGCGAGCATGGGCAGGCGCCGGATGCGGCCGTGCGCAAGTGGCAGAATCGCATGAACTCGGGCTGGCGGAGGGTCGCGGGCGGTTGCAATATGAACAGAAATATTCCTGCTCTGCTGCGGGACGGCGGTTTCCTGATCGAAGACGATAATCGTGACTACATTCCCGGAATCAAGGCGCTAAGCTACAATTACTGGGGAACCGCACGTTGAACCTCACCATGGATACCTCCTCTAAGAGAACATGAATACACAGCATCGTGCTCGAGACCTGTTACTCACCTTGCTGCTGGCGCTAAGCATGCCGGTGCTGGCGGGAGACGTCGAACCGCAAGCCCTCTTCCCTGCCGACACAACGCTGGTGCTCCTGGCGCAGGCGGAGGAGCTGGCGTGCACACAGCAGTATGACCCGGTGTGTGGCGCCGATGGTCAGACGTACAGCAACGATTGTGTGGCCCGTTCCGCCGGGGCCGAAGTAGCAAGTAAGGGCCGCTGCGAAGACGAGCAAGAGTCAGGCTGTCCGGAAACCTTCGATCCGATATGTGGCGTGGATGGGAACACGTACATCAATGAGTGTTTCGCAGCAAAATCCAATATAGAAGTTGCCGGGCTCGGCGCGTGTACTCCGAACGGTTGCCCGAGTGAGTACGAGCCGGTGTGCGGAATGAACGGTCGCACCTTTATCAATCGGTGTGAGGCCACGGCCGAGCGAGTGCCGGTGCAACGCAGGGGCACCTGCGACTTTGATAATTGCCCCAGGGTCTACGCCCCGGTGTGTGCAGACGACGGCGCGACCTACGAGAACGCATGCTTTGCGGACGCGGCTGGCGTCGGCAACCTCACAGAGGGCGCATGCAATGTGCGCGCCTGCCCGGTTTTGTTCGTACCGGTGTGTGGGTCGGATAGCCTGACGTACAGCAACGCCTGTCATGCGGAGCGTCGGGGCGTGCGCGTTGAATACGCCGGTGTTTGTGAAAGCCTCGGTAGTAACTGCCCCGACGAGTATTCGCCGGTTTGTGGTATGGATGGCGTGACCTACGACAATGAATGCCAGCTCGACAACGCAGGTATCACCAAGGCCTACGCCGGAACCTGCGTCGGGGGCTGACGATAGGCTGAGCCTACCAGGCCGGGCGCAGCCGCCCCGAATCACCTTTCGTGTAAGGCAGCCAGACCAGCCCGGTGATCACGACGTTGATATCGGTATTCTTGGCGCGCACGACGATTTCATCCAGCGGTTCGGACTGCGCATCAAACGCCGTATCCAGATCACCAATCTCATTCTCGAGCCGCTTGTTTAGCGCCGCCATGTCGGCCCTTACCTTCTCCGCGGTTTGCCTGGCACGATCGACATCGGCGGCCTCCTTGCGGGCACTGCCGGCCGTCCGCACCGCTGAACCCATCTTGGTCGCGGTGCTGGTAGAGAGCTTCTTGCGGCCGAGCACCGCACCGAGAATTGCGGTACCAAATGAGATTGCTGTGTCGAGTTTCTTTTTGGTCGACTGCTCTTGCTGCACGGCGATTGCCTGCTCTGCTCGCATCAGGCGGTTTTCCAGCGTCGTGGCTTTGGTCGCGTAGCGTTTGCGAATCTTCGCGATAGCCGCATCACGGTTTTCACTAGCCGCATCCTGAAGCCGTACACGGAAGTCGCCCTCGGTCTCGGACGCCAACGATGTCAGCTTGAAACGCTTGCTGCGAAACAACGTAATGTTCTCGTTTTGCCGCACCCAGCGCTTGTAGTCTTTGCTCCACGCCCCATAGGCTTTCGGATTGCCGGCAGCGGCAGGGCACTCGGCGTAGCCGGCATCGGCTTCGCCATCTTCGCGCAGGTCGGAAATCGAAAGGTCCAGTGGTTCGGCGTTATCCCAGTCAATATCCACCGGGCCATCCTCAAATTCAACGGTGTGCAACAGCTCGCGTTCGTCCTCAATTTTGTAGCGGGCGCTCGTGTAGACAATGTCGCCACCGGCGACGAGTCGCGGATAGTAGACGATTTCCTCGCCGCTGCCGCGCACGTAGAACTGGTCAATAGAAGGCGGCAGTGCGGGTGCCGCGCCCTGAGCCTTACGCTTGGGTTTCGACGCGGCCTTCACGACCGCGGCGATCTTGTTCTTTGCTGTCTTCATGAGCGTGCGAATGTGATCGCGTGTCAACGGCCCGGCGAGGTACGACAATACCCAGCGCGTTCCAAACACAACCGGTGCATCTTCATGCACGTTGTGTAGCAGGAAGCGACGCTTGCCGAGTCCGGCGATCGTGCGCTCCATGGCCTGCTTGTCGAAGTTGCCGGCGGTTGCGCCCTCGAGGCCCTCCATGACCCGCGCCTTGTCGCGCTCGGTCTGCAGCCGGCCGATGAACCACGTACCCGTGTTCGACAGGCCCTTGTAGTCGAGATCGACCGGGTTCTGCGTCGCGAGCACGAGGCCGACGCCGTAGGCGCGCGCCTGCTTCAGCAAGGTAAGAAACAGTTTTTTTGACGGCGGGTTTGCGACGGGCGGCATGTAGCCGAAGATCTCGTCCATGTAGAGGATGGCGCGCAAACTGGAGGTGCCTGGCTGAGCCCGCATCCAGCCGATGAGTTCGTTAAGCAGCATCGACACGAAGAACATGCGCTGCGCATCATCGAGGTGCGAAATCGCCATCACCGAGATGCGCGGCTTGCCTTCATCGGTGTACAGGAGGTTCTTCGCATTGAGCGGTGTGCCGGTCATCCAGGCTTCAAAGCCCGGCGCGGCCAGCAGGTTGTTCAGTGACATGGCCAGCGAGAAACGATCCGTCGCCGGGAAGAAGGAGTCGAGATTCATGACGCCGACTTTCGCAATAGGCGGATTCTGGATCTCGCCGATCAGACCCGGGACGTCGAGGTTGCGCCCTTCTTTCCACGCGTTATCGAGCAGGCGCGAGATCAGGATATGTTCGCGGCTTGAAACCGGGTCGGCGTCCATGCCGAGCAGCGTGAGGATGCCCGTCGCCGTCGCCTGTACGCGGTCTCGGTAAAGGTCGATATCGTCAATGAGGCTCTGGTCAGGGGCGTTAAAGGAATGCAGCACCGATACCGGTAACCCCGAGTTGCTGCCGGGCGTGTAGATCGCAAGATC
>Ga0224504_10001460_pt1 | contig 10431 bp, 9 predicted proteins | sample SF_Oct11_sed_USG_3_FD_170160 | JGI IMG/M metagenome (GOLD analysis project Ga0224504, IMG submission 170160) | Sediment microbial communities from San Francisco Bay, California, United States - SF_Oct11_sed_USGS_24 | ecosystem: Environmental > Aquatic > Marine > Sediment | place: USA: California... | reverse complement strand
TGGTCCTCAATGGCACGCTTGCTGCTGCTGGTGACAAATATCAGCTCCTCAATGCCGGCATTGACGGCCTCTTCTGCCGCGTACTGGATCAGCGGCTTATCCACCACCGTCAGCATCTCCTTTGGATTTGCCTTGGTTGCCGGCAGAAAACGTGTCCCCAAACCTGCCACCGGAAAGACTGCTTTTGTTACTTTTTTATTCATAGCGCTTGTCCTTGACTGGTTATTGGCGGATCAGTTTTCCTGGATTCGGTCATAAACGTCTTCAAAACGTACGATGTCATCCTCACCGAGGTAACCACCTGACTGAATCTCGATCACTTCCAGCGGAATATTGCCCGGGTTTTCAAGACGATGCTTTTCACCCATTGGAATATAGGTTGATTCATCTTCATGCAGTATAAGGAGCTCGTCGCCACAGGTTACCTTTGCTGTTCCTTTAACTACCACCCAGTGCTCCGCACGATGGTGATGCATTTGCAGGGATAATTGCGCGCCCGGTTTTACCGTCAGGCGCTTCACCTGGAATCGCGGACCGGCATCAATGCCCTCGTATGAACCCCACGGCCTGTATACCCGGCGATGCACCTTGTGCTCTTCGCGGCCACATTCTTTCAGACGATTAACAATCGCCTTAACGTCCTGCGCCTTGTCCTTGCTGGCAACCAGTACCGCATCGGCTGTTTCAACCACAATGATATCTTCAACACCCACCGTTGCCAGGCACCGGTGCTGTGCAACCAGAAAGGCATTGCGGGTATCCTCGGCAATAACATCACCCTGGATAACATTACCGCCCTCATCACGCGGACAAATTTTCCAGAGTGCCGACCAGGCACCAACGTCTGACCAGCCGGCACTAATCGGCACAACAACAGCCCGGTCAGTATTTTCCATGACGGCATAATCAATAGAGTCGCTCGGACTGGACAGGAAATCCGCCTCTCTCACCCTGAAAAAATCGGTATCCTGCTTGCCCTGCGTCACGGCGTTGCGACAGGCTGTCAGAATAGCCGGATGGTGCTGGCCAATCTCGTCCAGCCAGCGATCGGCACGCATCAGGAAGATACCGCTGTTCCAGTAATAATCGCCTTCACTGATGTATTGTTGCGCGGTTTCAAGATCCGGCTTCTCAACGAAGCTGGCAACAGAATATGCCGACGTGCCGGAAACCTCTACATCACGCTTGATATATCCGTAACCGGTTTCGGGCGCATCAGGGACAATACCGAAGGTGACCAGCGCACCCTGTTCTGCATTGACGCCACCTTGCCGGACGGCTGCAACAAACTGTTGCGGCTCTGTCATCACATGGTCGGCCGGCATCACCACCATCATGGCATCCGGATCCTGCCTGACCAGATACAATGCCGCCAGTGTCAGCGCTGGTGCGGTATTTCGACCTTCGGGTTCGAGAATAATCGTGGCAGGTTTTTTACCCAACTGGGCTACCTGCTCTGCCACCAGGAACCGGTGTTCCTCGTTGCAGACATACACTGCATCACCCAGCCCCTCTATGTCGTCAAGACGGTTGGCCGTCTCCTGCAGTAATGTGTTTTCCGAGACCAGCGGCAGCAAGGGTTTAGGATAATTCTCACGTGACATTGGCCACAAACGCGAACCTGAACCGCCAGATAAAATAACCGGATAAAGTGCCATCGAAAGCTGTTCCTTATGATTTTTAGTCGTTCATCAACAGAGCCGTACTGAACACTATAATAGTCGACTATCAGTCAGGAATATTAAATAGTTGCCTGACAATCGTCCGGAGTCCCAAAGCGAATGGCGGCAGATGATATTCTCTGGAGCCGGCCTGCGATCAATCCCGGTCAATATCCGGCATTTAATAATAACTAACTGTTTTATATAATTTTTATATTTTTTCGGGCGCAGAACAGGCCCGCACAGGATGGCACCGGTGAGGACGGCAATAACCCGGACAGGGCCGTCCGGGTTATTACCGGGACGAAATTATTTCTTTACGGGTACCGCCACCGTCAGATTATCGCGATTCTTGTCGATGGTCGCAGCACCAATGCCTCTCACTTTTGCCAAATCGTCAACACTGCCAAACGGTCCATTCGCATCGCGATAGGCAACAATGCCGGCCGCCTTGTTCTCGCCGACGCCGTCGATTGCACTCGCCAGCACGCCGGCACTGGCCGTATTTATATCAACCGACTCTGCCTGCACCTGCATCGATACCAGCATTACCAGCAGTAAAATGAATTTTGATAAATGATTCATATCTGTCTCCTTTGGTGTAAGTTCTTCCCTGTAAAAGTTATCTGTGTAACTGCAACCCGGCTGTAAAAAGCCATGCAACCACAATAGGGAAGATGCCGGAAAGGCAGCTCAGTTAAAAGCAGACAGTTCTGAATTTATTGTCCGTAAAACGCTGACGGGATCGTCAGCCCGGGTCACCGGCCGGCCAATAACGAGATAGCTGGAACCGGCACTGATCGCATCAACCGGCGTCATAACACGCCGCTGGTCATCTGCCTGACTGCCGGCCGGACGTATACCGGGGGTAACCAGGCTGAAGTCTGCACCCAGCCGCTCCCTGAGCATAGCGGTCTCGCGTGAGGAACACACCACACCGTCCAGCCCGCTGTGATGTGCAAGCGTTGCCAGTCGTAACACGTTGTCCTGTGGTGATCCGGTCAGACCAACCGCCGCCAGATCACTCTCATCCATACTGGTCAATATGGTGACCGCAATCAGTAACGGCGCATGCGATGCTCGCGCTATACCCTCGCACGCTGCCTGTAACATCCTTGCACCACCCTGCGCATGTACATTAACCATCCACACACCAAGGTCTGCCGCCGCATGACAGGCACTGGCTACTGTATTGGGAATATCGTGAAACTTGAGGTCCAGAAACACATCGAAACCACGCGCAACCAGCAGCTCTACCAGTTGCGGCCCGGCACGGGTAAACAGTTCCTTGCCCACCTTGAGACGGCACAGATCAGGCGCAAGGCCCTCTACCAGTTGCAGCGCAGCGGCCGCATCCGGGTAATCCAGCGCGACAATAACCCGCGATCCTGTCACATCATGCAGCGCCATTTCCAAAGCCTCCCGTCAGTCTCCCCAACATCTATTCACCTTCCACACCATGAATTGGCTTTACCGTATTCCAGTGTTTGCAACCGGGACATTGCCAGTGCAGGGCCTTGCCATAGAAACCGCAATCATGGCATTTATACACCGGCTTGTTTTCCAGCAACTGTTCCGTCAGGTTCTTCAGGATCGACAGGTTTTCCTGCGCACTGCCTTCCGCACGCGACAGGCTTAGATCGATCAACCTTGAAAGCCCTCTTACCGAAGGACGCTTACCCAGCTCACCGGTAATAAAATCAGCTGCCGACTCACTGCCCTTCTGGTGACTTATTATCTCTGCCAGCGCCAGCACCGGCGAGATACCGGCGTAACGGGTAGTCGCACGCTGCAGGTAGTCAATCATGGAATCGATCGTACCCAGCCGGGTATGGCAGGTCTGCATATCATCAAGAATTTCAGGGAGTAGTTCGATATCACGTTCTGCCACCTGCTCGAACGATTCCAGGGCAAGCTGGTATTCACCCCGCTGTATGGCAATGTTTCCCCTGATCAGGCTGGCGCGCGCGCAATGCGGGTCATAGCCACTGGCCTTCTTCAGCAGTCTGCAGGCTTCTTCAACATCTTCATGGGCACGGGCATTTTCAGCCAGCTCACAATAGAATTGCGCAATGACACTACGCGCCGACTGATCGCCGACAAACCCCATCTGGCTAGCAATGGTAATGGCGTTTTCCCAGTCCTTTTCCTGCTGGTATATATCAAGCAGCAACGGCAGCGTACTGGAGAGGTGGACGTTATTTTCAATCAGTTCCTTGAACAGCCCCTCGGCACGATCAAACAGCCCGGCTTTCATGTAGTCCTGACCAAGTTCGAGCACTGCATCGGAACGCTGCTCGTTACTTAATGAATCACGTGCAATCAGGTTCTGATGAATGCGAATAGCGCTGTCGACCTCACCGCGCTTTCTGAACAGGTTACCCAGCGCCATGTGCGTCTCAACCGTATCGCTATTGACTTCCAGCATATGAATAAAGACGTCGATCGCCTTATCCTGCTGTTCATTGAGAAGGTAATTGAGGCCCTTGATGTATTCAGAGCCGAGGATGGAATCAGAACAGCTACCGACCCTGCCCTTGCCGCGCAGGGCAGCAAACCAGCCAAAAGCGGCGGCCACAGGTAACAGCAACCAGAGCAAATCCTGCATTAAAGTCGTTTCCCGTGCATCTGGGAGGGAAAGGTATTGGCAAGCAGCCGGAGCTACACATTAAACCCGGCGGCGAAAAGCACCCCTGTGTCAGCAACAGTTAACCGGCATACCCACCCGGCTTCAGGTGGGCATGCCTCGTTATACCGTACCCATTCAGGCAAACAGCTTGAGCTAGAACAATTCTTTTTCCCGGGCAAGCCCGGCATTGACTCGCTCCCTGAGTTCCTTACCCGGCTTGAAATGCGGCACATGCTTGGAAGCCAGTGCCACAGATTCACCGGTCTTGGGATTCCTGCCAATGCGCGGCGGACGGTAATGCAGGGAAAAACTCCCAAACCCCCTGATCTCAATCCGCTGCCCGCTGGACAATGCCCAGCTCATTTGTTCAAGCAGACTTTTAACGGCCAACTCGATATCCTTGTGATTAAGGTGGCTGTTCTTAGCCGCAAGTATCTCGATCAATTCAGACTTTGTCATTTTCTCACCAATCCGGATCAGGTTGTCCGTTCCAGTAAACCCAACGAAATTGCCATTGCCCCCTAAGGCGACTGACTAACCCTCGTCCCCATTCATGTGCTGCTTCAGCACATCTCCAAGATTTGTTGTTGCTTCTGCAGAACCGGAACCGTAGTCCTGCATCATGCTCTTCTCTTCATCCGTATCCTTGGCCTTCACAGACAACATGATCGCGCGACTCTTGCGATCAACACCCATGAACTTGGCTTCAACCTCTTCACCAACCGTCAGGATAGTACGTGCATCCTCAATGCGGTCGCGAGACAGCTCTGATGCGCGCAGGGTGCCTTCAATGCCGTCACCCAGGTCAATAATCGCCGCCTTGGCATCGACTTCCTTGACAGTACCCTTGACGAAGCTGCCCTTGGCATTCTCGGCAACAAAGTTGGAGAAGGGATCCTTTTCAAGCTGCTTGATACCCAGCGAAATACGTTCACGTTCAGGATCAACCGACAGTACCACTGCTTCGATTTCGTCACCCTTGGTAAAGGCGCGGACAGCCTCCTCGCCCGGCTCATGCCAGGAGATATCGGACAGATGCACCAGGCCGTCGATTTCTCCGTCCAGCCCGATGAAGATACCGAAATCGGTAATCGACTTGATAGTACCCTTGACGAGATCACCCTTGTTACGGGTTGCACCGAATTCATCCCATGGATTCGGGAAACACTGCTTGATACCCAGTGAAATACGGCGGCGTTCTTCATCAATATCCAGCACAGTGACTTCAACTTCCTGGCCGATGTGAACCACCTTGGCAGGGTTGATGTTCTTGTTGGTCCAGTCCATTTCAGAGACGTGCACCAGGCCTTCAACCCCTTCTTCAATTTCTACAAAGCAACCATAGTCGGCAATGTTTGTAATCTTGCCGAACAGGCGTGAGCTCGCCGGGTAGCGGCGCGCCAGGTCGGCCCATGGATCCTGACCCAGCTGTTTCATGCCGAGGGACACACGATTACGCTCACGATCAAACTTCAGTACCTTGACGTCGATCTCCGCACCCACCTCAACAATCTCGGAAGGATGCTTGACGCGCTTCCAGGCCATGTCGGTGATGTGCAGCAGGCCGTCAATACCACCCAGATCAACAAACACACCATAGTCGGTGAGGTTCTTTACGATACCCTTGACAGTGATACCTTCCTGCAAATTTTCCAGTAGCGCTTCGCGCTCTTCACTAAATTCTGTTTCTACAACTGCACGTCGTGACACCACGACGTTGTTACGACGCTGGTCAAGCTTGATAACCTTGAACTCCAGTTCCTTGCCTTCGAGGAAAGTGGTGTCGCGTACCGGGCGTACATCCACCAGTGAGCCTGGCAGAAAGGCACGGATATCCTCGATGTCAACGGTGAAACCACCTTTAACCTTGCCACTGATAATGCCCTTGACGATGTCTTCATTTTCAAACGACTTCTCAAGACGACGCCATACTTCATCACGTTTTGCCTTTTCGCGGGACAGCTTGGTCTCACCAAATCCATCTTCAACCGCTTCCAGGGAGACTTCTACTTCATCGCCAACCTCAATTTCAATCTCACCGGAATTATTCTTGAATTCTTCAATCGGAATCACGCCTTCGGACTTGAGTCCGGCGTTCACGATTACACTATCTGATTGAATATCAACAACTGTACCGGTTATTACAGCGCCTCTTTGCAGATTCTGGTTAGTGAGGCTTTCCTCGAACATTTCAGCAAAACTTTGGGTCATTGGAAACACATCCTACGGACATTCAAAAACTGCCCATTTTCAATAGCCACCGAATCTGGCGATGCGGCAGGTCAGGTTAAAATACTGATCGGGGTAGAGACCCAGATTCAGGCGAAAAAATTATTATACGTGTATCTGCTTAATTGTACAGGGTTTTTCACAAGGCTTCGTGAACAGCCTGCAACACCTGCTGAAGGGTTAGAGCCTCGTCCTGGTCGCTGTTATCCAGGATCACGGCATCGTCGGCCGGCATCAGGGGCGAAGCCTTGCGGGAAGAATCGCGCAAGTCGCGCGCCTCAACCTCCTTGACCAGCACCCCCAGATCAACATTTATTCCTTTATGTTTCAATTGGTTATATCTCCTCTCCGCGCGCACTTCTGCCCGTGCGGTGAGGTACAGCTTGAGTGTTGCATCCGGAAACACCGTGGTGCCCATGTCGCGGCCATCGGCAATCAACCCCGGGGACTGGCGGTAGTGACGCTGCCAGGCCAGCAAGGCCTGTCGCACGGCCGGCAAGGCGGCGGTTCTGGAAGCGGCGGCTGCGCAAGTCTCGGTGCGCAGGTCCAGCCCGACATCCTTTCCGTCGAGCATGATTGCAGGCTGTTCAGAGGTGGGCAGTTGATAGGATTTACTCAGCTGACCAGCCAGCTGCACCAGCGCCTCTTCATCATCGAGCGGCACTGCCTGTTGCAGTGCCGCATAAGCCAGTAACCGGTACAGGGCACCGCTATCAAGGTGATGCCAGCCAAGCTTTTCGGCGAGGCACTGGCTGATGGTGCCCTTGCCTGAACCACTGGGACCGTCGACGGTAATGACCGGGACATCGACGCCGGTCCGGTTTCTGGAAGCGCACATGAGTATTAACCTGTACGGATCCCGAGCCCCATGCGGTGCGCCAGATCGACGAACCCCGGGAACGATGTATTTACATTTGCACAGTCTGTAATTTCGATAGCGGCGTTCGCACGCAACGCCGCCATGGAAAAGGCCATCGCAATACGGTGATCACCATGACTGTCGACACAACCGCCGCCAATCTTTCCACCTTCTATCACCATGCCGTCGGCTGTCGGCTGCGCATCAACACCCAGTGCCTGCAGACCGTCCGCCATTACCTGTATGCGATCACTTTCCTTGACGCGCAATTCCGCGGCACCAGTCAGCACCGTGCGCCCCTGCGCACAGGCGGCGGCAACAAAAATCACCGGAAATTCATCAATGGCAAGCGCTACCAGCTCCGCTGGTATGTCTATGCCACGCAGTTGTGCCGACCTGACACGTAAATCCGCAACCGGTTCACCGCCCATGTCACGTTCATTCAGAAGAGTGATATCGGCACCCATGCGCCGCAGGATGTCAATAATGCCAGTGCGTGTCGGATTCATGCCGACATGCTCCAGCACCAGTTCCGAACCCGGCGCAATGGAAGCCCCAACCAGGAAAAAGGCAGCTGATGAAATATCAGCCGGTATATCAATGGCAATGCCGCGCAGTGTGCCACCACCCTGCAGACAAACACGGTCACCTTCACGTTGCAGCGGATAACCCATGCCGGAGAGCATGCGCTCGGTGTGATCACGGGTCGGTGCCGGCTCGGAAACGCAGGTAGTGCCACTGGCATATAAACCGGCCAACAGCAGGCTGGATTTCACCTGGGCACTGGCAACCGGCATGGCATAGTCGATACCGGACAACTGCCGACCGCCCTGTACCTGCAGGGGCGCTGTACCGCCTGTGGTGGTCTCAATTGCTGCACCCATGGACGTCAGTGGTTCAACCACCCGCTTCATTGGACGACCGGAGAGCGAGACGTCACCGGTGAGCGTTGTATTAAAGCCCTGACCGGACAACAGGCCCGACATCAAGCGCATGGAAGTGCCGGAATTGCCCAAATACAAATTATCAGCGGGCGCTTGCAAACCGTGCAAGCCAACGCCCTGAATTTTCACCTTGCCGGCATCCGGACCTTCAATCTGCACCCCCATGGCACGAAACGCAGAGAGGGTGGCGAGACTGTCCTCCCCTTCCAGAAATCCGCTAACCTCGGTAACCCCCTGCGCCAGCGAGCCCAGCATGATGGAACGATGGGAAATCGACTTGTCACCCGGCACACGCAAGCGTCCCGTAAGCACGCCACCCGGTTGCACATCAAAACGCAGTTCACTGTTCCCTGACATCAGTGCATACCCGACTGTTTAATCGCACGCAGGTGCAAACGACACACAACACCCGGCATATTATTCTTTGACATAACGATCCCGTGCCGCCTTGGCTGAGCTAAAAATATCCAGTAATTGCTGGCCATCACGGTTTTCTATCGCCGTGGTCAGCTCCTGCAAATCTGCTACAAAGTGTTCAATCATCAGCTGGATGGCATCACCATTGGCAAGGCAGATATCACGCCACATCACCGGGTCGCTTGATGCGATCCTGGTAAAATCACGAAAACCGCCAGCTGCATAATCAAACACCTCACCGTCGTCGCTCAAGCTTGCAAGGCTTTCTACCAGTGCATAGGCCAGCACGTGCGGCAAATGACTGGTCGCTGCCAGTACGGTATCGTGGTGCAGCGGGTCCATTTCAGTTACCTCTGCACCGGCCGCTTCCCACATATCCCGCACCAGGTCGAGCGCGTGGCCGTCAGTCTCCGGCAACGGCGTCAGAATGACACGACGCCCGCGATAAAGACCGGCAAAAGAGGCCTCAACTCCACTTTGCTCGGTGCCGGCAATCGGGTGCCCTGGTACAAAAGATGCCGGCAGGCCAGCAAAGGCCTGTCGCGCCGCATCAATCACACTGCCCTTGGCACTGCCCGCGTCCGTCAGCACTGCGTGCTCGGCAAGATGCCCGCTGATCGCATCAAAGACTGCTGCCATGGCACCCAGCGGTACTGATACCAGCACCATGTCCGCACCGCTGACGGCCTTGCCGAGATCCGTTTCATAACGGTCGATAACACCAAGGTCCACAGCGGCCTGTAAATTCTGCGGGTTGCGACCGGCACCAACCACCTCCTGGCAAAAACCGGCCTCGCGCACGGCACGTGCCAGTGATCCACCAATCAACCCCACACCGATCACACACAAACGTTCAATCATGTCAGCACCTGTTCCAGCGCAGCCAGCAAGCGGGCATTTTCATCGGCTCGTCCAACGGTCACCCGCAGGTGGTCCGGCATGCCATAATTGGCTACCGGCCGTACAATAACACCCCGCTGCAACAAGGCCTCGTAGCGCTGCAGCCCTCGTCCGGTCTCCACCGCCACAAAATTTCCGGCTGACTCTATATACGGCAGGCCAAGACTCTCAAAACCGGCCAGCAGCTGCTGCATGCCTTCGCGGTTACGTTGCACAACGTGCTGTAAATACTCGCTGTCGTCCAGCGCAGCCAGCGCGGCCGCCTGCGCCACCATGTTGACATTAAAGGGATGGCGCACCCGGTTCAGCAGATCAGCCACTTCCGGGTGTGACAGCGCATAGCCAACCCGTAAACCCGCCAGCCCGTAGGCCTTGGAAAACGTGCGCGTCACGATCAGGTTGGGAAAACGTTGCAGCCATGCCGAGGCGTCCGGATAGCCGGGCTTGTCGACGTATTCAAAATACGCCTCATCGACAACTACCATCACGTGAGCTGGCAAACTGGAAATAAATGCTTCCAGTGCATTACTCTCCAGCCATGTGCCGGTCGGATTATTGGGATTGGCAATAAATACCAGCCGCGTATCCGGGCCGACCAGTGCGTACATGGCATCCAGGTCATGCCCGTAGGCAGGTCCGCTGCTGCCAGCATGTGCCGGTGCAATGCGCGCCTTTGCACCCGCCGCCTGTACCGCAATCGGGTAAACGGCAAAGGCGTATTGTGAAAACACGGCCTCGTGCGCCGGCGTCAGGAAGACACGCGCAATAATGTCGAGCACATCATTGGAACCG
>Ga0224504_10001459_pt1 | contig 10432 bp, 3 predicted proteins | sample SF_Oct11_sed_USG_3_FD_170160 | JGI IMG/M metagenome (GOLD analysis project Ga0224504, IMG submission 170160) | Sediment microbial communities from San Francisco Bay, California, United States - SF_Oct11_sed_USGS_24 | ecosystem: Environmental > Aquatic > Marine > Sediment | place: USA: California... | reverse complement strand
CATTATCAATGTCCGAACCTACCACCAGGAAATAGAATCCAAATGGAACGTCGTTGAACATAACGGGATACTGCCCCTCTGTTGCCAGGCCTTCCCAACTTGCTACCTCTTCAAATGTAGTGCCATCGATCATCACGGCATATTGATAGCCGGCTTCGCCCGCGACCTTTTCACCGACCTGCATCGTAACCGGGATTAAAAGCACCGACTCGTTTCTTGCACGTATTGCTGCCCATCCTGAATAATCGCCGTCAACCAGTCCAGTCCTGTCAACATCAATCCGATAGGTTCCAAGACCATCGTCATCCACATCAACGCTAACAAGCTGCAACCAGGAATCACTGACCTCGCTTCCGGTTACCGATATTTCACCGGTTCCGGCACTTCTTACCTCAAATGAGACCGAAAGTCGGGTTGATCCAAAATTCGCAATCGAAATGGTCGAAGTCAGGTAGGGGTCAATGGGTTGATCACCTTGCTCAAGCGCCCAGTCGGTCGCTTTTTGAGCATCAATCCTGCCGTATCCAAACGCAGGGTCCTTGGTGGTTGAGCCATCCTCGGCAAGGTCAATTGTTATTTCTCCACTGGAAAGTGCAGTGAAAAACTCATTGAAACCCATTTCCGGATATACCGACCTCATCATTGCCGCAACACCTGCAATATGTGGTGATGCCATGGAAGTACCCTGGAGATAACTATAGGAATCTGTTTGAACAGAAGAGCCCGACTCAACAGTCATCATGGTAGAGAACACACCGTCAGGCTCGCCATTACCATCCACATCCGCAGTTACGTCTCCACCCGGTGCGGCGACATCAATGTTGGTGCCATAGGATGAATAATAGGCAAGCTCATCATCGATCGTTGTAGCGCTGACACTGATAACACCAACCAGCGATGCAGGATAGAAGGGAATTGAATTTGCTTCATTTCCGGCTGCAGCAATAACAACAATACCCTTTGCAGTGAGCTGGTTAACTATTTCCTGCTGACCTTCACAAATTTCTGCAGAACCCAGGCTCAAGTTGATAACATCAGCAAAGCGTGCGGGTAAACGCGAAGTATCATTGCTGAGTCCTCCGGCCCACTTCATACCCTGTGAAATTTCCCAACAGCTTCCAAAGCCCCCGGTTCCAAGTACCCGTACCGGCATAATGGTGACATCCCAATTCACACCTGCCACACCTGTTCCATTATCGCTGGCGGCACCAACTGTACCTGCCACATGGGTGCCGTGAGAAATATAAGGGAAAACCGGGAATGACTCACCCGGGTCACGTGCGTCCGGATCGAGTCCGTCCCCATCTCCGGAGGAAAGTGGGGTTGCTACAAAGTCATAGCCCAATGAATAGTCGACGTTGCTGACCAGGTCAGGATGATCGTGAACACCTGAATCAATGACCGCAACGACTACATCTTCATTTCCGGTTGTAATGTCCCATGCCTGCGGCAGGTTTATCAGAGGGTAATGCCATTGGAGGCTGAAATCCGGATCATCCGGTTCGATGAGTCCCTGGACCAGGTAATTTGGACCGGACCAACGATAGTTGGCACTAACTGAAAGTTCCTTGGCCGTTCTGATTACCTGCCAGTTTTCAACTGAAGTCGTTCCCAGGCCCTTAGTTGTTAACGGGTGCGGAACCAGGCGGTCAACTCTCGATGTATCGACCGAGTACAACACCTCTCCGTTAAAACTTTCTTTGAGCCTGGTTAAGGCATGGTCTTTCTCGATTTTTTCAATACGGCTTCTGGATGATTTCTGGTCACTGACCGAGGTCAGGTTGTTTTCCAGTCGTATCGCGGCAATTAATTCACCTTCCGCAATGGCTGCCGATGAGGAGAGTTTAGCTACTCCGAGTGGAGCATCCTGACCCGATTTGAGCAAGTAATTTGAAGTGCCGGAAAGCGCATGTACGCTAACCAGGTAAGTTCCTGCTTCAGGTGCACTCACCCATTCTAAATCCGTGGCATTCTCGGATGAGTCAATGACAACATCAGGGTCATCCAGCTTCATAAGATACAGGTCTAGATCATTGGCCAACGGATCAACCTTGTCCCAGTCAGATACATTCAGGGTGACAGTTTCTCCACTTTGTAGAGGCAGTTGGTAAAAATCCCATTCATCGGATTCAGTCGCGAAACGATCACCTTCTATGCCGGTCGGTAATTCGGTGGCAAAGCCGACTAACATTGCAGGTGCGGCGAGAACCTGGGCTTGTTCGTAGGTATCATTTGGTGTTTCGGGTTGATTGGGATTATTAACGTCACCATCAACAAATGTATTGTCAGAGACATCCATGTTGCCGCTTACATCGTATTCATATGACAGGAGATTGCATTCGACACCGGAAATCGAAGTTAAACGATATAAAGATTGACTGCCTTCCTCACCAAATTCAGGTGGAGGGATATACCGCATGTTTCCGGCGATATCACCGTCTTCACCACAGGATGTGAACTTAAAAACTGCTTCACCCCAATGCTCGCTATTGACACCACCTGGATCAAAATCATCACCGAACATTCCGCCCGAAGATATCTGAAGGTCATCGAAGAAAATGGAATCTCCGATTATTTCGCCCAGTCCGGCAAGCCAGACAGGGTTGCCCTGCGTGTCATAGGTGAACCACATGACATCTGCGGTTGTCTCGTTGAGAATCTCAATGGCGAATCCTTCACCTGAGTGAGTGATGTCATACCAGGAGCCTGAGAACCCGGCGCTTAAGAAGCCTCTGCCTGTTGATACATTGGGAACTTGATTCCCACGGCATCCCAGCCCCCATAAACCGGTCAGGCGAACAACGTCTAAATCGCCGTCTCCAAACCCTTTTGGACCGTCATACCCAACCTCTGCGCTGTCGCAGTCGGAGAACGTAAACTTAAGGGAGCCCCAGACGGGATAGGAAACATCATCGGGATTGAAATCAGGGCCAAATTTTCCACCAACCGGGGCAACCAATTCGGGGAAAGTAATCTTATTGCCCTCGATGAGCCCAACCCCGGTCATCCAGACCTGCTTACCCTCGGAATCGTAAGTGAACCAGTACACGACAACCTCGGTGTCGCTTAAAACCTGTAGAAAGAAGCCTTCGCCATCACGTGACGGGTTGTACCAGGACCCGGTTTGCCCTGCTGATACCACGAAGCCGCGGTATCCTTCGTCCGCCTCACTCAGGCTGCCACAATCACCCAGGTGCTCACAAGCCTGGACGCGATAGTCAAAAATTGTATTATTTTGGCCCTTGGTATCGTCAAAAGAAGAGCCGGTTTGATAGGAGATTATTGTACATCCACCGCTAATAACGGAACAGCGGTGTACCCGGTATATTGCATATCCCGCAACCTGGTTCCAGGTCACTGTTACGCGATCAGGATACAGTCCGTCCGTGGCCCTTACCCCAGTAGGGGCGGGGATTTCTTCTGCTAATGCCTGACCCGCAAGCATCATAGAAAAGAGTATGGCAATACCTAAAATAATTCCTTTCACGGTATGATCTCCCTTATGCCGACTTATGACGATACAGCTAACCCTTAATAGGGGTCAAGTATTGTTGATTTTGCAGTAACTTATGTTATATGTGTAATACCCCTTAGAGATCACTGGGAAGGACTATGAAAACTCTCTTATTACTATTTGTATTGTTACTCCTGTCAACCGGCGTTCAAGGTGAATTTACATGTCTGGATGGCACCAGTCCGGCCTGTCTGGATGATGGTGATACGGTTTGTCCCGCTACCGCGAAATGTGTAGGTGACGATGCGGTTTGCTTTGATAAGAGTAGCTGCGCTTCCGACAAGGGTTTTGTTTGCGGATCGCAATACGATGATTTTCTTGATGACTACAAAAAAGTGGTGGCTCAATATAATGAGCTTACATCTGAGAATGTCGACTTGCGTGAAGAGAGGCTGGAACAAAGGAATTGCGTTATTAATGCGCATTCTCTGAAGGATGCAATAAGGTGCGTCAGGTAGTACCAGTAACGTGATGAAAAACCTGTTCGCGAATATTCCTGAGGACCTGCCAAACGAATTCCTTGAATCCCTGGTAAATACTGACTCCGTCCGTATACAGCGAATCGTCTCAAAGGGCCACGCGACACCCGAACAAGGCTGGTACGATCAGCAGACAAACGAATTTGTTGTCCTGCTCAAGGGCGCCGCCAGGATTGAGTATGAGGATGGCCGGGTGGTTTCATTGAGTCCGGGCGACTGGCTACAAATACCAGCCCACACAAAACACCGGGTAGCGTGGACTGAGAAAACAGTGGAAACCGTATGGCTGGCAGTGCATTACTCTTAGCCCGGTAGTGTGTTCTGCCATCATTTACCAGTCCTAGGACACCGCAATTCACTACATGGGTTTGAAGAATGAAGGCAGTCGATAACGACAAAGGATCTGAGGAAATCCACAGACCCTTTGCACGGGAGGCTAGGCTAATTTATCAATCCCACCAGTATTCACCTACTGGCTATCTGGACTTCTTGCCTCACGGGTTAACACATTTTATTCCCGAATCACCGGGGGCAATGAGTGCCCCCGGCGCATCGGGTTTAAAACAACAAGCTGCTACGGAGTTGACGTAATCGGGTCAACTGGCGTAACCGCTTCGTCAGGCCAGAAGATCAAACGACGGAACCACAGGTCATTCTCCGTAGAACCCGAAGGCTTCCACGGGTAGTAACGTGTGTACTCTACGTTCGGGTCTTCAGGGTCACTGATCGTCGAGTGCCAGATGACGTAGGCTTTGGAACCATCGGAGGTCGCGCGGAGCTGGCATTCGCCCTGCTCCTCGGGATCACCCTTGGCCACATAGTCGAAGCGCCATTCGGTCTCGCCGTAACCTGCGTTACTATTCACGCCACCAACCACCCACGGGACCTTGACGTAATTGTCGCCGTAATCCTCGGTCCGCGTGTAGTAGATATCCAGCGGTCCCGACTCTGCCTTGACACCGGAGGAACCGGTGGATTTTTCATTGTCCACGGTGCCCCAGGCGACGAAGAACATGTTGTTGATGTAGGTGTCCTCGGTGTAAACACATTCCCCATCCGGGCAGAGTTTCGCCAATGTCGGCGAGGTGCCATCCAGCGGGTAAGTGGGTGGAGTGGTACCCATCCGCGGATCACCCGAAGACTCCTTGTTGCTTTTGATTTCGGAGACGTTACGCGCGGGCTCGAATGCCCCCGCAGCGATAAACTGTGCGGGTACGCCATCGGCCGTGGCACCCATGGGATCGAGATAATTCGTCATCGCGATACCGACCGGTGCCGGCGGCAACTCGCCATCGGGAACAGTCTCAGGATCATACGTTCCACATGTCTCGTCAAAGGCTTCGGGAGGCAGGTTACCTGAGCCGTCCGGATCCGGGCTGTAGGGATCGGTCCGGAACTCGGGACAGACGTAGACCCCATCTCCAGCAGGATTCGTGGTCCAGGTCTGGCCGCCGTCGAAGGACTTCCTGACATAGAAATTATAGCGGTCGTTGCCGTTACGTCCAGCCGCCCAGTTCGGCGACAGTGCGTAGGCTACCGCAAAAAAGTCTCCACGGATAAAGCCACGGTGGCTGCGGACATTGGAGTACATGCCGGGGCATACTTCGCCATTGAGCACGTCACACGCGGTCCCGTCTTCGTGAACCAAACCGTAGGACTCATCGCCCAGGTTGTATTCGTGCTGTGACCATAACAGGACTTTATTCCTGTTATAAACGTCGTCCGTAGGATCATCCGGCGTATCGTCCTCAGGACCCACTCCCACCGCGAGGTCAACATCTGCACTTGTCATGTTGATGTGGTCGCGGCGTGGATAGCCGCCGTTGGGATCATCAAAGATGCCACCACACAAGCGATCGCCGGAAGCTTCGCCCCATACGTTGCAGTTGTAACCAACTGCACTGGGTTTGTCACCGGCGCCGTTCGGGCAGGCCGGCAAGGCAAACGTCTCGTCCAGGTAAGTGGTACATACCATATTTTCGAACTTGTACGGGTTACCCGTACCGGACTTGACGAAGCGCCGGATGTAGGCATCGGCCGGCCGGCCTTGCCCCTCCTGACCCTGCTTGTAGATCAGCGCACCGAGTGTCTTGCTGTCGCCCATCTTGCCCGGCGACTGCATCAGGAAACGCGCCCTGCGTGCAATTTCGTAGCGATATTGCAGGAACTTGGTATCGTCCGGAATCCACTCACCGGCTGTCTCAGGATCGCCATCAGTGTCGACCAGGTAGTCGAAGTACAGCGGTACCGGCTGACCAGCCTCGCAGGTACAGGTCGGATTTTCCTCGTTGGTTTCGATTATATCCGGGGTCTTCTTGTCGTCGCAGAAGGTGGGATAAAGTCCACCACACAAGGCCGGCAGGTTCACGATATGACCCGGAGAAACCAGGTCGGGCTGGGCAAAATCGAACGAGTGGTACATCATGTTCTTGCCGATGTCCTGCTTGATCGGTTTCTCCTGGCCACTGTCATCAGAACCTTCGCCGACGATCTCATCAACGGGATTGTCCGTGTCCAGGTGGGCTTCCGCTGCCAGTGAGTGGCCCAGACCTTTGGACTCCTCGTAAGCAAACAGCGCCCAGGCACTCTTGGTGCCGTCAGTCTTGGTGTAAGGCTGCAACTGCAACATCGGCCGTGAGGCATAGACATCACCGTCCAGCAGACGGCCGTCGTCAGACACGCACACCAGCTTGTCCACACCGTTTGTGTTGGTGAAACCAAACCAGCGCTCGTGATCCGAGCTACCAGGCATCATGTCAAAGAAAGAGTTCGCCCCTGTCACGTCACACAGGTCCAGCGTACCGCCACCATCAACATAGTACTGGTAGTCTGGCACGCCATCGCCCCCGGCCAGGTACAGGCCTGTGGCATTGTCGACCTCGTCGATCGAACGTGCCAGGTAGGCGTAGCGCTTGGTGCCGTTGGAGTTGCCAAATAGTCCTTTCAGGTCCTCACAGTTGGGATCACCTTCGTGGTTATCGGGATCACAGCAGGTGGCCGGATCGGCATCCGGATGACCACAGAATTCTGCTGCGATCTCCTCGGCATCGATTGGCACAAATGAACCGTCAACAACCTCGGGGAAGCAGATCGGGTCATTTAACCCGGTGCTGTCTGGGAAGGTCGGGCAATCTGTACTCGCCTCCACCTTGAGCGTGTGGGTATTGACCATATCGTTGTCCGTGATACGCACGGGTAGACTGAAAGGCACAAGTGCCTTGGGACGTCCCAGTCCAGGATTGTCTTCAGAAGATCCCTGCTCACCGTCCGGATCGGCATCAGTGCCGCCACCCGGTCCACCGGGTACAAAGTTCTCGTCTACGATATTGAAGTCATCGTAGGAGATGTAGCTGTACCACATATCGGACTTGTGGTTGGTGATGGCGCCGCTCCAGCCTTCGCCGGGGCCCTTGCCCTTGCCGGGCCGCAGACCGCTGGGGTCCTCCTGCCAGGCGATGGCAAAGCCCGCGCCGCGGGCCGAGCCGAGCATCGGGATATAGACGTCGCGCCGACCGGAGGTCAGTCGCTCGGGTTTGAACCAGACAACGTCGCCAAGTGCCACTTCGCAAGTACCCGTTTCTAAACCTGTGCAACAGTCATATGGAACGTCTTCATCGGTGCAAAGATTCTGGTCGACGTCCACTCCGTCCACTTCCACGGTCAGCGAATCAAACGTGCCTGCGTCGAGCTCCTTCTGACTGGCGATCACACCGCGTGCTGCCCACAGGCAGCTATAGGGGATTTCGCCAATACCCAGTTCGGCAACATCATCGACTTCATCATAATCGACCGAACCCTGGCTGCCGCGTACGCCCCAGATATCGGTAAGATAATAGGGATCGTCACCGGGATAGTCAGGCTCGCAGACCTCGGTATCATTGTCAGGATTGCCACTGCAGTATATAGCGCATTCATTCTCTTCAGTCAGCGGGTCATCGACTTCGACCTCTTCAGTCGCCGGGTCATCGCAGAGATTGATGGAATAACGCGGATTGCCGCTCTTGCAGAACTTGCTCTCCCAAACCGTCAGAATCTTATTGTCGTTGACCTTGAGATAGGGAGACCCGACGGTGCCCGGGAAGGGCTCGCCGGTCGTCTTCAGTTCGAAGGATGACAAATCTGCCATACGCGAAATGTTCTTGCGTTTCCATGTGGTGCCGTCATCGCGGGAAACCGCAGTAAAGAGGTCCCAGGAGAAACGATCGGGCCAGAATTCTTCTTTGACCTGCTCGTCATAGATATCCACCTTGGCCATATAGGTCACGAGCAGTGGTTTGGCTAGTTCACGGCACTCGATAAGAGTTACCTGGCAGGCCTCGGGATCCTCAAAGAGACGAGGATCGCATTCTTCAGCCAGCGGATCGCCGTTCAGGCGCCATTCCTCGTAAGGTACACCAACTAAATCGCCTTCCTCCTCGTCGAATATCTTGTCGCCATCGATATCAACGCACAGTGACGGGTCACCGTTGGAGCGCAGGCCCGGGAAGTACACAGGCATGACTTCCAGCTTCTGCTTGGTCTCACCCCAGTCCTCGGTCTTGGAGATATTCTTGCGGAAAATGCCACTCGCGTTTAGACCGGCCTCCAGGTTGCCCTGGGCTTCGTCGGGAGCGACCACTGCCAAAAGTGTACCTTCTGTGTCGTTACAATACTCAACCGTTTCATCGAGTAAGCCACCGATCAGTTCGGCATCACCCCAATCGACCGGTGTGTCACCGAGTTCCTCACCCACCACGTATTCGAAACACTCTTCGGCTTCGGGGAGGATAACTATCTTGCCGTCCTTTTGCTCGGCACCCGAGTCTTCATCGAGTGTTTGCAGTGTTCGTGCTACACCGATGACCCGCGGGTCGTTGATATCGGCGCCGCTGAACAGATCGAGTGGCGATACCTTCTTTGAAGCCAGCGCTTCGCCCATTGCGACATCACCGATGGAGAATTCTACATTCTCACCGGGAAAATAGGGAAAACCGCCCTTAATGCTTTCAATGCCATACTCGTCGTAGCCTGTGACACCCTTCTGTGTCGGTCCGTCAAATGTCAGACCCATAACAGTCGCATCAATAAACTGACCGCGGTCCGGGTGGCGCCACAGTACCCGCGAGTAGGTCACCAGCGGTTTATTGAAGAATTCACAGGGACCCATGGCCTGGAAGCTGTTTTCATTGTCTTCACTATCGACAAAATCACCATGCAGCAAATAGCCCATTTGGTGACCCTTACCTTTCCAGGCGAAACTCTCGCCATCGATAAGCAGGTCATCGAATTTCAGGGTAAACCTGTACTCCTGCCCGAGATCGAGTTGTAGTTTTTTCACCCAGTCAAATTTTCCGTAATAGGGTTTACCGTCCTTCTTGGTGATGATGTCATCGGTGTCATTACCGACCCACAATTGCATGTCAGTCAGATCGATGTCGGGGTTCGGTTTTAAGATGAATACCACGGAATCCTGGGTATTGAATGTCTCCACAATTCCAATGGGATTACCTCCATCGCTGATCAAATCAGCGGTGTAGAGTCCAGCTTCCGGCATGCTGAATATGGGCCCCTGCGGGCCTTCACAACCGAGCTCTGAACCCAAGGAAATAACAGGTGCGGCAATAAGGGAAAGTAATGCCGCACACAGCACTGTTAGCGCTTGAGTCTTCATGGTTTTCTCCTTCGCATTTCCGCGTAATCCAGAATTACGCGGGACTCCATCGCGGATTGACTCTGTGCTTGCCCTTATAGATTTATGACAGCTGTGTCTGGATGGAATCAAGACCACTATAAACAAGGCAAAATTAAGAGAAGCTGAAAGGCTTCTTAAGCTGCTGTTAAGAATAGAAAAAATTTTGATGAATCTTTGATAAACCTTAGCAGAACCTTAAGAAGTTCTTCAGCTTGCTGTAAGAATGGTTGTGTTACTTTCAAATTCAGATTTCTTTTTGAGTAACTGTTGGATACTCGAAATTACTCAAGAAACAGGTTTAAGACCGGGCGCCTGGTTACATACAAGGTGGATCTCCGTGGGTCGTAAAACCCTGGTAGCGAGGAGAATGGAACTTACAGGGACGCGTAAAGATCGAAAGGCAGGTTGTTAGGAAGACGGTCTGCACCTCCCCGGTGGGTACATTGGCACAAGGGGCTGATGCGAGCAGAGATTATGAATAACAATGGCAAATTGACGATTTTTATCGAAGCAACCATGCTCTTGTGCCTGGTATGGAGCACCAATATTTGGTCGAAGGATGACGCGAGCGCCTGCGTCGAGTTAGGCGCACTCGCCTATGATAACTGGACCAGTACGGACGCTGGCGGTAGTGGGATACCGTCGGGTGAACCTCTCAAAGATTATATTCGTTGTAAATCCTGTCATGGCTGGGACCGCCTGGGAATGAGGGGCGGGTATGTACGTCGCACGCGAACAGCTGAGCGGCCTAATGCCGGTTACGGTGAC
>Ga0224504_10001458_pt1 | contig 10433 bp, 12 predicted proteins | sample SF_Oct11_sed_USG_3_FD_170160 | JGI IMG/M metagenome (GOLD analysis project Ga0224504, IMG submission 170160) | Sediment microbial communities from San Francisco Bay, California, United States - SF_Oct11_sed_USGS_24 | ecosystem: Environmental > Aquatic > Marine > Sediment | place: USA... | reverse complement strand
GAACGCCGGGATCTCCGGGCAACCGATCGCGGCGCTTGGCGCGTTCGCCCGCGCCTCAACCCACCCAGGCCCAGGGCGGGACGCGCCCGATGTGACTCTCGACGCCGCGAACGCCGGGCACGTTCTCCGCGGCAACGCGCACGGCGTTTCTTATGTCGTCCGACTCGACCACACCCCACATGTGAACGACGCCCTCGGTGACGATGACGTTGACGTTGCCGGTCATGACCAGGCCCGTGGAATCCAGGGTCTGCAGCAGCGCCTTGCGGATCGTCTGGTCGCCCTCGGGCGACGCGGGGACCGGCTCGCCTTTCGAACGGGTGGCCAGGGCGCGGACAAGGTCGGCCCGGCTGACCAGCCCGACCAGCTTGCCGTCCCTGGTGACCGGAACCCGTTTGATCCGCCGCTCCTCCAGCAGCTGCGCGATCTCCGCGAGAGAGGTGTCTTCCTCGACCGTGACAACGTCGCCCGTCATCACGTCGGATGCCCTCACGCCGTGGGATTTGACGTAGTCGCGCGCGGTGTCCTCAACGGTGGCCAACAGGGAGAGCCACCAGGAATGCCGGTGTTCGGTGCCCGTTTCGGCGCGGTGCAACAGGTCGCCTTCGCTGACCATCCCGAGGATGCGCTGCTCGGCATCGACGACGGGAACGGCGCTGATACGGTGGCGCAGCAGCAGGTTGGCGAGGTCGGATATCGAGGTGTCCGACGATACCGTGACGACCTTCGTTGACATGACGTCTTGTGCCCTCATGGTTCCCTCCTTGCACAGCGTCTGAAACCCTTTTGCCGGTCATTCCCGGCCGTCTCCATACTCCCGACTCTGCCGACCGCGGCGGGTTCGTCCGAGACGGCCCCGCCCTCTGCTTGTTTGTCCCGCCACTGTCCCATTGTCGCTTGGTTACATATGTGGGCGCGTGGGGGACCCGTGTCAGGGGCCGTCGAAACGAAACCTTCCCGTGCGTCCTTTGCCCTAGGATCCCCCGACTCCGTACTTCCGGCATTGTCCGAGATCAAATTGACCCAGATTCGGACCGGGACATCCGATAGCTCCCGGAGCGCCGAGCGCTGCGCCACGGAAGCCGACCGGCTTTTCCCGCGCCTGGGCACGAAGGCAGGCCATGACCCGAACAATCCGCGAATGAGCGGCAGATTCCTGCTTAACACAACGTTAATCGCTGTTAGTATTAAATGGTTATGAGATCTGCTCGGATTCGTTGAAACCGTGACGGCCGGTCCTTCGCACCGCCACTACCCGGGCTGAACGATGTCGCCTGTCCATCTCGTACTGCGCGTAGCTTTCGTCATATTTGCCGTGGAGGGCCTGATCATGCTGGCCCTCCTGGTGATGGCACCCGCCATCTACCCTGCCGAATTCCGCGCCCATTGGAGCATGGCGGCGGTCGACGCCACCGTCTTGTTACTGGTCTGCACCCCGATCATCTATTTCTGGGTGATCCGGCCTTACGTAGTGGCGCGGCAGCGCGCCGAAACGGAGAGCCAGCGCAACGAGCACGCCCTGCAGGAGCGCGTCACGGAGCTCGAGGACGCGCAGCGCAAGCTCGAGCAGCAGGGAGCGGACTTGGTCCGCCTGGCGGCGGAGCTCAAGATCGCGAGCGATCGGGCCAAGGCGGCGAGCCGGGCCAAGTCTGAGTTCCTCGCGGCGATGAGTCACGAGTTGCGAACGCCGCTGAACGCCATCATCGGGTTCTCCGACATCATCAAGACCGAGAACTTCGGACCGGTGGGCAGCGTCAAGTATCGCGGCTATGCCGAGGACATCAACGCCTCGGGCCAGCATCTGCTCGAGCTGATCAACGACATCCTGGACCTGTCGAAGGTCGAATCCGGAACCGACGAGCTCCACGAGGAGGACGTCGCGGTGCCGAAGGTCGCCCGCTCCGTTCTGAACCTGGTGCGGCAGCGTGCCGAGAAGGGCGGGGTCGCCCTCAAGCTGGACCTTGCCGAAGATCCGCCCTTGCTGCACATCGATCGGCGCAAGCTGACGCAGATCCTGCTCAATCTCCTGACCAACGCGGTCAAGTTCAGCCCTGCCGGCGGCAAGGTGACGCTCAGGGCCCGGCTCTCGCCGGACGGCGGCTATCTGTTCGAGGTCGCCGATACCGGAATCGGCATGGCGCCCGAAGACATTCCCAAGGCCCTCTCGCAGTTCGGCCAGGTCGGCACCGACTTCGACCACCAGCTGGAGGGCACCGGCCTCGGCTTGCCCCTGACCAAGGCCTTCGTCGAAATGCACCAGGGAACCCTGGATCTGCGGAGCGAGGTCGCTGTCGGCACCACCGTGAGCGTGCGCTTTCCCGCGGAGCGCACGGTCTGGCCGCAGGACGAGGTGGGTCCTTCGGGCGTGGCCGCAGGCTGATCCTGGTCTTCTCCGGCCGCCGCCCCGCGCCTATGCGCGCAGCAAGCTCAGGAACCGTCTGGCCGCCCTGAGGTCGTTCATCACGACCGCGCGGCGCTTCGCGGCCTCCGGATCCTCGCCCCAGGCTTCGATCTGATGGCTCGCATCGAGCTCGGCGGCCTCGAAGGCGCCCGCGGGGTCGAGCCGGCCGGCGCCGAGCGCCAGGGCGATCACCAGGGAGCCCGAAGCCTTGACCGCCGTCGCCAGCGCCGCCAGCGCCATGTCGTCGTGACTTTCGACGGCCCGGCCGAGCGCCGCCAGGGCGCTCTCCGGCTGCGCCACGACGAGCGCGCCCTCGGTCGTGTTCAAGGGGGCATCCAAGGTCTGGGCCGCCCAGTCCAGAAGCGGCTGCCAGTGCGCGGCCTGGCGCTCGACCAGGGCCGCCGGACCGGCCGCCCGGTAGCAGAGCAAGTCCGTTGCGCCATAGTCCCTCAGTTCGGCCACGACCTCGGCCCGCCGCGGCCGGACCAGGTCGATGGCCGTGCAGGCCAGGCTCATCAAGGCCATGGTCTGGGGCCGCAGCTCGTCCTCCTGGGCTGCCCATTCGCCGGCGACGGCTTCGGCGAGCGCCCGGTTCGGCAGCACCAAGAGCGCCCGTCCGGGCGTACGCACGGCCCGCCCGTCGAGCAGGACCGTAAAGCCCGCCTCGGCCTCGGCCGCCTCCGCCGCCTTGTAGAAGCGCTTCATGCCGCCGACCGAGACCATCGCCCTCAGGCTTGGAAAAGCCGGGCCAGGGTTCGCCCCGGCCTCACGACCGCCCGTTCTCCAAGGCCGCCAGCGCCGGCACCAGCTCGTCGAAGCTGTCGATGACCCGCGCGGCGCCGGCCGCGGTCAGCTCCGCGGCCTCGTGATAGCCCCACGAGACCCCGAGCGCGTGTGCCCGGGCGCTGCGGGCCATCTGCACGTCGAAGATGGTGTCGCCGACCATGACCGTATCCCGCGGCTCGACGCCGAACTCGACCATGGCGTTCTGCAGGATCTCCGGGTGGGGCTTGCTCGGTCCGTCGTCCGCGGTCTTCAGGGTCACGAAGCGCTGGGCCAGATCATGCCGCTCCAGGCTGTTCAGCAGGCCCCGGCGGTGCTTGCCGGTGGCGATGCCGAGCAGGACCTCGGGATGGTCGAGCGACTCCAGCGCCGCGCGGGCGCCGGGAAACAACGGCTCGTGGAAGTCCGGCCGGCTGCGCAGGCTCAGGAAGGCGTCGCGGTAGCGTTCGACCACCTCGGCCACGGTCGCGGCCTCGGCCCCGGGCATCAGCACCCCGATCGCCGTCGTCAGGCTGAGCCCGACGACCCGCCGCACGTCCGAGGGGTCCGGATCGACGAGGCCGGCCCCGCGGAAGGCTTCGGTCATGGCGGCGACGATCCCACCCTGGCTGTCCACAAGGGTGCCGTCGAGGTCGAACATGATGAGCTTCAGGGAGTTGAACATCGCCGTCCGGTCTTCCCTAGACTCGAGGGTCCGGACAGGGTCCGGCCGCGAGCCGCGCGCCCCTTGCGCCGATGGGGCGCCTTTGTCGATGAGTGGAGCGCATTTGTAAAGCCAGAGATGGCGTTTGGTGGCGACGGCCGCAATGGCGTGCGGGCCAAAATGGCCCGAGCCGGTCCGTCGAGCCCCGGGTCGCCGCCGCTCAGGCGTGGCCCCATCCGGTCTGGCAGTACTCCGCCTGGACCAGGCGATCCAGACGCACCGCGGCGACCGCGCCGTTATCGAGCTGCGCCACAATCAGTTCCATCTCGCCGCACATCACCGGCTCGGCGTCGATGATCTCGACCGGACCATCGTAGTCCGAGGCGCACAAGTACCAGATTTCTCCTGCCATCATCGTCTTGCTCTCGAAAGTAAGACCAGGACGTCCACAAGACAGTCTAAACATGGGCCGTTTACGACCCCTTAAGATATGCATCAAAATTTATGCAATTGCAGCGCTGGGCCTTTCGTATCTCCCCGAATCAATACCGCCCCGGTGCCCACGGCCCGGGAGCCGCAATCGCTTTACCGGGGCCGGCCTACGGTCTTCCGCCCAAAGCATTTCTTAATCTATCGGTGAAAGAACCATCGATATGCATTTATCGGCACTGAAATTTCCGGTGACCAAGGCAACCGCGATCTCCTTGCCGGGACTCTGGCTTTCGCTCGCCCTCCTGCCGGCCGCCGGTGGGTCCGCCTTGGCCGGCAGCTACCGCGTGGCCGAGCGCTCGCTGGTCATCGAGCCGCCGCAGTCCTACTGCCTGATCGACCGCGAGGTGCAGGCGGAGGCCGATCTGTTTCGGTTCATGGAGGAGATCAACGCCGATCTGAACCGGGTTCTCGTGGTGTTCGTCGACTGCGCCGAGCTGCAACGCTGGCGCGCCGGCGAGGTCGCGTACCTCGAGCGCTACGGAAACGTGCTGACGCCGATCGAGGAAACCTCCTACTCGGGGATGGCCCGCGGCGCCTTCCTCGAGGAGCTGCGCAAGGTCATGGACAGCGCGCCGCCGCTCGGCCTCGAGGCCGGCCAGGCACGCCTCGAGGCAACCATACCGGAGCTGGAGGTCGGCCAGTCCGAGAACTTCGGTATCATCGAGGCCGACGACGCGGCGCTCTACGCGGGCATCGCCCAAAGGCTCGAATACGACGGGCGGACTTTCGTCATGCTCGGCATCTACTCCCTGACCCTGGTCAACGACGTTCCGCTCAGCATCAACCTGTACCGGCCGCTGAAGAACAAGCAGACGGCCGCGCGGCTGATCTCCGAGCAGCGGCGCTTCCTGCGACAGTTGCTGGAGCGGAACCGGAACCTCCAGGGCCGCATCGAGGGCCCGGCCACCCGGGGCCCGGGCTGATCCTCTCGCTACGACTCCCTGCCGTCAGGGCTTCCGGCTCCTCGCCTCGGCCGGTGCCGCCGACCGTTCGCGATTTTCCAACGCAGCCGCCGCGGCTTCGCCCACGGCCGGATCGAAGCCCAAGGCGGCCCAGGTCTCCGCCATGTGCGGCGGCAGGGGCGCGGTGATCCGCAAGGTCGTGCCGTCGGCCGGATGCGGACACGCGACCTCGCGGGCGTGCAGCTGGAGGCGCTTGGCCAGGGGCGCACCCGCCGCCCCCTTAGGGAACGCGTCCCGGCCGCCATACTTGCCGTCGCCCAAGATCGGATGGCCGAGCGCCGCGCAGTGCACCCGAAGCTGATGGGTGCGGCCGGTCAGCGGAGACAGCACCAGCCAGGCGGCTTTCTTGCCGCGCCGCGCGGCCACCTGATAGAGCGTCACCGCCTCCTTGCCGCGTTGGGTCGCGCCGACCTTCTCGCCGCCCCGGCCGGCCCGCTTGTCGAGCGGCACGGCGATCCGGCCAAAGGGCTTCTTCGGCACGCCGGCGACCGCCGCCCAATAGAGCTTGCGCACCTCCTTGCCGCGGAACGCCTCGGTCAGGGCCCGCGCGGCCTGGGCCGTGCGCGCCAACAGCAGGACGCCGCTGGTGTCCTTGTCGAGCCGGTGCACCAGGCGCGGCGGCTCGTCCGCGCCGAAACTGAGCGCCTCCAGCATAGCGTCCAGGTGCCGGTGCTGCCCGGTGCCGCCCTGGACCGCCAGCCCGGCGGGCTTGTCGATCGCGATCACCCAGTCGTCGCGATACAGCACGGCTTGATGCAATGCCTCGAGATCGCGTTCGGCCAGCACTGTGGCGTGTCGCGTCCTGGCCCGGGGTGCGGCCGCGGGCTCGGGCAGCGGCGGAACACGCACCGTCTGGCCCGCTTCCAGCCGGGTGCCCGACTTGGCGCGTCCGCCGTCGACCCGGACCTGGCCGGTCCGCAACAGCTTTTCCAGGCGGCCGTGGCCGAGCTCCGGAAAGCGCTGTTTGAACCAGCGGTCCAGGCGCAAGCCGGCGTCCTGTTCGCCAACCGTCAGGTTGCGGACGGCGCTCACGCCAGGACCGCGCGGACCAGGTGCAGGCCGGCGAAGAGACCGGCGATCGAGAGGACCACCGAGGCCACAATATAGGCCAAGGTCAAGGCCAGCTCGCCGCGTTCGACGTGCAGGACCACGTCCATCGAGAAGGTCGAGAAGGTGGTGAAGGCGCCGAGCACGCCGACGACAAGCAGGGCGCGCAGCTCGGCCGGCGGCGACCAGGCCAGCGCCAGGACCTCGACCAGGGCCCCGAGGATGAAGGAGCCAGTCACATTGACCGCCAGCGTGGCAAAGGGGAAGGCGGTGCCGAGCAGGTGCCCGACCTGGATCATGACCAGATAGCGCCCCATCGCGCCGAGGGCCCCGCCCGCGGCAACCGCCAGCAACATCTTCATGGCCCACCCGACCTTCGCTCCCGAGACCCGCCGACGACCCCGCCGAACGAGCGCCGGTTTCCTAGCAAAGCCTCGCGGGCAAAGCAAACCGCTTGGCGGGGGTCGTGTTTCAGTCTTGTTCAATATTGGTCGCAGCGTTGGTTTGTCGGGTTCGGGGTGCTAAATCGGACATGGGGTGAGGAACGACATAGGTTCAAATCCTGCACCCGCGACCAACGATGTGAGCGCCAGCCCATTCTCCGGATGCGCGGCTGTTCTTCTTCCCGAGGCTAGCGATAGCACACGCGCGATAACGCCTTTGCTCGCGATGTCGAGCATGGGATCAATCGACTGCGATACCTTCTCGATCAAGCCGATCCGTGGTCCGGCACAGGACCAGTCGACCCTCTTACAACCAACTCGGCTGGAAGCTCGTGGTGGAGGGGGGAATCGTCCGTTTCCTCGGTCGTGAGGAGATACTCCGCTGTCAGGCGACCCATTTCCTTCAAGGGCGCGTGGACGGTGGTAAGGCCCGGGCCGATTTCTCTAGCAAGGTCCAAGTCGTCGAATCCGGTGATCGAGACATCTTCCGGCACCCGGAGGCCGAGCGCAGTGGCCTCCAGCAGCGCTCCAAGAGCCAAGACATCGTTGCCACACACAATCGCCGTGGGTCGGTCAGCGCTCGAGCAGAGCCCGCGCAATGCCGTACGGCCCGCGGCAATAGAGTAGGGCTGTTCCAAGATCCGGCTTGAGTCCAAGGCAAGGCCGCTTTGGCTCAAGGCCTCCCGCACGCCGGCGACGCGCTCAGCGGCCCGGTCGTTTCCCTTTGTGATACCCGCGATCATGGCGAAGGAGCGGTGACCGAGGTCATAAAGGTAGCCGATCACCTTGTGCATGGCCCGCCGGTTGTCGAACCCGATGGTCGGATGTCTCGAGGCCGGATGGTGGACATAGGTGTTGGCATAGCGAATGCCGTGCCGCTCGAGCAGGGCATAGACGGCAGGATCGCGGGCCTCGCCGGTCAGCATCAGGCCGTCTATCCCGCGCACGATCAGATTCTCGATCTGACCGCGCTCGCGCACGGGGTCGTAGTCGGAGGCCGCGAGCAGAAGGGTCTTGCCCTTCGCCGAGAGCTCGTTTTGGAGGGTCTGCACCATGGTCGCGAAGATCGCGTTGTCGAGAGTCGGAATTACCGCGCCGATGGTGTTGCTGTGCTGGGAGGCCAAGGCCCGTGCCGCGCCGTGAGGGGTGTAGCCGAGCTCGCCAACCGCCATTTGGACCCGCAGGCGCATAACCTGCCGGACCTTCTCCGGCGCGGAGAAATAGCGCGATACCGTCGCCGTGGAGACCTCGGCGCGGCGCGCCACATCTTCCAAGGTTGGGCGGCCCGACTCAATTTTTCGTAAGCGCTTGCTCTTAGATTCCGTGACTTTCGTCATGATGCTCAAGCATTTTTGAAGCTGCGTAGGTGCAGTACTAGCCGATATTATATAGGGCACGCGCTGGACGAACAAAGGGTTGACTCCTACACAGGTAGGGGAATAACGTATAAAAACTGTAAGCGCTTACAAATTCCAGGTGGGCAAAACAGATGGTCGGACGAACCACGCTTCTCGGCGCCGGGGCTCTCTTCGCGGTCTTCGCGGGAAACATCGTGATCGGCAAGATTGCCGTGCTGAAGGGCGCCACAACGGTGCCGGGCCTGGGAGACGTGGGCGAGTTTCTGGTGCTTTTTGCGGCGGTGGTTCTGTTCATCGTTGCCTGCCTGGCCCGCGAGCGGGCGAAAGACCAGAACGACAACGATTGAACAGTCTCAGACCGGGAGGACCCCATGACGAAACAATACGGCCGCGATGGCCTCAAGTCCGAGGAGCGGCGTCGCTTCTTGGAGATCTCGACCAAGTATGGCTTCACAGCGGCCGTGGTTGCCGGGGCCGCCGGCGCCCTGGTCAGCTCCGAGGCCGCGGCGCAGACCGCCAAGGAGGAAAAGCAGCGCCAGCGCGCGGCCGAGCACTCCATGACCATGGCCACGGCCTATATTCTAGGCGCCTCGCGCAGCTATCCAATTATGCAGCTGGATTTCAAGGAGAACATCCAGAACGCCACCAACGGCAAGGTCTATGTGAAGCTCGCTCCGGGCGGCCAGTTGGGCGCCGGCGGCGCGCTGGCCCAGAAAGTGCAGAACGGCACTATTCAGGCGGCACAGCATTCGTTGTCCAACTTCGCGCCCTTCGCGCCGATCGTCGATCTGATCAACCTGCCGTATTTCTGCGGCACCAATCAGAAGTTCGTCAATCTGGTCAACTCGGCGGCCTGGGCAGCGGAGGTGAACCCTCAGGTCGAAGCCAAAGGCTTCAAGCCGCTTTGGTATGTGGTGATCGATCCGCGGGTCGTTGCCGTGCGAAAGGGCGGCAAGGGGCCGGTGAAGACGCCGGCGGACCTGGCCGGGATCAAGTTCCGAGTCCCCGGTTCCAAGATGCTGCAACAGTACTACCGGATGATCGGCGCCAACCCGACACCGGTCGCCTGGGGCGAGACCCCCTCGGCGATCAAGCAGGGCGTCGCCGACGCTCTCGACCCGGCGGTCGGCGCGCTTTACGTCTTCGGCTTCAAGGATATCCTCTCTTGGGTAACCTTTTCCCAGGCCGTACCGGACAGCCAGGTTTATTCCTGCAATCTAGAATGGTTCAACGCCCTGCCGGGCGATGTGAAGGACGGCATGACCTTCGCCTCGGAAATCACGGCGCAGCAGAACCTCGCCAAGGTGCCGGCCGCGCGCAACTACGCCATGGCGGAGATGAGCAAAGGCGGTGTTCAGTTCTATTCGCCCAGCGCCTCCGAGCTTGATGAATGGATCAAGGCGGGCGGCTATCAGCGCTCGGAATGGGACACCTTCAAGAAGGAGCTGTCCGGCTCGCTCGGGACCTTCGGCAAGCTCGAGGAGGCGGCGAACACCAAAGGCCGTCTCTACGTGCACGACGCCTGAGGCTTGATGCGGGGGCGGCTTGTCCGCCCCCGCCCCCGGTCACGGTGGCAAGACACTCGCGGCCCTAAACGGCTGCTGCGGGTCAGCCGAGGAGTATGTCCGATGAACGGCTCGAAATCTCTGTGGAAGCGCCTGGACGACAATGCCGAACGTTGGCTGTTGCTGGGGTTCTACGCCATGATCGTCGCGACCATTGTGGTCGAGGTCGTGCGTCGCTTCGTACTCTCCTATTCCTCGATCTGGGGGGAGGAGATCGCCCGCTATGCCTTTATCTACCTTGCCTGGGTCGGTGCCTCGGCCGCAGTAAAGGATCGCGCCCATATCCGGATCGACGTACTGCTGCACTACCTGTCCGATCGCGGCAAGGCGGTGATCTATCTCTTTGGCGACCTTTGCATGTTGGCGCTGGCGTTGCTCGCCCTCTACACCGCGATCGAGTCCCTCGAGATATCCTTGAAGTTCGGTTCCGTCACCCATGGCCTGCGGATCAGTCTGGCCTGGTTTCTCGCCGCCGTTCCCCTCGGATTTTCCCTCATGGTTTACCGCCTCGGCCAGTCGATCTGGCGCGACCTCGGCGATCTACGCCGTGGCCGCCCGGTCTACGAGGGCGCGCGGATGTTCGACTAAGGAACCGGTCCCATGCTTTGGCAACAACTGAATGAACAGATCATCGATCTCGGGTGGGAGTTCTATGGTCCTGTCCTCCTGATCGTCGGACTGATCGCGCTTGCGGTGCCGGTATGGTCGGCGATCGGGATCGGTGCCGTGGTCATGCTCT
>Ga0224504_10001456_pt1 | contig 10442 bp, 8 predicted proteins | sample SF_Oct11_sed_USG_3_FD_170160 | JGI IMG/M metagenome (GOLD analysis project Ga0224504, IMG submission 170160) | Sediment microbial communities from San Francisco Bay, California, United States - SF_Oct11_sed_USGS_24 | ecosystem: Environmental > Aquatic > Marine > Sediment | place: USA: California... | reverse complement strand
CCAGTACTCCTGGATCCCGTCGAAGGAGTCAAAGCCGTACACGGTGCCCTTCACCCGCGGCGCGATCCAGCGCATGGACTTACCGCGACCGACACCGAATTCGAGGTGGAGGCCCTCCTTGCGCACCTGGCCCAGCGTGTAGTCCACAAGGGCAGGGTGTTTCTCGAAAAACGGCGCATCGATCATGTTGGCCTTGATGTATTCAAGGGTCTGCTGCTTGGCCTCGAGATTCATGTCTACGAGCAGGTTCGAGGCGTAGTGCTTCAGCATGAAGCGCCGGAAAATTAACTCGCTAAGGGTACGTTTGAACAAGGGCATCGTTTCGCTCTTAAAGGGCTGCTTTTTACGCCGCGTAAGGTACCACAAGACGCGCCGTTTGGCTGGATCCGCCCTGCGGGGAAACGCGTTATAACGGCGGATAATTCGCATAATCGCGCGGTTGCCGGAAATCTCCGGAAAGTGCGCTACGTCACGGTTCTAGGGGTTCAGGGCCCGTAAACTATGCGTCTTATTGTCAAATTGCACTTACCATGACCAATGCCCTGCATATATCGCCCAATCGCGTACTGGTTGTCGACAACGACGCAAGCCAGATTGCGGAGTATGTAGCGTGCCTGGGTGAGGACTTTGAGGCGGACAATTCGACCGATACGCTCACCGGCCTCGAGAAGGTGTTTCTGGGTGAGGAAACGGATGTCGAGCACAATCCGCGTTTCGAGGTTCACTCGCGCAATCAGGGCGACGCAGCAGTGGAAGCGGTGCAACACGCGCTTGAGCGAAAGCAGCCGTTTGCGGCGGTGATTCTCGAGCTGGATTTGCCGCCGGGGATCGGCGGCATCGAGACGGCCCAGCAAATCAGGGCGCTCGATCCGTATGTGAATATTGTCATCGTGTCTGGCTCGTCGGACGCGAACCCGGAGAACCTCGGCAAGAAGATTCCTCCTGCCGACAAGGTGTTCTTCTTCCGTAAGCCATTTCATGGAGTGGAGTGCAGGCAGCTGGCTGCGGCACTTTGTGGCAAGTGGCATGCAGATCTGGCGCTGCGCCTCGCAAATGAGGATCTGGAACGCCGGGTTGAAGAACGCACGGCGGCTCTTCAAAAGATTGCCTACTTCGACGTCGTCACGCGCCTGCCGAATCAGCTGCTGCTTATTGAGGAACTCAAAAACCTGATCAGCACGGGCGAAGACAAAGAGGGCGATACGGTTGTTGTCCTGCTCGATATCGATCGCTTCAGTTTTATCAATGAAACGATGGGTTACGACTCTGGCACAGAGCTATTGCGCTCAATCGCCAACCGCCTGAGCCGCACATTTGCTGATGATAACGGCGGTGAAGGGGCTATTGTTGGACGTTCCGGCGCGGATGAATTTGCAGTGCTGGTGCCCGGTATTGAATCCGACTTCGAGATTCGAGAGCTCGCCGAAATAGTGAAAAACGCCGTTGAGGAACCGTTTCTAATCAATGGCCGCGACCTGTTCCTGAAAGCGGCGGTGGGTGTGTCCTGGCACCCGGTCCACGGACGAGATGCCAAGTCCGTTTTTCGTTGTGCCGAGGCGGCGCTGCACCGTTCGATGCGTAGCATCGACCACGTAATTACCTACTACCACAATGAAATGCGTTACCGCGCACGACACAAGTTCGACCTTGAGGCCGAGCTGCGTGGTGCGATCGACTCAGGGCAGATCATTGCGCATTACCAGCCTCAACAGTCTACGTCCACGGGCGAGCTGGCTGGCGTTGAAGCGCTGGCCCGCTGGATCCGTCCGGATGGGTCGGTGGTTCCACCGTCCGATTTCGTACCGCTCAGCGAGGAAATGGGCATCTCGGACGTACTGTTCGAATCCATTATGCGCACCGTGTGTCGCGACGTCGCGACCTGGCGAAGCCAGGGGGACTGGGAAATACCGGTCAGCGTGAACCTGTCAGCGCACCAGCTGCGCAATCGTGACCTGGTGAGCCTTATTAAGGGCATCCTGAGCAGCACCGAGGTCGACAAGAGGTTTATCAATCTCGAACTCACCGAAACCGTGTTGCTCGAGGATCTTACTATTGCGCAACCCGTTTTGAACGATCTGGCAACCTACGGTGTCGGTATTCATATCGACGACTTCGGTACCGGCTATTCATCGCTGAGCTACCTTGCCCAGTTGCCGGTGCAAACGATCAAGATTGATCAGGCGTTTGTCGCGCAGCTGTCAGATCCCGATGCCAACACCAAGGTTGTAGAGGCCATTATCGCACTCGGCAAAGCCATGGAACTGGAAGTGGTTGCCGAAGGCGTTGAAACGGATCAGCAGTATGCTGCGGTCAGGCGGATGGGTTGCGACCTGGCGCAGGGCTACTTTATCGCGAAGCCAATGCCGGCTGCGCAGCTCCGCGAATGGCATGGTGGCTACGAGGACACCCAGAGCCTCAAGCATGGTTCGACCGTTGTTGTTATCGACAAGGCGCGTCAGTAATTCCATAAAGCAGAGCGTTCAGCATTCACTGCACACCCGCGTGTTAATATTCCTGTCCGCCTTCCGGGCACCGACAATCTGTCAGGTGCTGAAAGCGAATCGACAGAAAAATGGAGAAAGAGCATGAGTGTTGCCAAAACTTCCGAAATTACAGCGTCATCCTCGAAAAGCTTCGAGGAGGCAGTTCGCCACGGTATTAGCAAGATGAGCCAATCTGTGGACAACATCGAAGGCGCCTGGGTCAAGGAGCAAAAAGTTGTTGTAGAAGATGGGGAAGTGACGGCGTATCGTGTGACAATGAAAGTCACATTTGTCGTCAAATAATGTGAAGCATTTGCTCAAGAATTAGTTTGAAAGACAGGAGATAGAAATGGCAGGTAAGTTTGAAGTTTATAAAGACAAGGCGGGCGAGTTCCGTTTCCGGCTCAAAGCAGGCAACGGCCAGAATATTCTTGGCAGCGAGGGCTACAGTGCCAAAGCCAGCTGCCTGAACGGCATCGAATCGGTTAAGAAAAATTCGCAGAACCCTGATCGCTTCAATAAGAAGACGACAGCGTCAGGCAAATTCAGCTTCAGCCTGTGTGCTTCGAACGGACAGTGTATTGGCACGAGCCAAAGCTACACCTCTGAATCCGGTTGTGACAACGGCATGAAGAGCGTCGCCGAAAGTGCGCCGGGCGCGGCTACCGACGACCAGAGCTAAATACGAAAAAGTAGCACTACCGTTTGCTACAGCAACCGGCGGCATGCAAGTGCCGCCGGTTTTTTTTGCGCACATGCTTTGGCTTCTATAGGCTGGCAGCCTCGGTCAACGATGTGGTGCAACAATAATGGCGAAAAGAAACTGGTCGATTGATTCCCTGGTCCTGATTTTCTCGTTCATCGTGTTTGCGCAATTGCTGTCTTACGTCGTGCCACACGGCGAGTTCGAGCGCGTTCCCGCAACGAATAATCCGGATCGCATGGTTGTCGTCGACGGTACCTTTGCGCCCTTGAGCGGTGACGACAAAGCCACTCTGGCACCGTGGCATTTTTTGATGGCGATCACCGACGGCCTCGAGTCCGCCCAGGGCATTATTTTCCTTATTTTTCTTGTTGGTGGCGTGATCGCCGTGCTGCGCAAGACCGGGGCTATTGACGCTGCATTGCACGGTGCGGTGGAGCGACTCGGCAAGAGTCCGTGGCTGCTCATCGGCGGCTGTCTGCTGTTATTCAGTATCGGGTCTTTCACGATCGGCATGGGCGAGGAGTACGTGCCGCTGGTTCCCATCATCGTGACGATGTGCCTGGCAATGCGCATGGACGCCATTGTTGCGATGGGGATGGTGTGGGTACCCTACGGGATTGGCTGGGCGTGTGCCGGAATCAATCCGTTTGGTGTGCTTATCGCTCAAAACATCGCGAGCGTTCCACTGACGTCCGGTTGGGGGTTTCGCCTGATCATGATGTTCGCGTTCCTGGCCGTGGCGTTTCACCATATTTATCGCTACGCCATGCGCGTTCAGGCCGAGCCATCGAGCAGCCTCGTCGCGCACGTGGACTACAGCACCGGATTCGAGGCGCCAGGTGATCTGCATTTCAACACCCGGCGTGTCGCCATTCTTGGCGTGTTTGTTCTCGGTCTTGTGGCGTTTGTCTACGGCGTATCCGAACATCACTGGTACATCACCGAACTCAATGCCATTTTCCTCGGCATTGGCCTGATCGCGGCACTCATCGCTGGCATGTCTGCCGGCGATACAAGTCGCACCTTCCTGGAAGGGGCGGCGGCGATGACGCCGGCCGCGCTGCTGGTCGGCTTCGCGCGCACCATCGAAGTTGTGATGTCCGACGGACAAATCATCGATACGGTCGTATTTTCCATTGCGGGCCTGCTCGAAGGCATGCCCGCCGAGGCGTCGGCAATCGGGATGCTCGTTGTGCAAACCATCTGCAACTTCTTCATTCCGTCGGGCAGTGGCCAGGCATTCGTAACCATGCCAATCATGTCGCCGCTGGCCACGCTTACGGACGTGCCACAGCAAACGGCTGTCCTTGCCTATCAGTTTGGTGACGGGTTCACGAACATGATCGTGCCGACAAGCGCGTTGGTCATGGGCGCGCTCGCGCTGGGCAGGGTGCCTTACGCGGCGTGGTTCCGCTTTGTCGGTCCGTTGCTCCTAAAGCTGTTTGCGCTGGCTGCCGTGTTCCTTGTCGTGTCCATGCATATCGGGACGACATTCGGCTTCCACAGCTAGACGACGCTGTCAGGCGCGCCGATACCAGGTCACGCCGTTAGCATCGTTTTCTGCAGACATGTCGCCTGTGTTGCACAGGTAGTTGAGGTGCGACAACGCTTCGCCAGTTGCCATGACCCGGTTACCGTCACTGATGTTCGAGTTGAACAACTCGCCGAAGACGTCGACAGCGCGGCGAGGTTCCTGGCCGGTCGTAAGGAGCTTGTCGAGATTATCGGTATGTTCTTTGCGCAGTTGCTGAAGACGCACATGCGCGCCGCGAAATGGCTTCCCGTGCGCCGGTAATACGAGCACATCTTCCGGTAGAGCGCGCTCGAGCTTGTCGATTGAGTCGAACCAGTCTCGTAGCGGATTCGCCTGCGGTTCGGTCGGCCAGATGCTGACGTTCGGAGAAATCGTGGGCAGGATCTGGTCACCGGAGATGAGGATATTGCGAGCGCGGTCAAAGAGGCAGGCGTGCTCGGGGGAATGGCCGCGGCCGACAATGACTTCCCATTCCTGGCCGGCAAATAACCACCGCTCTCCATCCTGCATGCGTTTGTAGGACTGCGGTAACTCACCCACAACCCGGCCGAACATACCGAATCTCTTTTTGTACAGCGCGAGCTGTTCTTCGGAAAAACCAGCAGCCCTGTAGAAGCGCATCCCTTCCTCAGGCGCTTCCTTTCCCGTATCGCTGGTGAGCAGCCGACAGAGCATGTACTCCTCACGCGTCATCCACAGGTCAACGTCGAACTTTTCTACGAGCCAACCGGCACAGCCAACGTGGTCCGGGTGCAGGTGCGTCGCAATGACATGGGTTGCGGGATCGTTACGCATGGCCGTCTCAAACGTTGTGCGCCAGACGTCACGGCTTGCGGGTATGTCGACACCCGTATCAACGATGACCCAGCCATCGTCATCGCGCAGCAGCCACAGGTTGATGTGGTTCAGAGACATTGGCAGCGGCATACGCAGCCAGGTGATGCCATCCGCCATGGCCAGGGTCTCGCCCTCTTTGGGGCGCGACGTGTGCTCGTATTGAATACCTGCCATGGCGGGATACTCGCACGTCACCCGGTGGCGCGCATCTCCTGTACCGCCTGTTCCTTAACGGGCCCGAACCCTCTTACATCAAGGTAAGCGCTTACCCTGGCGAGCAGGTCAGCGTAATTGGCGGTATCCAGGTCGGGCAGGGCACCATTCAGCAGGCTTTCGAACTCGGTAATGAGTTCTCGTTCCATGCGGCGCTCTGCCGTATACCCGAAGACGTCGAACGCAGTACCACGCAGCCCTTTCAGGCGTGCCAGCAGTCTGAAGACCGGTAGGATCCAGGCGCCGAATTCGCGCTTCAGCGGCCTGCCACGCGCATCCTTCTTGCCGCCGAGCAATGGAGGCGCAAGGTGGAATCGAAGCTTTGCATTGTCGCCGAAGTCGCGATGTACCGACGCAAGGAACTCAGGGCTCGTTTGCAGGCGCGCGACCTCGTACTCGTCCTTGTAACTAAGCAAGCGGAACCACGCCTGTGTCACTGCCCGACTCAGACTGTCGCCGTCGCCAATGGATGCCTCTGCCGTGCGTACCTTTTCGACCAGTGTGACGTAGCGTTCGGCGAGGGCGGCATTCTGGTAGCCAACGAGAAATTCGCGGCGGGCCTCGATCATGTCTTCAAGCGACTCGATCCTGGCTGCTTCGTTCGCGCCGAGCAGTTTCTCGATAGCGGCGGGGTCGTGGGCAGCGATGCGCCCCCACATAAACGCCTGCTTGTTGGCGTCGGTTTTCACGCCATTGAGTTCGATGGCGCGCTGCAAGGCTTCGAGCGAGACCGGAATCATGCCCTTCTGCCAGGCGCAGCCGGTCATGATGATGTTCGCGTAAATGGTGTCGCCCATGAGTCGTTCGGCGAGTCGGTTGGCATTCATTGATGACAGGTTGTCGTCGCCTACCGCGGCTCCAATGGCTGCAAGCCTCGCATCGACGCGCAGGTTGGCATCGCGTTGCCGGATGACATCGCCAGTGTGCATCTCCGCCGAATTGACGACGGCGCGAGTATGGCCGCGCTGGTAAGTGATCGATGCCTTCGGTGATGAACTGACCACGAGGTCGCAGCCGATCAGCGCATCGGCTCTGGCCGGTTCGATTCGGACCTGATTGATATTGCCTGGCTGTTCGCCGATACGCAGGTAACTGAGGACCGGGCCGAACTTCTGCGCGAAGCCCATGAAGTCGAGTTCGCTGGCACCTTTACCTTCGAGGTGTGCGGCCATCGTGATGAGCGCGCCGACGGTGACTACCCCGGTTCCGCCCACACCAGTAACCAGCAGGTCGTAGCACGAGTCGATCACCGGTATGTCCGCGTCGGGCAGGGCATCGCCAAGTGCCTTCAGCTCATCCTGATGCGCGACTGCCGCCTGCGGTCGTTCGATCTTGCCTTCAACGGTTACGAAACTCGGACAGAAGCCGTTCAAGCAGGAGTAGTCCTTGTTGCAGCTATTCTGGTCGATCTGGCGTTTCCGCCCAAACTTCGTTTCCTTCGGCACCACCGACAGGCAGTTCGATTCGACCGAACAGTCGCCACAGCCTTCACAAACGAGATCATTGATCACGACAAACTTGTTCGGGTCTTCGAGCTTGCCGCGTTTGCGACGGCGCCTTTTCTCCGTGGCGCAGGTTTGCGCGTACACAAGCACAGTGACGCCCGGTATCTCGCGCAGTTCCCGTTGCACACTGTCGAGTTCGCGGCGGTGCGAAATGGTCGTTCCTGTCGGAAAATCGCCAGAGCTGAAGAGCTCCGGTTCATCGGAAATAACAGCGATGCGATCGACGCCCTCGGCGCGCATGGCGTGGGCGATACTCTGCACGGATAACGGACCGTCGACAGGCTGGCCGCCCGTCATTGCGACGGCATCGTTAAACAGGATCTTGTAAGTGATGTTGGTGCCGGCAGCAATGGACTGCCTGATCGCCAGCGAACCCGAATGGTAGAACGTGCCATCGCCGAGGTTCTGGAAGACGTGTTCACCGCCATTGAATTTCGAGCGGGCAATCCAGTTCACACCTTCGCCGCCCATTTGAATCAGGCCGTCTGTTTCACGTCCCATCCAGCTGGCCATGAAATGGCAGCCGATGCCAGCCAGCGCTTTGGATCCTTCGGGTACTTTCGTTGATGTGTTGTGTGGGCAGCCGGAACAGAAGTAAGGCATTCGCGTGGCGCCCTCAACGGCGATCTCGGTTCCGCGATTCTCCTCGAGTTTCTCGGCGAGGCGGCGGAATCGATTGCCGCCGAACTCCCGGTCCAGGCGACTGGCAACGATAGGAGCAAGTTGCAGGGGTGACAGTTCGCCGACCCAGGGAACGAGGCGCATACCATTTTCCGCGGCCTTGCCCACCATGCGTTTGGGCTTCCTGCCGGGGTAGTCGTAGAAGTACTCCTTGAACTGGCTTTCGATAATGCCGCGCTTTTCCTCAACGACGAGCACCTCGTTCTTGCCCTGCACAAAGTCCAGGGCGCCCTGCGGTTCGAGGGGCCAGACCATGCCGACCTTGTAAACGTCGAGCCCGATACGTGCTGCTTCCGCCGCGTCGATGCCGAGCAGTCGGAGTGCTTCCATCAGATCGAGATGCGCCTTGCCGGTTGTCACGATGCCGAACCGCGCGTTCGGCACGTCGAAGATTTTGCGGTCAATCGGGTTGGCAGCGGCGAAGGCCAGCGTGGCCGCTTTCTTTGCCTCGAGTCGTTCCTCGATCTGTGGCCCGGGGAAGTCTGGCCAGCGGTAGTGCAGGCCGGTCGGCGGCACGACAAAGCCGCTCGGGGTTGCGAACTGCCGATAGGGCGGTAGTTCTACCGACATCGCGGATTCGACTGTCTCAGTGATCGCCTTGAACCCTACCCACATTCCGGAAAAACGCGACAGGGCGATGCCGTACAAGCCGTACTCGAGGTATTCAGCGACACTGGCCGGATTCAGGTGCGGCATCATGAAGGTCAGGAAAGCAACGTCCGACTGGTGCGGCATGGAAGACGAGATGCAGCCGTGATCATCGCCCGCGACAACCAGCACGCCACCCGTTGGCGAACTGCCGTAAGCATTACCATGCTTGAGTGCGTCGCCCGCACGGTCGACACCCGGTCCCTTGCCGTACCAGATGCCAAAAACGCCATCGACGGTTTTGTTCGGATCGGTTTCGACCTGCTGGGAACCGAGTACAGCGGTGGCGGCGAGGTCTTCGTTGACGGCCGGGAGAAACTCGATGTTGCTCTCTTCGAGAAACCGCCGCGCGCGCCAGAGTTCCTGGTCCACCATGCCGAGAGGAGATCCCCGGTAGCCGCTGATGAAGCCTGCCGTGTTGAGGCCAGCCGCCACATCCACGGTGCGCTGCATGAGCGCGATACGGACCAGCGCCTGCGTGCCGGTCATGAGGACGCGACCTGACTCGCGTCGATAGCGATCAAGGAGTTCGTAGTTATCCAGCATAGTCGGGCAGTATTGCAGGTCGGGCGCGAGAAAGGGTGCCTATCATTCCGCGCACAGACAAATATTCGGTATAATATGCCGAATAGTGAGAAAAAACGGGATGAAATTGATGCTTGACAGCAAAGACCGACGAATCCTCTCGGAGCTCCAGCAGGACAGCCGTCTCACGATGCAGGAACTGGGCGAGCGCACGGGCATGTCGAGCTCGGCCTGCTGGCGTCGTGTTAAAAGCCTCGAAGAGGCAGGCATCATCGATCGTTACGCTGTGGTTTTGAATCGCAATAAAGCGGGGTTCGGTTTTTCGTCCGTAGTACACGTGTCGCTTGCACGTCACGAACAGAAAAACGTCGATCGATTCATTCGCGAAGTGCATCGACATCCAGAAATACTTGAATGTTTCGCGACCAGCGGCGAAGCCGATTTCCATCTGCGCGTCGTCGTTGCAGACATCGACGCCTACAATGCATTTCTCGACGACTTCATATTTCGCCTGCCCGGCGTGTCACAGGTTCGGTCCAACATCGTGCTCAAAGAGATCAAGGCCGACACGGCATTGCCGCTTAAATAGAACTGCCGGTAGTGCGGCTCGAAAGCAGCCTGTCGAGTGATAAACTATGCTAAAGATCGCCACTGAGCCAAAGTGGCGCATCGCAGGAACCGGGCTAAAAAGCCTTGTGACGTCGTAGTCCTTAGGAGACACCATGAAACAGAATGTTCACAACATCGAACGCGTTGTTCGCATCATTGTCGGACTGGCCATCATCAGCTTGGTATTCATCGGGCCGCAGTCAGCCTGGGGTTGGGTGGGAGTGGTTCCATTGGTAACTGGAATCATCGGCTGGTGCCCGCCATACGCGCTGTTCGGATTCAGTACGTGCAAAATGTCGAAGTAGATCACCCGAACAATCAAGAGTCCGCAACCCATTGCAGCCGTTCGACTATTAATAGACTCGACGGCCCAGTCCGGCCCTGTATTGGTAATCGAGCAGGGAATTGCGAGTCTTCGTATCGCTCCTGCAGCGCATTGAAATGCGCCAAATCGCACCAATGTAGGAGATGTTCCGTTCGCGAGGAACACTAATGGCTGAGCAGCCTGTGCGATAGCCAATCGCCTGCCGCATCAGTCGGGAGGAAGTACGATGACCACAGCAGTGGTAGCAACCTACAAAGACGCCGGGACGATCTGGAATGTCAAAGACGACCTGATCTCAACGGGGATACCGAACGACGCGATCAAGATCGACAAGGAACACATAAAGATCCGCGTGATGGTCCCCGACCAGACCAAA
>Ga0224504_10001455_pt1 | contig 10443 bp, 9 predicted proteins | sample SF_Oct11_sed_USG_3_FD_170160 | JGI IMG/M metagenome (GOLD analysis project Ga0224504, IMG submission 170160) | Sediment microbial communities from San Francisco Bay, California, United States - SF_Oct11_sed_USGS_24 | ecosystem: Environmental > Aquatic > Marine > Sediment | place: USA: California... | reverse complement strand
TGCTCATGTGAACCTCTTCTCGCATTGGCTGAGAAGGAAAGGGCCAGCCACCTTCTGACGCGCCTGTAATAGCATTAATCAAAGCACAAGCCGAGTTAATCGTTGGAAGATTAACATACTTAAAATGATCTATGAAAGTTTAAATAAGTTAGGGGCTTCCCTTGGTTTGCAAAGTCTGATATAAGCTTCATCCGAACAGAGCGTTTAAAGGTTCCCTTGGAAGTTTCGGGCTGGCGACGTGTTCCCGGGTGCAGTGGCAAGAGAAACATGGCGTCTGCGCCTATTTTTAAATTTTGCATTTTAAGATTGAAAATAGCGGACGACAGCATTACACTGTGCGTCCGCAAAATATGTGAATAGTGGAGAGGTGACCGAGCGGCCGAAGGTGGCACCCTGCTAAGGTGTTGTACGGGCAACTGTACCGAGGGTTCGAATCCCTCCCTCTCCGCCATTTTCACATAAGCTACGCTGCCCCGCCGGGGGATTCGAAGCGCATGGTTAGAAAGCACCTTTTGGGTGCGGAACGCTGACTAAATGTCAGAAGAGCAGACCGAAGAGGTCTGCGGCAGTGAGCGTAGGGGAGCCGACGCAGGAGTCAACAGGCGTTGACGACGTAGTGGGCGAATCCCTCCCTCTTAAGCCATTTCCACCTATGGTTTGAAAAAGCTTGACATACGCATCACGATAGGCGATAAACCGTCTTCTCAATGCGCCGCTAGCTCAGCTGGATAGAGCGTCTGACTACGGATCAGAAGGTCGGGAGTTCGAATCTTCCGCGGCGCGCCATTTAAATAAAGGCCTCAGCACTTAATCGGTGCTGAGGCCTTTTGTTTGTTCCGCGCATTCACCAGGAGTTTGCTCTGACTCTTGGTGCGTGTTGAAATCCTCTGTTGTTACCGCAAAGGCATGTTCGCGCAAGTATAGCCTTCTTTAGGGCTATAAGCGGGTCTTTTATCATCTAGTGGCCCCAAAAGGGTCTATGCGCTTGGTCTTATGTTGATTATCTTCTTGCAATAGGCCCAAAAAGGTCTACTATTAAGTGAAAGAGCAATTGTAGCCCTTTGGGAGGCTGTTGTGGACTATTACTACATGTCTGATGAAGCCATCGAGAAAGAGATCGGTAGACGCTTTCGCGCCTTGCGGCTAAGAAAAAACCTGACACAGCAGGAGCTTGCAGAACGCGCCCTGCTTTCGGTTAATGCCATCAAGAATCTGGAGTCTGGACGGGCCAGGTTAAGTACAGCGATTGCCGTGCTTCGAGAGCTAAACGCGTTGGACAACCTCAGCGCATTTATTCCCGATCCCGGCCCAAGCCCTTTGCAACTCGCCAAGCTACAGGGGAAAAAGCGCCAAAGAGCCAGCGGCAAACACGGTGGAAAGAAAGAGCGCAGTGAGGCGCCAGAATGGTAGATCGCGCACAAACAGCCTACATTAAGCTTTGGGGCGAAATCGTCGGGGCGGTGTCGTGGCGCGATGCAGGCTATGCCGAGTTCGAATACGACGCGTCTTTTTTACAAAAGAGGCTAAATCTTTCTCCCGTTGCGATGCCGGTTGACGAAGCCGTGCGCGGCGATGCGATCTATGCGTTTCCGGGATTGAGCAAAGAGACCTTTATGGGGCTTCCGGGACTGCTCGCAGATGCTTTACCCGATAAGTTTGGCAATAAAATCATCGACGCCTGGTTGGCTCGCAACGGTCGCGACGTTAAAAGCTTTACTCCCGTTGAACGCCTCTGCTACATGGGGCGGCGGGGCATGGGGGCTCTGGAGTTTTCACCCGCGCTCAGCTCTGGCAAGGAAGAATCCGTCCCCGTAGAGATCGCCCGTTTGGTCGAGCTTGCCCAGGCCATTACCACCGAACGCGAAGGCTTTAGCGCCAAGCTTGGCGACGACGAGTGTGAAAACACAGACGCACTGCTGGACATCCTCCGAGTCGGGACCTCTGCTGGCGGCGCCAGGGCAAAGGCCGTCATCGCCATGAACTCCAAAGGTGATATCCGCTCTGGACAAACCAAGGCGCCTAAAGGCTACTCTTACTGGTTGCTAAAGTTTGACGGTGTGGATGATCTAGAGCTTGGCGCAACACAAGGGTATGGCCGCATCGAATATGCTTACGCCTTAATGGCGCGCGCCGCCGGGATCAACATTTCAGAGTGCAAGCTGCTTGAAGAGGGTGGCCGCGCTCACTTTATGACCAAACGCTTTGACCGGGTCAATGGCGAGAAACTCCACATGCAGTCACTGTGTGGCATCGCGCATTACGACTTTAACCTCGCCGGAGCCTACGGCTACGAACAGGTCTTTGCTGTAATGCGCAAATTGAGGCTTCCCAAAGCCGAAGCCGCTCAACAATTTCGCCGCATGGTCTTTAACGTCGTCTCCAGAAATCAGGATGACCACACCAAAAACATCGCCTTTCTCATGGACAAATCGGGGCAGTGGCGACTCTCTCCGGCCTTTGATGTCACCTACGCCCACAACCCTCAAGGGCGATGGACGCACAATCACCAAATGACTATCAACGGCAAGCAAGGCGATTTCACCCTAAGTGATTTCGAACGGGTAGGACAATCAATCGGCCTCAATAATTCGTTAGAGATTGTCGCCGAAATCGTGCAGGTTGTCAGTCAGTGGCCAAAATACGCCAAAGAGACCGACGTTGGCGCTGTCGAAACGGAAAAAGTCGGGGCAACCCATCGCCTGTCTTTCGACAAGTAACGCGCCCAACCCGGCGCCAGACCTTTTCTATTCTGAGTCAGGAAAGATAAAGATTATGTCTACAGATACACCGATCTATATGACCCCTAGCTGCGCCGAGCAGATGCGAGCCGAACTTAAAGAGCTGCTTTACGTAAAGCGGCCCGATACGGTGCGACGCGTCTCCGATGCCGCCGCCGAGGGTGATCGCTCGGAAAATGCCGAATACATTTACGGCAAGCGCCATTTAAGAAAGATGGATTCGCGTATTCATTTTTTGACCAAGCGCATAGAGAGCGCCGAAATCGTTGATCCGGTCGCTCAAGGTAAATCTGCCGCCGGACGCATTGTGTTTGGCGCCACCGTTGTGGTTGAAGACGAAGAGGGCGAAGAGAAGACTTACTGCATTGTTGGCATCGACGAATATAACGGCGCCAAAGGTCTGGTGAGTTGGAAATCTCCCATTGGCGAAGCGCTTATGCGCAAAGAGGTCGGCGATGTCGCCACCGTTAAAACGCCTTCCGGGATCAGGGAGGTCGAAATAATTTCCATCGAATACAAACCGATTGAGGGCGTTGAAATTATCAGCCGCGTTTAGGGTCGAGCAGTAGCAGCAGCCCCATTTGTTTGGCGTTAGGCTTACGCGAATCAGCATCAACACCCCCTTGCGTCTATCGTCGATCCCAACGTACACTCCTTAAATCATCAACTCCTTAATCGAGAGTATTATGTCTTTCTCTTCTCTTGGACTCTCCGAGCTGCTGCTTCGGGCAATAGACGACACCGGCTATACCGAGCCTTTTCCGATCCAGACCGAGGCGATCCCTGCGGTTCTTTCCGGTCAGGATATTATGGCCGCCGCGCAAACCGGCACCGGTAAAACCGCCAGCTTTACCCTGCCGTTGCTCCAGCGCCTCGCCAGCGGTCCCAAGGTGAAATCAAACCACATTCGCGCTCTGGTGCTGACGCCCACCCGCGAGCTAGCGGTGCAGGTTGCCGAGAGCGTTGCCACTTATGGTAAACATCTACCGCTGCGTTCGGGCGTTGTCTATGGCGGCGTGAAGATTAATCCGCAGATGATGCGGCTGCGCGCTGGTCTCGATGTGCTGGTGGCGACACCGGGGCGGCTGCTCGACCTTGCGACCAAGAACGCAGTAAAGTTCTCTCAGGTTGAGGTGCTGGTGCTGGATGAGGCCGACCGCATGCTCGATTTGGGCTTCATCGGCGATATTCGTAAAGTTATGGCCCAGTTGCCGGGCAAACGTCAGACTCTGCTCTTCTCAGCGACCTTTTCCAACGACATCCGTCAGCTCGCAGGCGAGTTGTTGCACCAGCCGGTGCAGATAGAGGTCAGTCCTCGCAACACTGCGGCACAGAGCGTGCGGCAAAGAGTTTACGAAGCTGATAAGGGCCAGAAGGCCGCCCTGCTGAGTCATCTTGTGCGCAACCAGGGCTGGCAGCAGGTGCTGGTTTTCGTGCGCACTAAAAAGGGCGCCGACCGTCTGCTCAAGCAGCTTGAGAACGATGGTATCTCCACCGCCACCATCCACGGCGACAAGAATCAGAACGAACGCAGTCGCGCTCTGGCAAAGTTCAAGATGAACCGGGTGCGGGTGCTGGTCGCCACCGATGTCGCCGCACGCGGTCTCGATATTAACGAATTGCCGCATGTGGTTAATTTCGACATGCCAAAAGTTGCCGAAGACTATATCCACCGCATTGGCCGCACCGGTCGCGCCGGCTTAGAGGGCGAGGGGGTCTCCCTGGTCAGCGCCGACGAAGTCAATCTGCTTGCTGCGATCGAAACCCTGACCCGCCAGACTTTAGAGCGAACGGTTGAGCCAGGCTTTGTGCCCAATCATAAGGTTTCGCTGACCGGTCCAACCACGGCGCGACCAAAGAAACCGAAAAAGCCAAAGAAGTCAAAACTGGAGCAGCAGCGCAGTAACGTTCAGAAAAGTGATAAGAAAAAAAGCTCTGGTAACAAACCGGGCAAAAGCAGAAAAGAGCAGGATGCGGATAAATCGAAAAAGAATGAAAGCGCTAGCGGCGGACGAAGACCAGACCGCAAGACTGTTGCAACCAAGAAACGCTCCACGCCAAAGGCGAACCGACCTGCCATCGGAAAAAAGAACACCCGAAAACGGCGCTAAACGACCCTGTAATGAGGTTGTGAGTTCGAACCTTCTGCGGGGCGGCGTGTAGAGTTAAGGGGGTACGAGTTTTTCTTCTAGTCTCTTTTTGTTTTTCTTCCGAATAATATAGCCAAGAAGCTGTGTCCATATTGTGCAGATGAATAATATGTGCGTTTTTTGTGCCCTATATTTTCCAGAACGTGATATAAAAACGCAACTGTGTCCATGTTGTTATCTTGAATAATAAGGAGGTTGAGGATGTCAGGAAGTGGCCTCTTTCGTGAAGTCCCCGCAGGATATACGGCTTTTTTCCCCACCGATCTTCCCCCCCAACCACAACTCAGTCTTGATGGTGATCTCCAGTTACTGCTATCTCAGGCAGATAGAGCCCTTGGCGGACTGAATGTTGTTGTCAGCGTTCTGCCCAATCCTGACCTGTTGGTTTGGATGTTTATTCAAAAAGAGGCTCTTCTCAGCTCACAAATTGAAGGTACTCAATCTACCCTGGTAGAAGTCTTGAGCGCAGATGAAGAAACTTATCCGACGACAGATGTTGGAGAGGTTATCAATTATATCAAGGCGATGAGACACGGCTTGGTTAGATTGAAAGATGATGATTTCCCGATGTCCCTCAGGCTTATTCGGGAAATTCATGGGGTGTTGATGCAGGAGGTGCGAGGCGGCGCTGTCCATCTGACGCCAGGAGAGTTCAGAACCAGCCAGAATTGGATCGGAGGTACAAGTCCTGGTAACGCACGTTTCGTGCCCCCACCGCCGTCTGAAATGCTGGAGGCTCTGGATCGCTTCGAGCGCTATCTATATGCAGAAGATGACATGCCGCCTCTGGTTTGCTGTAGCCTGATTCATTACCAATTTGAAACGATTCACCCTTTCAACGATGGAAACGGACGTGTCGGACGTTTGCTCATAACGCTCTATCTGGTTTGGAAGGGGATACTTGATGAGCCCATGCTCTATCTGAGTGCCTATTTAAAAACGCATCAGCAGGAGTATTATGATCGCTTGACACACGTTAGAACGAGCGGCGATTTTGAGGCCTGGATTCACTTCTTTCTGCAAGGCATTTGTGAAGTTTCTGATATGGTGGTGGATACAACGAAACGTATTCAAGCGCTAGAAAGGAACGATGGCGACAAGCTGCTTCAGGCCGGTGAGGGTGCGCATGGACTCAACCTGATTCGAGCGCTGCTGCGCCAGCCTGTTGTGATGGTGGACGATGTAGCGAAAAAGCTCAAGGTAAGCTACTCCAAGGCGAACAACCTGATCTCTGTCTGTGAAAAGCTTGGCATTTTGAGTCAAATCAATAAAGGACGGAGAAACCGTCGCTTCGGTTATAAGGCTTATATCGACATTTTGAGCGAAGGAACTGAATTGCGTTAAAATCACGTGAGCGAGTAAGTGGGAATAATTACGGATCAGAAAGTCGGGAGGTTGAACCTTCTGCGGCGCACACCATACGGCCACTTACGTTAATTCGTAGGTGGCCGTTTTGCGTTAGAAGTTTTATGTTGCCCACCTAAACAGGCGGCGTGCCGTCCTTAAATCCCTCCTTCAGCATCTTTCGTAAATCCGGGGTGTCTTCGTAGCCGTGGAACCTTACTCCGTGGTCCAGCACTACTTTCAGCAGTTCGTCTTCGTTGTCGGCGGATAGAGCGATGGTGCATTCGCCGGGATAGTCTCGACAGTCAATAAATTTGCGTCCCATGATCGTTCTCCTTTGTGTGTTGTTCAAACTCAGGTTTGTGGGTCAACATGGCGCAGTGTCGAAGAGGTGGGAGGCGTAGTGGAAAGGGGCTGCGTTATATCTGACCCTGACAGTCATATTTTATCACTAAAATTGGCGAAGAAAAGTCGGCGGCGGTTTTGGGTGGCGGGCGATTTCCTTACGGAGCTATCTGGTGTATATTCTCCTTGTTGAGATGGAGCTAAACTGGGATTGAGCTAAATCATCACGCCAAGGAGATTGCGATGCGTTATAGACTATGGATGTTTTTGTTGCTGGCGTTATTAACGCTGCTGGTCGGTTGTAACGATCAGGTTGTGCCCAAGCAGAAGATAGATGCGCAGCAGGTAAAGAGCGATCTGCTCAATAGCGATATCCCTGGCCCAGATGGTAAGCCGTTTCGGATGAGCGCGGGCTTCGTTGAGGTCGTTAACCTCTCCACCGGCCCGGAGCAGGCGCAGGCCAAGGTTAACATTAAGGCGGTGAGTCTTGACTCGACCAGCGGCATTGAGGGGACGCTGCATCTGATCTATCAACCGACGCCCGAGCGCTGGCAGTTGCAGCAGATCCACCCTGTAGAGCTTGAGTCTCTGAGTCCGGCCTATGCGCGGCGTTTGACGGAGCTGGTCGATTTTCCGCTGCACTTTGCCGCTAATATTGGTGACAAGGCGGGGGTGGAGCAGGCGTTGCAACAGGGGGCGCAGGTGAATCAGCCGGAGCAGAAGAAAGCTTCCAGTGCTCTGATCTTTGCCGCCGAGCGCGGCTTTGTCGATATCGTCAAGCTGCTGCTCTCGAAGGGGGCTGAGTACAATTACCAAAACAATCACGATTTTTCCGCTTTGCAAGCGGCCTCAAGAAACGGTCATCTGGAAGTGGTGAAACTACTGGTTCAAGTCGGAGCCGATGTTGATTTAATGGACGAATCCGGGCGCAGCGCCCTCTGGTTTGCTGCCGATAGCGATTCATTGGAGCTGCTGCAATACCTTGTGGAGCAGGGCGCCGATGTAAACATCCGCAGCAGCCGCAACTGGACGCCGCTCTTCTCTGCGGTGAAGAATGACTCTTTGGAGATGACGCAATATCTCATCGACCAGGACGCCAAGGTCAATATCCGTTCGCAGCAGGGGGTGCACTCGCCGCTGCTGATGGCAGCCAATAGCGGCAATGTGGAGATGGTGACTATGCTGCTGGAGGCGGGCGCTGACCCCTCTGCGCGTTTAAGCGAGCACCATTCCCGCAATCGCAACCAGACCGCACTGGATATCGCCCGCGAAAAGGGCCACGACGCCGTGGTGGAGCTGTTGCAGAACCGTTAACACTTTCACGCTGCCGACGCGTTGATCTTCTGGCGCGTCGGCAGCGGATTAATCTCCCATCTTTCAATGCCCGTCCGGGCGCTTTTTCTTTAATATGCATACACGGTTTGATCTCCTGCTGTACATACGGTGCGCATCGCTGGCATTGTTGCTCCCTTGCGCAAAAGTATATATGTCGACTTTGTTCTGTTAAATCAATAGCTTGAAAATGTTACATCTTGCTGGCACAGGCGTTGCTCTTTTGTAAGACAAACCTCAAACAAAAGGAGAGCGCTATGAACATCATTAAACGTTGGACCGCTGGAGTCACCTCACGGGTCGATTGGATGGTTAGTCAGGTAGAGAATCAAGAGGCGTTGGTCAACAGTGCGCTCCGCGATGCGCGGCAATCTGCGGCTCGGGCCAAGGTGCAGCTAGGGCGGGTGCAGCAAGATGGTCAACGTCTGCGCCAGCGCTTGCAGCAAGAAGAGCAGGCGGTGACCACCTGGCGCGAGCGGGCGGTGCAGACGAGCAAGCAAGATGAGAACAAGGCGTTGGAGTGTCTGCGTCGCAGCAAACGCGCCGAGCAGTTGGCGGCCCAGTTGCAGCAGCGCTTAAGCGATCACGAGCAGGTGGAGAAGCAGTTGGGCAAGGATGTGCGCGATATGGAGGAGCAGCTCCAGGGCTTGACCGAAAAGCGCAACCTGATGCGCACTCGTCAATCGCGCGCCGAGGCGGTTAAATCGATTCAGGGCAGCGCCGATGCCGTATCCACCGATCTTGACGATATCTTTGAGCGCTGGGAGACGCGGGTGACAGAGAAAGAAATTTCCGGCGCCTGCAGCGTTAATATCGATACGCTGGAAGATGAGTTTGTCTCCCAGGAAGAAGACGACGCACTGCGTGATGAGCTGAAAAAACTCAGCGGAGACGGATAGGCAAGACAGACAAAAACGCTGGCTGATAACCCCAGTGACGGCGTGGGAGGTGACTTATGCGTGAAACGACACAAGACTTTATATTCGAAGATGATCTGGCGGCTGACAACGCAGATCATAGTAGCCAAAACGATGCCCAGCGCGACGACAGCGCAAGCTTACTGCCGCGCATACTGCGCATGCTGGGCGCGGGCATTATCTTCTCCTGCGCCTCAATCTTTCTGTTCCAGCGCTGGGGCGGGGGCAACGATGTGCAACGCTACCTGCTGTTGCTGGCGTTTACCTCCGTTCTCACCGCAGGCGGATTCTTCTGCGGTCTGAAGCTGCAAGAGAGCAAGGGGGCGCGCACTCTGCTCGGTTTGACCCTAGCGGTTACGCCGGTCAACTTCGCCGTGCTGGGCGGCCTGGTCTATTCGCAGTTCGCCATCGGTTGGGGCGGCGCAAATGTTCCGAGCTTCGCCAGTTGGGTGGCGCCATCGCCTGCGGCGGCGCTGACGGTCGCCGTCTTTGGCGCTGTCGCCTTGGCGGGCCTTTGCTACATCTCATTTCTGACCATGGGACGCAAGCAGGTCAAGAGCCTTACCGCCTGTTTTTTCTTAAGCAATCTGGCGCTGCTGATTCCAACCCGGCATCCCGATGCGGTGGGCCTCTTGGTGTTGAGCATCGTCATCGCTTTGACTTGCTGCGAGCTGCGCTATTTTCGCAACGAAGTCACGCTCAACACTTTTGAGGGGCGCTTTGTGCGCCTGTTGATGTGGGTGACGCCGCTGCTGTTGGCCGGACGCACAGGCTATCTCTACAATTCGAGCGAACTGTTTACCGGCTTTGTCCTGGCCACGGCCGCCTGGCTCGGCTTTATCTTTCTGCCGATGCTGACAACGCGGACGCCAATTCAAAAGGTGCTACAGGTCGCAAGCGCCTGCGCTGGCGCAGCCTCGTGGATCTGTTTCGCCGATGTGATTCTGCGCACGATTTCGCTGAAAAGTAGTTGGAGTCTCCCTTTTGTTACCTTACCGATAGCATTGCTGCTGCTGATTCTTTCCCGCTACGCCATCGGCGGCGGCGTTGGCTACCGCAGAAGCGCTGCTGTGGTGGCGTTGGTGGGGGGTACAACCAATCTGCTGATCTTCCCAGGCCTGTCGGCATCGTTTATCTGTATGATTACCGCCACCTCGATTCTGGTTTACGGCTATGTGGCGCAGCAGCGGATTCTCTTCTTCACAGGCATTGCCGGAGTTGTCTTCGGGCTAGGTCATCACCTCAAGTTCGCACTCAACTTCTACTCCCTGGCCAACTGGGGCAGTCTCGCCATCACTGGCGTCGCCATTATCGTGTTGGCATCGGTGCTGGAGCGTCAGCAGGGGCAACTCAAAGAGAAGGCGCAAGCCTTGCGCCAGCGTCTGCAAGGCTGGTCGAACTAGGCTCAAGGCCAAATCAATTATAAGGCGGACCGTCACGCAGCCGATTGCCCGAACAGCGGGCCGTCGGCTGTTGCTTTTTGAGCTGAGGGCTTACCTCAGTCGAGTGGATTAAATAATTGCTGTTTTTCTTTGAAAAGTGACCTTACAATAGGGCGTTTGAATCTTGACTGCAAAGAGATGAACTTGTCGCCTGATTCTGAAAACACTCGCACTT
>Ga0224504_10001454_pt1 | contig 10445 bp, 8 predicted proteins | sample SF_Oct11_sed_USG_3_FD_170160 | JGI IMG/M metagenome (GOLD analysis project Ga0224504, IMG submission 170160) | Sediment microbial communities from San Francisco Bay, California, United States - SF_Oct11_sed_USGS_24 | ecosystem: Environmental > Aquatic > Marine > Sediment | place: USA: California... | reverse complement strand
TTAATTCTCTTTCATTGCATCATCCTGATGGTGGGTGGGCATTACACATATGCTGAAGTCCCTCTTTTTGATTGGCTTCGTGACTGGTTTGATCTGGAGAGGAATAACTACGACAAGGTGGGTCACTTTGTACAAGGCTTTGTGCCAGCGATCATCGCTCGCGAAATTCTGATCCGTAAACAGGTCGTTTCCGGAAAAGGCTGGCTGACATTTATTATTATCTCCGTCTGTCTGGCGATCAGCGCATTTTACGAATTAATCGAGTGGTGGGTTGCACTCATGTCCGGGGAGTCTGCAGAGGCTTTTCTTGGCACCCAGGGTTATATCTGGGATACCCAGTCAGATATGATGTACGCTCTGACGGGGGCGATCATGGCATTGCTGTTGCTCTCACGGTGGCATGATAAGCAATTAAACCGGTACGAGGAACGCGGGACGCGGTTTAAACAATCTAGATGAGAAACATAAAAAGCCACGGAACTCCAAAGAGTGTCCGTGGCTTTTGTTCTTAAGGTTTCCGCGTTCCCCGTACCATGTCCCGCGTACCTGTTCCTAAGGCGCTATCGGCATGTCGTAATCGGTGATGACAGTATCCATCTTCAGCAGGAAACGACCGAAATCGTTAAAGGTCATACTTGCGGGTTTGACCAGAAAGAGGGCGACGATGCTGACGACGGCGGCCGCTGCGACCCAGTTGAGGACCAGATTACGCAATTCCCAGTTCGGCTCTTCAACCTCTTCGCTTTCATTTTTTTCCTTTGCAGGCAGCTTCTCAGCCATCTGTTTCATGATTTTCCCGGAGCTGAGAAAAATCACTGCAGAGATCGCAAACTGGGGAAGGATCTCTAGTGAAGCGTGTCCGGTCCCCAGCACGCCGGCATAAAATGCCAGCACACCGAGCCCGAGCAGGGTCATCTGGCGGCTGAGCTTCGCGTTCATATGCTGAGAGTCTCTTTCTTGATAGTCATACTACAAAATTATCGACAACCTGCTTGTGTGTCAAGAACGTATCTTGTCTGATGCGACATTGGGCTGGAACAGGTGGATTGCCTCTTCCCCAATATGACGTAAACCAAGGTAGAGCCCCGGCAGGGAACTGGCCAGTCCGATCAATCCGGCGCTGTGCAGAAGCGATGTGTTCTGTGTCGCGTGAGCCAACGCGAGAGTAAGCAGGAAAGCTGTCATCAGCGCGAAGACGACCCGGCTGATACGTACCAGCTGTTCCAACCCCTGGCAGATAATCAGGCTGAACATCCCCCACATGGCGAAATAGCCCATCATCGGGATAGGACCCGGAACCGAGCCGTAACCTGCCCTTGGCAGGATGTCGAGAGCCAGGATTGAAAGCCAGAAGAGACCAAACCCAGTGAAGGCGATGGCGCGCAGAGGATTGCTTTTCAGGGCGTTCAAGCCGGCCGAAATCTGGCCAACGGCGCCCAGCATGATAATGATCGCCAGTAAGTGAAGGTTGATTGACAGCAGTGGCAGCTTGTCTGCGGCATAGCATGCTGCCGTGACGCCATAACTGAAAAGACCGAGAACAGGAATGTTGTTGCAATGAGCTGCAGGTCTTGCCGGCGACGGCTGCTTGACAACTGGTAAAGCCGGTTCCTGCTCGACGAGACGGTCAGTTAATTCACGATATTTCTGGCAGGTGTCGAACTGGCACGAGCAGAACTTGATGATCATGCTGGCATCGTGGGATGAAATATAGCCGCAACCTACGTCGCAGGCATCTTCATCCAGATCAAAGTATGGGCAGACCGCTGTGTCTTTCATTTTCGCCTCCTGCATCGCTTTTCATTCGATGGCATCTTGTGAAAAATTGGGCCCGGCCTTTCGGCAACACTGAAACTTGGCCGGACCCCATTGGAGTCACGTGATACTTAAGGAGCAAGGCGTATACCAAAAGCAGGTCTGAAAAAATATTCCAGTACTAATGTAGTTATTACGGTGTGTTATGTTTGTTTTGTGGACGAGGGATAGTTGCCGCTATGAATAGTGTATTTGCAGATTTGCAAATATGATGAAATTCGCTTTTGCATTTATGCAAACAGGACAACAGTGAAGCTTAAGCGCTTCTTCGGGCAAGTAAAGCCCTTGTATGCTAGGTATGAAATGGTTTTATCCTCAGCCTCCAGCCTCCAGCCTCCAGCCTCCAGCCTCCAGCTTACAGCCGTATGCTATTCAATGTCCTTCTTGTTGATACCGTATTTTTTTAGCTTGCGGTAGATGGTCGCCATGTTCATGCCGGCCTCAGCCGCTGCGTCCTCGACGTTGCCGCCATGTTTACGCAGCAGTCGGGTCAGGTAATCGGTTTCGAAGCTACTGAGTGCCGAAGTGTAGTCTGCCTGGTCTCCCGATTGAACGGATTGATCTGTCTCTATCAGCTGTGCAAGCTCCGGCAAACCGATGTAGTTGCCGCTTGAAATAGCCATGGTTGCTTCAATGACGTTGCAGAGCTGGCGAATGTTGCCAGGCCATGCATATGAGCGTAAAGCGTCCATCGCTTCAGCGGTCAACCCTTTGAATTCGGTGCCGAATTTGACGTTCTGCTCACGTATGAAATGGGCGGCCAGAAGCGGAATGTCGTCCTTACGCTCCCGCAATGGCGGTAAGTGGAGATTGATGACATTCAGCCGGTAGAAGAGGTCTTCACGGAAAATGCCTTGAGAGACTTCTGCGCTTAAATCAGAATTGGTCGCCGAGATAATCCGCACATCCACCTTGGTTGGGGTTGTGTCGCCCAGGCGGCAAAACTCCTGTTCTTGGAGAAAGCGCAAGAGGGTCTTCTGCATGCTCAAGGGCAGGTTACCAACTTCATCGAGAAAGAGGGTGCCGCCATTGGCTGCGTCAAGCAGCCCTTTGCGGTTTTCCAAGGCTCCGGTAAAGGCTCCTTTGCGGTAACCAAAGAGCTCGCTTTCCAGAATGTTCTCAGGTAGGGCGCCACAATTGACGGCGATAAAGCGATGATTACGTCTGGATGAATTATGGTGTACGGCCTGAGCAATCAGCTCTTTACCGGTCCCCGACTCGCCGGTGATCAAGACCGAGGTGTCGCGAACAGCTACTTTGCCCACCTTTTCTAATAACGCCCGGATGGAAGGTGCCGAGCCGATAATATTTTCAAATGTGAATTGGCTTGAGAGATCCTCGCGCAGCCCGCGGTTCTCTTCGACAAGTTCGTGGTGTTGCAGCGCGTTTTTGACCCGGTAGATCAGCTCGTCGGGTTCGAAGGGTTTGGTCAGCATGTCGTAAGCACCACGGCGGAGCGCCTGAATCGACATTTCTACCGTCGCATAGGCAGTGATCATGATGATAGGCACCTCCGGATCGCGATTACGAACGTGTTGCAGCACCTCAAGACCATCCATTTCCGGCATCTTGATATCGCTGATGATCAGGTCGTAATCGCCGGCAGCGAATTCTGCGACAGCCTGAACCGGTCTGGTGAAGCTCTTGACCAGGTAACCCTGGTCCTTGAGAACTGCCTCCATCATGCGACAGAGTCCTTCTTCGTTGTCGATCAACATAATGCGCTGAGGCGCCATCAGAATTCCTCCCGGAAAAGCGGCAGGCGAATAGTGACGGTCGTTCCCTGATTCGGGCGACTGGTCATCTGGATGCTGCCGTGATGCTGTTCAATGATTTGCCTGGTGATCGCCAGGCCGAGGCCTGTTCCGCGATCTTTAGTCGTGTAGAAAGGTTCGAAAATACGTTCAAGGTCCGCTTCGTCAATGCCGCTGCCAGAGTCGGCGAAGGTCATCACGACATCGTCCTCTTCCCGATAGGTCCTTACAGTGAGTATGCCACCATCCTCCATGGCTGCTCCGGCATTGAGGATCAGGTTGATTGCCACCTGGCGAATCTGGTCACCGTCGATCAGAAGCTCTGGCAAGCCATCAGTAAATTTCCTGTCGATTTTCACGTCGTGCATATCGGTGTGGTTGGCAGCAAAGCTGACGATCTGGTCGAGTAAATGGTTGAGGTCAGTTTCAGCAAACTCAGGCTGCGGTGTCCGCGCGTAGTTAAGCAGGTCCTGAACGATCTTCTTGCAACGTTTGCTCTCCCGCTTGATCTCGTGGATAAAGTAATGATTTGGGTCTTCCGGGTCGAGTTTGTTCTCGAGGTAGCCGGCGTAGCCGAGAATGACACCGAGGGGGTTGTTGATCTCGTGTGCGACTCCCGATGAAAGGATGCCGAGAGAGGCCATCTTGCCCTGCTGTGCGAGGCTGGCTTCAAGCTCGCGGTTGCGTTGCAGGCTACTGGTCATGCGGTTAAAGGCAACGGCCAGTTCGCCAAGCTCATCGCGGCTAGTGATCTCCATCTGGCGATGGAACTGACCGCGCTTGATGTCGCGGATCACCGATGTCATGTGACGGATCGGGTCGGAGAGGATCTTGGCGGCCAGGAAAACCAGTAGAATGGCAATCGTGCCGACCAGGAGAGAGATAACTCCGAGGCTGCCGAGAATCCGGCCCTTGATCAGGTTGGTCTCCCGGTAAAACTCATCTTCATAGGAACCGACGGCGACGATCCAGTCCCAGGGCTGATAGTGAAGGTAACGGACGATTTTGCGACGTGCCTTCTTCTCTCCAGGGTTCTGCCAGGGATAACGGATCCATCCTTCGCGCTGTTTGCACATGCGTTCTATAAAGGGTGTACCGTCCGAATCCTTGGAGGCGTAAATGTTTTCACCTTCGGCCTCGGGATGGATGGTCAGCGTTCCCTTACGATCCATGCAGTAGATGTAGCCGGTCTGGCCGACCAGCTTTTCATTGATCCTGTTCTTGAGTTCTGTAAAAGCCTTTTGTTTGGCAGCGGGATTCTCGTAGGTCTCATCCAGATAGCCCCCGGTGGCGATAATCCAGTCCCATGGCTCATAGTAACGATAGACTACCATCTTCTGACGGGCGACCCTGTCACCAAGCTCCGCATTCCGCCAGGGGTAGACGATTGTCAGCAGTTTGTCCGGAGTTGTTTTCGTAGCCGCCTTGCACATGGCGCGGATGAAATGTCTGCCATCTTCATCTGTTTCGCTATAGACGTTTTCACCCTCCCGGGCAATGTGCACCGCCAGGTCGCCTTTACTGGTCATGGCGTAGATGTAGCCGGTCTCTCCAACCTGAACCCTCTTCAGGGCACTGCGAGCCGCTTGTTTGGCACTTTCGATATCAATCTCACCGTTGCGGAATTGTTTGTCCTGGGCCTCGACCATGCCGTAGGCGAGATTGGTCAGGCTGGTCAGCTCCTGTTCGGTGGCGGCTTTCTTATCTTCACGGTAAACTTGGAATTGTTGATTGTGGGCATCGAGCAGGTCGATGGTGAAGGCGGCCAGATGGTCGAGATCGTCCATGCTGGTCTGTGTGATGCCGAGGTGTGCCTGACGGTATGCGATCCAGCCGACCACCGTGCCCACAACGAAAAGCGGGATCAAAACAAGCGGCAGGACGACGACAGTCATCTTCCAGCGGATTTTGAGGTTGTTGACAAATTTGAAAAGGTGACGGCTCATAATCGCATTAACTCAGGTTTAGAAACGAGGCGATTATGAGGTCTACGGTATAAAAAAGCAAGTAGGGGATGCGCCGAAGACGCACGGGACGCTGAACGAGGTTCGAGGTCCGGGGAAAACCAAAAAAAACTAGCTGATCCTCCACTTTACTCAAGTTAGATTCAGATTGATTTTTTACATCTTCTTTGCAAAAGAAAAACACGAACAATTACGAGACAAAAGCAAGCTCGATCTCATGCAGAGGCGCAGAGAGCAGAGAAAAAGGGCGTGAGTCAGATTGTGAGCTTTTCCTGTTCCACGTTCCGCGTACTGCGTTCCGGTTCCTCAATAAAGTTCATACTTCAGCAAGCGACATTCAATCGGCCCATTATAGAGCACGATGCGGCGGGAGGCCTTCAGGCCGACTTGTTTGGCGAGGGCAAGGTTGCCGGTAAACACCCAGGCGGTCCAGCCTTTCCAGTTCTGTTTGAAGGTGTCGCCGATTTTGCGGTAGAAGGCAGTAAGTTCTTCTTCGTTGCCGAGGCGTTCACCATAAGGTGGGTTGCAGATCAGTGTGCCTTGTGAGGCGGGCGCTTCCAGTTTGGCAAAGTCGTTGTAGGACCAACGAATTTTTGCACCGATACCGGCACTGTCGGCGTTTCGACGCGCCAGGTCAACGGAGCGTTTGTCCCGGTCACTGCCGAAGATTAAATTGGCTGGGAGCTCTCTCTTTGTTGTCTCAGCTTCTTCGAGTAAATTTTTCCAGAGTCCGGCGTTGAAATCCGGCCAGCGCTGAAAACCAAAGTCGGGAGAGAGCAGGCCCGCTGCATGGTTGCTGGCGAGCTGGGCGGCTTCAAGGGGCAGGCTGCCGGAGCCGCACATGGGGTCGACAAAGGGAGACGCCTGATCCCAGCCGGTCAGGGCGACGAGCCCTGCGGCCAGGGTTTCCTTTAGTGGCGCGATCGTCGTATCTCTTCGATAACCACGTTTATGCAGACCGGCTCCCGCCAGGTCGAGGCTGATGGTGCACTGGTTGCGTGCCAGATGCATATTAATGCGTAGATCCGGATCTTTCGCATCAACATTCGGCCTCTGACCGGTCCGATCCCTGATCTTGTCGACGATGGCGTCCTTGGTTTTCAGCGCGGCATAATGAGAGTGGGTGATCTCCGAATCGCGCAGCTTGGCTCCAACGGCCAGGGTCATCTGCGAAGTCATCAGCTCGTCCCAGTTGAGAGCATAAACACCTTCATAGAGAGCTTCTTCGGAAGGGCAAGGAAAGCTGGCTATCGGCTGCAGAACCCGGTTGGCTGTGCGCAACCAGAGACAGGCTTTGTAGCCGTCTTTAAAGGTGCCGCTGAAATTGACGCCGCCGTTGCCAGGGACGACATCGCGAGTGCCAAGAGCGATCAGTTCGGCGGCGAGGACGTCTTCGAGCCCTTTTGTAGTCGTTGCAAAAAACTTCATTATTTACTTTCGTTGGTCGTTAATGTGGTCGGTCGCTCTCGAGCGCGGTTTCCGGCAGGCGGAACATCCGGCGATAGGCGCGAATCTCCAACAGGGTGATTTTAATGATACTGACGATCGGCACACCGATGATCATGCCGATAATTCCGTAGAACTTGCCGCCGACGATAATGGCGAAGAAGACCAGCAACGGATGCAGGTTGGAAACTCTGGAGATAAGAACCGGGATCAGGATAAAGTTGTCGATCAAGACCTGGGCGATGAGGATGTAGAGGATAACAATCCACCAGAACTGACCACCCGCACCAAGATCGACGAAGGCAATCAGAATGCCGGGGATCATGCCGATAATTGGTCCGATATAGGGGATCAGGTTGGTGACACCAGCGAATATGCCGAGCATGGGCGCATAGCGAATGTCAGTCAGTGACAGCCCCGCTGTTATGATCAGGCCGACGATGATTGCTTCTATGATCCTGCCGCGGATGAAGTGCGCGAGTTGGCGGCTGATCAGGTAGGAGAGGTCGCGGACCATCTCGAAATGCCGATTCGGGGCGAGGGCGACACAAGAGCGCATGATCTTGCGCCCGTCTCGCAGGAAAAAGAAAGTAAAGAGCGGAACGATCACCATCAGGCCGCCGATCTTCATGGCGGATTGCGGTGTTTGCGCCAGGATGGCGGCCATCAACTGTTCTGCCCAGATGCGTACCTTGGTCGGGAACGCATAACCTTCAATCATCGGGAAGCGTTCGTGAAGACCTGTCATGAGGCTCTTTAGCGTATCGATTACCTGCGCAGTGTAGCGAGGGAAATCGGTCCGCATATTACTCCAGAACTCCTGCCAGTGTGGCGTCAGCCAGAGGGCAGCCAGCAAGAACAGCCCCAGGGTCAGAATGTAGACAATGAATATGCTGCCGGTGCGGGTACAGAACCTTTCCATCTGGCTAACCAGTGGATCGAGGAGAAAAGAGAGCACCAGTGATAAGAGGAGTGGCAGAAAAAGGACAGAAAAGGCCGCACGGGAAAGACCGGTCAGCGATGAAGCCGATGAGTAGACCGCCAGTCCGCAGGCGATCGCTGCGCTGAGAACCAGGAAGGCCAAAGCCACCTGGCCACGAGTCCAGCCGCGAGGACTCTGACCGACACTGCTCATGTCTCGACATTCTCAGGAGAAATGACTTCCCCCAGTTGATTCTGCAAACGCCGAAGCTCCAGGCTTGCCGCCTGCAGGCGTTCGCTGACGACCCGGGTCAAGCCAAGAAAGATACTGCTTGAGATGGCAGGCTTTCGTTCCGCCAGTTCCAGGATGTCGGCGCGAAACAGTCCGACCAGTTGGGTGTTCTCGAGTGTTCTGGCCGATGCTGTCCGTGGCGCAGGAGCCGTCAGGGTGGTTTCACCAAAGAAGTCGCCGGGACCAAGTCTGGCCAACTCCTCTTCCATACCATTCTGGTCCCTGGCGAAAATCTTCACCACGCCGCTACGGATCATGTACATACCGGAACCAGGGTCATTCTCTTCGAAGACGGTTTCGTTTGTCTTGTAGTTGCGCACGTGGACAATGTTTTCGAGGGTTGCTAATGACCGCGGCGAGAGTTCGGAGAAGATCGGCAGGTGCTTAAGGAAGTAGGCCAGAGATTCTTCGTCCAGTTTTTTGTGGAAAATGTTAGTCCAGAGGGGATCCATCGGTTTCTCCTGTTATCTGACTTTGAGACGGGTCTGGATGTCCTCGGGGATCGGTTGGTTGAGCTGGTAGTCCTTGAAAAATACTTCCAGTGTCTCCTGCAACTCAGGGCGGTTGATCGTGCGCAGCATACTTGTCGGCAGGACGAAGTTATCGACCTCTGCGAGAGTTGCTTCAAAAATATCTTCCACTTTGCCATCCGGGCTGGTGATCTGAAAACGCTCGGGGATGTGTCCCCCGGTCACTGCGCGATAACGAATCTCAACGGACAACTGCAAGCCACCCTCGACAGTAAGACTCATCTCGTTGACGGTGTTTGTCCGGGTGTCAATGTCAAAGGTCAGCGCGTTGATCTGTTTTTGTGGCAAACGCATGCCGCTGACATAAAAGGCTCCGTTTAGATCTGTCGGCTTGTTGAATGTGATTTCCAGTCGTTGAATCAACTGTTCGGCCAGGGAGACTTCGCTTGACTTGAGTTTGGCGTTTTTGATTAGTGCCTGGCGTGCATCGGCTTGGTCCGCGGGCAGGATCATCTCATACAGTTCAATCGCTAGGTTGGCGGAGAGACGGTTGACCATCTTTTCGGCATATGGAGTCAGGTTTTCTTTTTTCGCAAAGATGAGCCCTTCTCCGTTGCGCTGCCAGAACTTGACGATGACCGGTGGCTTCGGCGGTTTGACGTCTTCCGGCATGCCGGCGGTCATGCTGGACATCATCTCCTCAATTCGGGATGTCTCCACGGTGACCAGGTAGTTCTGCAACTCTGGTTGTGTGAGAGCGTTCGCTGCAACGACCTTTTCAAGGACGGTCAGGTCGTCGTTGGCAAAGAGATTTGCTGGTGTGGTCAGAACCAGAAAAAGCAGAATCACGAGAGAGGATCGAAGCATATAAAATTACCTCCACAAAGAGCTGTTGGTTGACACCTCTTATAGAGCATTGATACCTTGAAGATACGAAGATGAAAAAGCGCTTCAGAATCAGCGTATCTTCAAGATAATCGATTGTTTAGCCAGTTGCAAGGAGCTTCTGTGACAACTTTTGACCTGCGCAGGCAGCCGACCTCTTCCGGTGTTTACTTGATGAAGGATGATGCCGGGGTGATTCTCTATGTCGGCAAGGCCAAGAACCTGCGTGCACGCCTGCGTAGTTACATGCAGGCCGAGCGTGATACCCGGCCGCAGATCAAGTTTTTGATGGAGAGGGCCGCGACCATTGAAACGATTGTCACCGACACGGAAAAAGAAGCTCTGATCCTCGAAAATACCCTGATTAAAAAGCATCGTCCGCGCTACAATATTCATTTGCGTGACGATAAAACCTTCGTTTCACTCCGTATCGATTTACGTGATGAATTTCCGATGCTGGAAGTTGTCCGGCGGGTTCGTCAGGACGGCGCCCGTTATTTCGGACCGTTTGCCTCTTCATCGGCTTTACGTCAGACGCTCAAGGAAATTTATCGCATCTTCCCGTTGCGCCATTATCCGCCGGCCAAGTGCCGGCAGCGCGGCCGGCCTTGTCTCTTTCATCAGATCGGTCAGTGCAGCGCACCCTGTCATGGTCATATCTCTTCTTCTGCCTATGGAAAGCTCGTTGCTGGTGTCCTGGCTCTTCTTGAGGGTCGCCAGCGAGAAGTCGTTGAGCTGTTACGCCAGCGCATGTCTCTTGCCGCGAGCGAGCAACGTTACGAGGAAGCGGCTTCATTGCGTGACCAGATCAGGGCGATCGATAAAACGGTTGAACAGCAGAAGTCTGTCCGTTACGGAGCCATAGACCAGGATGTGGTCGGCATTTTTCGGCAGGGTG
>Ga0224504_10001453_pt1 | contig 10446 bp, 6 predicted proteins | sample SF_Oct11_sed_USG_3_FD_170160 | JGI IMG/M metagenome (GOLD analysis project Ga0224504, IMG submission 170160) | Sediment microbial communities from San Francisco Bay, California, United States - SF_Oct11_sed_USGS_24 | ecosystem: Environmental > Aquatic > Marine > Sediment | place: USA: California... | reverse complement strand
TGGTAAAGCCGATACCCGTTCCTACTGCATCGAGTAGAGACCGGAATGGATTGTTCTTGGAAGAAAATGTCTCCTGGCGGCCAAGGATCATGCAGTTGACCACGATCAGGGCGATAAACGCTCCCAGTTCCTTATGTTGTACAGGCGCATAGGCCTGCAACAGCATGTCTGCCAGGGTTACAAAGGTTGCGATAACGAGGATATAAGATGATATACGCACCTCGTGGGGTATGAAGCGCTTGCAGGTTGAAATAAGCACGCTTGAGCAAGTCATGACGAAAAATGTAGCAGCGCTCATCGCCAGTGCATTGGCCACGCTGTTGGTTACGGCCAGCGCCGGGCAAAGTCCAAGCATCTGTAACAGTACCGGGTTCTCTTTCCAGATACCCCGTACTAAATCCTGGGTTGGGGTTGTGGTTCTCACGGTGCTTCCTCCGCTGATACTTCTTCCGCAGGTGCCTGTGGAATACCTTTATCCAATATCGGCTTCCATTCTGCCAGCGCATTGTTGATGATTTGAATGACGGCCTTGGCCGAGATCGTGGCGCCGGTGATCATGTCGATCTCGTTGGGTTTTCCCTTTCCGGAACCCGACTTGACACCAAGAAGTGGCGTTTCAGGACCCGCGAAAAACTGATCAACAAAGTCCATGTCCTTGAAGATTTTGTCACCCAGTCCCGGTGTTTCCTTGCTGTCCAGGATTTTCATACCTGAAAGTTTGCCGGTTGCCGGATCATGTCCGAAAATGACCATAATGACATCCTGAAAGCCGGACTCCCCACGGGAAATTGCGACACCAGCAGTCTCGCCATTTTCGTCACGGCCCACATACACGCGTTTATACTCACTTTCTTTTGCACCGCTGGGCAGTGTTGCGGAAAGTTCGTTATCAACAAGGTAAAAAGTATCGTAACGCTCAACTCCCGGCAATACCTCGTAAACGGCCAGTTGCAGTTGTTCGGCTTTCCACTTGTCGATGATCGGCTTGGTATGCAGGTTCACCAGAACGATCAGGAGGCCGGCCAGTGCACCCGCAATAGCGAGTGTGGCCACAAGACGGAATGTTGAAACCTCTTCCGGCGCCGGTTCATTCTGCCTACTGTCTAAATCGGAGTTTTCAACCTGGATATCCACATCGATACGATCCTGGTTGTTGTTTTCCTGGTTCATTCGCCGGCCTCCTTCTTCTTTTTGGAGGTACCGAACAGACGTGGCTGGGTGACGCGATTGATAAAGGGAACCAGGGCATTCATCAACAGGATGGAATACATCACACCTTCCGGCAGACCACCCCAGATTCGAATGATGACCGTGAGAAGGCCAATCCCGAAACCGAAGAGCCAGCATCCCTTTGTGCTCAATGGTGAGGTCACCATGTCGGTTGCCATGTACCAGGCCCCCAGCATCAGGCCGCCTGAGAACAACATGAACCAGGGCGAAAACTGCGATATGCCGATGACGTAAAACAGACCGGAAACCACGAAGGTGGTTACAAAAATACTCACTGGAATATGCCAGTTAAGGTGACCACGTACGGCCAGGTAAATACCCCCCAGCAGGATTAATACGGCGGAAGTTTCACCCACGGAGCCGTTTATGGTTCCCAGCAAAAGATCCAGAATCGGTGTTGCAACAGGGTCGTCGCCGAATTTCAGATTACCCAGAGGTGTAGCCGCGGTCACCGTGTCCGGCCTGGGGGTCATAAAGGGCAGGGCAAAGTTATCGCCCTGCAAGTTCCACCAATGTTGTGTTCCTGATGGCCAGGTCGTGATGGCAACGGGGAAGGCCGCTTGCAAAAAAGCCCGCCCTACCAGTGCAGGGTTAAAAATATTCTGACCAAGACCGCCGTAGATCAATTTGCCGAAACCCATACCAAAAACACCACCCAGGAACGCCATCCAGAGTGGAAAACCGGGTGGCAGGCACAAACCAAGCAGCAGACCGGTAATCATGGCGGAACCATCCGCAACCGACCCGGGATTGGATCCAAACATACGCTCGGTGATGAGACAGCCTGCAACACTCGCAATGATCACGAGTATCGCGCTTGGCCCAAAAAAGTAGATCGATGAGGCGATCACCGGCAGCAGGCTTATTACCACCGACCACATGATCTTTGTGGTGGAGTCAGGCGACCGAACATGCGGTGACGCAGTAATTATTACCTTGGTCTTCTCTGTCATGATTTCGGCAGTCTTCTTAGTTGTGTTTTTGACATGGCAAAATACTGGGAAAGGGGAATATTGGAAGGGCAAATAAATGAACAGCACCCGCATAGCATGCAATCGTTCAAATGCGCTTCTTCCACTAACTCTTCAAAACGTTCCGCCTTGGCCAGGTCTTTCATCCATTGTGGGTTCAGGAAAATCGGGCAGGCTTCGAGACATTTTCCGCACCGTATGCATGGCAAGATATCCTGTCGTTTACATTCATCTTTTGTAAGTACAAGAATGCCGCCCGTACCTTTCAGAACGGGTACGTCCAGGTCGGATATCGCCTGGCCCATCATCGGGCCACCAAACAGGATTTCGACAGTGTCATCCGTCATGCCACCACAATGCTCGATCACATCACGAAGCTTCGTGCCGAAGGGTATTTTCCAGTTGCCCGGCCGGCGTATGCCACGACCGCTCACCGTCATGATGCGTTCAATCAGTGGATGCCCGGTTTGGAAAACTGCGGCTACATTGGCAGCCGTGGCTACATTCTGAACCATCGCACCAATCGCGCTTGGAAGGGCACCGGATGGAACCTCGCGTCCCATGACGGCCTTGATCAACATCTTTTCGGCACCTTGTGGATACTTCACCGTCAAGGGCTGAATTTTGGCATCAAGATCAGCAGGCCTGGTCTTGCGCATCATTTCGATGGCATCGGGCTTATTGTTTTCAATCCCTATGACACAGCGTGTGATACCCAGTGCTTTAAGCTCGATTCGAATACCTTCGTAAACCATCTCCGGCTGTTCAAGCATTACGCGATGATCCGAGGTGAGATAAGGCTCACACTCACTTCCATTGATAATTAATAATTCAACCGGCTGGTCTTCTGGAGGGCATAGCTTGACGTGGGATGGAAAAGCGGCACCACCAAGACCGACAATACCCGCCTTCGCGATTTCCTTGGAAAGATCCTCATCTTTCACGTCCTGCCAGCGCGGCACCATGCGGTTTCTTCGCATCTGTGAGGAACTCTGATCCACTGTGATACGGATTGAAGGAACCATCAGGCCGTTGGGATGCGGCCAGAGTTCGATCGATTTCACCGTTCCGGCGGCAGTGGCATGCACGGTCGATGAAATAAACCCGGCTGCTTCCGCAATGACATCACCACGCTCCACATGGTCGCCGGCTTTAACCAGGGCTTTCGCCGGCGTACCAATGTGCTGCGATAAGGGCAGGATGACTTCCTTCGGAAACGGGAACCGCTTCGAGGCTATCCCCGAAGTAATATCCTTGTTCTCCGGAGGATGAACCCCGTGTTTAAAACTCGGCAGACCTTTCATATCAGGCTATTGTCCTTGAATCAATTGAAAGGCTCAGCGCGCTTGATCAGTTTATCCAATCCCTTCTCTTTCGGGTTCAATGGATCACCCGGATGGATGCACTCTGCCGGACAGGCCTCAGCTGCCATCACCATTTGCTTGAAGGTTCCTGCCTTGGCGTCACCGATTTCAGCCTGCTGCTCATCGTTATAAATAAACACCTTGGGGTTGACCTTCAGGCAGTCATCACAGGACGTACAGCGAATTGTATCGATGTAGGGCTCATTACCCATGAAATCGTCTTCTTCTGCTGCCGCTGCAGGTGCTGCTGCAACTGCCGCTGGAGCGGTCTCGGTTGCTGCTGCAGGTGTTGTAGTTGCCGCAGGGGCGGCAGCGGGTGCTGCAATACTAAAGTCGGCCGGTGTTTCAAAAGCAGGACCATTCCAGCTCTCTGCTTTTTCAAGCAGGGTGGACACGGTCTCGTTGGCATTACCCTTCAACAGACCTTCCGCCATCCTTCTTGCGATCAACAGGGGATACTGGGTTGTCAGCTTGGCAATTTTCGCTTCGTACTCAGCCGTCAATGCTGTAATCCTGGCTTCCAGTTCCTCGGTCATGCTCTCGGCAACCGTGTCACGCATATTGTCGGAAACATCAAGACCTGCAATTTCCTTCAACTGGGCCCAATAGCCCAGGCGCTCTTCAGCAAGACCGACGATCTCCTCTGAAACGATCATCTTGCTCAGATGACGTTTGGGATCAACTGTGTAGATGAAAGGTGTTTCATCCTCGCGTTCATCCGCATCCAGTTCCAGATACTCATGGAATGGCATCAGATCTTCTTCACCATTGGCTTTCGTAAAATGCTTACGGAAGCGGGCCTCACCCAGCGCCCAGTCTGCCGTCGTGACCGGCAGAGTCAGCTTCTGCTCAGCATCGTCTTCGTCAAGGAACGCCAGGTCATAGGTTGTCCATGTATCAAGCGGCGAAGGATTACCTTCAAGATCAATACATTCGGAGAAAGTCGTACCTTGATCAGGATCAAAAATGATATTCGGTACAGCACGGCTTTCAAGGGCAAGCCTTGCAGCGTCGGGTGCACCAAAATCAGCAAGTCCCCATTCCGGAGGACAAGGTGTATTGAGGATAAACAGGGCAGGACGTCTTGCCTGCAGACCTTTCAGAACACCCTGAATCAGATGTGAAGGTGTAGCCTGCGATGACTGCATGACGAATACACCACGGTGGGCAATCGCAATCAGGGAAAGCTCCTTACGAACCTCTTCCTTACCATGATGTTCCATACCGTATTCAGCCATATCAGAAACCTGGCTGGTGAAGCCAGAAGTACAGGCCTGGCCACCGGTATTGGAGTAAACCTGTGTATCAACAACAATAACCCGGATAGGTTTGTTGGTTGCCATCACCCTTGAAAGGTTCTGGAAGCCGATATCCATCATGGCACCGTCACCACCTACCGCGAACAGCGGCGGGCACAGGGTGAATTCGTCTTCATCAAACTGCTGCCATTCGAAGTCATCGAAAAATTCCTCGTCCTCGGTGGCGTCGTAGGTATCAGATAACAGTTTCTCTGCGCGACGTACGGAAATGAAACCGTCAGCCATCTTGCGCATATGTCCTTCGAAGATACCCACCGCTACCGATGGTGCATCCTGGAACAGGTGATTTACCCATGGGAACGGGTAGGGGTTGTAAGGATAGGATGAACCCCAGACGGAGCTACAGCCTGTTGAGTTAGTAAAGCCAAGGTTTGCACGGCCGCGACCGCTTGGGCCTTCCTCGTAACGCCACTTGAGGTCTTTCAGTTCCTCAATGGCTGTACGAATCAGCAATACACGCTCTTTCTTGTCTCCGGACAGTTCAACCGAGAGACCGTCTGAATCAGCAGAAACTTCGTCAAGGTCAGTTTCTGATATGAGCAGGCTATGGGCTTTTTCATCCAATTCCTTGATCATCTTACTCAGTTGCTTCACGTGTTCTTCTACACGTGGGCCCATGAATGCATTGACCGTGGAGAGCAACAGGTGAATGGTGGTTTTCTCACCACAACCCATGCATGCGCCGTCACCACCTGTCATGGACATGTAATTGCTCTGTTTCAATAAAAGCGATGACATGACGCCGATGCCTTCATCGAGACTGGAAATCTTGATGTAGTCGTCATTTGTTTCAGGCAGATTGCGCCAGAGATCCCAGTTTGACTCAAGGGTCTCCTGGAACTCATCTGTCTGGCGAATGCTCTGTAAGGCACCATCAGCACAAACCGCGACACAAATGTCACAACCTTTACAGGTTTCAGGATTGACAGTGATCGATAGCAAGCCACCTGAACCCTTCTTTTTGTTCTCGGGTAAATCGAAGAAAGGTGCGGTCTTGGCCAGTGGGAAGTCTGCCACAGCAGCATAAACCATGTTGTATTGCTCATCGACTTCAGCACGGCGCTCGACGTCCCAGTTAGACTTGCCGGCCACCGTCTGATAGGCCTGCGACAAGACTTTCGCAAAGGTTTTGAAAGTGCCGCTGGAGATGATTGTGCGTGATTCTTTGCCAAGGTTCTTGATGAGCTGTGAAAAGCGTGACAAGGGATTATCCGGTGTTGCAACGGTTCTGACCGCCGCCTCCAGTACCTCTTCTACAGTACTGACCACACCAGGGATAGCGGAGTCTGGGCACTGGGTCCAGCACTTGGCACAACCGGTACATTTTTCAGGTATAAATTCAGGCACATTAAAACGTACTGCCGACATATTGCGCATGCTTGATGTCGCTGCGGGTATGGCGGCTATGGCCGTAAACGGATCGGCAATAATGTCTTGTCCGGTCTTGTACTGAACACAGACCTGGTTCCAGAAATCAGCCTGGTTACCAAGACCTGTTTCCGATTCAATACCTGCCATTGCGTGTGGAATCAAGGGCAGCAGTTCTTCATGGCCCTCATCACTGAACTTTTCGAGGTCGAGTTTCTGGACCTCATCAAAGCCGCGGGAAATAACGCGTATGTTGTCATCGACAACCCGTTGGCCTAAATGCCCAAACTTCTTGTTAAGTTGCTTGAGAATGCCTTCGAACAGACGTTCTCGTGTCAGGTCGTATTTGCTCATTAGCGGTGCGGCATGGAAGAACGCACCCATGAAGGCAACGCCTTGCATACGGAAGCGAAGTTCCGGATTTGAGGCCTCTGATAACGCGATATTGAAGCCATCAACAGACCAGACGTTAATGTTCTTCGCGCGTACTGTCATCTGTGCAGATTTTGGAAAGCTGTTCCAGAGTTCTTCACCGGAAAGCTCACTCTGAATGATAAATACACCCCCTTCGCATAAACCGGCCAACGGGTTTGAATGCAAAAACACATTCGGGTCAGGTGACAGAACAACGTTGACGTGTTTGAGTTCACAATTCAGCTTGATCGGTGTTTCCGATAACATGGTATAGAACGTGGTCGGCTGACCTTTCTTTTCAGAACCATATTTCGGGTTGGCCTTGATGTGTAAGCCGAGCAATTCGCCCGCAGTCATGGCGAGATTCTTACCCATGGTGATGGCGCCCCAGCCACCGACCGAGTGGATGCGAAGCTCAACCGAATCTTTCGGGAAAAGGTTCAGGTCACCTGCAGATGGAAGCGCAAGTTCGGCCACGTTGGGATAATCAGCAAGTATTTTTTCCTGCCAGATTTGCATTTTTGGCAGACGGGTATCCTTCTGGATAAACTCAAAGCCAAGGTAGAACTGACGTTGCTTACGTCCACCATCAAGCATGTTTTCGACCGCAGCAACTACGTCGCCCGGTTGTAAGTCGCGGCTACCCAGTCCAAAGCAAGCCGAGTAAAAATCAGGTATCTGGTCGGGCAGAAGTGCGGCCAGACCTTCATAGGGAAGAACCGCGCTGTGATCATTGCTGGCGCGCCCGTTTTCGGCGGCCTGTGCCATTGCTGAACGAATTTCACGAATCATTGGCAGTTCAACGGCGAGAGGTTGGTCTGTACGTTCCATGACGACCACACCCTTCTTGCCTGCAAGAATGTTGGTGACCAGGTCGGCTGGGAATGGACGGAACATAACCATATCGACTACGCCAACCTTGACGCCGCGCTCCTCGCGCATGTAATCGGCGACAACTTCAGCATTGCAGATGACCGAGCCCATTCCAAGAATGACATATTCGGCATCATCCATGCGGTAGCCCATGACGCGTTTGTATTCGCGACCGGTAAGGTCGGCATACTCTTGCATGGCCTGATCGGTCAAGTCGGCAATGTGATCAAAATAGAACGGTCTTTGGGCGGCAACACCCTGTGCGTACGCTTCCTGATTCTGGACGGTTCCCAGCAGCGCGGGGAAATCAAAGTTATACAGTTCAGGAATGCGACGGCGCATTTTACCAAACACGGCCCGTTGGGCACCGGTTGGTGATTCAATCATATCTGCAGGATCACCGAGGTATTCTTTCACCAGTTCACGCTCGGGTTCAAAAAATGATTCGATAACGTGGCTTGTCAGGAAACCGTCTTGTGCACATATGCCGGGATTCAGTGTAAGTTCTGCAACCCGGTGAGAGATGAGATTGATGTCGGCGACAGCTTGCACATCCCTGGCGAATAACTGAAAGAAACCCGTGTCATCAACACAATGATAATCATCATGACCGGCATGAACGTTGAGAGAGTGCTTGGTCATGGCGCGACAGGCCACGTTCAATACATAGGTCAGGCGTTTGCCGACGGCCGCGTAGAGCGACTCGTGCATATAAGCGATACCCTGACCACTTGAGAAATTGGTCGAGCGAAGACCTACCATGCTCATACCGGCGGTTACACCTGCAGCGGCATGCTCACCTTCGGGTTCAAAGAAAATCAACTGGCGGTCGTTGACGTTTTTCTGACCTCTTGCTACTGCAGAGGCCCAGCCCTCGCCCATTTGAGTTGAAGGTGTAATCGGATAAGCACCGGCGGCCTCACTGGCTGCGGTTTCCATGGTTACAACCGCGGCGCTGCCATCGTCGGTTTTAAAAACACCGGGGTACTTTGCACCGGGGTTAGTGGCATCTTTCATTAACTGACTCATACGACTTTCTTCTCCAGCTCAATTAAGCTTTCTTTAAACTGCTGACCTTCCACCCATACGATCGCCTCTGTGGGACACCGTTCAATTGCTTTCGGGCTGGTCAACTCGTTCTTCTCATAATTAATAACAGCCAGGTTATCGATAATTTCGATGACACCTGGCTCCGAATCGGCAACACATCTGTTGCAGGTATTACAGGCAACGCTGCAGAGGTCTTCCGCAGCATCACCTTTGAGCAAGTTTTTACATTGCACTATCAGCTTTTGCTCAATGGGCATCAGCTCAAACAAATCCTTGGGACATGCTACGACACAATCATTACATGCAGTGCAGAGCTCGGGGATTACCACGGGCAGCAGATCATCGTTCATGTAAATGGCATCGAGGAGACAGGCATCTTCACAGTCTGCCAGTCCTAAACAACCCCAGTTACAGGCCTTTCCACCGCCGGCTACCGACGCTGCGGCTTTACAGGTTTCAAGGCCGGCATAATCCGAGTTACGGGCTGCCTCGTTTTTACCACCGGCACAAAGCAGGCGGGCCACACGTTTATTTGCCTCTCCTGCATCAACGCCCAGGTAACTGGCGACATCTGCCAAGTCTTCCTCACCCATCACGGTACATCCGGATGGTTGTTCCTTTCCGCCTACGACTGCCTCGGCAAATGCACGGCAGCCGGGTTGGCCGCAAGCGCCGCAGTTGGAATTCGGCAACAGTTCCTCCACTTCACTGATGCGCGGGTCTTCCCAAACATAAAACTTCTTGTTCGCCATCGCGATCAGGAAGCCAAAGAAGAGGCCCACTCCACCAAGAACAAGTGCAGAATCCAATATGGGGTTTCCGGTCATCAGTCAGGCCCTGTGGTCAGGCGGATAAATCCGCCAGGTTAGTCTGGCTTAGCAGCCATGCCGACAGCTTGCCAGCAGGATCAGATGGGGCCTCACCAGCTATTTCCGGAGGTACCGAAAGGGATTCCAGCAAGGTGTAATCTTCGGCCTGTTGTGCCGGGCTTATACCACCAATCGGACGTTTCCTTACTTCTTTTGGAAAAGTGATGGAAACGAAACGTTCATAGGTGGTTGATCCCGCTGAAGGGTCATGTACAAAACTGACAGCAGTATCTGGCAAAAATGCGGCTACCGCTATGCCCTTGTATTCTGAAAACGCCTTCAGGTCAGGTTCACCCGTAATCTGCTGAACAAACACCCGTGGTGATATAACGCGTGACAGTGCTGCCGCTGGTGCGTCGCCGATCACATTGAATATGATCTTCATATTGGTATCAAGGAGAGGTACAACGGATGAGGGTTTGAAGTCTTCACCGGACACATTCACCATCAGGGCAGGGGCCATGGCACGCTCAGAACTGTTCCACTGTGCATAGGGGAATCGTTCCAGTGTCGCGGCGTGCTTATCTTCTTTATAAGCGCCTTTTTTTGCCAGGTCTACGATTCTCGCGGCCGCAAACGCACGTCCGATAGATGCAAGCCTCACGCTTAGCGAATGGCCGAGTCCTTTGCCCTCTGTCATGTTGATAATAAAAAGGTCATCGCCCTCAGCGAGCAGAGAGTTGAGGACTTCCTGTGCAGCGCGTACCGGTGCCTCCGCATCGGTTTCAATGCCTGGAGCCTTGCGGGCAAAGGAGTTAAAACGGTCCATGTCCATTTTGCCCTTGGCAAAATAGCCCAGCGCTTCTTGACGGTCAGCTTCGCTGTCACTTGAGCCAGCCAGCATGCCACGTACCTGTTCTGCGGTCACGGTCAGAGCCGAATGAAACTGGTCTATACGTGAACGAACCGCGTTCAGGGCGCAGGCTTTCTGTTCTTCAAACTGCATAGCGGTCAAACTCCTTTTCAAGTCTTTGAATCTTTTCTTCAG
>Ga0224504_10001447_pt1 | contig 10467 bp, 8 predicted proteins | sample SF_Oct11_sed_USG_3_FD_170160 | JGI IMG/M metagenome (GOLD analysis project Ga0224504, IMG submission 170160) | Sediment microbial communities from San Francisco Bay, California, United States - SF_Oct11_sed_USGS_24 | ecosystem: Environmental > Aquatic > Marine > Sediment | place: USA: California... | reverse complement strand
TCAAAAACGAGGTCTTCCCTCAAGCGCGACTCGGTTTACTGCACGGCCGGATGAAGCCGGCAGAAAAAGAAGAAGTCATGGTTCGCTTCAAGGCTCACGAAATTGACATCCTGGTGGCCACCACGGTTATTGAGGTCGGTATTGATGTTCCCAATGCAACTGTCATGTTGGTTGAACATGCAGAGCGATTTGGTCTTGCGCAGCTTCACCAGCTGCGTGGCAGGGTCGGTCGAGGAAAAGCAAGCAGTATCTGTATGTTACTGAAATCATACAGGTGCAGTGAAGATGGAGAGAAACGACTTGAGGTTATGAGAGCAACCAGTGACGGCTTTAAGATCGCTGAAGCAGATCTGGAAATTCGTGGACCGGGGGAGTTCCTCGGCACCCGGCAAAGCGGCATACCTGACTTCAGGGTCGCCAATATCCTGCGCGATGGCCGAATCCTCGAAGAGGCCCGACAGGATGCATTTGCTTATGCCGAAAGCCCTGAATTCAAAGATGCAAAACAGGTGCAGTCTGTTCTTAAGGAACGCTGGGGTGGCCGGCTTGAACTCGCCAGTATTGGCTAATCGGGTCGGGATGGGCATAAAGAACAGGGGCTGATACTGCAGAGAAAAAACAAAGAGATCCGGAGAGCTTATTACAGCTTTCCTAGTTTTTTCATGGCCTTGGCCTTTTCCTCCGCCTCTTCAGGGAAGGTGACCGGCAGAAGCAGGACTTTTCCCAGTTGCGTCCTGGCGTCGGTGGCTCGGTCCATGCGGTCATAAACCTTATAAAGGTTGTAACGATGGGCAATTCGGTCGCGCAGTCCTATGGCTTGCAATAAAAGTTCTTCGGCCTCTTTTAATGATGCTTTCGGTATCCCACCATAGATCATATCCGCATAAATCCTGGCAAAAAACCCCAAACCAGACATTTTATAGTGCCAGCGACTCAGTACGAGGTAGGAAATGTCGTCATCAGGTGCAAGGCTGATCGCTTTTTCAATGTTCTTTTTGATCTCCCTGGAATGCTTTACCTGGGTTTCCGTTTCGACGTATTTCGACTGGGCACCCAGGCCGATGGCCAACCATTTGTAGCCATCACTCCTTGTGGGGGCTGCTTCAATAGCTGCCCGGGCATATTTTTCGGTTTCCTGGAAAAACTTTAGAGCTTTTTTGTCAAGTTCGGCCAGGCGTCCCAGCTCGTACTGTGTCCGGGCCATTCTCCAGAGGACGTCGCCGTAGTTAGTGTCTTTTGTCGGGAGACTACGTAAATTGTCCCAGGCTTGCAGGTTCTTCCCCTGTGCCAGCAATTCATCAACCTTTTGCAAGGTCGTGTCTTCATACGCCTGGCCGTGCACAGCGCTTATTCTGAGAAGTAACAGGGTGATCGCGGCCAGAAACAAACCTGCCCTCGTGTGAAGCCTCATCTCAAATGGTCCATATCAATTGAGGCCTCTTTAATCTTGGAATGGTCAGTGACGAGCTTGATCTCACCGGAAGAGATCTGAAAAACCCGATCGGCAACATCGACCAGGGCGGCCTGGTGGCTGATCGCCAGAATGGTCAATTGTCCACGCAGTTCCTTCAATGTCTGACAGATTGCAGCTTCTGTGTCTGGGTCGAGGGCGCTGGTTGCTTCGTCGAGGATCAGCAGATGTGGGCGGTGAATCAGGGCCCTGGCAATGGCAATACGTTGACGCTGTCCGCCCGAAAGTTTAGCACCCCGCTCGCCAACAGTCGTTTGCATACCCTCGGCCATCTCACTCACAAAGTCCCATGCTCCAGCCGATTTAAGGGCGTATTCAACATCTTCTCCAGTCAGCAATTCCTCTCCCAATGTGACATTGATAAAAATGCTGTCATGCAGCAGGATAGTATCCTGGGGGACATAGCCGATCATGCGTCGCCAACTGCGCAGGTCAAGCTCCGGCAATGGTGTCCCATCGATCCGAACGGTCCCCTTTTCGGGATGGAAGAGCCCCGTGATCAAGTCAACCAAAGTTGTTTTGCCGGCGCCTGAAGGGCCAACGATAGAAGTGAATGTCTTGCCCGGTATTTCGAGCGACGCATTTCTCAGGATCATCTGCTCACCATATCCGAAATAAACATGGTCTATAGTGATACCGTGTTCCAGGGTTGCCTTTTTGTCACCTCCCTGAGGCTCATTGTGCTGCTGCGCTTTGTTTATTTTCTCCTGGAGTGACCAGTAGGCACTTTCGCAAATAGCCACATCCTGGTATTTGCGTTGGACCTTACCGGTTTCGTTTAACATCCTGGCCATGAGGAATATCAGAACCATAACCTTGGGTAGGTCCATTTTCAGGTAAACCAGCATCAGGTAGAGACCGACGATCACAAGCAGAGTCAGCAAAGGTTCCTGGATGCCGCGCAAGACCGCTTTACTTAAGACCTGTTTACGCAAGGCTTTGTTCAGTTTCATGGTGTTGGTTGAAAGTAACTCATCGGCCAAATTCTCCCGCCCCATGGCCTTGAAAGCTTTTAACGATTGCAGGCTATCGGACAGTCGCGCGAGCAATGACTGTAAGAGTTTCGTCTGCTTCCTGCCGGCTCTTTTCGCTTTGGAGACCATCTTGTAAAGCAGAACCAAGACTAGTGTGGCTACGCTCATGAAGAGCAGGGTAATCTTCCAGGAAACCAGCATGGCCACTACGAAATAGGCAAAGGCCTGAATCGCCATAGCCAAGGCGGTCGCGGCGTGCAGGTAGGCCGACGAAGCGCGCATCACTTCGGTTCCAGCAGCATTGGCCATGCTGCCGACCTGCTGACCGAGAAAGTATCCCCAACGGGTCGAAAGGAGTGCGCGTAACAAAGCCAGACGCAAGTCGGTGGCCACGTGGGCCACTGTATAGCCGACCTTGCGATTGGCAATCAAAATCAGGAGGCTTCTTAAAATTGCCCCAATCATAATAACTGTCAAAAGTGAACCGACTGTTGCAGATATCCCTACGTAGGACAAGGCAGACGTAATGAAGCTGTCGGCACCAGAACTTGATAAATTCTCGGTTGAGGATCCCTTGGGAAGGTCAATTGCTTTCTGCAGTAATGGTAACAAAGCCGTCAGGCCGATACCTTCGACCACGCCGGCCATGATCAGGGCAAAGAGCATCATGAGGCTCTGCCTAGGGTAACATCGAGCAAATTTGATCATCAGGCGCATTTTGGTTTATCAGCTTTCTTTAGTTTGCAACTTTGGTCTACTTAACCCATTACCGACAGCAATAAACTTTTGAACATTAACATTTTTCGCTGTTTTTGTGAAAGCCCAACTCCGCAGCGTTATTTTTTTAGCAGTATGTATACAGACATTACCGGAATGACAAGAAACTGTTTGAATAATTGGTCCTTTTCGATTTAGTGTAGATTGCGTGGCTTTTCTTGCCTCCGCTCTCCCTGCTCTGTACGAAAGAGCGATTCGCATTCAGATCACTCCAACAGGATGTTTGTACTTTGTCTATTTATCAGGAACATTCACAGGGTCAAACTGCGGAAGACCCCTTTCAGGTTTTCTGGGGAGGTCCGGATCGCCCCCCCCGGTTCTTGCGAAACCTGCTGGAAGAGCGTATACATGCTGTTCCGTCTGGAGGGGAAATACTCTGGATTACCTACTATTTCCGGGATGAGGGGCTGGCAGAGACCCTCGTGCAAGCTTCTCGCCGCGGAGTCAAGGTGCAGGTTCTTGTTGAGGGTAACCCGCGTACCGGAGCCGTTAACAATCGGGTCAGACAAATCCTTGATGGTGACGATGCCTTGGGGGGGAACCTGCGCGTACTGAGCCACAGGTTTGTCGACAATCGTTTTTTTCGCGCTTGCCGGTTGCACGAAAAACTTTATTATTTTAGCCATCCCAAGCCCCGAGCGCTGGTGGGGACTTTTAACCCGTCGGGGAACCAGCCGGAAGATCCTGCTCTCATGCACAAGATCGGTGACCAAGACCGGGGGCATAATGTCTTAGTTGAGCTCCGTGAGCAGAAGCTTGTCCAAGGATTACGGGCACATGCACAGCGCATGTTTCAAATGGTTCATGGCCCTTGGGAACGTTTCATGAATGAGAGTAACCAGGTTATTGCCTCAGGATCGACCAGGATTCTGTTTTTCCCGAGGTCTCGGATGAAAGACTTCGACGAACTGTTCGGAGGTTTAAACAACAGTGGCAGTTTACGAATGGCGGTCTCTCACTTCAATGACCCCGGCATATGCAAACGCCTTTTAACTCTAGCCCGACAGGGCGTCCATATCGAAATACTTGCCCATGATACGAAGCGCCGTGTCCCTTCTTGGGTTGAGCGTAAGATGAACAAACACGGTATCGACTTCAGGCGATACGTTCACCCCGAAGGCCTGCCCATGCATAACAAGTTTATGCTGTTCAATACCGGTGTTAAAAAAACCCTGGTTTTCGGTAGCATGAACCTTTCGTTGCGTTCTCTGCATGCCAATCATGAGTTGCTGGTTGTCGACGAAAGCCAGGAACTCTATCCGTTGTTCCAGTGTCGTTGGGACGAAATGATGGCTGAGCGGCAGGGTTGGCAAAAATGATTATTGAACTGTTTGTTCCCCGGAACCGACGAACTCCGAGCTGTTTATTATGAAACGCAAGTTGAAGAATTTTCTTCGAACCGCGAAAAAAAGACGCAGGCTTAAGGCCTCTGTAGGAACGGATATGCTGTCCTTCCAAGAGACCATAGAACAGGCGCTTATCAAGAAGCTTGGAATAAGAGGCGCTGTTCGGTCCGATTACCACGATCTTGGTGGTTTGAATAATCTGGGTATGTTTGTCCACCGATTCGAGGCCAAGGGTGAGCCCTTTGCAATCACCAAAGTACAGAGCAGTGCATCGGCAGACAGGGAATACCGATTTCAAAAATGGCAGGAGCGATATGTCGACAACCAACTGGCAGCAAGCGCTTTCGCGATGGCCCCCTTGCAGGATGAGAATTATTCCTGGATTTCAAGTGAAATTCTTTCCCAGGCGACGACACTTTCGGATGGGGGGGTATGGCACCTTTTTTCCAGGCTCGACGTGTCATCTGAAAAGCTGGCGGAACTGTCTCCCGACAGGTGCGCCAAGTCGTTGATTTGTCAATTGGAAGGGGACACAAAGATCAAGGCAGTTCTGCGGAATTTGGTCAGCCAGCTGGAGACTGCCAGTGCAAAGATGTTTGCGATGCAATTCCTGAAGGAGCGAGAATACATGCTGTCGATGGGACTCTATGGGCAGACTAGCAATCTCTTCTTAAGATTTTTTGAGCGCGTAAAAGAACAGGATATTTCTTCCCTAAACGGCTTGGTTCATGGTGATTTCAAACCACAAAACATCATGGTTGACAGTGCGGATAACTTCAAGGTTATCGATTTGCAGTACTATACGTACGGGGTCAGAATTTGGGATTTGGCTTTTTATTATTCAAAAGACGACCGTGGTTTTGCAGAAATTTACCCGAAGTTGATGCAGAACTTCTCCTGGACGGATACTGAAAGGGGAGTCTTTGCATTCTTCTATTACGTCGCATCGGCCCTTCACCTGAAGGCGAAAAAAGTCCCTAAGATCGGACCCCTCAAGCTTGAGCCTGCCATGATCGCCTTGTCTGCGAGCCTGAAATAAAAGCAATATTTTCTAGTGACTTTGTGTCAATACTTAAAGCTCAGGAATAAGTTTGTCAGGGTCTTGAGCTGCCATCCAGTCAAACAGTTTTTCATATTCTGGCCCCAAAGTGTTGATTCGAGATATCAGCGCTGGAATCTGCGATGGGTGCTCCGCAACAGGGATTTTGGCACCTGAAGATGAGATAAGGCCCGTGATCTTATGAGTGTTGCTTGTCGAACACACAAATGGTACGCCCGCCTTGCAGGCTGCATAGATGGCGTGATGACGGCCTGTGATTAAATACGCGGATGTCTTCAATGACAGAACAAGTGAACTCCAACTGATGTTGTCCAGTGAAATGTAAGGAATGGTTTCGAACAGATCCAGGTCTTGAGCCCACGACTGACTGTCGGGATAATAAAAATCGGTTTTGATGGGGCTGCCGTGAAAGTTAATGACTTCTGCTGTGTTGTCGATCGGTGCAAAATACGAGGCATCGATAACGAGTTCCGCGGTGACCTTGTGTTTTCCAAGCAGCTCTCGCTGGCTAAGCTCCTCACGAACCGTGATCCCGGCAAGCTTCTGGAGTGTTTGGTCGTATTCGTGTGAGTTGTTCTGCCAGACAGTGTTCAGTAAAAATGCAGGAATTCCACTGTCGACGGCTTTTTGCAGAACCGACATTTTTTTTAAAAATGTCTTGCGTGAGTTATGCATTGAGCCTTCACCATTCACGATCAGAACATCATAAGGCTGATAGCTTCCAACAACTTCCCAGCCTCTATCTCGAGAGGTTTTCTCCAGAGCGTCAATAACGGCCTTGCAGCCGCAATGGAGCTTGGAGTGATCTCCTAAAATACGCACTCTCAGTTTTTTGTCTAATCTCGTTTTTTTTGCAAAGGGAGGTGATCTGTAATCATCTTTGGTCTCCCGCCCCTGAGTAAAGCCGAGAGATGAGATACATTTTCTTATGAACTTCATAATAAGAGGCCTGCTTCTAAGGTCTTTTGTGGAATGTCTTTACAATCTGTTTATTCCTGATTTCTACCCTTTGTCGACCTGACCATGACATCAAGTATCTTGGTTGCAGAATCACCGGCAACAAGCACCTTGCTCAGGAATTCTTCTCCATGCAGTTTCAGCTGATTGTTGCCGATATTATCTTTAAGCCGAGTGGTGAATGATTGCCAGTCAGCAAGGCTGTCGATAAGGCTTAACGGCGTATAGTAATCCAGGTCCAGTCCGTACCTGGTTACAGCGACCGGAACCTTGGCCAGGGCAGCGTCCAGAGCAATGGTCGACGGGGTTGTAATCACTCCCAGGGCATGAGTCAACAGCCAAGGGGTTGTCATTGGCTCTTCTTCTTTTCCAGACAGGTCAGCAACAGTGACCTCCTTCATGCTCCGCAGCCTTGCGGTCAGATCCGCGGTGCGTGTACGGACGGATTCAGGATGTGACTTCAAGACGAAATGAAGGTCTTTCTGTTGTCTAGCCGTTTCTTCCAGATGTTCGAGAAATGTTGAGACATATTTTTCATCGTATCGACGCCAGTGCAAGTTGTCGAATACACCTATAATTTGTCGCGCGCCTTTTCCCGTTGCCAGCACGTTTTCGTTTGCAAAAAGGTCCTTTGGGCAGCCTACTGCGATGCACTTGTCGCGAGTCTCTTTTGCGACCCAAACTGGCAATACTTCTTTGGGGCCCCATGTGAGAACGGTTTTTGACGAGAACTTCACATCGGTGCCATGAGTATCATCATGGTAAGTCAGGCCGACATTCTCAAAGCCATGCTGCAGGGTAAAGGTTGGAATGCCAAATGCATTTGCGAGCCCGGTAATGATGTAAGGTAATTTATGCCTTGCTGAAGTCGTCTCTACGGTAGAGAGGAATGCATCGGTCGAAAGGAGACGCTTCATCACCGTGCCAAGGCGAAGAAAGTCGATGACCAAGTCAATGTGCATATTCTTTTCTTCGAGAATATGCAGGATTTTTGGCTCCCGCCTGAGACATTTGCCGACCAGCCATAACGAGGGGCAGAGGTCCTCGCGACGCTGTGCTTTTTGGTAGAGGCCGACAAGCAATTCAACGTCATGTCCCCTGGTGATAAGTAGGACGATGTTTTTTGGCCGGTTTTCGCTTTGAGTCATCAAGCAGACTTTTTGCCAGAGCAGGTAAAACGGGGCCAGTCTTCTTAACAGGGCAGCATAGCATCGGCCCGGCAAGTTTTTATCGAAGAGGCCCATGTATTAGCACTCACTCTCGAAAAGTCATCACTGAAGATTAACAATAAAGCTCGAAGATTCAGCAGCTCTTTTCTTGCCTGGCATGGAGAAGTTCTGACAGTTCAAGATCCCAGTAGGTGTCTATACTGATCAGATCCCCCTCCAGCACGAAAGCCCCGGTCCGCTCTCCCGAGATACTCTTCTGATCCAGAAGACAGCTGCGCCGGATAGCGTAAGCAACACCGTTACGATGATAAACAGGCACCAGTTGCTGGCGGGCAATGATCTGCTTGCCCGCCGGATCGTAATAGTCGAGCCGGCCATCCTTAACGGTCAGTTGCTTTAAGGGATGATTCTTGGAGTCCGTTTCGGAAACCGTCCAGACGGCATCCCAGTCGCCATCAATAAGCATGTTGATCGTACCCACGACATGCTCTGCCTGCCTGAGGGGTGAGGTTGGTTGCAGCATGACGACGATATCGTAAGTGACTCCGTCCAGGCGCTCAGTTTCAATGAGGGCATGAGATAAGACCTCCAGGTCGGAGATGCGATCCCCGGACAGGTCTTCTGGCCGATAGAAAGGGACGTCAAAACCTGACTCTTTGGCGACTGAGGCAATCTCTTCTGAATCGGTGGAGACAATCGCCCGATCAATCCCGGGGATTTCGGCGACAAGGTGACCCACTCGTGCTACCAAAGGCACACCGAGAAAAGGCTGCAGGTTTTTATGTGGAATTCCCTTGCTGCCCCCTCGTGCGGGGCAAACGACAAGAATGCGCTGTCGTTTGATCATGATGTCTCTCCGTCTATTATGCTTAACAGACCAGGCAGTTCTCGCAGGTCCTTTATGATCAGGGTACTCTGTTCATTAACCGGTCCCGAGTTGCAGGCGGCCATGGCTACGAAATGACATCCGAATTCTTCTGCGCCGTGCTTGTCGTCGTACTGATCGCCGATATGAATTATTTCAGCAGGTTTTGTCTTCGTTGTTAAAGCAATTTCTTCAAGGTTTTCTGCCTTGGAGGCCTCCACGCCGTAAACTTCCCGAAAAAAATGAGTCCAATTGCGCAATTGCAAAATTCGCCGCAGGGGCTCTACGGGCGTAGCGGAGTTTATAAACAAAAGCAAGCCCTTGTCGGATAGCTCATCAAGGGTTTCAGTTGCGCCGGGCATCTCTGCACAGCAGGTGATGGCACTTTCGCACTCTGCGGTATATGTGTTGGCCAGTCGGGAAGCCCATTCTTCAGTAGATGAATGGGCTGGCAACAACTTCCTTTCATTCATCTCTTCGGCAATTCTGCGGGTCTTTTCATAGCGGTCAGCCAGAGGCCAGCGCTCAAAAACACCGGCAACAATCTCTCCGCCAGGATCCTGATCACGGACGATCTCAAAAAAAACTTCTCTTTTGATGCCGTTTGAATCAACCAATGTGCCGTCAAAATCGAAGACTACGCATTTAATCATGCCATTATAATTCCAGGTTAATCCTTGCTTGAAGAGAGTTGATCTTTGATCTGAAAGCGCCCCCAGTGGTCGACAACAGTTTTCCTTTCGGCCCTGGCCAGCTTGTTGATGCTCTTGTCCTCGTAGAAAGAGTCGTTGTCGTGATCACGGCTGGAAATCTCCTCGAAAATGACACCACCTTCGGTTCTGAATGAGTGCCAGACGCCAGGCAACACTACCACGCTTTCACCGGGCAAGAGAGTGCGGTGACGACCATCTACCGTACATTCCAGCTGACCGTAAAGCACCTGGAAGGTCTCTTCCTTAAGCGCATGATAGTGGGAAGGGTGCTTCTGCTTGGGCAATTGCACCACAAGCTTTTTGCAGTAATCTCTTGTCACGCATTCGATCAGAACAGCTCCTGTTTCAAGGAACTTCTGGATGCCATAGTGATGTGAATATTCAACCTTGAATTCCGGACCGAGGTGAATTCTTGCCTCGTTGAGCATGGCCTTAACCTCATGAACGGCATGTTTGATTATCATCTCGTCCTTTGATCCAGGGAGGGCGACCTTGTCTTCAAAAATCGGTTTGTTGACGGCGACATCGCTTTTGCTGACGATGCCCGCTTTAAAATTGCCGCTATCAAGCTGTCCTTCGACATAGGGGATTGCAAAGTAAATATGGTCACTCTCGATCACGGAACCTCTGCGGATTTTGTGTTTTGCATAGACGCCACGTTTCAACCCGTCGATTGCGCTCTGTTCGGCCTCCGACGCCGGCTGGCGCTCTTTGGAGCCGCAAAGGAGCTGAGCCCTTTGCTTGGTCTCGATCCATTGCGCCACCTGCTCTGGCGTTGACGAATAGGCGTTCAACGGGGCCTTTTCCATGGCAATGCCGATATGCCTCTCGAAAAGCTCGGCGCCCAGTGCGACCGCCAGTTGTACAGGCACCATGTCCTCTGGAGTCTCGTGAGTCGACCAGCCGATGTGAATGCCCGGATACCTGTTGCGCAGCAAGGCAATCTGGTTCAGATTCATATTCTGATCGGGGGTGGGGTAGATGGCGACACAGTGCATGATGGCGAAGTGAACGCCGCGGTGTTGGAAAAAGCTGACCAGGTTGTCGATATCACGCAGGGTCAGGCCGCCGGTCGAGAAGATGACCGGCTTGTCGGCATCGGCGATCTTTTCCAGCAGCGGCCAGTCCTTGCCGG
>Ga0224504_10001445_pt1 | contig 10472 bp, 8 predicted proteins | sample SF_Oct11_sed_USG_3_FD_170160 | JGI IMG/M metagenome (GOLD analysis project Ga0224504, IMG submission 170160) | Sediment microbial communities from San Francisco Bay, California, United States - SF_Oct11_sed_USGS_24 | ecosystem: Environmental > Aquatic > Marine > Sediment | place: USA: California... | reverse complement strand
GAATGGTATGAAGCTACTCGACGGCGGGATCTTGAACCCCGTTCCTATCGCGCCAACGTTCGAAGACAACACTGACCTGACGATTGCCATTAACCTCGGTGCGCCTCCATCGGGGAATCTGCAACCGAAGCCCAAGGTTGAGTTAAAGGCTGCGAACGCTCTTCAGGGGGATAACGTGAGAGCGAAAATCAGAACTTTTATCGATGACCTGAAAAGCCGAAATCCAAGTGACAACACTGGCAGTTGGAAGATGCTCGGTATCGCCGACCAGACATTCGATGCTATGCAGGGAGCGATCGCCAGGCAAAAGTTGGCAGCCTATCCGCCGGACCACACGATCATGATCGCTCGTGACGCATGTGGCACGCTTGAGTTTGACCGGGCTGAAGAGATGATTGCTTTGGGTTATGAAAGCGCTTCGCGATTTCTCGACAGATCAGGCTAAACAGCCCGGTGTTTCAATAATTGCGCATTGCTTAAACAAAGTTATTCACTCATAACCAGCAAAGGCTGTTCCGTGGTCAATGATGCTGCAAGTGTCTTTCGGGCATCTTGATCAACACCTAGCTCGGTCAGAAAGGCATCCATGGAGCCGTATTGTTCGTCTACATGGGCATAAAAAGCCTCCAGCATTTCCGGTTGCACGCCAATAACTGGAAACCAGGCACTGGCCGATGGACCCCTACCGTTTCTCCGCTGCTTTTTGCTCTGCTTGGAAAGTAAAACAGCTTTTTCCTCTATACGGGCGATTTCATTTGTAAGCAGAAACTCCTCCATAATGGCTGCACGATCCACACCCAGGGCCTCCATAATTAGCGTAACTGCAACACCCGCCCGGTCTTTACCTGCATTACAGTGAATCAGGATCGGCCAGTTGGATTGATCGAGTACTACCTCCATCAGTTTCTCGTAGCTGGGAGGACCTTCTTCCACGATCATACGATAGCCTTCAACCATGAGTCTGGAGGATTGTTCTTCCGTAAATTTGTTTCCTTTCATCATTTTTCGGGTTGCATTGAACCAGTCGTTATTGGAATCACCGACCGGGAAATGAAAGAACTCGGGTGGATTATCACCCAGCCAGACCGTGGGTGATTTATCGTGTTCTTTGTCAGTGCGCAAGTCGATAACCGTTTTAACGCCAATCTCTTCCAGTTTCTGAAAATCACTGGCTGTGAGACGTGACAGGTTTTCAGAGCGAATTATCTGTCCCCAGCGGAGGGTACGCAGGTCGCTGGTAATGTAGCCACCAATATCACGTGTGTTAGCAGTTCCATCCAGGTGAATCACCCGCTCAACCGGAAGCTGGCTAGAAAACGCTGGAGTGGCCAGCATCCAAACACCCATGAAGATGATGGCCATGTATACCCTGTTCACTTTTCGCGCAGACACATTCCACATAATTACTACTCCCGAGATGGCGGTGAAAATCCAGCTTGAATAATAGGGGTACGGGTTGGAGAGTGCTTGCCATTAACGGTCAATGTCTTGACCTTCCTACTGTCGCTCTCAAAAGAGGGCGCCTTGGTGGTCGCAGCCTCAAAGGCATTGTGGCTTAGCTAAATTTGAAATGCCGATCAAGTGAATCCACATCCTATAACTGATACTCAACGGTTGGTTACTGCTCAGAACATATAGCTTGCTCATTGCAAACATGGTGAAAGTCATTGAACATTCACAAAAGACAAGAAGGCTATGGTTAATGACTGACATGATAGAAGTGAAACGGGGCTTGCAGCTCTCCTGGTTCAGAAACGTAGGTGGCCTATTGGCAGGTCTCGTTATTCTATTTGGGTTGACGGCCTGTACCGAGTCACCTGAACAGGTAGCAGCAACCGAGCCAGCCATCGCAACGCCTTTAGTGGAATCAAAAGCCGAAACAAGCGCACTGGTTAATCCGGACCTGGAGTATCTGGCTTATACGCCTGCTGCCGATGATCTGGTCATATCAAGGCAGGCGTATGTCGAAAAACTGTATGGTTTCTGGCTGGGACAGTGTATTGCGAACTGGACCGGTCTGGTGACTGAGATGGACAAGATAGGTGGTGATGGTCCACATGGCAAATTTTACACTCGCCACGACTGGGGTCAGCCTGATCAGCCCAATATCTGGAGTGGCAATAACCCAAGTGACCTGTCACCCACAATCGACTGGGTGCTCGAGGATGAAGACGATATCTGGGGTGCAGATGACGACACCGATATCGAGTATATGTACCAGCACCTGTTGTTGCAGAAGCAGACTAGCATGCTCACCGGTGAGCAAATTCGAGACGGCTGGTTGAAACATATTTACTCCGATGAAAACACACCATTCACCAATAGTGACGGCAACAAGGAGAATTTTCTGTGGGTATCAAATCAGCGTGCACATGACCTGATGCGCACACGGGGCATGGTGCCGCCTGCGACTTCCGAGCCTGAAAATAACCCCGACTACGATATGATTGATGCACAACTGACCACAGAAATATTCGGCTTGTTTGCACCTGCGCGTCCGGATGTGGCCCTGGCAATGGCGCATTTGCCAATTCGTACAACCGCCTTCAATAACGCCGCCTGGGCTTCCGAATTTTATGTTGTCATGTATTCATTGGCATCAGTAGTAGATCAGCGCTTACCCATCAAGGAACAGGTGATCTGGATGGCTGACAAAGCCCGGCAGCAGTTACCAGAGGAGTCTTATACCGCAAAGATGTTCGATTTCGTCAAGAGCCGTTACGAGGCCGGGGCAACCTGGGAGGAGGCGCGAGATGATGTTTATGTTCGCTACCAGGTCGAACAGGCAGATGGCTACGACATCACCTCGAGAAACATGGACTGCAACGGTTGTTTTGCCTCTGGCATAAATTTTGCGGCCAGTATCGTCAGTTTGCTCTACGGTGAAGGTGATTATCAGGATACGGTCAAAATAGCTGTTCTTGCAGGTTGGGATTCCGATAATCCGGCAGCTACCTGGGGTGGGTTACTGGGTTTCATGCACGGTAAAGAGGGCATCGAAAAGGCCTTCGGAAGAAAGTTTGCCGACCGGTTCAATATTCACAGGACACGGGGTGGTTTCCCCAATGATGGTATTGACTCAATTCAAACCATGTCAGAACACGGTGTTTTTGTCATTGATCGTGTGGTGCAGGAAGAAATGCAAGGTGGTATCGACCTCGTGACTGACCAATGGTTTATTCCCCGTCGGCTGGCTGAGTTTCGATTTGATTGAAGGTGAAAATTGAAAATACAATTTGACGCAACTACGCCTCCAGATCTAGGTTTCAGTATGAGGTTTCGGGTAAAGGGAAGTTTTTGTCACCGGTCATTCAATAGCCGTTGTGTACTAATCATGACCGCGATAGTGCTGGCCCTAATGTCAGCCACTTGTGGTGCCGAAACGCTACCGGACTTTCAGCTGGTCGGTGAAAACCAAAGCGGCCTGGTTTTCTCACCGGATAAAAATTCGGCATATTGGGTGGCTTGGAATGGGTTTTGGGGTAGCAAAGCCACGTCACGCCGTGTGATCTACGAGTCACATCGACAGGGCGATACCTGGACCACACCAACTCCGTCGCCTTTTACGGCCAACTATTCGGATGATGACCCCTTCGTCTCACCCGATGGACGATGGCTTTACTTTGTGTCGGATCGTCCTGCCGATGAAAGTGACACGAGCACCGATGGTGATATCTGGCGATACGGACTGGACGAACAGCATCGATTAGAGCGACTAAAGATCAACTCGAAAGCGGCTGAGTACTCCCCCGTCATTACTTTGTCGGGCACCCTTTATTTCGCATCGGCAAGAAAGGGAGGTGCTGGTCAGGGTGATATTTATAGGGCGTTGCCAACAGCTGAAGGGTTTCTCGAGGTAGATGCACTTGGGCCGAGCACAAATAGCAGTACCGGAGAATGGAACGTATGGGTTGCACCTGATGAGAGTGAACTGATATTCGAGGCATCCTCACGATCGACAAATATCTCAGAATCGGGTGACCTGTACTACAGTTGGAATACCCCGGGCGGATGGACTGCGGCTGTGCCGATCAGCACCCTGAATAGCAGCGGGAGTGACTTGTTGCCCCGTTTGCACCCGGATGGCCAGACCCTGTATTACACGACAGCGCCGATAGGCAAACATGCCACAATTAGCTCCACAAATTGGCCGCAACTGAGATCTTCATTGCGTACTAACCACGCCTCGAATTCAAACTGAGTGTCAATCAGAATCTTCATTTGTATGCCTGGCCTCATTTAAGATTTTAATGCCGCCTCGCACAACGATAGCCGAAATAATGGTGCCAACCAACAAATCCGGATACCTGCTGCCCAAAGCCCATACAAGGCCGCCGGATAGAATAACTCCAATATTCGCAATGACATCGTTAGTAGAAAATATCCACGATGCGCGCATATGCACCCCTGCATCCCGGTGACGCGATATAAGTATCATGCAATATATATTGGCAACTAGCGCGACTGCACCACCTCCCATGATCAATAAACTCTCAGGCTCACTGCCAAACACGAATCTACGCATTACTTCAAGCAATACGCCTGTACCGAGAATGATTTGTAGTACCCCACTTATATTTGCGGCCCTGGATTGTTTCTGAATCCCTTTTCCAACTGCGTATAGCGATAAGCCATACACGCCAGCATCTGCGAGCATATCAAGTGAATCTGCGATAAGCCCGGTTGACTCTGCAAACCATCCCAGGGTGATTTCCGCCAAGAACATCACTCCATTAATGGCCAACAGAATCAATAGCGTTTTTCTTTCAAGTTTTTCGGCTTGATCTGATCCGCATTCACAGTTAGACATGTTGTTCTCAATATCACCGCATCCGGTGCAAGACTGGAGGTTCCTGAAAAGAAACAGACACCTATTAATGCACGCTGCTTACAGCGCGATAAAACCAGGGCAATTGTACCCTGATGGGAAGAACAATGGCCCATTCGCTGAAACCCTGGAGTTAGACAATAGCCATTAAGGCCCAGGTTTTTATAAATCTAAGGCGTAGACTCAAGCAGTGTCGTTTCTACCTCCAATACCGTTCAACTGTTCAGAAACCTGGGTATTAAGCAAAAGGCCGCTCAGAAGCGGCCTTTTGCCAACGCATCCCCCCAGGGCGTTTTTTATTGTTTTGATCCCTGCATATCGAGGCAAGTGTCTCTGTTGGAAGCTGAACAAGCCAAAATAGTGTCAATCTGAAACTGACTCGCACTCGTTGGCATCTATGAATTCAATTATCGGATCACCGTTTGCATTGATCACGATTTTCACCTTGAAATAGGTATTGAAGTTCTCAGCCTGACCTTTGCCTATCAATTGAAAATGATCATTCCAGATGAAGATGTAAGGCGGGTTCTCCTGGATGACCTCCATCCATTTGCCCCTCATGACATACTCTGCATTGTTATCCAGTCCCAGGCCATTTGCCTTCCAGTAGATGTTGAAAAATGAGGTTACATGATCACCGGCTTCGATATATTGCATCTGTACGCGGTAGGTGCCCTCAAGATAGATGGTCTCGCTGTAGCCGTCTCTGTTTTCACAGAGCACGGTTTCCGAGAAGGTATCGGTGAATTGCTCCAATGCCAGTAACATCGGCGAGATAAATAGCAGCCCCAGCACCAACACCAATTTCTTCACTAGCACGTGGTTATTTGTCATTCCTTATCTCCTTCAAATTAATAGTTACGGAATCGTAGCGTAGTGCGATTGAGACAAATCTTCCCGACGAAATTCCGACAGAACTCCGACGGACCCAATGGTGCCAAGTTGCGGGGCTGACGTACGGCTGACATAATCAGGCGTTCACAAAACGGAAATTGACAGATTCCGTTTTAATGGCAAGAGTGCCCACAAACATGAATGTTGATTCAGATTTCCGTGTCGGAGACTGGATTATCCGGCCAAAGCGCGACTGCATTGAGTGCGGCGAGAAGGTCTTACGGCTTGCTCCAAAGGCCATGTCGGTACTGTGCTGTCTTGCCCGTTCAAGGGGCGAAGTGGTCACCCGCCAGGAATTATTCGATGAGGTCTGGCCCAATTGCGATGTATCCGACGATGCTCTGACCCAACGCATTGTTGAGCTTCGTAAGGCCTTTGCCGACTCCGCCCACGATCCCATGATTATCGAGACCATTCCCAAGATTGGTTTCCGGCTCATCCCGATCATATCCCCAATTGGTCCGGCCCTGATGACGGAAGGACCGGAAACAGCCAGGAAAAAGGTGTCCCTATGGAGAAGTTGGATACCCAGGTACCTGATAGCTGTAGTTGCGCTGATGATCGTAATGGATACATATTTTGTATCAGATGAATTGAAACCGCCCGAACAAACAGGTGTGCAAAACGGGCAAGTCGACGGATCACAAGACCTGCCACAGGAATGGGATCCCGAAACAAACGCACGGTCAGTTGCGGTGCTATCGTTTGCAGATCATAGTGAAGAGAATAATGACCTCCACTTAGCTGATGCCATCCACGAAGAGTTGTTGACCCGGCTCAACCACATCGCATCGCTCAAGGTCATTACCCATGGCTCCGTAGAGAAATACCGTGACTCTGATAAGCCACTGCAATTGATCTCACGAGAACTGGGTGTGGCTTCGATTCTCACTGGCTCCGTCCAGGTGATGGGGAACCACCTACGTATTCAAACACAATTAGTGGATGCTGAATCAGGTGAAGTGTTGTGGGCTGAAAGCTATGACCGTGAATTGACCGCCACGAACTTCTTCACGATTCAGTCCGAAATCGCCGGAAAGGTTGCTGCAAGCCTGAGCGCTTCCCTGTCCCTGGAAGAGTCTGCCCGGTTAACGGAAATCCCAACGGAGAATTTCGATGCTTACCGTGTGTTGCTGCTGGGACACGTAGCACTCGAAAAAGGTACGATCGAATCATTCCACGAGGCATTGGGGCACTACCAGCAAGCACTTACTCTCAATCCCGGATTTCTAAATGCACATATCGCCATTGCCAGGGCCTATTCGATTGCCTCGGAAGATCGTGGGATTCCACAATCTGAGGCCCGGGACCAGATGGTGGAGCACGCGCAAAAAGCATTGAGTCTGAGTCCGAACTCTAGTCGTGCACACAGATTCCTGGGCCAGGTGAGCATGGAAATTGGCGAGTTTCACGAAGCGGAGGTGCATTTCAACAGGGCATTGGAGTTGAACCCGGGAGACATTCATACACTTCACGGGCTTGGCATGACTCTACGCTTGATCGGACGTGCTGAAGAATCCGTACCCTTTTACGACCGTGCAGTCGAACTCGATCCCTTGTCTCCTATTATCAATGAGAGTCGTGCCAGTTTGCTCCGTGACCTTGGACGATTCGAAGAAGCGGAGCAGCAGTACCGCACTACACTTCAGATAGATCCGGAATACGTATTTACCTATTGGGGCCTGGGAACACTCTTTTGGATTATGGGAAATCCGGGTGAGGCTGTTGTCTGGTTCGAAAAAGGTGCCAGCCTTACACCTCAAGGAGACGTGTTCAACGCCTGGTTGGCGCTGATGTACCTGGAAATGCAGCAAGACGACATGGCTCGGGCCGTGCTTGATGATGCCTTAAATGTATCACCGCTCATGGTTGATAATGACGCTGTGCTGGTTGAGGAACTTTTCCGCATCTACTACTCAGAGGAAGTCTCCGGGCTACCGGATGGCCGTCGCTTTATTCCCCGGATCTTGTATGGTGGGCTTACCGGTTTACCCCTTAGGGAACTGCTCGGTGGAGATTTTGCTGCGGCATTAGAGGGTTACGAAAAGCGCTATCCCGACATCTCCACTTTAAAAGTACCGGTTGATGGAGGTAACTACCAGGCTGCGATCTATGTCGCTTTTGCATTGGACCGCTTGGGTGAGCGACGCAGAGCACTGGCTTTACTGGACCGGGCGGAAAGTGCCCTTAAAGGCATGCAGCGTCTCGGTATTCACGGTTACTGGGTTGCGGACGCGCAGATCCAGGTTATCAGGAGAGACTATACCGGTAGCATTGAGAGGCTCGAGACGGCAGTAGAGGAGGGTTGGAGAAACCTGTGGCGCTTTTATCTTTTCCACGATCCAATTCTGCAGGGGCTTCGAGAGCAGCCTGGGTTCCAGACATTGGTGAAGCATGTTCGGGACGGCATGGTTGCAGGTTCCAGTGAAAAACTTGTATCACGAAGTTCACAAGTTCCTTGAAAGGTATCGCTCCCATACATAAACGTGAGGACTCCGCACTAATTATCATCCCAATAAGGCTTGTCCCCAAAACGCGCTACCAAAAAATCGATTAGCTGACGGGCGCGCTGTGACAGATAGCGGGTTTGGGGGTAAACGGCCCAGGCATTAATGGTTGGCAGCGTGTACGATTCCAGTACCGGAACCAGTTTCCGCGAGGACAGGGATTGCCAGACTATAAAGGTTGGCAACGCTGCAATTCCATGGTTGGCAAGTGCCATATCATGCAAAAAGTCGCCGTTATTGGCGGCTATTCTTGCCGTTGTATGGATCAACTGTTCATTTCCCCGCTGATCGCAAAGTTTGATTGTATTGCCACTACCAAGCGTATAGGCCAGTACCTGGTGATTTTTTAAATCGCCTGGTTTTCGGGGTGTGCCATTTTTCGCAAGGTATGAAGGACTGGCACACAATACGAGGCGAACCGGGCAGATTCGACGTGCCTGCAAGCTGGAGTCACCAAGTTCTGAGATACGGATCGCCAGGTCTGCGCCTTGTTCAATCAGATCCACCTGTCGGTCTGAAAAATCGATTTTGATCGACAGGCCGGGATGGTCACCGGCGAATTCATCAAGTGCAGATGAAAGGTGTGCAAGCCCAAAAGACAAAGGAGCGGCTAAGCGAAGCTGGCCATCAAGGGAATTACCTTCACTGGTCGCCAGGCTATCCAGTTCTGATACGTCGCCAATCAGTTTGACCGCACGTTGATAGTACTCACGGCCCACATTAGTCAGGCTTGAACTGCGCGTGGTGCGATTGATTAATGTCACGCCCAAGCGTGATTCCAATGCGCCCAACCTCCGGCTAACACCCGATTTTGCCATGCCCATTTGGTCCGCCGCCTTGCCGATTCCACCGGCTTCGACAATACGAACAAAAACACTCATGTCTTCAAGCTGTCCCATGCGATTGTTCTAATAATATAAACAATGAATTGCAATTATTGCTGTTTAAGTAATTTAGTGCAACGGCTAATATTTCAACCAGTTAAGAAGCCAGTTATCGGAATACAAACACTTATATTTGAAAGGAACACATGATTATGGGGCTATTAGTCGATGGAATATGGCAGGATCGTTGGTATGACACCGCCAAAACAGGTGGCCGTTATGTGCGTAAAAATTCTCAGTATCGTAATTGGGTGACGCCTGACGGCAGTGCAGGGCCCACCGGTACTGGAGGCTTCAAGGCCGAACCGGGACGTTACCACCTTTATGTTTCACTGGCCTGTCCCTGGGCAAATCGTACCTTGATTTTTCGGACGTTAAAGGGTCTGGAAGAAAGTATAATGGTGTCAGTAGTGCATTGGCATATGGCGGAAAATGGCTGGACATTTGAACCGGCAGAAGGGGTAATTCCCGACCCGGTAAACCATGCCAGTTATCTCTATGAGGTTTACACGGCTGCTGAGCCGTCTTATACAGGTCGCGTCACCGTACCCGTATTGTGGGACAAGAAAACCCATACGATCGTATCGAATGAGTCTTCGGAGATCATCCGAATGTTCAACAGCGCATTTGACGGTGTGGGTGCAAAGCCAGGCGATTATTATCCTGAAGCCCTGCGCGTGGAAATCGATGAGCTCAATTCCCGTATCTACTCAAACGTCAATAACGGTGTCTACAAATCCGGCTTTGCCACCACGCAGGAGGCCTATGAGGAAGCGGTTGTTCCACTGTTTGAAACACTGGATTGGCTGGAGCAGCGGCTGTCAACTCAGCGCTATCTTCTGGGTGATGTACTCACAGAAGCCGACTGGCGTTTGTTCACCACATTAATTCGTTTTGATGCAGTGTACGTGGGGCACTTCAAGTGCAACATCCGCCGTATTGCGGATTACCCGAACCTGTGGGCCTACACCCGCGAACTGTACCAACATGAAGATGTGGCAAAAACCATCAACATGTACCATATCAAGCATCATTACTACGTCAGCCATACGACCATTAACCCGTCAGGGGTTGTACCTGTCGGGCCTGAACTTGACCTGCTCATGCCCCATGGGCGTGGGCAGCTTTGAGAAAAACAGGATATTCCTGTCAACCTCCCTGTGATTGCTTATAGGGAGGAAATGCCCGTGACTATGAGAGTAAATATTAATATTTACCAATCCGTCATTCTTAGCCAGCGAGAAACCTGATGAATAACCCCGTGATTTCGAATAACAGACCTGTAAAAGTAGATCTTGAAAGAGATAAGGAATATTACTTTTGTGTATGTGGCCGATCCAGTAATCAGCCATTTTGCGA
>Ga0224504_10001444_pt1 | contig 10479 bp, 11 predicted proteins | sample SF_Oct11_sed_USG_3_FD_170160 | JGI IMG/M metagenome (GOLD analysis project Ga0224504, IMG submission 170160) | Sediment microbial communities from San Francisco Bay, California, United States - SF_Oct11_sed_USGS_24 | ecosystem: Environmental > Aquatic > Marine > Sediment | place: USA... | reverse complement strand
CAGACCTGGAAGGCATGATGGGGGTCTGGGCCAGGCAAGCCGAAATCGAATGCATACATCCGTTCGGGGAACGACTGCAGGGCACCGCATCCGTCAGGAAAAGTTGGCAGCAGCTGTTCAGGAATGACCAGCAGTTGCGTTTCCAGCTGGATCAAATATCCACTAGCACCGATGTTCAGCTGGCCGTTCATGTTCTGCATGAGAATATTACTGTTGCCGGCAATACACAGCACAGGATCATCGCTACCAACGTCTATCGCTGTGGCGCGTCAGGCTGGCACATGATCCTGCACCATGCCTCGCCGGCATCAAAACATGACAACAACACAACCGAGAATACAGAAAACAAACCGGCGCCGCATTGAAATAGGCTTATAATACCTGTAATTACAGTGTTTTCTGGACATTACACGCCACAATGAAACAGCAGAATTCTGAAGCTCCCGGCGTTACAGGGGGGTGCAGGCAAAAGCGGAGATAGTTGCGAACCATACTTCCGGCTTCAGAAACAGTCTTGAACAGGTGCTCTGGCAAGACGAGAAAAGTCTATTATAGAAGGCATTTCCCGACGTAAAAACACTTTAACATTTTATTTATTGTGCTATCTTACGCGTGCTGTTTTACTCATTACTCATATAGAGGAGCTATACCAGATGGCTGCGAAGAAAAAAGTGACCGCCAAGAAAAAGACAACTGCCAAAGTTGTAAAAAGACCTACTACGAAATCTGAAACACTAAACTTCATTGCTGACAAAACCGACCTCACACGCAGAGATGTCGGCGCCGTATTCGACGCACTTGCAGCACTGATGAAGCGTGACCTCAAGGGCAGAGGCGGTCCAGGTGTTTACACCGTTCCCGGCCTGATGAAAGTCAAGGTTGTTCGCAAGCCTGCTACCAAGGCACGCAAGGGCACCAACCCTTTCACCGGTGAAGAAATGATGTTCAAGGCAAAGCCGGCACGCAACGTTGTCAAGGTACTGCCGCTCAAGGGCCTGAAAGAAATGGTCTGAGACCGTACAACGGGGTCGCTGTGCGACCCCGTTTTTTTACCCGTCACCCGTCAGTCAGTTGTCTGCAGCCTGGTTTGAATAAAACGGCTGTGTGGCACATACAGCAGATTTGCCACCTTCCTCACCAGATGTTCCTCATGCGCGTCAATATGACCGTCGGCATGGGTTACTTCCCAAAGCATCCTGACAATTTCCGTCCTGTCATCCAGACTGCACTCACTGGTAATCAGCCGGGTAAAGGGATAAAGCGAGGTCACGTTAGCCGCCTCGCGCTCTGCCATATCAACGAGCTCACGAGCCTGTTCGGGAGACAATGAATAGCCGTTCTCGACAACGCGCCGTGCTGCAGCACGCTCTTCTTCTGTTATCTGCTCATCTGCGCGTGCCACCTCTACCAGCAATGCTGCTGTAGCGAGACGCAGCGCCTGCTCGCCGTCCTCCTGCCGCGTCACCGCAGACTGTGAGTATTTCTTCAGCAGAACCTGAATCGTGGTGATCATCGATTATTTCCTGATATTTCGGGTCAGAAAAATGCGTCGCTCTAGTTGGGCTGGCGACCGGTGGTATAGACACCCTGCTCATAATCAACAAAAAACTCTCGCAGCAAGGGATGCTTGACCGGTTCATCGCTCTGGTCAACCGAGAGGTTACGTTCAGCCACGTAAGTCTCATTATTGGCCTCATGCACCAGCACGTGATACCAGGGCTCGTCTCTGGGTGGCTGGCTTTGCGCGACGTTCTCATACCATTCATCGGTCCCGGAAAATTCGGGATCGACATCGATAATCACCCCCCGGTAGTCAAACAATCTGTGATGAATACGCTGCCCAATGGAGAATTTAGCCTGTTTCATAACCGCAGTTCCTGTATTTACATTGGAATCCAAGTGTTATTAATACGACCATGGCTGGCAGAGCAAGTTCACCCGCCATATCTGCATCCGTATAATACACAATACTTTCAATCAACAATGCGAACAACCTGACTTATGAGCAAACCTGAAAGCGTTGGACCGCGCAAGGTTATTACCATGCAGTACTCACTCACCAATGCCGATGGCGTGGTGGTCCGCGAGGCAACCGGCACACCGGTCAGCTATCTGCACGGGGCCGGATTACTGTTTCCGAAACTGGAAAGCGAACTGGAAACACATATCACCGGCGACATCATCACCGCCCGGTTGTTAGCCGATGACGCCTTTGGGAAACGCAACGTTGAACTGCTTCACCAGGTACCACTGGATGAACTGCCGCCCGGCGATGTCGTCGAGGTGGGCGGCCATATCACTGGACAGGATGAAGACGGAAAGGAACTCACTTTCAGGGTAACGGCGATAGAAAACGGCATCGTCAGCCTCGACGGCAATCATCCGTTTGCCGGACAATCACTGGTCTTCGAAGTCGAAATCCAGGGGATTCGTGACGCCACGGAAGAAGAATTACAGCAGCGCAAGGTGCTTGTATAAACGATTTATTTGGCGACCCGGAAACGGCTGCCCTGGTAATACAACTGGATACTGTCAGGCAGAATCTCCTCCAGAACCGCACCGTTACCGAGCGTCTCCCCTTCCCTGTATTTCTGCAGATCCATCAGGATAAAACGTCGCCCCGGGTCATCCGAATAAACATGTACGTCAACGGGCGGCATGGACAGTCCACTGCGAAACTGCAGCGACAGATCGTTCCACTCAGGCACATCCGAGGTGGCTGCCGGCTGCGGTGGCGCGGCTGACGTGTAGGCAGGCGTCGGCTCGACAACGGCAGCGGGCGGTGGAACTGACGGCAATTGCTCCACCCTGGGCGGTGAACGTCGGGCCGGCGCCACAGGTGGCACATAAACCGGCTCCCGCGGGCGCATCTTGTCACGCCATGCGGGCTCGACTGTCTTTTCAACCCGTGGCAGCGGCGTTACCGGCATTGTGTCGTTCGATTCCGGCATTACCCCGGCATCGGAGATCAAACTGTCATTGCGACCCAGCAGCAGGTACAGCAGTATGCCATTGACCAGCAACAACGCAGCCACAACCCACACCCAGCGATATGCGCGTTTGCGCCGCCGCTCACCCCAGTGCGCCGCTTCCAGGTCAGGTACTTCACCCAGAGAACGTTCCTGGTCTGCCTTTTTTAATGCATCAAGAATATAGGACATGACTCAGGACAACCCGGGTAGTAACCGGGGTACACCCTCCCGGCCTGATGCTGTATTCAAGTGAATAATGGTGTTCTTGCCTACTATCCCGTCGGCTACCAATCCGTGCTTGCGCTGAAAATCCAGCACCTGCTTTTGCAGAACAAAGTCAAAAACCAGTGGGTCTGCCGTCGGGATCTTCACGCCCTGCGCCAACTCCAGCTGCTGACGCAGCCAGGAAACTACCGGCCCCCGGTCACCGATCTTCATGAACAGGCGGCCTCCGGGCGGCGGTTGCAGTAACAAGGTGTAGTCCCCGTACCAGTTCTGTTCCACCTGCTCAATTGCCAGCCGGTAGAGCTCATTGCCGATAATGACCTCCGCAATGGAATCATCCAGATACTGCAACACCACCGGCACCCGCCGGCCATCCGCGGTAGCCAGTTGCAATATCACCGGGCGATTGAACTGGCGCAAGGTATTCCAGTTGCCCTGCTCCAGCATGCACAACAAACCATACTGTTTTGCAAAGTCACAGAAATCAGGCTTCACACTGACGGGCAGTTCCACTGACCACAGGGAAAACAGTTCAGTCCATGCCGCGCGGTAGTTGCTGCTGTCAGTTTCAAGCAACAGCGCTGCCAGGGCAGGTGATTCGGGTTCGGGTTCGGGTTCGGGTTCGGGTTCGGGTTCCGGCTCTGCCGTTAGCTGTGCTTGCAATTCATCCGGGAGCACATCGACGTCAATCACCGGCTCAACAACCGCTTGCGTAACAATCTCTGCCGGTTTTTCCGCATCAACAGCAGGCACCGACACAGTCGTCCCCGTTCGTTGCCAGGGTTGTAAAACAACTGCCAGGCCAAGCAGCACCAGCAGTACCAGCGCAGCCGTGGCCCATTTAAGCCCGCCGCCCGGCTCATCGCCGCTGTCGTCTTCGGCCAGCACCTCGCGGGCGGCTTTTTTAACTACCTTCGGATCAACCTGCACCTTGCCTTCAACATAGGCGCCAAGCATGGAGCGGTCGCACAATACATTGATCAGACGCGGGATACCGCCGGAGAGTCGCTGAATCCTGTCGACCGAACGTTTGCTGAAGACAGGCTGGCTGGTACCACAAATCTGCAGCCGGTGCCGGATGTAGGCGCCGGCTTCCTCGCGGCTGATTGGATCAAGATGGTAACGCGCCGTCACCCGTTGGGAGAGCTGTCGCATATCTTCACGTGCCAGCAGACTGCGCAACTCCGGCTGGCCAATGAGGACTATTTGCAGCAGTTTTTGCGTGGACGTTTCCAGGTTGGTCAGCAGCCGCACCTGCTCGAGCACATCCGCACTCAGGTTCTGCGCCTCATCCAGGATCAGCACCGTACGGCGACCGCGCGCATGGGCATCCAGCAGGTAACGGTTCAGCTCATCGGTCAATGCCTTGATGCTGGTATCACCCCCGGGATATTCAATACCCAGTTCGTCACAGACGGTTGCAATCAGCTCGGTCGAGGTCACCTTGGGATTCAGTACCAGCGCGATATCCACATTGTCCGGCACCTGCTCCAGCAGGCAGCGGCAGATGGTGGTCTTGCCGGTACCCACTTCGCCGGTCAGCTGCACGAAGCCGCCACCCTCACTCAGCCCGTACAACAGGTGGGCAAGCGCCTCGCGATGGCGCGCACTCATATAGAGAAAACGCGGATCAGGCGTAATGGAGAACGGTCGTTCCGTCAGATTGAAATGTTCAAGATACATAGCGTGTCAATGTACAGACTGTGTCCGGATACCCGGCGCAGCCACTCCCTTGTATACTATAAGCAATACCCGCAACCGCGAACACGCCAACAGCCATACGATACCCGTGAAACCGAATAATATCCCTTCTTTACTGTCTGTTGCGACCGGAATCCTGATTATTTCGATCACATGGCTGACAGCAACCACCAGCCGGGCTTCTGACCTGCAGCGGGAACAGCGCCTCGCAGACCAAATCGTGGAAGCCATTCTCGATGGCGAGCCGGTCACGCTCACCGCCAATGACCATGACTTTCTCGGCATTTATACCGAAGCAGTGACCGCGCCGGCACCGGGTGCGGCCATCATTCTGCATGGCCGCGGCATGCACCCCGACTGGACACAGGTCGCCGGCCCGTTACGGATCGCATTGCCCGAACAGGGCTGGTCGACCCTGTCGCTGCAAATGCCGGTACTGGCAAAGGACGCCAGCTTCTATGATTACGAGGCGGTATTCCCGGAAGCCGGACCGCGCATCGAGGCGGGTATTGAGTACCTGCGCGCACAGGGTATACAGCACATCGTGCTGATAGCACACAGCTGCGGCGTCCACATGAGTATGTCCTGGCTGGAGCAACAGGGCAGTGACGACATTGATGCCTATATTGGTATCGGTATGGGCGCCACAGACTACCAGCAACCGATGCGCAAGGCCTTTCCGTTTGACCGCATCAAGGTGCCGCTACTGAACATCTACGGCAGCGAGGATTACCCGGCCGTACAGAAGCAGGTACTGGCGCTGGCCCCGTTGCTTGCGGATATACACCCGGACTCACGGCAAATCCGCATCGACGGTGCCGGTCATTACTTTGATGATTACAACGAGGAACTGGTGGCCACTATCACCGCCTGGCTGGCGACACTGGTCACAGAAGAGCAAAAATAGTTTGCCCCGCTAAACGCTCACGCCAGGTGACTCAGGTATCGCGGGCCACTTCGTCTTCGGACTGCTCAACCACCGGCGAATGCAGCACGAGGTCCATCCCGTGCCAGCTTTCAATGTCGACAAACTCGCGTTTGCCACTGATATCTTCCAGCACGATGCGCTTGCGCTCACCGGCCAGATAGACGATCGCACGCACCTGGATCAACTGTCCGGAAAAATTACTGTACCAGTAACCGGGAATCGGCTTCTGTTGCAGAAACATTCTGCCTCCTGCGCCAAGCACTATTCACATTGGCGAGCTGATTATTGTTATGCATCCCTGTCCGCAAAATCTTTTTTGCAGGTCATTGGGTATATTTATAGTCAAACAACCCGCATCTGGCAATGGGCCAAAAGTACTAGCCGCACTTGGATTCACCGCAATTCAGGCAGGTCAGGCAGCCATCCATCTTGATGGCAGCCTTGGTATGGCACTTGACACACAGCTGCGAGCCTTCCGGGAAATCACTTGCAGCGTCGGCTTCCGGCGCGCTCGCGGTACCGGATGCCGCTTCAAACTGGGCACGCTTCTCGGCCACCAGCTTCTTCTGGTTATCATCCAGCCCGTCATCCTTGAGCAGGCCGATCATGCGCATGTGGCACTCAATAGCATCACCGATCTCGGCAACCAGTGACGGCATGTACTTGCCGCCCTTCTTGAAATAACCACCCCGCGGATCGAACACGGAACGCAGCTCCTCTACCAGAAAGGTCACGTCCCCGCCTTTCCTGAACACCGCCGAGATAATCCTTGTCAGCGCAACAATCCACTGAAAATGATCCATGTTCTTGGAATTAATGAATATCTCGAACGGCCGGCGCAATTCGTTATGGGTGCCGTGATTGAGAATAATGTCATTAATGGTGACGTACAGCGCATGCTCTGATAGTGGTGTTTTGACCTTGTAGGTAGAACCAATGAGCATTTCCGGGCGCTGCAGCTTTTCATGCAGCTGTACCACGTTGTCCTCGGGCTCTTCACTGGCAACAACCTCGTCCGGCGCAGCAACCGGTGCTGCAGCGCCTTCTTCATTATTTCCTATCTTGTAACCAACAATTTTCTTTTCAATATGTACCGTCATGTTCTACTCCTGCGTATTCGTATGCGTGCAGCTGTTCAGGATTTACCGTAGTAGCCTTCTTTCAGAGCATCGTAAAGATTGGCGGCCGTGTGCTTTTCACCGTCGTACTCGACCTCTTCATTACCCTTGAGGCTGACCTTGCTGCCGTCATCCAGGGTGAATTCATATACCGTGCTCTCCAGGTCCTCACCCTTGACCAGCACACCCTGGAAGGCCTCCGGGTTGAAGCGGAAGGTTGTGCAGCCTTTCAGGCCCTGCTCGTAGGCATAACGATAGATATCCTTGAAATCCTCGTAGGGATACTCGGTAGGCACATTGGCGGTCTTGGAGATGGATGAATCCACCCATTTCTGTGCAGCCGCCTGGATATCAACATGCTGGCGGGGTACCACGTTATCTGCCGAGATAAAGTAATCCGGCAGCACGTTGTCATCACCATCCATGCTGGCCGTCGCATCGGCATTCACCAGCTCCCGGTATGCCAGCAGCTCAAACGAGAACACATCCACCTTTTCCTTGGACTTGCGGCCCTCACGAATGACATTGCGGAAATAGTGGTGTGCAAAACTGGGTTCAATACCGTTACTGGCATTGTTCGCCAGTGACAGCGAAATGGTGCCGGTTGGCGCTATTGAGCTGTGATGCGTGAAGCGTGCACCGGTTTCTGCAAGCTCTTTCACCAGCTCGGGAGCCACTTCTGCAACACGCTGCATGTAACGGCTGTACCTGGCATGCAACACCTTGCCCTTGACGGTATCGCCCGGCAAATAGCCGTCACGACGCATCTCCGGACGCTTGCGCAGCATTTCCTCGGTGACTTCAAATTCTTCTTCCATGATCGGTGCCGGCGCCTTCTCTTTTGCCAGGCCCAGTGCAACTTCCCAGCCGGTCACCGCCAGTTCACGACTGACACGCTCGGTAAAATCCAGTGATGACTGTTCGCCGTATTTCATGCGTAACATGGTGACGGTTGAACCCAGGCCGAGAAATCCCATGCCGTGGCGGCGCTTGTGCATAATCGCCTGGCGCTGGCCTTCCAGTGGCAGACCATTGATTTCGACAACGTTGTCGAGCATGCGGGTAAAGATGGCAACGACCTTGCGAAACTCATCCCAGTCGAAGCTGGCATGCTCGGTAAACGGGTTGCGCACAAACTTGGTCAGGTTGACCGAACCCAGCAGGCAGGAACCGTACGGTGGCAACGGCTGCTCGCCACAGGGGTTGGTTGCACGAATATTTTCGCAGAACCAGTTGTTATTCATCTCGTTGACCTTGTCGATCAGGATGAAGCCCGGTTCGGCAAAATCATAGGTGGACGCCATGATCATGTCCCACAAATGACGTGCAAGCACCTTCTTGTATACCTTGCAGGCAACCAGCCCGGCATTGTTGGTGATGTACTCACCCTTGTAGGGCCATTCGCGCCAGATCACCTGTGCGGTGTCATGCAGGTCAATACCATCATCCAGCTCACTGCGGTCCAGCGGGAAAGCCAGTTTCCAGTCGACATCGTTCTTGACTGCATCCATGAACTCGCTGGTGATCAGCAGGGACAGGTTAAACTGGCGCAGCCGACCGTCTTCGCGCTTGGCGCGGATAAAATCCATCACATCCGGATGACCGACATCGAAGGTCGCCATCTGTGCGCCGCGCCGGCCACCGGCCGAGGACACGGTAAAACACATCTTGTCGTAGATATCCATGAACGACAGCGGACCGGAGGTATAGGCACCTGCGCCGGAGACATAGGCACCTTTGGGGCGCAAGGTAGAGAACTCGTAACCGATGCCGCAACCGGCTTTCAGGGTCAGCCCGGCCTCGTGCACCTTGTCGAGAATATTGTCCATGGAGTCCTGCACCGTACCGGATACGGTGCAATTGATCGTCGAGGTAGCCGGCTTGTGTTGCTGTGCACCGGCATTGGAGGTAATGCGCCCGGCCGGAATGGCGCCATGTCGCAGTGCCCACAGGAATTCGCTGTACCAGATTTCACGCAGCTCGTGCGTTGCCTCGACCTCCGAGAGGGCGCGGGCAACACGCTGGTAGGTTTCATCAATGGAGTTATCAACCGGCGTACCGTCTTTTGCCTTGAGCTGATACTTGGTTTCCCAGATGTCCTGGGATGCTGCCTGCAGTGAAATATCTGCGACGCTGGTGGGTACTGCTTCTAGGTGCGCGGTGGTCGTCATACGCTGAATATCCTCCCCTTGATTCTTTAAGTTCTTGTTAGGATTACTGACTTTGGCCGCCTGCCTGGCGGGCAGACAAGGACACTGGCAGTGAAATTCTGGAATAAACCGGAACACTATATCTTGTGCTCTGGACAAAAAGATTATGCGGTCGGAGACGGCCTGTCAAGGCTAATTTATGCGGGTATAAATTATCTTATATTTCAACATTTTGTATATTTTTATCGGCCAAATACGGGGGCATTTCCGGGCAAAAACACTATAACAGTGAAACACTATATATTGTGTTCCTAATATTAGCCCTCAGGGCCGCTTGCAGTGCAAAAACCTGCGACGGGCGCTGTGGCAAGGGCTAAAGGGGGTGGGAATGATGCCCATGTCCGGATGGATTCGCAAGCAGCATCAAAATACCCATGACAATGACCATAACACCGGCAAGCAGGCGTATCCTGGGATCCCGTATGAAGCGATTCAGCGTGTTATAGGCCAGCCCGATGCTCAGTAAGGCAGGCAGGGTACCCAGTCCGAAAGCCAGCATCAGTAGCCCCCCCTCCGCGCCAGAGCCACTGGCCAGCGCCATTGCCAGCACAGCGTAAACCATACCGCAGGGCAACCAGCCCCAGACCAGCCCCAGCAGGAAGGCCTGGGCAGCACTGCGCACCGGAATATAACGCCGTCCGAACGGCTCTATGTATTTCCATAGATGGGCGCCGGCCTTTTCAAGCCATAGCAGGCTCTGCCACCACCCTGCCAGGTAAATACCAAACAGAATCATGACAACACCGCCAATGATGCGACCCAGCGGGAAGCCCTGCAGCAGCCCCGCTTCGCCCAGCTGCTGCCCGAACAGCCCAAGCAATACGCCTGCAAACACATAGCTGCTGATACGCCCGCCGTTATAGGCCAGCTGCGCCGCGACAAGACGCCAGCGCGAGGTCTGCAACTGCAGCGACAGTCCGGAACTCAGTGCACCGACAATACCGCCACACATGCCGAAACAATGCGTACCACCCAGCAGACCTACCAGGAAAGCGGCAAGCAGCGGTTCAGGGTTCAGCGCGATCACAACCGGGTTACGCTATGTTAATCCGGCGATTCAACAGCAGCTGGCCGCATTACCAGCCTGCCGGCAAGCGGGATCTGCATTTTGCCCGACAGACGCCAGTCATCCGCTTCCAGTTGCAGGTACCAGTTGCCCCGCGCAATCTCGTCAATGTCTCCGTAGTAGATACCGTCACCGGCATGTCTCAGGACAATGACCTGATCATGACCCGGCTGTGTCGGGTGCAGTAACGAGAATGCCAGCACCTTTGGCAAGGTAGCAGCGCTGCTCTGCAGCTGTAACTGCATGAGGTTATCGCGCA
>Ga0224504_10001442_pt1 | contig 10499 bp, 10 predicted proteins | sample SF_Oct11_sed_USG_3_FD_170160 | JGI IMG/M metagenome (GOLD analysis project Ga0224504, IMG submission 170160) | Sediment microbial communities from San Francisco Bay, California, United States - SF_Oct11_sed_USGS_24 | ecosystem: Environmental > Aquatic > Marine > Sediment | place: USA... | reverse complement strand
GGGTCCGTTCGCAGCTTATGCCAGGCACCTGACAGCGTCATGATGCCGTTGATCATGCCGCCCCATGACGGTGCCAGCAACAGCAGAGAAAACACCATGCCCAGTGACTGAGCCCAGTCCGGCAATGTGGTGTAGTGCAGATGATGCGGGCCTGACCACATGTAAATGGCAATCAATGACCAGAAATGCACGACAGACAAGCGATACGAGTAGACCGGTCGCCCTGCCTGCTTCGGCACGAAGTAGTACATCATCCCGAGGAAGCCTGCTGTCAGGAAGAATCCGACAGCGTTATGGCCATACCACCACTGCACCATCGCATCGACGACACCTGCATAGATGGGATAAGACATGAACAGATCAACCGGCAACGCCAGCGAGTTCACGATATGCAGAATAGCCACAGTAATAATGAACGCGGCATAAAACCAGTTTGCTACATAGATGTGCTTGATTCGCCGTGTCGCGATCGTACCGAAGAAAACAATCGCATAAGCGACCCAGACCACTGTGATCAATATATCGATCGGCCAGATTAACTCTGCGTATTCCTTACCCTGCGTCAGACCAAGCGGCAAGGTAATGGCCGCCAGCACGATCACCAGCTGCCAGCCCCAAAATACAAAAGCCGCCAATTTCTCGGCAAACAGTCGCACATGACAGGTACGTTGCACGACATACAAAGACGTCGCAAATAAAGCGCAGCCGCCAAACGCAAAAATCACTGCATTGGTATGCAATGGGCGAAGACGACCAAAGCTCAGGTAAGGCACATCAAAATTGAGTACCGGCCAGGTCATCTGCGCGGCGATTATTACGCCGACCAGCATACCGACGATACCCCAGACAACGGTCATGACCGCAAACTGGCGAACGACGGTATCGCTATAGGTCTTTGATTTATCCATCTTTACTCCCCCAAGGAATCGCAAACAGAATAAAGGGTGAGGTCTTGTGACCTCACCCTTTCATATTCCCGTTTTCCTAGGATACCACTTTAGAATTTCCAACCAAGGTTCAGACTGTAAACCCAAGGGTCAACCTTGGCAGTCGCCAGATAACCCCCATTTAAATTCGCATCAGCCTCGATATCGATCCAGCGAACGTTGACATTGGCCAGCAATTTTTTGGTGATATCAATATCTACACCAGCCTGCAATGCAATTCCGATTGAATTATCGAGATCAAGATCGGCACCAGTGAGAATTCCACGTTCACTCTCGTCAAAGAAGATCGTGTAGTTGACGCCCAAACCGGCATAAGGTCGAACCTGCTCGCCCGGGCGCGCATGGTAATTGAGACTCAGTGTCGGTGGCAGCTGCTTGACCTTTGCTATGCGACCATTGTCACGCAAATTCACATCGTGTTCGAACGGATAAGCGGCGAGCAGTTCAACACCCCAGTTCTGATCCAGCATATAGGTGATATTGAATGTAAATGATGTAGCAGACTTAACATCAAGCTGATCATCGACCAGAGGCACATAGCCATTATTTGTTTTTGGATCAACCACTGAAAAACCGGCTCTAAACAGCCACTTCTCTGACCCGTCATCCGCAGCAATTGCCGCATTCGATAACAAACCCAATGACAAAACCGCAGTTAGAACTTTTACAAAATACTTGGCAGCCATAACAACACTCTCATTAATTCATGAAATTAGGAATGGGTCAGAGCGCACATATAAAAACAGCTCAATACACTATGACCACGTGCCGTACTTTAAATTGATTACGCCTGCGAACAACTGTTAGAAACCCTTATAAAGAAACCGTGCTTAACCGCTTGACAAGACAATAAAACAGAGCAATGAAAAACGAATAAGTAGTATTACCTACAACGCTTTAATAAGGCGGTTCGAAAATAAGAAATTGCAGCGCCCGAACAGGCAAAACATATCGATCGCAGGCAGGAATTCAAACCCGAAGATCAAACCCGAAGATCAAACCCGAAGATCATGATTTACGGATCGGGCGTGCGCGCTACCGCGGTAATGCCAACTTCATGACGAGGAAACTGACTGGCATCAATGGTCTCCAGATAGCCATGCCAGACGGCATGACCAATCGCCGGCAGCAGGACAATCAGCCCCAGAAAGGCCGTGGCCATGCCTAACAGCAGCGCCAGAACGATCAGGGCAATCCAGACCAGCATCGCCCGCTTGTTCCTTAGCACCGCATTTACGGATGTCAGCACGGCGGTAATCGTATCCACATCACGATGCATGATCATGGGCAAGGCAAATACACTGGCTGCAAACGTCAGACCCGCGAACACGGCACCGACTGCAATAAAGACCATCCAGTAGGTCAGCAAACTGACGACATCAGCATTGGCTTCATCAGGAAAGAAAATACTGATCACTGAACCGGCTCGTGCCCACAGTAGAAAAATCACCATTAAGACCAGTGCAAACACCAGTTCGCTGCCAAGGTAACGTTTAAAGGCGGCACGCAGGGTTCTGATCATTGAAACGGGCTGATTACGCTCAATCTGTGCACTGATTGCATAGATACCAATGCACGACAGCGGTGCAAGAAAGACAAAGCCACATAATGCCGACAACATCAGCCAGGCGCGGCCGTAAAACCAGGACAGCAAGGAGACACCAAAAATCAGTACAGCCATGACAAAGCCATAAGTCAGACTTTGCCAGGGCGCGCGGCGAATATCCTGCAAGCCCATCTTGAACCAGCGCCAAGGCGCCGCCGGAGATAGCTCACGACAAGGTGCTACAAACGGCAATGCTTCTTCTTCCGCCGGAGACGTCGGTTCAGTCACCATAACCCTGCCCTCTTGGTTTTCATCCCGGAATTTCATTCGAGAAATTCATTCCAGAGCATTCACACCAGATTTTCTGCTCTCGTGTTCATACCTGAGATCCCATCGCTGGTCGCAATCAGCTTAAACCAAACCCTTGAAGCGCTCCAGCACCGAAATCTGTCGCAAATTCATCAACACCGCAAAGCGCTTGGCTAAATTGCGTTTTATCATGCGCTTAAACCAGCCACGCATCAGCCTTAGCCCGAAAATGGACGTGCAGCTGGATCACTACAAGGCTGACTGAGAAAGCTTAAAGATGAAATAGCCGGAACCGGTCATCGGGCAGCATGACCACGATGGCTGGATGATTACGTGCTTTTCCGGGTTAAGAGGAAATGACCTAAAAGGTTTTCAGGTATCACCATGCAATTCATGATCATGGATCATGGTCATCACCTGCCTGGCAATGACCTTGCAGAAACTCAGGCCGGAATAATTATTCAGCGACCACTCGGACGCTAAACTTCTCAGATTCCACGGGCACCTTTCCCATCGTCGATCTTTCCATGGCCACCCCCTCTCTTGCAGCCATGGCCGGCCTGACGGGCGCCGTGATAATGTCATCGACGTTATAGAGAAAGAAACCGCCGGGCAGCGCTTCGATGAGCGCGGAAGAAAATGCGCGCTGCTCATCCACGATGCCCAGAAAATAAACACGTGAACCGTCGCTCAGCGTGGCATGCACATCCGCTGTATTCAGATGAGCCGTTTTACCCCCGGCTGTGACGGATAAATCCCCGTCAACCAGCGGGTCGGCTGAAATAAAGAACAAGCCAATAGCGCGACCAGGCGGAAACATTAACGTGAAGTTGTCTCCGTCATGGAACATGCCGCCATCACCGGTCCCGAGAAAGTTAGGTGAAGAGGTTGTCGCATAAAAATGCGTGACCTTCATCGGCAAACCATCGAAGTCATATTCAAAAGTAATTCCGCCTGCACTCGCAGAATCACGAATGGTCGCTCCGGTCGGCATCTTATCGAAGTCGAGCACTTCGGGCTCTGATGGCAATGCTTGCGAAAACGCCGTATACCCGGAATAAGCGGCAGGCTCAGACTGAACCGGCGCACCAAGCAGCAAAGTCAGAAACAGACCACACGCAGCGGTCCTGGCAATTATTGTTTTCATTATCGGCCCTTTTGCAGGGTTCGTTATTATTATTGCTTGAATGAACGGCCTGATCACCTGAAGCATTCAATGCTTCACCCCACCATACGCGCCAACTGCAGGTACAGGGCCGCCAATTGACATAAAAGTCCGTATTGTCGCAATAGATTACGTCAGGCTTACTGTGTAGACAGAATCTCAAGGCTTTCGGCCAAGTCCGCCATGCGCTTGGCAAATCGCTTGCGCTGTTTGTCGCTCAGATCTGCACTTAATTCGACGACCATCTCGTAGCTTTTTCGCCTGTTTTCTTCGACCAATACACGATAGTTCTTATTATCCCCTCGATTCGGGTCAATCAGCTCTTCCCGCAAACGGCGCACAAATTCATCATGCGGCGGCTTCTCCAGCATTAATAGTCGAAAATCCCGTTGCCACTGGCGACGACTTTCCATCCAATCCATCGTGACATCATTCATCTGCGACATATATTCGCCGACGATTTTCTTTTGATCACGATTCAAATTGCCCATGATGCGCTCAATACCCTTGATCGCGCGTTTCTTGCGATTCTTGAGTCGCTTCTCGGGCGTACTCCCTGCATATTCATCCCAGAGCTCGTCATTACTTTCCTGCAGGCCCGCAATGAAGTCTTCTATCTGATCATCTCTGAGCGTCAGTAAAAAAGTAGCCATGTCAGGCGTAATCTTGACGATAAGCTCATCGGACAAAACCATGATTCTGGTGTAATACGCATCTACCTTTTCATAAGTTAGCGTATCCGCAAGCGCATCACTTTCAACGTCGCGCAACAAACTGGCGTATTGGGGTAATTGATTACGGCGGTGCCATTCAATATTGGTCGCGACCATTTCACGAAGCTGGTCTTCCTGAGCATCATCCAGCTCGAAGAAGCCATTTACGTACCAGACGATGCCCCAGTCGAGCTGGTTATAGATAAGCCGTGTTGCAGAACAACCGACAATGGTCAAACACAGAAAAAGAACCAGACAGCGGCGCACATTGAAAGCGCGGCTGCTCCGCAAAGCGCCGTTAGCGGGGAAAGAAGACTCAGGACAACTGCTGTTCAGAACAAAGCCTCCGTCTGATCAGTACTCGTTAATAGTCTGGCAGCGCCAAACCGACCTGATTAAATTATCAAGATCCCGAAGTTCAGTCGAACGGGTGGTGAATCACGATATTCTGGTCGCGATCCGGACCGGTGGAAACCAAATCAATCTGCACATCGAGAATCTCACCCAGTCGCTGCAAGTAGGCTTGTGCCTCAGCGGGCAACTGATCGAGTGCTGTTATGCCGACGGTTGAGGCCTGCCAACCAGGCATTTCCTCATAAACCGGCTCGCATTCCTCATACCGACTCACCATAAAGGGTGGTACTTCAGATATTTCGCCATCCAGCCGGTATCCGATGCAAATCTTGATGGATTGAAGGCCATCGAGCACATCCAGCTTGGTCACACACAAGGCTGACAGGCTGCTATTGATAATTGCACGACGCACCGCAACAGCATCAAACCAGCCGCAGCGTCTTGGACGGCCGGTGGTCGCGCCAAATTCTGCACCGACTCTGGCCAGATGCGCGCCCATATCATCAAACAACTCCGTCGGAAACGGACCGGCACCGACCCGGGTCGTATAGGCTTTAACAATACCCAGCACATAATCGATCGCAGTCGGCCCTACACCCGAACCCGTCGCGGCCGAACCGGCCGTGGTATTGGATGAGGTTACGAAGGGATAAGTACCGTGATCAACGTCAAGCAAAGTACCCTGCGCGCCTTCAAACAACAGATTACTGCCCGCCGTCTGCGCCGCATGAATATAGCCGGGCACATCTATAACCAAAGGCTTGATCCGCTCCGCCATCGCCAGCCATTCGTCACGGGTTTTGGCAATATCGACCGGCTCAGCATGATGGTAAGACTCCAGCATAAAGTTATGAAACTCCATCGCGGCTGTCAGTCGCTCTTCAAAATGGGCAGGATCAAATAAATCAGAAATACGAACCGAACGGCGCGCTGCTTTATCTTCATAAGCAGGACCAATGCCTCGTCCCGTTGTACCGATCGCCTTGCCACCACTCGCGAGTTCTCGGGCCTGATCCAAAGCAATATGTGTCGGAAGAATGAGCGGACACGCTGCGCTGATCCTGAGACGCTCGGTCACAGGCACGTCTCTGGCAATTAACTCATCCATCTCTTCAAGCAGGGATGGCATATGTACGACGACGCCGTTACCAATCAGACAATCAACACCATCCCGCAAAATGCCCGATGGAATAAGATGCAGAACCGTTTTCTCACCCTCAATAATCAGGGTGTGGCCGGCGTTATGCCCGCCCTGAAACCGAATCACGGCCGCAGCCTTGTCGGTCAAAAGATCAACGATCTTGCCCTTACCTTCGTCGCCCCATTGTGTTCCGACGATTACAACACTTTTGCCCATCTATACAGACCTGATAAATAACAACAAAGCCAGCCCAAAACCGATACTGATAATACCGATCATGCGTAACTGACCATCTTTTAACTGTATAACCGCCAGCATGCTTTTACGCCAGCCGGCAGGATTAATGAAAGGCAATAGCCCTTCGAACACGAGAAACAGCGCGAAAGCTGCAAACAGATCCGTCCAGATCATCTATAAATAACCAATAATGAAAGGCAGGACTATTGTCAGCAACGCTCAACCATGAGAATTACTTGGGCGAAGACTGGTTCAGATATTTGAAGAAGTCATTGTTCGCATCCAGCACCAGAATGTCATTACCCGTACCCACAGACTGCTTATAAGCCTGGATACTTCTGTAAAAACGATAGAACTCTTCGTCTTTCTCATAGGCGCTGGCATAAATTTCAGCTGAGGTTGCATCACCCTGACCACGAATCTTCTCGGCATCACGATAGGCCTCAGCCAAAATCACCGTTCGTTCACGATCCGCGTTGGCGCGAATCTGCTCGGCGTTCTCGGCACCCTCAGCGCGTAACTCAGAAGCCACCCGGGCACGTTCCTGACGCATACGATTAAAGACTGAGTCACTGACTTCCTCAGAAAACTCAATTCGCTTAACCCGAACGTCAATGACTGCCATGCCTAACTGTTCAGCATTCATGCGTGCTCTGGAGAGCATGTCATCCATCAATTCGCGCCGCTCAGCCGTAACCACCTCAGGCACCGTGCGCTTGGCAAACTCACCCCGGATGCCATCCTTCACGATTTCAAGCAAGCGCTGCGCTGACAGCAACTCTTCACCACGAGTAGCCCGATAGTAATCGGCCACATTGGTAATCTGCCACTTAATAAAGAAGTCGACATACAGGTTCTTTTTCTCACGCGTCAGGAACAACTCCTGCGGGTTATTAATCGTCAGTATGCGCTTCGGGAAAAACTGCACGTTATTTATGAACGGAATTTTCAGATGCAAGCCTGGTTCAAATTCTGACTCGATGATCTCACCGAACCGGAACTTGATCGCATGCTCACGTTCATCAACATAAAACACTGACATCATCGTCAGCACGACTACCAGACCAACGCTGATAATTAAAATACGAGCACTATTCATTATCTGCTCCTCCGCGTTCTCGGATCATCGCCGGATCTGCGAATACTTCCCGAACTATTTTGTGGCACTGCACCACTCAATGCAGGTGCCCCTCTGCCAGTGCGGGTAGCTTTCTCACCCAGCAGTTTATCGATGGGCAAATAAATCATGTTGCCACTGCCTTCGGCATCCAGCAGCACCTTGCTCGAATTGCCATAGACTTCCTCAATTGCCTCTATATACAAACGGTCACGCGTTACTCTCGGTGCCTTTTCGTACTCTGTCAGCAATTGCTCAAAGCGCGAAGCCTCACCTTCAGCATCAGCAATAACCTGAGATTTATAAGCTTCAGCATCCTGCATCCGGCGCACAGATTCACCACGCGCTTTCGGCAAGATATCGTTCGCATAGGATTGCGCTTCAAAGGCCAGACGTTCTTTATCTTCACGCGCCTTAATCGCGTCCTGAACAGCCGTCTCAACCTGACTCGGGAAATTGGTGTCCTGCAAGTTGACCTTACTGACCGTAATACCTGTGCCGTAATCGTCGAGTGTTTCCTGAATCAATCGCTGCGTTTCCACGGCAATTTCGGAGCGGCCTTCCAGCAGCACGAAATCGGCCGAATTTTTACCAACGACTTCACGTATCACACTTTCGCTGATGTCTGCCAACGTGGAATCGGGATCCAGCACATTAAACAGATAAGCCTCGGGATCAGCATTCAAATACTGGACAACGAGATCCACGACCACGATATTTTCATCGGCGGTCAGCATGCGGGTCTGTTGGCGTATTGTATTAACTCGCGTCACACCCACCCGCTCAACTTGCTCTATCGGGAAAGGCAGATGCCAGCGCAGACCAGGCTGCGTGGTACCCACGAACTTGCCGAAACGCAGCACCACACCGAATTCATCGGCATTCACCCGATACAGGCCTGTCGCCAGCCAGCCAACAACAATAATCACCAGTACCAGGACCAGAGATGCTCCACCCGGCCCCTTTGCTCCACCGGTGGACGAACCACCGCCGCCTTTACCGCCGAACATTGAATTAAACTTTCTTTGCCAGTCCCGAACAATCTTGTCCAGATCCGGAGGACCGTCATTACCACCCTGATCCCAGGGATTCTTGCCATTGCCTGAGTCGTTCCAAGCCATATGATTTTGCTTCCGCGTCAATTACTTAATGCAGGGGCGACGACAACTCGCCTTCCCTGCCCGTATAAATCGTTAGATTTTCCAGCTTGCGTAAATCCTGATATCCGCGCTGATCAATCTCCACATCCAGTTCCCAACCACCGTCATCCAGCAGGCGCTCACCGATAATTTTTGCCCGCTCATATAACAAAGCACGCAATCTTGCCTGAGACACGTCCAGTGTGACGGTCCCGCTGACAATATCTCGGTACAACTCTTCTGTAATGACGCTTAACAGGATATCCAGTCCCTGGCCTGTGGCCGCCGACAGCCAGACCCTAACCGGGCGGCCATCCTCCCCGCGGTCAATCCGCGGCGGGGTGCCAAGTATATCAGTCTTATTGTAGACCTGAATCAACCGTCGATCTTCCATCCCGATCTGACCCAGCACGTCATCAACATCCTCCATCCGCTCCCGGTAAGCCTGATCACTGCTGTCTACGACGTGCAGAATCAGGTCTGCATCGACCGTCTCTTCCAGCGTCGACTCAAAAGCCGCAACCAGCTCGTGCGGCAGATCACGAACAAAACCAACCGTATCAACCAGTACAAAAGGACGACCACCCGGCAGCTCGACCCGTCTCATGGTCGGATCCAGCGTCGCAAACAGCTTGTCAGCGACATAGACCCGGGCATCCGTCAAACGGTTGAACAGGGTGGACTTGCCTGCATTGGTATATCCAACCAGCGAGACCGTCGGCATTTCCTGCTTGGTTCTTTGCTGCCGGGCCAGCCCACGCCGTTTAGCCAGCCTCGCAAGACGGGATTGAAGGCGGCTGATCCGATGACCCAATAAACGCCGGTCGGTCTCCAACTGTGTTTCGCCAGGTCCGCGCAATCCGATGCCACCTTTTTGACGTTCCAGGTGGGTCCAGCCCCGCACCAGCCGCGTGGACAGATGCTCCAGCTGAGCGAGCTCAACCTGCAGCTTGCCTTCAAAGGTGCGGGCGCGGAGTGCGAAAATGTCCAGAATAAGTCCTGTCCGGTCCACGACCCGGCGCTTCAGTGCTAACTCGAGGTTTCTTTCCTGAGCCGGGCTCAGATCATGATCGACGAGCACGACGTCAACATGCGCACTATCGACCAGCAGCTTGATTTCATCGAGCTTGCCTGTGCCAATCAGATATTTGGGATTAATAGTTCTGACGGGGGCAGTGAGTTCGCCCGCAACCTCAGCACCGGCTGCCAGCGCCAGCGCATGGAACTCTTCATCATCATCGCGGTAAGGGGGTGAACCTGCTCGGACGTGCAACAACAATGCACGTTCACCATGTTGCGGTCGATCAAACAACCGCTATTACCCGGGCCAGCAGAGCCTTACTCAGGTAAATATTTTCAGGAACCATTTTGAAACAGCCTCGCGCCAGCGGCGCGGCAAAGAAGCGCTAACTCTTGCTATTACTCTTCGTCTACTACTCTTCGTCTACTACTCTTCGTCTCCAGCGTCTCCGGCAGGCAAGCGAACGTTACGGGTCGGTACGACCGTCGATATCGCATGCTTGTATACCATCTGATTAACGCTGTTCTTAAGGAGTACGACAAACTGATCAAAAGAGTCGATCGTGCCCTGGAGCTTGATACCGTTAACCAGATAAATAGAGACAGGCACTTTTTCCTTGCGCAGCAAATTCAGGAACGGGTCCTGCAGCGTTTGGCCTTTGGTCATCATCGACTCCTGTTTTTCTTAATTTTATTATTTATTGTTATATCTGCCAGCACAGCAGATTTCCCCCAAGTCGTGAAATTCTAGCGTGACGCCACAAAATTTGCATCATGTAAGTGCTGACAAATTTAAACCGTCAATATTTTG
>Ga0224504_10001441_pt1 | contig 10504 bp, 6 predicted proteins | sample SF_Oct11_sed_USG_3_FD_170160 | JGI IMG/M metagenome (GOLD analysis project Ga0224504, IMG submission 170160) | Sediment microbial communities from San Francisco Bay, California, United States - SF_Oct11_sed_USGS_24 | ecosystem: Environmental > Aquatic > Marine > Sediment | place: USA: California... | reverse complement strand
CGACGGCGACGGTTATGTCCTGAACGGCACCAAGCGCTACATTACCAACGCGCCCTCCGCCCATCTTTTCACCGTGATGGCCCGAACCGACCCGGAGAAGAAGGGCTCCGGCGGGATCACGGCCTTTCTGGTAGAGGCCGACACTCCGGGCGTCAAGCTGGGCAAGCCCGACGTCAAGATGGGCCAAAAGGGCGCGCACATCTCGGACGTGATCTTCGAAGACTGCCGCGTGCCGGCCGAGGCGATTGTCGGCGGCCGCGAGGGCCAGGGCTTCAAGACCGCGATGAAGGTGCTCGACCGCGGGCGCTTGACCATCTCCGGCGTCTGCATCGGCATCGCCGAGCGGCTGATCCGCGATTCCCTGCGCTACGCCAGCGAGCGCAAGCAATTCGGCAAGCCGATCGGGGAGTTTCAGCTGGTCCAGGCCATGCTGGCCGACAGCGATACGGAGTGCTACGCCGCCAGGTCGATGGTGCTGGACGCCGCGCGGCGCAAGGACGCGGGCGAGACCATCACCAAGCAGGCGGCGATGTGCAAATACTACAGCTCGGAGATGGTCGGCCGGGTTGCCGACCGCGCGGTGCAGATCCACGGCGGGGCGGGCTATCTGGCGGAGTACGGCATCGAGCGGTTCTACCGCGACGTCCGCCTATTCCGCATCTACGAGGGCACCTCGCAGATCCAGCAGCTGGTCATCGCGCGAAACATGCTGAAGGAGATCCAGGGGTGAGCCGGGCGCAACCGGAGCCACAGGGCGCGGTGCCCGAGCTGCCGCACGACGGTTTCGACCGGATCGACGAGCCCGTCGCCTTCTGGGCCCGCCACAGGCCAGAGGCGCCGGCCGTCCGCGAAGGCGGCCGGGTGCGGAGCTACGCCGAGTTCGCGGCGGACATCGAGCGCGCCGCCGCCTTCCTGGCCGAGCGCGGCGTTCGGCCCGGCGACCGGATCCTGGTGGTCCAGGAAAACGGCCTCGCGGCGGTCGTCTTTCTCCTGGCCGCGTCGCGGACCGGCGCTTGGGCGGTTCCCCTGAATGCCCGGCTCGCCTGGCCGGAGATCGAGGCGATCCGCGGCCATGCCCGCCCGCGCGTTACCTTGTACACCCTGGGCGTCTCGCCGGATGCTGAAGCCCATGCCGCACGCGACGGTGCCGCGGGCGCAGCCGGCCTAGAAGACCTGGGCGTGGCCTACCGGATGACCGAGCGCGACGTCGAACCGGAGGCCGTGTCCGGTCCGGAGCGAGACCGGGTCGCGGCGCTGCTCTACACTTCCGGCACCACGGGCGCCCCCAAGGGCGTCATGCTGACCCAGGGCAACATCCTCTTTATTGCCGAGCGGACCTGCCGTATCCGCCGGCTCGGCCCGGACGACCTGATCTACTGCGTGCTGCCGACCAGCCATATCTTCGGTCTGGCGGCCGTGTTCATGGGCAGCCTGCACGACGGGGTGCTCATCGACCTGGTCCCGCGCTTCACGCCGGAAGAGACCGCCCGGGCCCTGGCCGAGGACGGCGTCACGCTGTTCAGCGGCGTGCCGGCGATCTACGCCCACCTGGTCGCGCTCGCCGCCGCGCGCGGCGCGCCGCTCGCCGCGCCCCGCCTGCGCTACATCTCGGTCGGCGGCGCGCCGCTGGACCTCGCCCTGAAGCGGGAGGTCGAGGCCATGTTCGGCATACCGCTCTATAACGGTTATGGGCTCACGGAGACCTCGCCCACGGTCTCGACCACGGCGATCGACGATCCACGCGACGACGACAGCGCCGGCACGCTGCTGGCCGACGTGGAGGTGAGGATCGTGGGCCGGGACGGCGCGGCTCTGCCGACGGGGGAGGTCGGCGAGCTCTGGGTGCGCGGCGGCCTGGTGATGAAGGGCTACTACCGCGATCCCGGGCGCACGGCCGAGGTGCTGACGCCCGAGGGCTGGCTCAAGACCGGCGACCTCGCCCGCCTTTCCAAGGACGGCAACCTCTACATCGTCGGCCGCCTCAAGGAGCTCATCATCCGCTCCGGCTTCAACGTCTATCCGGCGGAGGTCGAGGGGGCGATCGCCGGCCATCCGGATGTCGCGCTGGTCGCGGTCGTCGGCCGGGCGAGGGACGGCAACGAAGACGTCGTGGCCTTCGTTCAGCCGCGGCCGGGCTCAAGGCCCGACCCCGAGGCGCTCGCCGCCTTCGCCGCCGCGCGCCTGGCGCCCTACAAGCGGCCGTCCGCCTTCCTGATCCGCGATCACCTGCCGGTCACCGCGGCCGGCAAGATCCTGAAGCACGAGCTGAAACGGGAGCTGGAGGCCGCCGGCCCCACGGACCCCGGGGGAAAAGCGTGATGGCGCGCCGCGCCGCCGGACTGCTGGTCGACTGCCTGCGCGAGCAGGGCGCGGACCGGCTGTTCTGCGTACCGGGCGAGAGCTACCTGACCCTGCTCGACGCCCTCCATGACGCGCCGGAGATCCAGGTCGTGACCTGCCGGCACGAGGGCGGCGCGGGGTTCATGGCGGTCGCGGATGCGAAGATCACGGGCCGGCCCGGCCTCTGCGCGGTCAGCCGCGGGCCCGGGGCGACCAACGTGTCGATCGCCATCCACACGGCCGAACAGGATGCCGTGCCCCTGGTCGTGCTGATCGGTCAGGTGGCGCGGCGCGACCGGGGGCGGGGCGCGTTTCAGGAGGTCGACTACGGCAAGACCTTCAGCGACATGGCCAAGGGGGTCTGGGAGGTGACCGATGCCGACCGGCTGCCGGAGGTCGTGGCGCGCGCCTTCCATGTCGCCGAGAGCGACACCCCGGGCCCCGTCGTGCTCGTGCTCCCGGAGGACATGCTGTCGGATACCACCTCGGCCGAGGTCGTGCCGCGGCTTCCGGTGGCCATGGCCGCGCCCGGCCCGGAGGACCTCGAGGCGGTTATGGAGGCGCTGGCCCGGTCCGAACGGCCGCTGCTGATCGCCGGCGGCAGGCTCGGCGCGCCGGCCGGGCGGAGCGCGCTGCTGAAGGCCGCCGAGGCGCAGGACCTGGCCGTGGCCCTGTCGTTCAAGCGGCAGGACCATTTTTTGAACGACCATCCGAACTTCGCGGGCTACCTTGGGTTCAAGATCCCGCGCCCGCAGGTCGAAGCCCTGGGGGAGGCGGACCTCGTCCTGGCCGTCGGCACGCGCCTGACCGACGTCACCACGCAGGGCTACACGCTGCCGCGCGCCCCGGTTCCGGGTCAGCCGCTGGTCCACGTCTATCCCGATCCGGCCAGGATCGGCGCGGTGTTCCGCACGACGATCGGCCTGCCGGTCGATCCGGTCGCCTTCCTGGACCGCCTGGCCGAGCGGCCGGCGCCGGCCGTGGCAGCCCGCAAGGCGTGGCTCGCCGCGCTCCACGAGAGGGCGCGGAAGCTGGCGGCCTACGCGCCGCTGCCGACGGCCGACGGCGTGAGCTTCGGCGCGCTGGTTGATGCGCTCGGCCGCAAGGCCGCGCCGGATGCCGTGATCGTCATGGATGCCGGCAATTTCTCGAGCTGGGTCCACCGCCATTGGCCGTGGCGGCCGGACAACCTGATCCTGGGCACGGTCGGGGGCGCCATGGGGCTCGGCATGCCGGGCGCGGTGGCCGCGGCCCTGCGACTGCCGGACCGGCAGGTCCTGAGCTTCGTCGGCGACGGCGGCATGCTGATGACCGGCGGCGAGCTGGCGACCGCTATGCAGCACGGCCTGCCGCTCAAGGTCTTCGTCTCCAACAACCGCAGCTACGGGACGATCCGCCTGCATCAGGAGCGCGACTATCCAGGCCGGGTGAGCGCGACCGAGCTGACCAATCCCGATTTCGCTGAGCTCGCCCGCGCCTTCGGCGCGACCGGCCTCGTCGTCGAGACGGAAGATGACATCGAGGACGCCGTGGCGGCCGCGCTGGCGGCGAAGGGCGCCGTCATCGTCGACGTCCGCGCCAGCCTGGAGGCGATTTCGGCCTACACGACGATCAAGCAACTGCATGGGGCCGCCAATCGCCCCAAGACATCGGAATAAGGGGAGTTCATGCCATGACCGAGGCCTTTGTCTGCGACGCCATCCGAACCCCGATCGGCCGTTTCGGTGGGGCCTTGTCGCCGGTGCGCACCGACGATCTCGCCGCCCGCCCGATCACGGAGCTGATGGCGCGCAACCGGCAGGTCGACTGGGCGAAGCTGGACGACGTCTACTACGGCTGCGCCAACCAGGCGGGCGAGGACAACCGCAACGTCGCCCGCATGGCGGCCTTGCTCGCCGGGATTCCAGCCGGCGTGCCGGCCGCGACGGTCAACCGGCTCTGCGGTTCGGGCATGGAGGCCGTGACCCAGGCGGCGCGGGAGATCCGCTGCGGCGAAGCCGACCTGGTTCTTGCCGGCGGTGTCGAGAGCATGTCCCGGGCGCCCTTCGTCATGGGCAAGGCCGAGACGGCCTTCTCGCGCAAGGCCGAGGTCTACGACACGACGATAGGCTGGCGCTTCGTCAACCCGCTCATGAAGCGGGAATACGGTGTCGACTCCATGCCCGAGACGGCGGAGAACGTCGCCGAGGACTACCAGATCTCGCGCGAGGACCAGGACCTCTTCGCCCTGTCGAGCCAGCAGAAGGCTGCGGCGGCCCAGGACCGCGGCCGCCTCGCCAAGGAGATCGTTCCGGTCGAGATCAAGCAGCGCAAGGGCGACCCGGTCGTGGTCGAGCGGGACGAACACCCGCGCCCGGAGACGACCCTCGAGATGCTTGCCAAGCTTCCAACGCCGTTTCGCAAGGAGGGTGGCAAGGTCACGGCGGGCAACGCCTCTGGCGTGAACGACGGCGCGGCGGCCATGCTCGTGGCCTCGGAGGCGGCGGCCGCGGCCCACGGCCTCACGCCGAGGGCGCGCATCGTTGCCTCAGCCGCGGCCGGCGTGGAACCGAGGGTCATGGGGATCGGGCCGGCACCGGCCTCGGAGAAGGTCCTGGCCCGGGCCGGGCTGGCACTCGCGGACATCGACGTGATCGAGATCAACGAGGCCTTTGCGGCACAGGTGCTGGCGGTCCTGCGCCTGCTCGGTCTCGCCAACGACGACCCGCGGGTCAACCCCAACGGCGGCGCGATCGCTCTCGGCCACCCGCTCGGCGCCAGCGGTGCGCGCCTGGTCGCGACCGCGACGCAGGAGCTGCACGAGAAGAACGTCCGCTACGCCCTTTGCACCGCCTGCATCGGTGTCGGGCAGGGCATCGCCGTGGTCCTCGAAAGGGTGTAGCCGCTTTCTCGGCGGGCGGCCCCCGGCCGGGGCGTCTGAAGGAAACCCTCGCCCATCGGGAGAGGGTGGCGAGGCGCAGCCGAGCGGGTGAGCGGGCCTGTTGGTTCGGGCGTAAGCCACAGCGCTCCGGCACTCCGGGGAGAAGTTCGAAACCCACTTGCCCTCACGCTCCCGCTACGCGGGTCGCGCGAAGTGCCGCGCTACGCGCCCCTCTCCCGATGGGAGAGGGCTCTTTGATGCGGGACAGGGGGATCAATGGGACGGCAGTGGGTCAGGCTCGGCCATGACAGACTGTGCGAAACTATCGTTAATATATTGGCTTACGACGGTTTTTGTCAGCTGACTGTTAAGTGTAGATCAGGGTTGGGACTTCCGCGGGTGCAATCAATTTGCCTTGACAGTGGGACCTCTCTTCAATATATTTTGTGAAAATCGAAACAAAGTTCCATAAAACGGAATTATCAGCGAGCGGCCAACCTTGGAGGAGGGCGCGCGATCTTGAGCAAGGACGGCGGAATCCTCGCCCGCTATGCCATGACGCTCGAGACGCTCGCGGCGGCGCCGGACGGCCTTTCGCTGATGGAGGTCGTGCAGGCGACCGGCCTGCCGCGCGGCACTGCGCACCGGCTGCTGGGCGCGCTGCGCGGCATCGGTTACATCGTGCCGCGCGACGGCCGGAAGATCTACGTGCTCGGACCGCGCCTGCTCCGGCTGCTTCATCTGGGCGTGGCGCCGGCCGCCGTTTCCTCGCTGGTCCAGCCGATGCTCGAGGCGCTCGTGGCGCGCTTCAAGGAGACGGCCTTCGTCGCCAAGCTGGTCGGCGCGGACGTGAAATCGGTGGCGATGGTGGTGCCCGAGAGCGATGGCCAGTCCTTTGTCCAGCCGGGGCGCGTCATGCCGGTTCACGCGGCGGCCTCGGCCAAGGCGATCCTCGCCTTTCAGGACGAGGCGCTGATTGACGAAGTGCTGAGTCGGCCGCGCACCAGATACACGGAGAACACACGCGTGGGGGAGGCCGAGCTGCGCGCCGACCTGGAGCAGGTGCGCCGGCAGGGCTTCGCTCTCTGCGACGAGGAGCTGGACCCCGGCGTGCTCAGCTATGCCTGTCCGGTGCACCTGGAGGGGGCCGGGGTCCTCTACAGCATCGGCCTTGTGGGCCTGTCGCGGCGCCTGGGGGACCACCCGCAGAGCGAGGTCGTCGCCATCTTGCGGGCCGCCGCCGAGGAGTTCTCCAAGAGCCTGCCGAGCGGGCTACACCGGCCGGTGATCGGTGAGGTCCCAGCGGTTCCGGAGGAGCGGAGCGGCTGATGGCGACTGGCTGGCAGATCGGCATCGACATCGGCGGCACCTTCACGGACGTCGTCGCGTTTAATCCCGGGACCGGCGCCGTCGCCATGGCGAAGGTGCAAAGCCGCCCGGACGATCCGCTGGCCGGGCTCCTGGCGGGGCTGGAGTCGGTCGGCGTCGCCTGGGAAGACGTCGACGATCTGGTCCACGGCACGACCATGATCACGAACGCGATCGTCGAGAACAGGCTGAGCGAGGCGGCACTGGTCGCCACCGAGGGCTTTGCCGACACGCTCGCGATTGGACGCCAGAACCGGCGCCATCTCTACCGCCTCGACCTGCCGCCCAAATCGCCGCCGCAGATCCCGGAGGCTCTGCGCTTCGAGCTGCGCGAAAGGCTGGACTCTCGCGGCGAGGTCCTGACCGAGCTGAGCGAGGCGGCGATCGAGGATGCCGTCCGCAAGGTCGCCGCCAGCGGCGTGCAGTCCGTCGCCGTGTCGCTGCTTCACGCCTACGCCAATCCCGACCACGAGCAGAGGCTGGGCGCGCGCCTGCGCGAGGTCGTGCCCTACGTGGCCCTGTCGCACCGGGTCAACCCGGAGGCCCGGGAGTTCGAGCGCACCGCCACCACGGCCTTGAGCGCCGGGGTCATGCCGCTCGCGGCCGGCTACCTCGACCGGCTCGAGGCACGGCGGCCGGCGGCGAGCCGCCTGCACCTGTTCCATTCCGCCGGCGGCATGGTCGCACCCGAGGTGCTGCGCGACCTGCCGCTGGGCCTCGCCTTCTCCGGCCCGGCCGCCGGTGTCGCGGCCGCCGGACGGATCGCCGCGGAGCTCGGCATCGACAACGCGATCAGCTTCGACATGGGCGGCACCACGACCGACGTCTGTCTGATCGTCGAGGGCCGGGCCGAGATCCGCAGCGACCGCAGCCTGGGCGAGCGGCCCTTGCGCCAGCCGATGGTGGCCGTCGACTCGATCGGCGCCGGCGGCGGGTCGATCGCGCGTCTGGACACGGGCGCGCTGCGCGTCGGTCCGGACAGTGCCGGGGCCGAGCCGGGGCCCGCGTGCTATGGCCGTGGCGGCACGGCGGCAACAGTCAGCGACGCCAACGTGGTGCTCGGCTATCTGGACGCCGAGCGGCCGATCGGCGGCACGATACGCCTCGACCGTGGCGCCGCGGAGCAGGCCCTGGCGCCGCTCGCTGCGGAGATCGGCGTGGCGGTGCCGGAGCTTGCCCTCGGTATCGTTCGGGTCGCCAACGCCAGTATGATCCGGGCGTTGCGCCGGGTGACCGTGGAGCGAGGCATCGATGGCCGGCGCTGCGCCTTGCTCGCCTTCGGCGGCGCCGGGCCGATGCACGCCGTCGAGCTGGCCCGCGCCTTCGGCATCCGCCGCGTCGTGGTGCCGCAGTACTCCAGCGCGTTCTCGGCGCTGGGCTGCCTGACGGCCGAGATGAGCTACGCCCAGCAGCAGACGGTGCGCATGGCGAGCACCGGCTGGGATGGCGAGCGCCTGAGCCGGATACACGAAGCCCTGATCGGACAGCTGGCCGCGCCCTTCGAGGCGGCGGGTCGGTCCTCGCCCGAGGTATCGGAGGTCGCCCTGGTCCGCTACAGCGGGCAAAGCTACGCCGTCGAGGTGTTCGACCCGGACCTCGAGAACCCGGAGCGGCTCGGCGCCGAATTCCGGGCCCGCCACGAGGCGCTCTACGGCTTTGCGACGGAGGAGCCCTGGGAGCTCGTGGCGCTCCGCCTCTCTCTCTCGGCGCCGCGGGAGCACCGGCCTGAAGGGGCCGGAGCCGGCGATGGCGAAGCGCCGGGCCCGGCGCGCGAGACGCTCTGCTGGTTCGACGCCGGGGGACCGGTTCCGACTTCGCGCTACGAGCGCGACACGCTGGCCGAAGGCCGGCGCCTGACCGGGCCCGCGATTGTCGAAGACGCGTGGTCGACCGTGGTCCTGCCGCCGGGGGCCACGCTCGAAGTCGACCGATCGGGGCATCTCCATATCGAGGTGGGGGAAGCGGCATGACCGCGGCCGTCGATCCCTTCACCCTGGAGGTGATCCGCAACGCGCTGACGGCGATCGCCGAGGAGATGTCGCTGGTCGTCATGCGCTCGGCGCGCTCGCCGCTGCTGCGCGAGGCCGGCGACCTGTCCTCGGCCCTGACCGACGCCTCCGGCGAGCTGATCGCCCAGGGGCGCGACATCCCCATGCACATGGGCGTCATGAGCTTCACCGTGAAGGAGTTCCTGAAGCGGGTGCCGGCCGCGCGCCTCAGGCCCGGCGATGTCTGGTTCCTCAATTTGCCGGAGATCGGCGGCAACCACCTGCCGGACGTCAAGGCGATCCGCCCGGTCTTCGCGGAAGGCGCGCTGCAGGCCTTCGCGGTCAGCCTGGCGCACTGGGCCGATATCGGCGGGGCGGTGCCGGGCAGCTACGTGCCCAGTGCGACCGACGCCTGGCAGGAAGGTCTGCGCCTCTCGCCGCTGCGGCTGTTCTCGGCTGACGGACCCGAACGCGAGAAGCTCGACCTGGTGCTCGCCAATGTCCGCGGGGCCGACGAGCGCGAGGGCGACATCCTGGCCCAGATGGCCGCCTCGCGGGCGGCCGAGCAGCGCCTGCACGAGCTCTTCGCGCGTCACGGCGTCGCAACCGTGCAGAATGCGATCGCCGGACTGCACGACCGGGCGGAAAGCCAGATGCGGCAGGCCCTGGCGCTATTGCCCGAGGGCACTTACGAGGGCGAGGACTGGCTCGACGACGACGGCGCCGGCGGCGAGCCGATCCCGATCCGCGTGCGCATCGAGCTGGCCGGTGACCACGCCGTGTTCGATTTCTCGGGTTCCGGCGACGCGGCGCGCGGGCCGGTCAACACCACGCCCTTCATCGCCGCGGCCTCGGTGTTCTATGCCGTCAAAGCGCTGGTCGGACCCGACATCCAGCCCAATGGCGGCTGCTACCGCCCGCTGCGGGTGGTCACGCGGCCCGGCTCGGTGCTCGAACCCGGACCGGAGCGGCCGGTGGTCGGCGGCAACCACGAGACCTCGCAGCGGGTCGCCGACGCGATCTTCCGCGCGCTCGAGCCGGCGGTGCCCGAGCTGCTGACGGCGGGCGGGCCGACCACCTCGGGCCTGCTGCTGTTCGGCGGACGGCACGACGACGGCGCCTGGACGACGCTCTACGAGACCCACGGCGGCGGCGAGGGCGCACGCTGCGACCGCGACGGCATGCCGGTGATCCGGGTGCACATGTCCAACGTCATGAACACCCCGGCCGAGGTTATCGAGGCCGAGTATCCGATCCGCGTCGAGCGCCACGCGCTGCGGCGCGGCTCGGGCGGCGCCGGTGCGCACCGCGGCGGCGACGGCCTGCACCGGGAATACCGCGTGCTGGCCGACGACATGTCGCTTACCAGCATGTTCGAGCGCGCGGTCGTGCCGCCTTACGGGCTACAGGGTGGCGCGGCGGGGGCGCCGTTCCGGGTCCGGATCATCACTGCTTCGGGCGAGACCTACGCGCTCCCCGGCAAGGCCAATGTGCGGCTCGGCCGGGACGACCGGGTGATCGTCGATAGCTGCGGCGGCGGCGGCTACGGCCCGCCGGACGGCGCAGGCAACGCAAAGGAGGAAAGCGTTCCATGAGACTGGAAAACAAGAACGCCGTCGTCACAGGCGCGGCAAAGGGCATGGGGGCCGCGATTACCCTGACGCTGGCCCGCGAAGGGGCGGACGTCCTGCTGACGGCCCGCGACACCGCGGCGCTGGAGGAGGTCGCCGGCGAGGTCCGCAAGCTGGGCCGGCGTGCGGAAGTCGTGGCGGCCGATGTCACCGACGAGGCCCAGGTCAAGGCGATGGCCGAAAAGGCCAAGGCCTTCTTCGACGGCCGCATCGACATCCTGGTCAACGTGGCCGGGGTCACCGGGCCGATCGAGACGCCGGCCTGGGAGATCGAAACCGACGACTTCAGCCACGTCATCGAGGCCAACATCCGCGGC
>Ga0224504_10001439_pt1 | contig 10513 bp, 8 predicted proteins | sample SF_Oct11_sed_USG_3_FD_170160 | JGI IMG/M metagenome (GOLD analysis project Ga0224504, IMG submission 170160) | Sediment microbial communities from San Francisco Bay, California, United States - SF_Oct11_sed_USGS_24 | ecosystem: Environmental > Aquatic > Marine > Sediment | place: USA: California... | reverse complement strand
TTGAGCGGGCGATCACTTCGCCGATTTGGTACACGCCAGCCGAGTAGTAGTTTTCGTTTGACGTTAAATGTTGGACAATAATCGAGAGCCGGATGTTGCGATGTCTGGCTTTCTTCTTTTTCAGTCTATTAATTGCCCCGGTAGCTCAGCTGGATAGAGCGTCCGCCTCCTAAGCGGAAGGTCCCAGGTTCGAATCCTGGTCGGGGCACCATCATTAAAAGGCCCGCACTTTGGCGGGCCATTTTAATGATGGGTCTGGATGAGAACCTGCAGGTTCGACAAATCGGCAGGACAGCCGATTTGGAGCGCGCAGCGATCCGAGCGAAGCGAGGCCGAGGGCCATGGATGGCCCGAAGCCAATCCTGTTCGGGGCACCATTACAAGAATACCCGCCAAAGCTTGGGCTTTTTGTGATTGCGCTGAATGTGACCCGAGGAAGGCCTCCGGCAGTCTGGCTGCGCCGAACTGGCTAGATTTTCCTGTTATGACAGCAAGTTAGCTGTTTCGCCGGACACACCGCTGGGGTAAGATGCCGCCCCTTGTTTCCAGCTAACTGAAAGATGAGCCCATGGGTGTAGAACTGCTGTCACCGGCCGGTCGCCGAAAATCTATGCGTTACGCATTTGCGTATGGCGCTGATGCTGTTTATATCGGTCAGCCGCGCTATAGCCTGCGGGTGCGCGAAAACGAATTCAGTCGTGAAGAAAAAATCGCGGAAGCGATTGCTGAAGCGCATGACATCGGTAAAAAGGTTTATATCGCCTCTAACGTCTCTCCGCATAACAATAAGGTGAAAACCTACCTGCGTGATATGAAGCCCGTCATTGAGATGAATCCGGATGCGCTGATCATGGCAGACCCCGGGTTGATCATGATGGTGCGCGAGCAATGGCCGGATATGCCGATCCATTTATCGGTGCAGGCTAATGCTGTGAATTACGCCACTGTAAAGTTTTGGCAGCAGATCGGACTGACTCGCATTATTTTGTCGCGTGAGTTGTCTCTTGATGAAATAGATGAAATCAAGCAGGCCTGTCCGGAGATGGAGCTTGAAGTCTTTGTGCATGGCGCTTTGTGCATAGCGTATTCAGGCCGTTGTTTGCTGTCAGGTTATATGACCCATCGCGACCCCAATCAGGGTGCATGTACCAATTCATGTCGCTGGAAGTACGACACTGTTGAAGCCGAACAAACGCTTGAGGGTAATATCAACCCGATTGCGGCTGAACCACCGAAGGTCTCAAGCGACCAGGTGTTTTTGCTGGAAGAGAAAGAGCGTCCCGGTGAATTGATGCCGGCTTTTGAAGACGAGCATGGCACCTACATCATGAACTCCAAAGACCTGCGCGCTGTGCAGCATGTCGGCAGGCTCGTAAAAATGGGCGTCGATTCGCTGAAAATTGAAGGGCGCACCAAGTCGCATTTTTATGCCGCCCGCACAGCACAAGTTTATCGTCGTGCGATTGATGACGCCGAGGCCGGGCGTGAATTTGATATGAAAATGCTTGAAGAGCTCGAAAGCCTGGCTAATCGAGGCTATACGGAAGGTTTTTATCGTCGTCATCTGCCGAATGAAATGCAGGCCTATGAGGACAACCGTTCAGCGCATCTGCAGCAGCAATTCGTCGGTGAGTTATTTGAAAATGACAGCGGCGATATTCTTGTCGATGTTAAAAACCGGTTCTCAATCGGTGATCAGATGGAGTTAATGACGCCGACGGGTAATCATTCATTCACATTAAATGGTTTGTATGATGCCAAAGGTAATGCGGTTGAAGTCGCGCCAGGCTCCGGTCACGTGGTTCGCGTTGACGGCCTGCCAATCGACGCAGCCCAGCATGGATTGTTGATGCGAGCAGTCTGATCTAGCGACTGCTGTTTCTTAATAACTCTATGGCCTCGGCATTACCTGTGCGCTGGTAGAGGTTAGCCAGTGCTGCCAGTAACGACTGATCAGCAGGAAAGCGCTCGCGAGCTGCAGCCAGCCATTCGATGGCGGCTTCAGTATCCCCATGCGCATCGAGCGCAAGCCCGTAACCCAGTGCAAACATGGCTTCACTGTCAGGTGATTTGGCAGCGATTTCCAGTTCTTCCAGCGCATCGTCCATGCGCGCCTGACGCACCAGGGCCATGCCGAGGTGATAGTGGAGCGCAGCCTGTTCCGGCATCAGTGTTAAGCCGTCTCGTAACACGGCTTCAGAAGCTGTTGGTCGCTCTTGTTGCCGGTATATTTCTGCATAATAGACATAGGCCGGCACATAGTATGGATTAACCTTGATGGCGGTTTGATAGGCTTTGGCTGCCTTGTTCAGACGGCCTTGCAGCGCATTGATATTGCCGATATTGACGTGTGATTCAGCCCGTTCGTTATTCAGCAGTTGCACGTCGATATAGTCCTGAATACCCGTGTTTAGAAGCTTTTGCTGTTCCGGTGTCAGCATTACAGGATCCATGCCAGCCAGCGAAAAGGCAGCCGCGATGCGCACAGACTTGACGTCATCAGTGAGTAGTGTGAAGCCATAGGTGCTAATGATTTCCGGCGGCGCATTGCGCATTGCATTCGCCAGCGCAGTCCGAATGAGCGGGTCACTTTTGATGGTGCGCTCATACATCACTCTGGCAGCACCCGGGTCTTGAATAAAAGGCGTCTGCATGACAGCCGAGGCACGGATAACCGCCGGTATCGTTTCATCGAGAATAAGTTCGTATTGTTTGGTGACGGCTTCACGATCACCGGTGGTGGCTCTTGCCATGATCGCTGACCAGTGCTGCGGCTGCTTATCAGTCGCAGTTGTCCAGTTCGCGGCAGCCCACTCAGCATTCTTATCTGTATGACAGTTAGTGCAGGGTTCCGGCAAGTCCAGTTCAGCACTGAGCGCCAGCCGCGGAATTCGAATGCTGTGGTCATGACGCGGATCATTTTGCATATAAGTCGTTGGCGGCATGTGACACTCGATGCAGTCGGCACCCGCAGAGTCAGGTGCATGTTGATGGTGTTCTGTGACGGCATATTGATTGCTGTCATGGCACTGCAGGCAAACTTTCGGCCCCGGTGCCCGCAGTTCAAGACTATGCGGTTCATGGCAGTCGCTGCAGGTCACGCCTTGCTGATGCATCTTGCTTTGCAGGAATGAACCGACCACATAGGTCTCGTCCAGTAGCTGTCCATCCGGGTAATACAGGGGCGATGCGATATCGCTGAGCTGGTAGCGGTCGAGGAAGGTGCCTATATGGTCTTCGTCTGCACTTATTATTGAGCGGCGAGCGTGACAGCCGGCACAGGTATCGAGTTCCTTATGTGATTGCAGCGGCGTGCTTCGCTGGCTGTTGCCTGTTTCAGGGTTCATGATCCACGTGACATCACGCCGTTCATCAAAAATGGCGGCCAGACCCTTATTGGGTATTTCACCGCCGTTGCGAGCCCAGTCAACGTGTGCTTCGCCCGGGCCATGACAGGCTTCACACGCCACATTAATTTCTTTCCAGGTCGTCGTGAACTGGTCAGTGTCAACGTCATAGCTGCGACGCACTTCAGTCGAGTGGCAGTCCGAGCACATGGAATCCCAGTTTTGTGCCGGCCAGGTCCAGTGCAGCACATCGGTATGGTCGATAGGGTCATCCCCGTAAACATGAAACCAGCGCTGACCGCCTTCGCTTTGCGGCCGCGAGTCCCATGAGGCACCCAGGGTTTGCAGCTTGCCGTTACTCAGTTCAACGATGTATTGCTGCAGCGGGTAAACGCCAAATGTATAGCGGATAGGGAATTCGGCCATGTTGCCATCCCGGTCATCGGCTTCTACAAAAAAAGCACCATCCCGCTGATAAAAGCGTGTCGTTACGCCCTGATGCTTGAATTCAGCATCAGCGAAGTCGCCAAGTACCGTTTCGGCGGTGGCCAGCGCCATGGCCTGATCATGATGTGAGTCACGCCAGAGATTGGTTTGTTCGGCGTGGCATTCTGCGCAACTGGTTGCACCTACATAGCCATGAGTGGGTTCTGTCTGCGGTGCATCCGGTTGTCCGCACCCGGACAGGAAGCAAATCAGAAAGAGTGCGCTAAACAGGCTAATAAAGGGGCGGGCAAAAAATTGATTCATAGCGTCAAGTCAGCCTCATGACAAAACGATTGTCAACGGCGCAGTGGTTCCTGCAGCTAATGGTTTATTATCGGTGCAGGCATAACAGTATCGGGGGAGTTGTTTATGCAGATCGGGGTCACATTAAAAGCGGCGGGCATCGTGGCCGCAAGTCTCTTTTTTTTCGTCAGTGCGGTACTGAGCGTAGTGCTGATTTCTGGATTTAATGCCCGCGTGAGTCCGGCGATCCCCTGGTTTGTTGTTTTTTTGCTGCCAGCGTTATTCACTTTAACGTTCTGGTTTGATAAGCGCTGGAATATCGGCCTGCGGACACCGTTAAGGGCTTCAGGCTGGAAGCTGGCCGGGTTTGCCGCGGCCTCAATGGTTGCAAGCCATTCGGTGCTGATACTTGAAGGTGCCTGGCATGGTATGACGCGCACATTTGAAATGGCGCCTGAAGGCGTGACACCGCTGTTTGCGATGGTGTACTGGATTGGTGTCGTTATCCTGATGTCGACGGCATCAGAGGTAAGCTTTCGAGGTTTGATGCAGTCTGGTCTGCAGCGCGTCATCACCGGTGTTTGGCCGGTCATTTTGATCGTATCGCTGGCTAATACGCTGGCTCATCGTTGGGATGGTTTGCTCGAACGCACCATCGGTGTTTTTGCGATTCTGGTTGCATGGGGTTATCTGCGGCATCTCAGCGGTTCATTAGCGGTGACGATTGCTACGCACATTATTGCGATCATCGTCTGGGATGCGATCTTGTGGTTTAGGGGGCCCTGGGATCAGAGCGCAATGAGCATGAATGATTTGCTACTGGTTACATTTGTGGGGTTGATGGCATTTGTTATCTCACTATGGTTCGCGCGAATCATTAGAGCGGAGATTGGCTCGAACTGAAATCAGGCATGCGTTAAGATGTCGTCGCCCTGGGGGTGGTCGCAAGACCTGAGACCTGAAGATAGGAACCCATTGAACCTGATCCGGTTAATACCGGCGTAGGAAGAGGACGCGCAGCTTTGCACATTCCCACCGATCGTCGCTAACCGGGTCTCTTTATTAGAGATCCGCTTGTGTTTGTTGATAAGAAATTCTCCGTCTACCTTTTATGGGTAGCCTTACTATTTTCGTCTGAGTTGATGGCGGACGATGAAATGGTTGTATCGACCTTTCGTCCCGCACCCAAAGAGCAATTGGCTACCAGTATTACTGTGCTTGATAGTCAGGTGATTAGTGAAGTTGCTGTCCAGCACTTTGAAGAATTGATTGCGCTGGTGCCTAACATGAACTATTCGGGGGATGGTAACCGTGCGCGCTACATACAGCTGCGCGGTATTGGTGAGCTTGAGCAGTATGAAGGAGCGCCTAATCCTTCTGTCGGCTTTATTATTGATGATATTGATTTGTCCGGGCTCGGCAGTGCGGCGACCCTGTTTGATACGGATCAGGTAGAAGTCCTGCGTGGGCCGCAGGGAACACGGTTCGGAGCAAATGCGCTGGCCGGGCTTGTTTACGTCAAGTCAGCTGATCCGACAGAGACATTTGAATCGCGTGTTGAAGTGGTGGGCGCGACTGAATCAACCTATTCATTGGGCGGGGTTGTTAGTGGGCCGCTGACCGAGCGGCTGTTGAATCGAACCTCGGTTCAGTATTTCAGCAGTGATGGTTTTCAACGCAATGTTTTTCTTGGTAAGGATGACACGAATGGTCAGGATGAGCTGACAGCGCGTACCAAGTTTCGCTTCGATCTTAATGATGACTGGCGGTTTGATCTGACCGGTCTCTATGCCCATATTGATGATGGGTACGATGCGTTTGCCGTAGATAACAATGGCTCAAGAACCTTTTCCGACAAGCCGGGTCAAGACAAGCAAAAAACAGCGGCTGGCTCATTGCGGGTGACGGGCGATTTTGATGATGCTGTCACGCTGATCAGTATTACCAGCCTGGCGCACACCGACTCCACATTCAGTTTTGATGCCGACTGGGGTAATGATGATTTCTGGAATACGCCGGAGTTCGGCAACTCTGTTTACGATTATTTTTCAGAGACTGACCGCACCAGAGAAACCCAGAGTCAGGAATTTCGTTTGATTTCAGGTGACGCGGCGAAGTTATTTGGGGTGGCAGACTGGCTGGTTGGTATCTACGGTATGAAGCTCGATGAAGATATCGACGTCGTGGATTTCGGCAGGGATGATTTTGGTTGTGTAACGCCTTGTATTTTCCCATTTGCCAGTGGTTATGACTCCAAAACAGCCGCCGTATTTGGTGAGGTGGGTATACCGCTTAGTGAGAAATGGCGTCTGGATGTGGGGATGCGCTGGGAATATTGGGATGCCGATTACAGGGACATCAGTGCGGTAAGTTTTTCCCCGGATGACAGCCTGTGGGGAGGTCATTTCAACCTTGGGTACCGGTCTAGTGAGCAAACGCTGTGGTACGGACGCATTGCACGGGGCTATAAGGCGGGCGGATTTAATCTGGATCCCAATGTACAGCCGGAAGACGTCGAGTATGACGCCGAGAATGACTGGAATTATGAGCTGGGTATGAAATATCTCAGTCCTGATGCGCGCGTGCAGCTGGATGTCGTTGCTTTCTGGGTCGTCCGTGAAGACATGCAGGTTAAAGTGCCGACACAGGATGTTATTGGCGACCCGATCGCATTCTCATTTCTTACGACCAATGCAGATGAGGGTTGGAACCGGGGTATTGAGGCGAGTGCGAATTGGCAGCTTACAGAAGCGTGGAGTCTTTTCGGATCTTTAGGTCTGTTAGATACCGAGATTCGGGATTTCGATTACGACAGAGATCTGGAGGGTCGGGGGCAGGCGCATGCGCCTGACTATACATTTGCTGTTGGTGCAGCCTGGAGGAACGGACAGGGCTGGTTTGCCCGCGCTGATGTGACGGGCAAGGATGATTTTTACTATGACTACAGTCACGATGAAAAATCAAAGTCCTATGAACTGGTTAATTTGCGTCTGGGTAGAGAATGGGATCGCTGGTCAGTGATGCTCTGGGGTAATAATATATTTGACAAGAATTATTATGTACGCGGGTTTTTCTTCGGCAATGAACCGCCGAATTTTCCGGAAAAGCTTTATACGCAGCAAGGCGATCAGCGGCAGGTTGGGGTAACTGTTAACTGGATGTTTGAATAGGTGAGGACCTTATGAGGATTACTTTAGATATTAGCCTGTATCCGCTTGATGCTGACTATAAGCCGGTCATCAAGTCCTTTATCCGTCAGCTGAAAACCTTCAGTGATATTGAGCTCGTGACCAATCAAATGAGCACACAGGTCAGGGGTGAGTTTGGAGAGGTTATGTCTGCCGTAAATCAATGCATGGAAACGAGCATGATTGATAACGAAAAAGTCGTATTCGTAACCAAGTGCCTGAATGGTGATTTAGAGATAAGTCGGTTGCCCGAAATTGGCTGAATTTTCTGACAACGTATTCGCTGCGCTGACTGCTTTGTCGCAGATTGAGATGCTGGCGGTGTTGCTGGCGGTTCTTTATCTCTTGCTGGCCATCCGTCAAAACATCTGGTGCTGGTCTGCGGCCTTTATTTCTACCAGTCTGTATTTCTCGCTGATGTATGGCGCACGCCTGTACATGGAAGCCATACTCCAACTATTTTACGCCGGCATGGCGGTATATGGTTGGTATCAATGGCGTTATGGCTCGGCGACGGGCGGCCATTTGGCTGTATCAACGTGGCGTCAGGGCCAACATATGACCGTATTGCTGGGCGTTACACTGGCCTCTGTTATCTCAGGATGGTTATTGACCCGATATACCAATGCGGCACTGCCTTACATGGACTCATTTACGACATGGGGAGCCGTGGTTTCAACATGGATGGTGGCTAGAAAGGTATTGGAGAACTGGATTTACTGGTTTGTAATCGATAGCGTCTCCATATACATCTATATAGAAAGGGAGCTGTACCTGACGGCCATGTTGTTTGGTGTTTATCTGGTGCTGATTATTTTTGGTTACGTGTCCTGGCAAAAAGAATTGAATAAGGAACAGGTCGCTTGACTCCGGGTGATATTGTCAATTCATTACCCTGTTTCGGGTCTGATGCTTCCATCATCGATCACCTGCCCACCGGGGCAGGTGGTAGTAGCTATCTTGTCGCTGACGGCGGCGATGCGTACGTTCTGCGTGTTGATAACGATTTACCGCGACAGTTAATGCTGGACAGGGTAGCTGAATCAGTCATCCTGGCAGGCGTTGCTTTGCATGAACTGGGGCCGGTGCCGGTCTATGTTGATTATGAACGTGCTATCCGCGTGACACGTTATATAGAAGGGCATACCTGGAGCGCTCGCGAATTTCTCGAGATCCATAAGCTTGCTCAATTGGGGAATTTACTAAGCCGGGTACACGCCATTCGTTTGGATGCTCCATCATTTAACCTGACTGGCAGAATAGAACGCTACGTATCGCTCATTAATACTCCCGCTGCCCGGGATTTCGCGAGGCAGATACAAGAGGTGATCGCGACTGTCCAAACTCCTCTAAATGACCGCTGTCTTTGTCACAATGATCTTGTAGGCAGCAACATTATTGATAATGGTCTGGGCCTGAAATTGATTGACTGGGAATTTGCTGCCATCGGCGACCCCAATTTTGATCTGGCCATAGTGGCTGAACACCACGACCTTGAGGAGCGGGAAGTCATGGCTTTGCTCGCTGCCTATGGTGTTGATAATGCCGGGCAGTATCTCGAAGTGCTGGAGCCGTATCGCCGCGCCTATCCTTTGCTGGTCGAGCTCTGGGATATGACCGTGGATGCTTGCGCAAAGACCGCCGCACAATAGATGGCCCGTTACAAAGTGTTGCAATTACCCCGCAGCGGCGCGGTAACATCTACCTCGGTAAAATCTATCTAGGTGAAATCTGCTTAGAGTAGTTCAGCGAAAGGCTGGCGGAAGAGGTCGGAGGGTTCATGCAACGCACATTCAATACGAATAAAACACTCTGGGTCGGAATCGCTTTCAGTTTCGCTTTTGTTGTGCTGATAAAGGTTGCCGGTGATCTCTGGCTGCCGCCGCGTGATTTTGCCGCCGACAACCCTGATGTCATGATGTGGTATCTGTGGCAGTTACGGGAACCCTCGTTCTGGTCGCGTTTTACGGCCTGGGGCTTTTATGCCGTACACCAGCTGTCGATCTGGTATCTGATCTGGCGGGCTCAGACCGGAAAACTCAAATATACCAATGCTCTGCACTGGGAAAACGTCGCCGCACTGGCCGTTAACGCGTTTTTTATCTGTGTGCATCTACTGCAGTCACTGGTCTGGTACGACGGTCTGGCACAGGACGTGCCGGAATGGACCTCACAAGCCTCCGTTGCCCTGATGTTGTTTGTCATCCTGATGATCGAAAATTCTCGCCGGGGGCTGGTGTTTGGATATAAGGCACCGCTGGGCGAGGATGTCACCCGCATGGTGCGCAAATATCACGGGTATTATTTTTCGTGGGCTATTTTGTACACATTTTGGTATCACCCGATGGAAACGACGCTCGGTCACCTGGCCGGGTTTTTGTACATGTTTTTGCTGATGCTGCAGGGGAGTCTGTTTTTTACACGGGCACACGTTAATCCCCGCTGGACGATATGGGCTGAAATTTCGGTCGTCGGACATGCAGTTATGGTGGCCTATGTTGCCGGTCACATGGGCTGGGCGATGTTTCTTGCCGGCTTTACGGGTGTTTTTCTGATTACCCAGATGCATGGTCTGGGTTTCAGCCGCGCCACTCGGTGGGTGATTGGCATCGCATGCATTGCAGCGCTTGCGGGGCTGTTTGCTTATATCGGTGATATTAGTCTGATGCAGAGGATTCCGCTTATCCCGTTCATCCAGTACCTCGGGGTGTTAGTTATCGGTTTGGTGCTCTGGTTGATGCTACAGCTGGCCAGACTGATCTCTAAATAACAGTAATAAAGATAAGTTTAGTAAAATCAGGCAATAATTCGATTTTTATTAGGTAAAGTATGGGGGCAAGGTGCATCTGCTGCCATGGCAGGTAGGATTCATCGCTACTCACAACCTAAGGATTTTCTGCATGCGCTCTGATTATTCTGCACACAATGGGCGTGTCGGAAATGCCGATAAGTCCCGTGCTGCCAGCTCAGAGGATTTGGTTGTCAGTCAATTGACGGGCAGCAAGGGGCCGGTTCCAGGCCATGTGTCTGATCGGCGCATCGGTGAGGATCGCCGTCATCATCGCTCCATCCTGGGATTCATCTACGGCAACTTCAGGCCACGGCGTCGCTTGCACCGCAGAAAGGATGACGAGCACTTTTTTTGGTTCGATTGGCATGAGCCCAAAATTCTTTATATTGCGCTGGCGATTGTTTTACTGAGTTGCACCGATGCCCTGTTTACGCTGAACCTGCTGAAAATAGGGGCGG
>Ga0224504_10001438_pt1 | contig 10514 bp, 11 predicted proteins | sample SF_Oct11_sed_USG_3_FD_170160 | JGI IMG/M metagenome (GOLD analysis project Ga0224504, IMG submission 170160) | Sediment microbial communities from San Francisco Bay, California, United States - SF_Oct11_sed_USGS_24 | ecosystem: Environmental > Aquatic > Marine > Sediment | place: USA... | reverse complement strand
TAAAGCCGCAAACCGCCGTGTTCGAAAAAGTGCCTGACCGCAGGACCGAGACTTGAACGCGACCAGATATCGCCGAAGCGCCGGCGAAATTCGCCAAAGCTCTTAACAAGTATGGGAGTATTTAGAGGACCACGAAGCGCACGGCCAACGAAGGCTGCCGTGGTTTCTGGCGACACATCAATAGGTTGATCCATCGCTGCGATTTCTGTGACTGTGATGCCGCAGTCAACTGCATCTGACAAACCTGTCTCCGAACTTGGTCAGATAAGCGTGGTTCGATTGTAAACACTCGCGATCGCCAGTGCACTTCGATAATCTCGGGACATGGATAACGCCCTGTCAATGGCATTTCCTCGTCTCGACGCGAACCTGCGCCGGACAGCGATCGCCAACGTGCCAACGCCGGTGACGACGCACAAGGTCGACCTGCCGTCCGGCCCGCGTTATGTCATCGTCAAGCATGACGAGGTGACCAGCGACGTCTACGGTGGCAACAAGGTTCGTAAACTCGAGTATTTGTTGCGGCGTGCCAGCGATCGCGACGCTCAACGTATCGCCACGTTCGGCGCGGTCGGCTCCAATCACGCGTTAGCAACGGCCATTCATGCGACCCGTCTCGGTTTTGATTGCACCTGTTTTCTTTCTCACCAGAAAGCAACGCCCAACATCGCTCGTACGCTTAACATGCATCGGGAACTCGGCACGGAGCTGGTTCGCTGGGGGCGCTCGATCGACAGCCTGACCCTGTTTCGGCAATACCTGCATCGGGATAAGTCCTGGGTCATTCCGCTTGGCGGTACCTGCTGGCTGGGTGCGGTCGGCTTTGTCAACGCGGGCCTGGAACTCGCCGAGCAAATACGAAGTGCGGAGATTCCCTGCCCTGCCCGCATTTATATTGCCTGCGGCACCACAGGCAGCGCGGCAGGACTTGCACTGGGACTCGCGGCGGCGAGACTGCCAGCAACAGTGCACGCGATCCAGGTTGCCGATAACCCGTTTTCAAGCGAGGGTAAGTTGCGCAAGCTCATGGCAAAGACGCAATTCATCCTGAACCGGCTCGACCCGCTGTTCGAAGCGACGGGCTCGCAGGAACGAATCGTGTGGCGCGACGAGTTCCTTGCGGGCGGATACGCGAAAATCGACGACGCAACCGCAGCAGCTGTCAATACAGCAAGAGATTCCCTGGATCTGTCACTCGAAACGACGTACACAGGCAAGGCCATGGCCGCAATGCTGCACGACCTGCGATCGGCAGACTACGATGGCGATACATGCCTGTTCTGGAACACGTACAACTCGCGGGAATTGCCGGTGACGAGTGACCGTCCCAATGCCTGGGACGTTATTCCGGAGGAGTTTGCGCGCTACTACGCGTCGGTTTGAATTGGCACAACGACGCGAACATGATGTTTTTCGGCGTTCTTGTGATCGGTGTTGTCGGCGCTATCATCACCCGCCTCCGGCCAAAAGGAATGGCGCACGCCATGTACGCAATCGCATTTGCTCAGGCGCTGGTCGCCGTGATTGCACTGGCTACAAATCTCGATCTCGCGGGCCCTTCAAGGCCATGGGACGTCTTGGTACTGACCGTGTTTTTCACCGCGCTGTGGCTCGTTTCCGCGAGGCTGTTTCGAAAGGCCACGCGGCACCGGCTGTCGGACACTGAGTTTAAAATCGCGTTCCGGTTGACCCTGGCATGGATCTAAAGGGCTTCTTGCTCCGCCGCGATTTCGGCCTCTACATCTTCCATCATCTCGCGCACCTCGGTGAGAGTCGGTGCGTCGGGGTCGACTTCGACCGTGTGGTGGACGACACGAGCGCGAGCCATGTACTCGGCCGCGTCGTACTGCACCACACCGACCGGTACCCCCCGCGGATCGACCGCAACTGCCCTGACATGTTCACGCAAATGTTCATTCAACGGCTGGCCTGTCGCATCGATCTGCATGTCGACCAGTTGTACAAGGCGTTCCTCAGCTGGTAGCGCATCATCTTCAAGCGGCTCATGAGCCTCGAAATACAGTGCGCCATCGCGGTGGCCGAACTGGTATGGCTCGTTGATGATCACTACGTTCTCGCCGACTTCGACGAGCGTATAAAGAATTTCGATATTTTCGGGGTACAGGCGCACGCAACCATGGCTGACGCGCATGCCGACACCGTACGGCGTGTTCGTGCCGTGAATGAGATAGCCGGGCATGTCGAGCTTCAGCACACGATGACCGAGCGGATTATCGGGTCCGGGAGGCACGACAGCCGGCAACGGGTCTCCCATCTCGGCATGCTCGCGGCGGACCGACGCTGGTACCCACCAGCTGGGGTCTTTTGCCTTGGATACGACTGTTGTCTCTCCGAGGGGTGTTTCCCAGCCAACACGCCCGATTCCCACGGGATAGGTCATCACCTGTTGTTGCTCACCATCGACTGGGGCCGGGTAGTAGAACAGGCGCTTCGTGGCGATATTCAGCACGACGCCCTGCTTTGCTACGTTCGGCAATACGAACTGTGTCGGCAGCAGAATCGGTGTCCCTTCTCCCGGTAGCCACTGGTCGACGCCGGGATTCGCGGCAATGATCTCGTCGTAGCCAAGACCGTAAGCGCGGGCAAGGTCGGACAGCGTATCCTCCTCGCGCGCAAATACGACCTGCGGTTCGCCAATCACGGTCTGCTCGGGCGACTCCAGGAAGAAACTGTTGGGATCGATCGGTTCCTGAACCGGACGATCCTCAAGCGGCACTGCTGCCGGTGTGCTGCTCTTGCCAAGTGACGACCAGAGATCGTCAAGCGTCGCACAACCTCCGATAACGAATAGTGGCAACAGGAATAGAGCACGCCTCGCCAGCAAGGATTATTCCTTTGCTTCCGTTGACTTGGCCTTCTTCACGGCGCGTGGGTTCGGGCCACAATTAGCCACAAGGCCAGCGGCCTGTGCCTGATTGTACAGCGGTAGTGTTTTCTGCCATTCGTTGATCAGGTTCTCGATACGCGTATCGTTTGCCGGGTGAGTCGACATGAATTCAGCCGGCTCGCGCTCCGACGACTGCCCCATGCGCTGCCATAGTGGCACCGATTCCCGTGGATCGAAGCCGGCGCGTGCCATGTACTCAAGACCGATGACGTCGGCTTCCGATTCCTGGCCGCGCTTGTACGGCAAGCTAATCCCAAATGTTGCACCGTAAACCAGCGCCTGTTGCGCGGTGTACGTTGCACCCGAGTAACCGCCGCCAAGGAGGATCGCGGCGGCGTTGATGCCGACTCGCGTCAAATCGTCGCGGCCTGCGCGGCTAACAGAGTGACCAGCCGTCACGTGCGCGATTTCGTGACCAATGACGGTCGCCAGCTGGTGCTGGTTCTCGGTAACTTTGAGGATACCGCTGAAGACGCCAATCTTGCCGCCGGGCATTGCAAAAGCGTTGACCGACTCTTGCTCAAAGATCGCGAGTTCCCACTCGATGTCGTTGTAGGGCGGTTCGAGTTGCTCGACCACGGCCTGCGAGACACAGGCCACAAAATCGATTGTCGCCCGGTCGGTGACGAGAGGCATGCTCGCGCGCATCTTGTTGAACGCCCGTGCAGCTTCTGCCTCCATTTCGATCCGGCTCTGCTGCGTCGGACCCGACGCGCAAGCCGCAAGCAGCAACGCCATGCAAGCAAATGAAAACAATAATCCGGATCGAAGCGTGCTCATGAGATCTCCTTGATGCCAAGCAGGATTATAGCCTTTGGGCAGATCACAAACCTGCTCAAACTTTGACCATCTCGCCCGAAGGCAGTTCCACCTCTAGCGCGGCAGCCGGGACTCGAACTTACGGCGCCAGCCAGCCGCATCGGCTTTTTCGATCGCACTCTCGACATTGGCCATCAGCCGCTTCTGCAGCGGCATTTTGACCTTGTAGGAAACAAGATAGAGATCGTGGCTGCTCACTCTCTCCCCGAGCAACTCGTCGCTGGTCTTCAGTTCGTCAGCCAGACCCAGTTCAAGCGCGCGGGTCCCGTACCAGTGCTCACCGGTCGCGATCTTGTCGAGGTCGAGGTCGGGGCGATATTTGGCGACAGCATCCTTAAATAATACGTGGACGTCTTCCAGCTCCTCTTTGAGCTTGGCCCGATCTTCATCCGTATTCTTGCCAAACATCGTGACGCTGCGCTTGTACTTGCCGGCTGTAATCTGTTCGAAATCAACACCGTGGCTGTCTAGCATTCGGTTGAAGTTAGGAATCTGGGCAAGAACGCCAATCGACCCGAGGATGGCGAATGGTGCCGCATAGATTTTCGACGCGACACAGGCCATCAGGTAACCACCGCTTGCTGCTACTTTGTCGACGCAAACTACCAATGGGATTTCACGATCCCGAATACGGGCCAACTGCGATGCGGCAAGGCCGTGCTCGTGCACGATGCCGCCATGGTTTTCGAGCCGAATAATTACTTCGTCATCACTCGTCGCAACATCCAGTATCGCGCTCACTTCTTCGCGCAGCGAAGAAACCGCGCTGGCTTTCAGATCGCCTTTGAAGTCGACAACAAAACAGCGTGGTTTTTTCGACGGTGTCTTGCTCTCCGCCTTTTCCTCTTTTTTGCGCTCCTTGGCTACCTTCTTTTGCTCGTCTTTCGTTGACACGGCCTTTAGCAGTGCGTCGGAGAGCGCTTTGTAGCGACTGTTGAGGTCTTCCACCTCGAGACCCTCGTGACTCGCCTTGCGTCCTGCAGACGCGGCGACGATGATGACGACGACGATTCCGACGATGATCGTTATGACTTTCAGGAGAAAGAGTCCGTACTCGGCGAGAAACTCGGCCATGATTACCCCACTGTTAAGCAGCAATCGCTAGACAGCGATGCCGACATTATTTTTTTGTAAGACCTGCTCGGCACGGTAGCTCGAGCGAACCATTGGTCCAGCGACAACTTCGACAAAGCCTTTGTCGAGACCTTCGCGGCGAAATGCGTCGAATTCCTCTGGCGACACGTAACGCTCGACCGGCAAATGATTTGGTGTCGGGCGTAAATACTGGCCGAGCGTCAGAATGTCAACATGCGCGTCGCGCAAATCATCCATCGTCTTGAGAATTTCATTATCGCGTTCGCCCAGGCCGAGCATCAGGCTCGTTTTTGTGAGCACCTCCGGGCGGTGCGTCTTCGCGTGTCTGAGCACTGCAATCGTCTGCTCGTAACTCGCACGCGGGTCTCGTACCGGGTGTGTCAACCGCTGCACTGTTTCGACATTTTGTGCAAATACTTCAAGGCCGGAATCAACGACAAGCTCGACGTGCTCCATGACCCCGTTGAAATCAGGGGTCAATGCCTCAACGGCCGTGCTCGGGTTCAGCGCTTTAATTTCACGTACGCACTCGGCGTAATGCGAAGCACCTCCATCGGCGAGGTCGTCACGATCAACCGAGGTAATAACGACGTACTCGAGGCCCATGAGATTGACTGCCTTCGCCGAATTCTTCGGTTCGTCGGAATCCAGCCAGCCCTTCGGGTTGCCGGTATCAACTGCGCAGAAGCGACAGGCGCGCGTGCACACCGATCCAAGCACCATGATCGTTGCTGTGCCCGCATTCCAGCATTCGCCGATGTTCGGACACATCGACTCCTCGCAAACGGTGCTCAGCCGATGTTCATGAACGATCTGGCGTGTGCCCGCATACCCTTTGCCCGAGGGCATCTGTGCACGCAGCCATTTTGGCTTGTCGCCGCGCACGAGTGGCGTAACTTCGCGCCCCTCTTTCTGGCCGTCCTTGATTGCCGAAAATCCGGCTTCCGTCTTGTACTTGCTACCGCTCTTGATCATGCAACTGGTGGCTATTGATATTTAAAGGGCAGGCATTGTCGCATAAACCGCAGACAAAAAAATCCCGGCCGAAGCCGGGAAAGTCAGGGGGAAAACATGGCGACGCCAGAAGTTGTTTAGTGCAATCTCGACCAACTCAGCAACCTCACCGCGCTTTTGCGCAGGTCGAAGTTACGAGCCAGTATTGCCTCGATGTCGCTTCGGTTGTCAGTCTGTTCCATCGGGTGGTTCAACTCGACAACACCGCAAAACTCATTACCGTCGCGATAGTCAGCGTCGGTCAGGATGAACTGCGTGTAGTACTTAACGGACATGGATTTAGACTACGCCTGCGTGCCTCACCGGACTGTGAGCCAGAGCACAAAAAACCGGGAAAATGGCCGAATGCAACAAAAGTTCGACACATGTCACTAAATTCCACCGAACTTGGGCGTTTTTGGCCTAAAATCGGGGTGTTGAAGGGACGCGGCGCACAGAAACAGGGCAGTACCATATGTAATATTCAGGTCTTGTCTGCCTTCGCTTGGGCAGATTACCGACCAGAATAAACTGAGGAACACGTACATGGTTGCGAAAACCAGATTTATTAAATTGGTCCTTGTTGCCGCGGCGCTGCTTGCTGCCGGCCAGGGATATGCACAGAACGAGCTTCGCAATACCTTTTTCAAGGAAGCCGATGCCGCCAAGGCAGCCGCAGAGGCCGCGGAAGCCAAGTTGCTCGCGCCCCGCAGCTATGAACGCGGCCTCAAGGAATACACCGATGCGGAAACTGCGCTTGAGCGCGGTCGCAACATCGAAACGGTTCGATCGAATGCTGCGGATGCAGCAGAGTATTTCAAGACGGCCGCCGAAAAGGCCCAAATCGCAAAAACCAGTCTCGCACTCGCTTTGAAGAGCCGCCAGGACGCGGCGAATGCGCGCGCGCCGCAACTGTCCGCCGAAATATGGGCGCAGGCTCAACGCAAATTTGCAGAAGCCATTCGCCTGCTCGAGCGCGGTGATCTCAAAGGCTCGGAACGCCGCAAGATAGAGGCGACAACGCTGTATCGCGATGCAGAACTCGTCGCAATCAAGGAACAATACCTTTCAGAAACACGCCGCCTCCTTCAGGACGCTGATCGCGCCCGCGTCGGCCGCTACGCGCCTGTCACGCTGGGCCGAGCCAAGCAGTTACTGGCCGACGCGGAACGTGAGCTAAATGAAAATCGCTACGACACTGATCTGCCCCGCAGCCTCGCGGTACAGGCGAACTACGAGGCCAAGCACGCTATCTATCTTTCGGAAATCGTGCGCAAGGTCAGAGACAAGGACCTGACTGCCGAACAGATCGTGTTGCAGTGGGAAGACTCTTTGCGCCAGATTTCGGGCGTCGCCGATGTCGTACCGGACATGCAGAGCGGACCCGACAATCTCACAGCTGAGCTGGTTGCCTACTTCGAGAATCAGCGCAACGAATTACAGGCATTGCAGGAGGAGAGCGCCGAAAACGCTATTCGCATTGCCGACATGGAAGAGGAAATGCGTTCGCTCGATGCGCGCCTTGGCGGCGCAACGGAAGAAAGGGCAGCACTCATCCAGCGCCTTGAGGCCCAGGCACGCGTCAAGCAGCAATTTGAACAAGTTGAGAAAATGTTCACTTCGGAAGAGGCTCGCGTTTTCCGCCAGGGGAATAACGTCATCTTGCGACTTGTTGGGCTCAACTTTGATAGCGGTGCATCACAGATCAAACCCGAGAACTTCGATCTCCTCGCCAAGGTGGAAAAAGCAATCGATGTGTTCCCACGCAGCGAGTTGATCATCGAAGGACATACGGACTCATTTGGCGGAGATGATCTGAACCAGAAACTCTCGCAGGAACGTGCAGAGTCCGTTCAGCAGTACATGATCAACGCGATGCGGATTCCAACCTATCGCCTGATCGCGACGGGATATGGTGAAACTCGCCCGGTCGCCAGCAACGAGACCGACGCGGGCCGCGCCCGCAACCGGCGTATCGACATTGTTATTAAGCCGAACTTAGACGCCACCTAAGCACGTAACGAATCATCATGGCCGCGCCACCATTTGACAATGGTGTGCGCGGTCTTCTCGTTAACGAGGTAGCCATACTCGGCATGCACATTGAGCTCACCATTCAGTCGGAAGTGGGTGCGTACAGACCGGTCCTCCAGGCTCTCCAGCAACCCCAGCTCGAGCATTTCTTCGAAATCGTCTGCGAGAATCGGGTCCAGCGCCGTCATGTCCCCTTCTGCAGCCAGGTTTTGCCATTGGCGGATATTGTGCGGGTAACGCTCGTAGCCTGATTTCGCGGCACCCTTGATACGCTTCTGCATGTAGCGCTGGCCAAGCGGGCTCCCCATGGTCAGAAACATGTCGACAAGCACTCTATCGCGCCCACGGTGGCTCAGTTCCCACAAACTATCGTAGGCGATCACTGAACCCATACTGTGCGCGATGAGCAAAACCGGGTGCCGTCCTTTTGTTGCTGCACGCAATGCCACCTGCAGCATACGCCGTGTATGCGAAGCAATGCCGTTTACATCGCCGAGGTAACGGTGGAGGTCTCTGAGGTGGACTTCCATGCGCTCGCTCGCGATATGTGGAATGAAGATGGGCAGCATGTCACCCAGCGTGTATACCGCGCGCAACAGCTTGCGTTGCCAGGCAGTGGCTTCAGCAATATCGGCATCGCTGGCCCCGGCCTGCTCTATGACGGCGTCGATCGCCGCTGCATCAATGGATATACTCCGGTGCTCACGATAGAAATCGTACGTCCACGCAATAATGTCGAACGCCCCGGTCGTCGACTCGATCGCATGCGCCACGGCTTCATCCACTCGCCGGACCCCGGTGAGCAAGCAACGCAACAAGGCTGCACGATGAATTTCTGGCTCGGGTTTGGGTAACAAACCCGGGATGAAAATGATCAACGGGTGGGCGTTGTCACTCATCGTCCGCTCCGATCAAGGTCAGCAGCTCACCCACATGCGCTACTTCGGCATCGGGTAGCTCGTATTCGTCGGGCCAGTCGCTGCCATTACGGTTGACCCAGGCCGTGCGCAATCCAGCCTGCTTCGCACCGTGCACGTCGTAGAGCGGGTGGTCGCCGACATGCAGCGTTTCGGCCGCACTCGCGCCCCCGGCTTTCACTGCCACATCGAATATCGGCCGCTCGGGTTTGGCCGCCCCGGCCATGGCAGCGTTGACGTGATCATCGAACAGATCGCTGATACCGATTCTGTCGAGATCCGCGTTGCCGTTGGTCACGGCAATCAACGTGTAATGTTCTCGCAATGCCGTGAGCGCCGGTCGAACTTCCGGGTACATGGCAACATCGTTGCGAACCTCGTCGAACACTGCGAACGCCTCATCCACCAGGAATTCCGCATAGCCCGCCGCACCTGCTATCTCTGTAAGCACGGTGCGACGCAGGAATGTGAGATCGTGCTTTCTGTCATGGTGTCGTTGCACAATCCGTGAACGCACTTCCCGAATATCCGCTGGCTCGAACATCGCGGTGATGCGCGGATACCGCTCCCCCAGCCATGCATACAGGCTCTGCTCGGCACGCCGGATTACAGGGTGGAGGTCCCACAGCGTGTCGTCGAGATCGAGCGTTATCGTACGTATACCGTTCACTTTATAAGAATTCGTTTGCCGGGGCCGAAGATATGAACGACCATTGTGGGGTCAAGATCCCAACGGAGCAAGGCAATGAAATACCTCCACACCATGGTTCGAGTGTCCGATATCGACGAGTCCCTCGACTTCTACTGCAACAAGCTCGGACTTGTGGAACTCAAGCGTTACGACAGCGAAGCGGGACGTTTTACGCTCGTGTTTCTTGCGGCGCCCGGCGACGAGGAGGCGCAGGTCGAGCTCACCCACAACTGGGACCCCGAAGAGTACGGCGAAGGCCGCAACTTCGGGCACCTCGCGTACCGGGTCGATGACATCTACGCGTTGTGCCAGAAACTCATGGACGCGGGAGTGACCATCAATCGGCCGCCGCGTGACGGGCACATGGCGTTCGTGCGCTCGCCCGACAATATTTCGATCGAATTGCTGCAGGAAGGCGACGCGTTGCCGCCCACGGAACCCTGGGCATCGATGCCCAGTGTCGGACACTGGTAATCAGGCGGCTGGTGGCATCAGCGGAGGCAGCTGCTCGTTTACGATCCGGTCCTCGCCAGCAGTCAGGATGGAAATTGACTTCAACGCTCTTGCCAGATCCTCGCCATTCCATTCGCCACCGGTGGGGCCATAACTAGCGGATGACAGCTTGCGCAGTTCGTCTGCCAGCGGTGACGCAACAAGGTTGGATAATTCGCCGATACTGCGCGGAGCTTTGTCAGGCCACTGCAGTCCACCCCATTCGAGGACAGCGGCGCGCACGCCGGCGCCGTCTCCAGCTACGGCAGCCTTGCGCGCGGTCTTGAGCAGCTGGGCCTGCCGTTTGTGAACGGGCGGCAGCTCCGGTTCGCGCGGCTCGGGGCTCCGCCGCGGTCTCGACCGCGACGACCACCACCAGGCAGCGACGGTCAGGATCCACAGCACAGCAAGCAATTCGGCAGCCCTTTGCCAGAAACTATTCGCAACGACGAGCGGGGCGGCCTCGGCGGAAGGTGTTGTGTCGGCTGCGCCTTCAGCAGTAACACCCATGGGCGGTGCGACAGGCACCTGCAAAATTGCGTTGCCCCTTACGGTAAGCGTTCGT
>Ga0224504_10001437_pt1 | contig 10515 bp, 6 predicted proteins | sample SF_Oct11_sed_USG_3_FD_170160 | JGI IMG/M metagenome (GOLD analysis project Ga0224504, IMG submission 170160) | Sediment microbial communities from San Francisco Bay, California, United States - SF_Oct11_sed_USGS_24 | ecosystem: Environmental > Aquatic > Marine > Sediment | place: USA: California... | reverse complement strand
GCCCGGGGTAGCCTGGTAATGCCCGGGCTGATTAACGCCCACCACCATCTCTACTCAACGTTTGCTCGTGGCTTCACGCCGCCCGGGCCGCCCGCCACGAACTTCGAAGAAACGCTGAAGAACCTCTGGTGGAAGCTGGACAAAGCCCTCGACCCAGAGGACGTTTACTACTCGGCACTGCTCGCGATCATGCATGCGGCCCGTGCCGGCTGTACGACGATCATCGATCACCATGCCTCGCCGTCCTGCGTGGAAGGCAGCCTCGATCAGGTCGAACGCGCGTTCCGCGATGTCGGCCTGAGCGGCTGCCTGAGCTACGAGGTTTCAGACCGCAACAGACTCGGCGAAGGCATCGAGGAAAACGCACGTTTCATCCGCAAGTGCCAGGACTCGCACGATGACCAGGTGACCGCCCTGTTCGGCCTCCACGCGCTGCTGACGCTCGGCACCCGCACGCTCGATCGCTGCGCCGAAGTCGCACACGCGCTCGATACAGGCTTCCACGTACACGCGGCAGAGGACGAGATCGACGTCAGAACAACTATGGAGAAATACGGGCGTGGCGTCATGGACCGCTTCCTCGATTTCGGCATCGCCGGTTCCAAAACGATTTTTGTACATGGTGTGAATTTTGCGTCCCGGGAACTGGACCTGCTGCGCTCGACGAACTCAATGCTCGTCAACAATCCCGAATCGAATATGAACAACGGGCTTGGCGTCGCACCCATTCTCGACATGCTCAAGCACCGCGTCCTGGTGGGCGTCGGCACCGACGGCATGTCCTCGCACATGATTTCTCAGGCACGCGCAATGTACTTACACCAGCGGACATATCACCGTGACCCGACGGTGGCATTCGGCGAGGCCTGCGAGATTCTGCTGCACAATAATCGCGAGATCTGCAACCGGTTGTTCCGGGAGCCGCGCGGCATGCTCGCGACCGGCCAGCTGGCCGACATCATCATTCCCGACTACGTGCCCTTCACCCCGCTCACCGCGGAGACTTTTTTTGGGCACCTGCTGTTCGGGCTAAGCTTTACGCGGGTGCGCACGACGATCTCGCGCGGCGAAATCATCGTTGATGACGGGCGCCTGCCACACCTTGACGAGGACGAAATTCGCGCCAAATGTACCGAAAGAGCGTCCAGAATTTGGTCAAGGATAAGTTGATAACAACATGAAATGGTTAATAAATTGACCTCGGCCTGGGAAAACTACTACGCACCCGACTCCGTCGCCGCAGCGCTGGAGATCCTGCAGCGTCATGAGGGCCGTGCGCGCGTCATCGGCGGCGGCACCGACCTGCTGGTGGAAACCCGCCGCGGCCTGCGGCGACCGCTCGAGGCCATCGTTGACGCAACCCGTATTGAGGGCCTCAATTCCATTTCAGCAGAAGGCGACGACATCGTCATCGGTTGCGGTGTTACCCATACGACCATCGTGAACGATCCGCGCATCCTTCGTTACGGCCAGTGCCTTGCAGAGAGCTGCGGCGTGATCGGCGGCCCGCAGGTTCGCAACACAGGCACGCTGGCAGGCAACGTGGCGCATGCCCTGCCCGCCGGCGACGGCACCATCGGCCTGCTCGCACTTGGCGGGGAAATCGAGGTCGCGAGCGCTGACGGCACACGCTGGATGCCAGCTAAAGATACGTTCGAAGGCCCGGGTCGCAGCATTATCGACCGGCACCGCGAAATCCTGACGCGACTGCGCTTCAAGCGGACAGCTGAAAACGAGGGTTCGGCGTTCCACCGCGTCATGCGCCCGCAGGGCCTGTGCCTGCCCATCATCTCAATGGCCACACGACTGAGGATGGACGGCGACGTGATCACGGCCGCAGGTATCAGCATGGGACCGGTTGGCCCTGTGCCGTGGTTCGCAGAGCCGGCTGCCGAAATCCTCGTCGGCAAGCCCGCCTCCGAGGAACAGTTCAATACGGCCGCGAACGTTGCGCTTGAGAATATCTCGCTGCGCACCAGCAAGTACCGCGCAACCGCGGAATACCGCGAAACGATGATTCGCACGTACCTGCCGATCATCCTTGCCACAGCAGTGCGACGCGCAAGGGCCACGCCATGAGCCGCTTGCAGATGATCGTTAACGGCACGCCTGTGGACATCGAGGTTGATGAATCGCGCTACCTCTCCGATGTGCTGCGCGATGACCTGCGTCTGACGGGCACCAAGATCGGATGCGCCGAGGCCGAGTGCGGCATTTGCACCGTCCTCGTCGAAGGCACACCCGTCGTCAGTTGCGTCTACCCGGCGTTCAAGGCCCAAGGCCGCCACATCGAGACCATAGAAGGCCTGGAGCAGGATGGCCGGCTACACGCATTGCAGCAGGCCTTTCTCGATCATGGCGCCGTGCAGTGTGGAATCTGCACGCCCGGACTCATCATGACAGCCAAGGGCCTGCTCGATCGCAAGGCAGCTGCGAACGAAGCTGTGACCGAAGCCGACATCCGCGCAGCGCTCAAGGACTCCTACTGCCGCTGTACGGGCTACCAGAGCGTCATTAACGCGATCCTGCAGGCGTCCGGTCAGGAGGTGCCGCCCTACCTGCCGGAGACCCGGGCGCCGGAAACGGAAGTCGGCAAGCCGCGCGCGAATCCGAATGCGCTGGCGAAGATTCGGGGCACCGCGCGCTTTACCGATGACTACCACTTCCCGGGCATGCTGTTCGCGCGCACCAAGCGTGCCCACCTCCCGCATGCACGCATTGTCGCCATCGACGTTGCGGCTGCGCGCGAGCTCGGCGGCGTGCGGGCCGTGCTGACACACGAAGATGTGCCGGGCCGCAACGCGCACGGCGTCGTCAGCATTGACTGGCCCGTTCTGTGCGGCCGCAAGGTGCGTTATGCGGGTGATGCGGTTGCTATCGTCGCGGCCGACACCGAGGAGATCGCCACGGCAGCCCTCGACCTGATCGCCATTGAGTACGAAGAACTCCCCGCCGTGACGGACCCGATAGCCGCATTGCAGCCCGATGCGCCGCAGGTTCATGAAGAGCGACCTGACGGCAACCTTCTCAAACACATCAAGGTTGGTAAGGGCGACATCGAAGCGGGTTTCGCCGCAGCCGATGTTGTGGTGGATCTGACCTACCGTACGCCAACGACAGAGCACCTGTTTCTTGAACCCGAGTGCTCGATAGGCGTCCCGGCCGGGTACAACCCGTCCCGCTTCGGCGGCGTCTGCGATGCGCTGGCGAAGCGCGGTGAAACAGCGCAGCACGATAAGACCACGATCTACGTCGGCAGCCAGATTCCCTACGCCGATCGAGACCAGGCCGCAGCCACTCTCGGTGTGAAACCCGACGACGTGCGCGTGGTCGCCACCCTGATGGGCGGTGGTTTCGGTGGTAAGGAAGACATTACTGGCCAGATACACGCGGCACTGCTCGCCGAGGCAACGCAGCAACCCGTCAAGATGCTGTACTCGCGCCAGGAAAGCCTGCTCGTTCACCCAAAACGCCATGCGACGGTCATTCGCATGCGCACGGGTGCGACCAATGACGGCAAACTCACAGCCATCGAGGCCACGCTGTACGGGGACGGCGGCGCGTACGCGAGCCTTAGCGAAAAAGTACTCACACGCGCCACGACGCACGCATCCGGTCCCTACGACGTGCCCAACGTACGCGTGGATTGTTTCGCGACGTACACGAACAACGTGCCTGCCGGCGCCTTTCGCGGTTTCGGAGTGACGCAAAGCTGTTTCGCTGCGGAAAGCAATATGGACATCCTGGCCGGCAAACTCGGACTCGATCCCGTCGAGTTCCGGCGCCGCAATGCTCTCGAAGTCGGTTCGACCACGGTCACGGGCCAGGTCATGCGCGAAAGCGTCGGCCTGCTCGAGTGTATCGACAAGGTCGATGCCGATATGCGCGACGGAGACTTCCGCTGGACCTGGGACGAAGGCCACAAGCGCCTGGCCTGGGGCCTCGCGATTGGTTACAAGAACACGGGACTCGGTGGCGGTGCACCGGACAAGGCCACCGCCGAGGTCGAGGCCTGGCAGGACCCCGACAAGGGCCTGGTTGCTGAGGTTCGCATCTCCTCGGCCGAAATGGGCCAGGGACTGCCGGGCGTGCTCTCAGCCTGTGCGGCCGAAGAGCTGGGCATCCCGGCAGAGAACGTCAACGTACTGCTAGGCGACACCGATGTCTGTCCTGACGGCGGCCCGACAACGGCCAGCCGCCAGACCTTCGTCAGCGGCAATGCCGCAAGGCACGCCGCACGCGATGTCGCGAAGAAACTGGCTGATGCACCAGGAACCAGGGTTGTCGCGCAGCACGAATACTGGGCGCCGGCGACGCAGCCGCTGGGCACCGGTGGCGACATGCACGTCGCATTTAGTTTCGTGGCACAGGCGGCACTCTGCGAAATCGACATGCGCACCGGCGAAGTCCAGGTTCGCAGGATCGTCGCTGCGCACGATGTCGGACGCGCCATTAACCCGTTGACGCTCGAAGGCCAGATCGAAGGCGGTATCGTCATGTGCATCGGCTACGCACTCACCGAGCACTACATCCAGGAAGACGGCAAACCCTGGACCACTGTCATGGCACGTTACAAGACGCCGAGCATCACGCACGCACCATCCATTACCTCGCACATTGTCGAACACGAACTCTCGACGGGACCGTTCGGCGCGAAAGGCATGGGTGAACTGCCCAGCATAGTGACGGCGCCTGCAATCACCAACGCCATTTTCAACGCAACCGGCGTCCGTGTCCGCAGCCTGCCTGTCGATCAGGACACCCTGTTGCACGCCATTAACGCCGGGGCGACCGAGGTCGAACTTGGCTGGGGCGATCGCGAACCTATCCCCACAATCGAATTCGGAGGGGAACATTGAAACTCGTACCTGAAATCCGCGACGACGTACTGCAGAAAAGCATCGCGCGTGCGCGAGCACACAACATCGTCCTGCCCACGTTTGCGCAACAAAAGAATCCGGAGCTGGTTCCCGACTCGATCAAATCGCGGCTTCAGGATGTCGGGCTCTGGGATCTCGACCCGGCCAACCTGTTTCGCATCACGTGGAAGAACGAACCCGTCGCGCACGGCGGAGGCTACGGTGAAGGCAACTGGATCGAATTTCCGTCCGCACTGACGGGCATTGACGCCACGGTTGTCGGCATCCTCGGCAAGTGGTTTCCGACCGGCGCTCACAAAGTCGGCGCAGCGTACGGCTGCCTCGTGCCGCGGCTCGTTACGGGCGCATTCGATCCTGACACACAAAAAGCCGTATGGCCGTCGACGGGCAACTACTGTCGCGGCGGCGCGTACGACTGCGCCCTGCTCTCCTGCCCGGCGGTCGCCATCCTTCCTGAAGGAATGAGCCGCGAACGGTTTGAGTGGCTCGCCGAAATCGGTACTGACGAAGTCATTGCAACGCCCGGCACCGAGTCGAACGTCAAGGAAATTTACGACAAGTGCTGGGAGCTTCGCGACGAACGCGGCGACGGCATCGTTGTCTTTAACCAGTTCGAGGAATTCGGTAACGCGATCTGGCACTACCAGATGACGGGTTCGATCGTCGAAGAGATCTTCCGGAACCACTATAGCGAAGGGCGGCGCCTCTCCGGCTACGTCAGCGCCACGGGTTCGGCCGGTACGATTGCTGCGGGCGATTACCTGCGCACACAGCACCCGGACATCCGCATCGTCGCCACCGAAGCGCTGCAATGCCCAACGCTCCTGCAGTTCGGCTTCGGCGACCACCGCATTGAGGGCATCGGCGACAAACACGTGCCGTGGATCCACAACGTGCGCAACACCGACTTCGTTGCCGCCGTCGACGACGAGCAGACGATGCAACTCATGCGGCTGTTCAACGAAGACGAGGGACAAGCATGCCTGCGACGTGAAGGCGTTGACGACAACACACTCGCGGCGCTCAGCCAGGTCGGCATTTCCGGTATCTGCAATCTGGTCGCGGCCATCAAGACGGCACGCTACTACGACATGGACGGCCGCGATGTGATCTTCACGCCGCTAACCGACTCCATGGACCTGTACGCATCGCGCATGCAGGAAATGAACGCCGGGCACGGTGCTTACACAACCCACCTCGCCGATCAGCATTTCGGTCGCTACCTGCAGGGCACAACGACCGACCATGTGCGCGAACTGGGATACGCGGACCAGAAAGCACTGCACAACTTCAAATACTTCACCTGGGTCGAGCAGCAGGGCCGCAGTTCCGACGAACTGCGCGAGCTCTGGGATCTCGATTTCTGGCGTGAAGTGTTCTCACAGGATGTCGTTGACGAATGGGATCGCCTGATCGATGCGTTCAACAATGACAAAGGCGGCAAATAATGAGCAGCACGTATTACCAGGACGCGATGGCGGTTAAGCCCGACCTCGTAAAATTCATGCAGGACATCATTCGCATTCCGTCTCTCAGCTCCGAGGAAGGGGCTGTTGTCGAGCGTATCAGGGAAGAAATGCTGCGCATTGGCTATGACGAGGTCACGATTGATCCGATGGGTAACGTCATAGGACGCATCGGTTCCGGGCCGAAGATCATCGCGTTCGATGGCCATGTGGACACCGTTGACGTCGGCGACCCGGATCTTTGGGACCGCGATCCGCACTCCGGCGATATCGAGGGCGATATCCTCTACGGTCGCGGCACCAGCGACATGAAAGGCGGCGTCGCATCCAGCGTGTACGCCGGCGCGCTGCTGAAGAAACGCGGCATCCCCGACAATGTGACCTTCTACGTGACCGGCACCGTCCAGGAAGAGGACTGCGATGGCCTGTGCTGGCAGTACATCGTTAATGAGGACAAGCTGCGGCCCGATCTGGTCGTGATCACCGAGCCCACGAGCCTGCGTATTTACTATGGCCATCGCGGCCGCATGGAGATGGAAGTCCATACCTCCGGCATTTCCTGCCACGGCTCAGCCCCCGAACGGGGTGACAACGCGGTGTACAAGATGGCCGGCATCATCGCGGACATCGAGAAGCTCAATGAAGAACTCGAGCCACGCGACCCGCTCGGTAAAGGGACAGTCACCATCAGCGAAATCCGCTCCACGTCGCCCAGCCTCTGTGCGGTCGCCGATGGCTGCACGATTCACCTCGACCGGCGCCTGACTATCGGCGAGACCGAGGACACCTCGGTCGCCGAGATCCTCGCGCTACCGTCGGTCAAAGCCGCCAACGCGACCGTGACCGTGCTCGAGTACGCCGTCCCCAGTCACACCGGTCTCACCTACCCGACCCGCAAGTACTACCCAACCTGGGAGATGCCGGCAGACGGCGCCGAAATGCAGACCGCGATGACCGCGTACCGCGACGCGTTCGGCAAGGAACCCGAAATCGGCCACTGGACGTTCAGCACCAACGGCGTCGCTACGGCGGGCATGCACCACATACCGTCTATTGGCTTTGGCCCTGGCCATGAGCATTTTGCGCACGCGCCGAACGAGCAGACCGAGATCGAGCATCTCGTGTGCTGCACCGCTTTCTATTCCGCCCTCGTCGATGAATTCGCGAAGCCCTAGTGGAATAAACACTGGCAACAGGAGATACACAATGACCCGCGAAGCCAAACCGATACCTGGTCACATGAAGGGCCGTGACTGGCTCATGACCCAGGACTGGTCGGATGAGGAAATCGAGCTTGCGCTCGACACGGCAGACACCCTCAAGGACGAATTCAGGAGTGGCGTGCCGACATTGCACCTGCCGCACAAAAGCGCCTTCCTGATCTTCTTCGATAAATCGACGCGCACGCGCAACTCGTTCGAGGCCGGCATGACCCAGCTCGGCGGCCACGCGCACTTCATCGATTCGGAAACCTCGCAGATCGCCCACGGCGAAAGCCCGAAGGATATGGGCACGATTCTCTCAACCTATGGCCACGGCATCATGATTCGCCACGACCTCGTGCCCGGTGAGGGACAGACCTACATGCGGGACGTCGCGGAGCACTCGTCGATACCCATCATCAACATGCAATGCGACGTCGACCATCCTTGCCAGACGCTCGCAGACCTGATGACGATTCGAGAAGAGTTCGGTAAAGACTTGAAAGATTTGAAGATTGCTGTCTCATGGGCCTACGCGCCCAGCTACGTGAAGCCGATGTCCGTGCCGCAGGGCCTCATCATGCTGATGACCCGTTTTGGCATGGATGTCACGCTCGCTCACCCTCCCGAGTACACGCTCATGGACGAACCCATGCAGATCGCCCGCGCAAACGCTGCCCGGTCGGGTGGCAAATTCGAGGTCGTGGACAACATGGAAGAAGCGTTCGCCGATGCGGATATCGTGTACCCGAAAAGCTGGGGCGTCGAGTCGCTGTTCGGCCAACCCGAGGAAGCGATGCGCGTTGCACAGCAGTATCGCCACTGGATCTGCGACGAAGCCATGATGGCCCGCGCGCAAGAACGCGCTATCTACATGCACTGCCTGCCGGCAGACCGCAACTACGAAGTCACCGACGCCGTCATCGACGGTCCGCAATCGCGGGTCTACCCGGAAGCCGAGAATCGCCTGCACACCGCCAAGGCGCTGATGGCTCTGACAATGTGATCGCCATGACTCAATCCGACAAACCCCTGGTCGTTATCGCCATCGGCGGCAATTCGCTGATACGCGATGCGGAGCACATGGACGTCCTCGATCAGTACCGTGCAGCGGGCCAGACCGCTCAGTACATCGTGCCGATCATCAAGGCCGGCTACCGCGTGCTCGTTACCCACGGCAACGGCCCGCAGGTTGGCTTTATTCTGCTGCGCTCCGAACTCGCACGCGACACCATTCACCAGGTACCTCTCGCCAACTGCGTCGCCGACACCCAGGGATCGATCGGACTGCAGATAGCGCAAAGCCTGCAAAACGAATTCCTGCACCAGGGCGTGGAACAGGCCGTAGCCGCGCTCGTCACGCAATGCGTGGTGGATGAGCAGGACCCCAGCTTCACCAAACCGAGCAAACCGATCGGCCCGTTCATGGGCGAAGCGGAAGCCCGACAGCACGAGCGGGACGACGACTGGGTCGTCGGCGAAGACTCCGGTCGTGGCTGGCGACGCCTCGTACCCTCGCCCGAACCCCTCGAAATCGTCGAGATGGCTGCCATTCGTACTTTACTCGAGAGCGGCACGCTGGTTATCGCGGCTGGCGGCGGCGGTATACCGGTCGTCTACCGGGAAGACGGTGAGCTGCGGCCCCGCCCTGCGGTGATCGACAAAGACGCCGCATCCTGCCTGCTGGCCTGCGAACTGGGCGCACCAATCTTCATTATCTCAACCGATGTCGACAAGGTTGCCCTCAACTTCGGCACTGACCAACAGACAGAGATCGACCACATGACAGCAGCCGAATGTCGCGATCACCTGGCGGCGGGGCATTTCGCCGCCGGCAGCATGCGACCGAAAATTGAGAGCGCCCTTAAGTTCCTCGAACAAGGCGGCCGGGAAGTCATCATCACGCAGCCGCACAACCTGCGAGCCGACCTGGAAAACATCTACGGCACACACATCGTGCCGTAACGGATAGTGATATGAACGCTTACCGCTGCTTCGCCTGTGACACAACGCAAGCTGCTGAATTCAGCGGCTGGACCTGCCCATCCTGCGGCGGCAACCTCGATGTAGTCAACGATGAGAACACCATTCTCGAACAGGTCCGGAAATCACCGTTCGAGACAGAGAGCATCCCTTTGCAGATCGGCAACACGCCGCTCTACCCGGCCGAACGGCTGGGACAGACAATCGGCCTGCGTAACCTGTACCTAAAAGACGATACTGTTAACCCGAGCGCGTCGAGCAAAGACCGTGCAAGCGCGGCGGTTGTGCTGCAGGCCATAGATGCCGGCGCGAACATCGTGTCGGTTGCCAGCACCGGTAATGCAGGCTCGTCGCTCGCCTGTATCGCTGCCGCAGCGGGTTTACAGGCGATGGTCCTGGTGCCCGAGAACGCGCCCGTTGCGAAGCTGACGCAAGCCATGTCCTTTGGCGCTACGGTTTTGGCCGTGCGCGGCAGTTATGACGACGCATTCGATCTGTGCCTGGCCGCGTCCGCAGAATTTGGCTGGTTCAATCGCAGCACGGGCGTGAACCCTTTCACTCGTGAAGGCAAGAAAATCTGCGCATGGGAAATCTGGGCATCACTCGATGGCCGAGTCCCCGACCGCGTCGTTGTCCCGACCGGTGACGGCAATATCCTGAGCGGCATGTGGAAAGGCTGGTGCGAACTGAAAGCGGTCGGGCTCATTGACCGCCTGCCGAAGATTGACTGCGCCCAGTCTACAGGCAGCGATGCAATCAGCCGCACCGTGCTCGGAATTCGCGACGGCGGTGATATCGATTGGGCCAGCGTGCAGCTGGCGACAGTGAAGGCACACACGGTCGCGGATTCCATCTCGGTCGACCGGCCACGCGACGGACTGGCAGCCGTCCGAGCGGTTATTGAATCGGGCGGCGAAGCGATCGCTGTACCTGATGCAAAGATCCTGGCGGCCATTCCTGAAATAGCCGCTGCAACGGGTGTTT
>Ga0224504_10001435_pt1 | contig 10523 bp, 13 predicted proteins | sample SF_Oct11_sed_USG_3_FD_170160 | JGI IMG/M metagenome (GOLD analysis project Ga0224504, IMG submission 170160) | Sediment microbial communities from San Francisco Bay, California, United States - SF_Oct11_sed_USGS_24 | ecosystem: Environmental > Aquatic > Marine > Sediment | place: USA... | reverse complement strand
CGGCCGTGGCCGGGTTCGCCGGACTATCGCTGATCGGCGCGGCGGTGCTCTCCGTACTGCTTTCGGCCGCGGCGCTGCCGGCCGAGAACATGCTGCTCGCCCGCTTCACGCCCGCGCGCCACCGCAGCCTCGCTTTCGGGGTCAAGTACGTGCTCGCCTTCACCACGGCGCCGCTGGCGATCGCCTTCGTCGCCTTCGTCCAGGAACGGACCGGCGAGTTCGTCTGGCTGTTCTTGGCGCTCGCGGCGATTGCCGCCGTGGCGACCGTGGCGGCCGCGATGCTGCCCGGCGAGCGCCGCCGCCGGCCGGTGCCCCTCGCAGCGGAGTAGGAATGATGACAAGTTCCGGAATCGCACTCGAACGCCTCGACCACCTGGTGCTCACGGTGCGCGACATCGAGGCGACCAGCGCGTTCTACGAAAAGGTGCTCGGCATGCGGCGCGAAACCTTCGGTGAAGGACGGACCGCGCTTCACTACGGCCGGCAGAAGATCAACCTGCACCCGCACCCGAGCCCGATCGACCCCAAGGCGGCGAAGCCCGACCCCGGCTCGGCCGACCTCTGCTTCGTCGCCGCAACCCCGCTCGAGCAGGTGATCGCGCACCTCGAGACTTGCGGCGTCGCGGTCGAGCTGGGTCCGGTGCCGCGCAGCGGGGCCCAGGGGCCGATGACCTCGGTCTATTTCCGCGATCCCAACGACAACCTCATCGAGGTGTCGAATTACGGGCGGGAATGATAGGCTCGGCCCGCGAAGGCGGTGATACCGAAGGTATTGGATTGAAATGAGTGTCTCCGATCTGACCGAGAAAGAGCAGGCCGTTGTCTACGACTGCCTGCGCGCCGCGACCGAAGGGCCGTTCTTCGCGGAGGGGGAGTTCGGAGCGCTGTTCGGCATGGGGCGCGCCGAGGTCGGTTCCGTGATGCGGGCGTGGCCGCGGGTGGACCGGTCCGACGAGACGGTCTCGCTGGTGATCAGCAGCGCCATCGCCAACCTGCTCAGCCAAACGCACGCCATGCCCGAGGAACGTCGGCGCTGGGTTCCCGCCTCCGACGAGGAAATCGTCGCCGTCCTCGGCAAGTGGCACGACGCCACCGTCATGGCCCCGTCGCAGGTGCTCCGGACCTTGGGCGATCTGATGAGCCGTATCTCCGAGACCTGTTACGGGGCGCCGTGGATGGTCGGCACGGAATTCATGGTGCCCGAGCTCTGCCGTCGCGCGGTGGAAACCGGCGAGCCGCAGCCTTGGGCCCGCGGCGAGGTCGCGCCCGCCGTGGCCCGGCACCTGACCGAGCTTGCCGGCAAGCTGGGAGGTTGGGCCAGGCTCGACGAGGGCGGGACCGGCTACCTGCCCTTCGACCCCTTTCCGACGCCGGCCCGGTTCCTGGAAGAGCTGGATTTCTGGAAGCTGAAGGCCGGCCAATAGGGATCGCTCGGCTGTTCCGTTACTGCGATCCCCCAGGACCCCGCTTCCGCAGCCTGCCGGGTCCCGTATCGGCTTCTCTACGAGGTCTGCACGGCGAGCCGGGCCAGAGGGCGCTCGTTGATCGGCAGGTGGACGACCGCGGCCAGCAGGCCGAGCGCGACGCCCGCCCACCACACCGGGTCGTAGGAGCCCATGGTGTCATAGAGGTAGCCGCCCAGCCAGATCCCTAGGAAGCTGCCGATCTGGTGGCTGAAGAACACGATCCCGAACAGCGTCGCCATGTAGCGAACGCCGAAGACCTGGGCCACGATGCCGGTGGTCAGCGGCACGGTCGACAGCCACAGGATGCCCATGACCGCCGCGAAGGCGTAGATCGTGAGCTCCGTCTTGGGCGCCAGCAGCAGGGCGGTGATCGCGATCGCCCGCGTGAAGTAGATGAAGCTGAGCCCCCACTTCTTGGACCAGCGCTGCCCGGCCGCGCCCGACATGAACGAGCCGAAGATGTTGAACAGGCCGACGATGGCGATCGAGTAGGCGCCGACCTCCGCGGCCAGACCGAGGTCCATCACGTAGGCCGGGAAGTGCACCGTGATGAAGGCGACGTGGAAGCCGCAGACGAAGAAGCCCAGGGTGAGCAGCGCGTAGCCGCGGTGCCCGGCCGCCTCGCGCAGCGCCTCGGCGATCGTCTGGTCGCTGTGGGCCTCGCCCTTGGCCGAGGTATCGCTCGGCAGCACGAAGGCGAGCGGGATGATGATCAGCGTCGTGGCCGCCAGGATCAAGAGCGCCGGCTGCCAGCCGAAGGCGGCGATGAACCCCTGGCCGAGCGGTGAGAATACGACCTGGCCGAAGGAGCCCGCCGCCGTGCCGAGGCCGAGCGCCAGCGAGCGCCGCTCGGGCCCCACGACCCGCGCCATGGCGGCCATGGCGATCGAAAAGGCGGTGAACGCCACGCCCACGCCGGTCAGGACTCCGCCGAAGAGGTGCAGCGCCAGGCTGCTCTCGGCCTCGGCCATGCCCCAGACGCCGACGGCGTAGACCACCGTCCCGAAGGCCAGCACGCGCGGCGGCCCGTAGCGGTCGGCGATCGCGCCGGCGATCGGCAGGGCCGCGCCCCACAGCAGGTTTTGCAGCGCCATGGCCAGCGCGAAGGTCTCGCGGTCCCAGCCCCTGGTCACGGTCATCGGCTCGAGGAACAGGCCGAAGACCGAGCGCACGCCGAAGCCGACCATGGCGATCAGGCAGCCGGCCGCCAGGACGACCAGCGGCGTGCGCCACGCCGGCGCGGAGGAGGGGGCGGTCGCGGTGCTCATGGCTGTGTCTTTCTCTCAGGTCGGGTTCGACGTGGCAGCTGGCGCGTCACAGCGGGAAGATCAGGCAGGTCGTGGTGCCGTGGGCGAGCAGCTTGCCGGCGCCGTCGGTGAGCCGCCCCTCGGCGACTCCGATCCGCCGGCCCGTCTGGACCACCTTGCCCTCGGCGTCGACGGGTCCGGTGTCGCCGGTGATCGCGCGCACCAGGTTGATCTTGAACTCGAGGGTCGTGTAGGCGCTGCCCTTGGGCAGGGTCGACTGGACGGCGCAGGCCATGCAGGAATCGAGCAGCGTGGCATACCAGCCGCCGTGCACCGATCCGATCGGATTGTAGTGCGCGAAGCCGGGGGTGCCGCGGAAGAGCGCACGGCCGTGCTCGACCTCAGAGAGCTCGAAGTCGAGCGTGTGCGCGATCGGCGCCGCGGGCAGGCGGCCGTCGCGGATCGCGGAGAGGAACTCCAGGCCGCTCATCTGCTTCAGCGTCTCGGGTGGCGCGAGGCCGCTATCATGTTCCGCCGCGCCGACATCGCCTGTGGACATCCGAAGGCACTCCGCTGTAGACTCGTGCAGCTACACTGGTGTAAATGCACGAGCATGTCAATGCCCGACGACAGGTCCGCCCTGGCCGAGACACCCTGCACCTGCGCGGCGCTCCGCCGCACGGCCCGACGCCTGACCAAAGCCTACGACCGCGCGCTTCGGCCCGCCGGCCTGCGACTGACCCAGTACTCGGTGCTGGCCAACGTTGCGCGGGCGGACGGCGAGGGGAGCGGCCTCACCGTGACCGATCTTGCCCGGCGCCTCGCCATGGATCGCACGACGCTCACCCGCAACCTGCGCCCGCTCGAGGTGGCCGGCTGGTTGCGCGTCGCCCCCGGCCCCGACCGCCGCAGCCGCGCGGTCGAGATCACGGAGGAAGGCCGCCGTGTGCTGGAGGCCGCCCGGCCCTTGTGGCAGGCCGCCGAACGCGCCTTCCGCCGGACCCTGGGCCGCGAGGAGGCCGCGGAGCTCAGGCGCCTGCTGGACGCGGCGATGGCAAGTGCGGGGGGAAGGGCAGGAGGTGTGGCGAAGGCGGCGCGCGAATAGGCGGAGACCGTAATTTCGCCATCGAGAGTTCGATGGACTTTTGTATTCTGTTGCCAGACAGGCAGCCGGAGCGCTACGAAAACTCGAGCTTTAAACCGCTGCGGGATCCGGTGGCCGACGGTGTCGAATGACTTGGTAGAGCAATATGCGGCCTGCGCGAAACGCCACGGCCAGGCAACACAGCTCGGCGACAGCCGATCGGCGAATGCGGCGCATGATGGGCTGTGCGAAGTCTTCAAGAAATTGAAGGGGTCCGGCGAGTTGGGCTGCCTCGAACCGTTGTTGCAGGATCCAGACGTCCATGTTCGTTGCTGGGCCGCCACGCATTATTTGTCGGTGGACAAACGCAAAGCCGCGAAGGCCTTGAAAGCCCTGTGCAAAGGGCGTGGTATCGCGGCGTTCAATGCCCAGACGGTATTGGCCGAATGGAGAGCTGGACGCCTCAAGTTCCCCGAATAGACGGCACGAACACGGCCCGAGGGATTACCAGAGATCAGTTCCCGACCGCGTTCCTCCCTCCGGTCTCGGGGGCCGTCCTTAGCTGCCGTGCTTGCGGTGGCTTGGCTGCATGGCGCCGAGCTTTTCGACCGTCACCTCGATCTCGAGGGATCCGGCGCGCTCGAAGGTCAGGGTCACGGAAAAGCGCGCGCCTTCCTTCAGGGGCGCCGTCAGGCCCATGAGCATGATGTGCAGGCCGCCGGGCGCGAGCACCGTGGGTGAGCCCGGGGTAACCTCCATCGCCTTTACGGGGCGCATCTTCATCACGCCCCCTTCCATCGAATGGCTGTGCAGCCCGGCATGCTTGGCGGCCGGGCTCGACGCCCCGATGAGGCGGTCCGCCGTGGCGCCCTGGTTCGTCAGGGTCATATAGACCGCGCCGTTCGGGACGCGTCCCGGCGTCGCCCGCGCCCAGGGTTGTTCCACGCGCAGGTTCCCGATTTCGAAGTCCTGGGCGAAAGCAGGTGCGGTTAGAAGGGCCGCTGAGACTGCGACCGCGGCGATTAGAAAACTTTTCATGATCTTATCCTCCAGTCGCAAGGTGCGTTTTCTCGAGTTCCGCGGCGATGGCCTTGGCCATGTCCTCCGGTAACGTCTTGTGCGGGAATACGGTGCGGTAGCCGCCGTCCGGCCCCATGAGGTAGGTGAAGGCCGAATGGTTCATGAGGTAGTCGTCGGCTTGCGCCTCGGTTGTTTGCCCGTCGCGGGCGTCCTCGGTGCCGCCGGACGCCGGGTAGAAGGCCTTGGCGTAGAAGGCCCGGTAGGCCTTGGCGGCGGCCGCGATCTGCTCCTCGGTGCCAGTGAGCCCGATCAGGCGGGGGTGGAAGTTGCCCACGTATTCGGCCAGGGCCTCCGCCGTGTCCCGCTCCGGGTCGACGGTGATGAGAATGGGCTGCACCGCCTCGCCCTTTTCCCCCAGAAGGTCGAGGGCCTGGCTCATGACCAGAAGCTCGGTGGGACAGACGTCCGGGCAAAAGGTATAGCCGAAGAACACCAGCATGAACCGGCCCCGGAAGGCGGCGTCGCTGATGGTCTCGCCGGTATGGGCGACCAGCTCGAAGGGCCCGCCGATCTCGATTGCGGCCGCGCCCGTCCCCGGCCGGGTTGCGTTTGCCCCGACCGTAACCGCCGGCCTGGGCTTCTCATACCAGGTCAGCGCGGCCCAGGTCATGGCGACCATGGCGACCACGGTCAGGACCACCGTGGCGGCGCGTGTCGTAAGGGAAAGTTTCATTTCGTCCTTGCTCACAGTGCCAATGGATGCGTTCGCGCCGAGGCGGGGACGCAACGTCGAGACAGCCGCGCGAGCGCTAGCTCCGGGGTGCCGAATTATCAGGCTATCGAGGGCGGAGGCGGCGCCCGGATGCTTGGCGTCTTGGTGGAGGGGTTGGAGAGAACGGGTTGGCCCTCCGGAACGTATCTGAGGTGTTCGGACGGCCGGCTGTCATTTGCTACGGCAACGAACTGCGCTGGCGCGAAGGGCGTTGCCTGGCTCAGGCAGAAGTGACAGGGCTTCTGCGACTTTTGGACCGGCTCGACCGGCTGGCCCTCGTCGTCCAGCTCGAACCAGACGAGGCCGTCGGGCGTGCAGATCGGTACGCGCTCGGCGTCCTGGTCCCCCATGGCCGCCATGGCGTAGACCGGCACGACGGCGTGCCAGAGCATCGCCGCGAGCGCCAGCCAGGCTGCCAGCCTGCCATACGGCCGCCGCCCCAGGGGCGGGGTTGTCACCTCGCCGCCGCGGGCTGGGCGATCATGGTGCTTGCACGCCGATCGCGGTCGAGACAAGGGTGAATACTCCAACACTCCGAATTTGGGCCATTCCGGCTGGGCCGTGGCCGGTCGTCTTGATCTTCGAACCAGCGCGGTACGGAACATTGATCGGCTTCGAAACAGCCCCGGTCCGGACGGAGCCATAACAGGCCACAATCTTGCGGTCCTTGACCCTGGTCAATGCCAAAAGCGCAATTGCGCGATAACGACTAATCTGTTGGAGTGAGTCCGTCGCCACGAGAGCGGATGAGGAGTGTGTCATGCCCTTGGGAGATATCCTGGTCATTACGGACGACCACAAGAAGGCCGCCCGCGAGATCACGGACCTGGTCCTGGAGAGCCACAAGGGCGACAGGATCTCCATCGCCATCGGCGCGGAATCCGGCGCCGGCAAGTCCGAGATCAGTCACGTGATCGCCAGCAGCCTGTTCAAGTCGGACAAGCAGCTGAAGTCCTTCATCGTCCACACCGACGATTTCTTCGCGCTGCCCCACAAGGAGCGCAACGAGCTCAGGCGCACGACCGACCTGGAGAGCGTGGGACCCTCCGAAATCGATTTCGACGAGCTGAACTACGTCCTGAAGAGCTTCGAATCCGGCAGCCAGATCCTGCTGCCGATCATGGAGTTCATCACCTCGTCCGCCTACAAGCTGCTGGTCGACTTCAAGGACGTCGATGTGCTGATCTGCGAGGGCCTCTATGCGCCGATGCTCGACGTGACGCACAAGATGTTCATCGACATGACCTATCACGACAACAAGGAGTTCAACCTCCGACGGGGCAAGGAGATCCCCGACGAGTTCAGGCAGAGGGTGTTGGAGAAGGAGCACCAGGCGGTCAGCGGACTGAGGAAGAGCGTCGACTACCTGATCACCAAGGACTACTCGCTAAGCAAGCTGTGAGGTCGACGCCGTGGGGGATTTTCATCAAGGCGGAGAAATCTCCACCTTGCACCGCTTCCACACCGCGAACCTCGAGCGGCTGGAGCGCGAGCTGGAGCAGCTTTCCGCGGACAGACCGATCACTCTGGTGCTGCCCGCGCTGGTCAGCGAACTCCATCGTCCCGCGCTCAGGCGCATCGTGGCGGAGCTGAGCGAAGTCAAGTATCTGCATCAGATCGTCGTCTCCCTGGACAACTCCGACGGCGACGGCTTCCGGCACGCCAAGGATTTTTTCGGTGTGCTTCCGCAGACGGTCAGGATCATCTGGAACGCTGGCGAGCAGGTGCAGTCACTCTATCAGCGGCTCGATCAACACGGCCTGAAGGTCGGGACCAACGGCAAGGGCCGCGCGGTCTGGATCGGGCTCGCCTACGCGCAGGCCGAAGGCCGCAGCCATATGGTCGCCCTGCACGACTCCGACATCGTCAACTACGAGCGCGGCCTGCTGGCGCGGCTCTGCTATCCGGTCGCCAACCCCAACCTCAACTACGAGTTCTGCAAGGGGTATTACAGCCGGATCAACGACCGGCTCTACGGGCGGGTGACCAGGCTGTTCGTGACGCCGCTCATCCGTGCCATGCAAAGGGTCTTCGGCTACAAGCCCGTGCTGGTCTATCTGGACAGCTTCCGCTACCCGCTGGCCGGAGAATTCGCGCTGACCGCCGAGCTGGCACGGGCCAACCGGTTACAGGGCGACTGGGGCATGGACTTCGGCCTCTTGGCCGAGGTCTTCCGCAACAGCTCCACGCAGCGCATCTGCCAGGTCGACCTCATCGATTCCTACGAGCACAAGCACCAGCCGATCTCCGAGGCCGACCCCCACAAAGGCCTTTTCAAGATGTCCATCGACATTGCCAGAACGTTCTGTCGCACCATGGTCTCCGATGGCGAGGTGTTCTCGGAGGGTGTCGTCGAGACGCTGCTGGCGGCCTACCTCGGGACGGCCCGGGATACGATCAAGAAGTACTCCGACGATGCCTTGATCAACGACCTGCCCTATGATCGGCATCGGGAGGATCTGGCCGTGCGGACCTTCGCCCAGGGGCTGCGCATCGGCGCCGCCTCCTTTATGGAGGAGCCCCTGGAACATCCCGAGATGCCCAACTGGAACCGCGTGACCTCTGAGATTCCCCGGTTTCCGGCAATGCTGAAAGAGATCGTCGAAAGCGAACAATGTTAGCGGGATCGAGTATGGACACCGAGCGGCAGGAGGGTCTCCGCCCTGGGCTTGTCGTCTTTTCCGATCTCGACGGAACGCTCCTGGACGGGAACGACTACTCTTTCGACCGGGCGGAGCCGGCGCTGCGGCTGCTCGCGGAGCGGCGGATCCCGCTCGTGCTGTGCAGCAGCAAGACCCGCTCCGAGGTGGAGTTCTACCGGGAGCGTTTCGGCAACCGCGATCCCTTCGTGGTGGAGAACGGCGGCGCGGTCTACGTTCCAAGGGACTATTTTGCCTTCGGCTTCGACCATGATCGCGCGACGGCCGATTACCTGGTGCTCGAACTCGGCACCCCTTACGAGACGCTCGTGCATGCCCTTGGCGAGCTGAAGCGCAAAACCGGGATCCCGTTGCGAGGCTTCTCCGACATGACTGTCGAGGAGGTCGCCGCGCGCTGCGCTCTGCCGCTCCGTCAGGCGGCGCGGGCCAAAGAGCGCGAGTACGACGAACCCGTCCTGATCCCGCGAGAGGGCCAGGTTGCCGCCGTCATGGCCGCCGCCGATCTTCCCGTTACCCAAGGGGACCGGTTCTATCACCTCTCGGCGAGCGACAAAGGCAGGGCCGTTTCCGTACTGATGGGTCTGTTCAAGCGCGCACACCCCGACGCCGTGAGCGTCGGCATCGGCGACACGCTCAACGATCTCCCGCTGCTCGACGCCGTCGACGTACCGATCGTGGTCCAGTTGGACGATGGCGGCTATGACCGCAGGGTGGTCGTTCCGGGCCTTCGATATGCTGACGGCGTGGGCCCCGCAGGCTGGAACGCGGCCGTTACGATGCTTGTCGACGGCGCGGCCGCGGACCTGACTTTCTAGGGAAGGAGAGTCCCATGGAGGATCTCGAGGCGCTCAAGGCCGCGGTGCGGGGCAAGAGGATCCAGCTGTTCGGGCCGCCGGGCTGCGGCAAGGGCAACCGGTCCAAGGACCTTCAGGCCCTCGGGTTGGTGCACGTCGCGTCGGGCGTCGCCTTGCGATCGAGTGTTCGCGACGATCCGGACTCCGCGCTGTCCAAGCAGGCGCGCGACTTCATGGAGCGCGGGGCGCTGGTTCCCGACGAGATTGTCGTGCCCATCGTCATGGCGCACCTGAACCGGAAGGAATGCCTGGAGAACGGCTTTGTCCTGGACGGTTTTCCGCGCACCAAGGCGCAGGCCGACCTGCTGTTCGCGAAGCTCGATCTCGATCTCGTCCTGCACCTCGACGTGCCCCGGAACTTCCTGGTCTATGGCGTCGTCGAGGGCAATCGCCGCGCCTGTATCCGCTGCGCCGCCGGCTACAGCGATTTCGACCCGCCCAAGGTCGAAGGCCGCTGCGACCGCTGCGGCGGCGAGATCGTCATGCGCGCGGACGACACCGCGGCGACGATCGAGAAACGGCTCGAGAGCTATGACGCCGAGACGCGAACCTTCCTGCCGGACCTGGAAGCCAAGGGAATCGTGGCGGTGCTGCCGATCACTGTCGCCGACGACGAGGAGGTCGACGACAGGCACCTCAAGACGCTGCGCGGCGAGGTCTATCGGGTCGAAACCGGCGACGGCGGCACCGCACGCATGCTGAACCTCGAGGGCATGCGCGAGCGGCTCTACCGCTTCTTGGCGGAGAGGTTTTCGTAAGGAGGCCGACCATGGGGTGGAAGCCGCTCAATATCGTCATCGAGACGCTCGGACTCGGATACCTCTACCGCCGCATGCAGGGCGCCTACTACAACAAACGCCATCCCGAGTACGACCTGTTCAACGCCCTGGCGCTCAAGAGCGGACTGCCGGGCAGCGAGGTGTTCAAGTTCACGACAGACGGACAGGAGGTCACCCTGGTCCCCATGGGCCAGCACCTCGATCAGCACGGCGGCGACGAGATCCCCGACCTGCGGTCGCTGCGCTGGGACTTCGACAAGCCCGACGGCAAGATCGCCTGGATCACGAAGTTTCGCTTGCACGAGGGAAAGCATCTGACCGAGTTCGTCACCGAAGGCCCGGTGCGGGTCCACTTTCTCCCCGAGGCCGAATGCCTGGCCATCGGGGGCGGGCGAAACCGCATGCTGGCCCTCATGCGGCTGGGCTACCGGAACGCGCTCCAGCTGCGGCAGGCCGAGTGGGACGAGGAGAACCAGCGCTACGTCGACGGCGACATCGCCATCAACTCCCCCGGCAAGCCGGTTTGGGACGACATCCCGCCCGACACCTCCCGCCAGGGCTGGGTCGACAAAACCAAGCGCTGGGAGGACGCCTGGCGGCAGGGACTGAGACTGACGCTGAGAGGTCTACGGCGCGGTGTT